>Ga0209599_10001632_pt1 | contig 10252 bp, 8 predicted proteins | sample Shrwel_input2_FT_FD_187534 | JGI IMG/M metagenome (GOLD analysis project Ga0209599, IMG submission 187534) | Subsurface microbial communities from deep shales in Ohio, USA - Utica-3 well 1 S input2 FT (SPAdes) (version 2) ... | reverse complement strand
TTGTAATGAATCGGCAGCAATCGCCCGCTGATATAACTGCAACGCTGTGTCGTACTGCTGTTGTTGCTCAGCATCCACCGCATGTAACAGCACCAGCATCGGATTGTCCGGATCGGCAAACAGTTGTTTTTTCCAGTTTTCCATCAAGCCGATAAAAGGGTAATCGACCTGATCGATGGCATGCAGATAGGGCATGTTCTGAAAGTACAGCGCTTTAAAACGATCATCGGTGCCGTCATACACTTGGATGACATAATACAAAGCGTTATCACTGGCCGATAATTCAGCGTAATAATCAATGGTTTGCATGCCAAGTTGCCGCACCAGCGCATGCGCATCCCGATAACTGTTAATTTGATAAGCCGAATAAGCTGCTTTACCGTTGCCGCTGGCTAAAATGCCTTGCAACAGATAAGACTGATAGCCTTTCAGTTGCTGCACAAATGCGGCTGAGTCTTGGGATTGGACCGGATTTTCGCTCGATGAGGCGGATTCTAAGCAAGATAACGCGGTCTGATAAAAGCTCAAAGTCCAGAAATTATCGGCCAGTTGTTGTTGCCAGGGCAATTTGGCACAAGCGTCAGGACTCTGTTCCAGTTGTTGTTCCAGCTGTTGCCAGGCTGCGCCGGTTTGATGGACTGCCGGGCTTTGTAAATAACTCTGATAAAGTTCAGCATAAGGTGGTAACTCAGCGGCTACCGGCAGTTGCTGTTGCAACCGGCTGAACTGATTGTCTGATGCCGTCTGAGGTTTTGACATGCTCTGACAGCCAGACAACAACAGCAGCACTGAACTTAACAACAATAGTTTCACGGCAACAGATCCATAACCGAACAAAAAACTTAAGGTGACAACCGGCTGGCTGGCTCAGTCTTGCGCCAGCCAGGGCGTTTCTGGCAATAAATCCAATTGGGCTTCATATCTGGCCAAATTAAATTGTTGCTGTTGTTCCACCACCGCATGCATTTCCGGCGCCAGTGCGCAGGCGATCAACTCAAGAGCTTCCTCTCTGCTGTGGCCTGTCATGCATAACCTGAGCAAAGTTGCTTTCACTTTGAGCGGATAACCATCCGCCAGTTGATTTTCAATCACTTCAAATAACAGGGCTTGATCGAGTTGATCAGATTCAGGGGCAGACATGGGGCGAACTCCGCAGCACAAAAGCGCAGCATGCCAGAATTGGCCGATCTTGACCAGCTACCCTGATAGAAAAAGCGGCCTGCTGCTGGCGACTGAGGCCCGGGATCGGCTAGAGTGGAATGCATGCAAACTTTCAATATAAAAACAACAAGATGACAGCATCCATCGCAAGAACAAATCTGCAAGCGAAACTGGCGGCGTTAGGACCAGGCATCTTACTGGCGACTGCTGCCATTGGCGGCTCCCATATAGTGGCGTCGACTCAGGCCGGGGCTTTATTCGGTTGGCAACTGGCCTGGCTCATCCTGCTGGTCAATGTGTTGAAATATCCGTTTTTCCGCTTTGGCGTCGAATATACCCTGAACCATGGCGAAAGCTTGTTACAGGGTTATCAGCGCAAAGGTCGGGGTTATTTGTGGCTGTTTACGCTGCTGAATGTGCTGGCGGCAGTGGTAAACACCGCAGGCGTGTTGCTGTTAACGGCGGCGCTGCTGCAGTACTTTTTGCCCTGGACTTTGTCGTTACCGGTACTTTGCCTGCTACTGCTGGCGTTGTGTTTAGCTATCCTGTTGGCCGGACAATACCAGCTGCTGGATCGGGTGTCGAAGTGGATTATGGTATTGCTGACCCTCACCACGCTGATCGCGGCCGCTATTGCCTGGCAGCAAGGTCCGCAAGCGCCGGCAGACTATGTCGCACCTTCGCCCTGGACGCTGGCATCGCTGGGCTTTTTGGTGGCGCTGATGGGCTGGATGCCAGCTCCGATTGAAATTTCTGCCATTAACTCGTTGTGGCTACAGCAAAAACAGCAGCAGGGCAAAGTCAGCAAAGCCAATGGTTTATTTGATTTAAATTTAGGTTATTGGAGTACCACGGCGCTGGCATTGGTGTTTCTGGCCTTAGGCGCGCTGGTGCAATATGGCAGCGATCAGCCGGTTGAACTGGCCGGTGCGGCTTATACCCAGCAATTTGTCGGTATGTATGCCCGGACTATTGGCGAATGGTCGACCTTATTGGTGGCCGGGGTGGCATTTTTATGTATGTTTGGGACCACTATTACCGTGCTGGATGGTTATGCCCGTACCCTGGATCAGTCCATGCATTTGCTTGGCTGGCAACGGCAGAGCAACCAACGCAGTTATAGCCTGTGGTTATTGGCACAGGCAAGCGCCGGTTTTGCCGTGATCCTGTTTTTTAAATCAGCGCTGGGGCCGATGCTGACTTTTGCCATGAGTCTGGCCTTTCTGACCACGCCACTTTTTGCCTGGCTGAATTTCAGTCTGATGCAACAATATCAGGGCACTGCACACGGCATCAGTAAACCTATGCAATGGTGGTCCTGGCTCGGTTTAATCTATCTGTTTGGTTTTGCGTTGTTATTTCTGCTTTGGTGGTTGAGTCGAGCTTAACTCATGCTGTGAGCAGCGCTGACGTGGCGACGGCTGTTGACAGAAATTCAGCTTGCCACCCTGGGTTTCTCTCGTTATGTTGGAGCCATCATATAGCATCGGAGAGCACCGATCAGGTCAGCCTTATGCGGGGCGACCACCGGCAGTCACCACATCTGAACAACCAACTTTGTATCATTTTTGAGTCCAATCACACTAACAAGAGACAGCACAATGACAACAATGGAGCTGGTTTGGGCCTTCGCCCAGCAATTGGTTTTAATCCTGCTGGCAGCACAAATTTTTGGCTATTTAGCCCAGTTTATAGGTCAACCCAGGGTGGTTGGCGAGATGATTGCCGGGGTGGTGCTCGGCCCCTCGTTATTTGGTTTATTTTGGCCCGAGCTGCAACAAAGTATTTTTGTCGCAGATACCATGCCGCTGCTGTACTTCGGTGCGCAGGTTGGCGTTGGGCTTTATATGTTTCTGGTCGGGCTGGAATTTAATACCCAATTATTCCGGCAACAGGCACGCAGTGCCATTGGCGTGTCCCTGGCGGGCATGATAGTGCCCTTTATCGTGGGGGCGTTGTTATGCCTGTGGTTACTGGATCAGCCAGGTTTATTTGCTGCCAATATCTCTTATGCCAATGCGGCCTTGTTTATGGGAGCCGCCATTGCGATTACGGCGTTTCCAATGCTGGCGCGGATTATTTATGAGCGCAAGTTAGCCGGTACGGCCTTGGGCACCTTAGCATTGGCTGCCGGTGCTATTGATGATGCTGCCGCCTGGATCGTATTGGCAGTGGTGTTAGCCAGTTTTGGTGGTGGCGCTATGCTGGCGATTAAAGCCGCTATCGGTGGGGCGCTGTATGCCAGTTTTATGTTGTTGCAAGCCCGCCGCTGGTTGCAACCGCTGGCGGATAAAGTGCAAAGCAGTCAGGTGCTGACGGCGCCGCAACTCATCTTGGTATTAGGCTTATGGGCGGCCTCAGCTTACAGCATGGAGTGGGTCGGCTTACATGCGGTGTTTGGCGGTTTCTTGTTTGGGATTGCCATGCCGCGCGGTAAAATCACTGAGTTGCTCAGCGCCAGGCTGAACAAAATTACCCTGTTGTTATTGCTGCCGATGTTCTTCACCTATTCAGGCTTAAGAACCCAACTGGATATTCTGGGTTCCTGGCAGGTGTTTTCAATTGCGCTGGTGATTCTGGCGGCTTCGATATTTGCCAAAGGAGTGGCTTGCTGGGCGGCTGCCCGGATCGGTGGCGCCGATAACCGGACTGCGATGGCTGTGGGGGCACTGATGAATTCGCGTGGTCTGATGGAGCTGATTATTATCAATATTGCCCTCAATTATGGTGTGATCCAGCAAGGGTTGTTTTCGATTATGGTGCTGATGGCTATCGTGACGACCCTGATGGCGACACCGTTATTTCAACTGGTTTATGGCCGGCATATGGCCAAATCAACACCGCCACCACCCCCAAAATTGGATGCCACGGCGTTAAAAGTCGGTTAAAGCGGTCGCTGCATCTGGTGCTGGCTGTTATTCTGCTGCCAGTGAAGGTTGGACGCCAAGCGTCCAACCCAGAGGGTAAAGGTGCAGCCTGGCAACCCTTACAAAGCTAACGAACGCTCGCCGCGGGAAATACCGGAGACGCCGGTTCTGACCACTTCCAGGATCTGGCTGTTACACATCGCTTCGATAAAAGCTTCCAGTTTTTCCGAGGTGCCGACCACCTGAATGGTATAAGTGGTCGGTGAGACATCAATAATCTGACCGCGGAAGATATCAGCACAACGTTTGATTTCTTCCCGCTGCTCGCCGCTGGCTTTGACTTTTACCATCATCAGTTCACGTTCGATATGGGCGCTTTCGCTTAGATCCACCAGTTTCACCACTTCAATCAGCTTATGCAGCTGTTTGGTGATTTGTTCAATCACCTGATCGTCACCGCGCGTCACTAAGGTCAGACGCGATAAGGTTGGATCTTCAGTGGCGGCTACGGTTAAAGAATCAATGTTATAACCACGCTGGGCGAATAAACCAACCACCCGCGCTAAAGCGCCGGACTCGTTTTCCAGCAAGACTGCGATAATATGCCGCATGTTAAGTCCGCTCCGTTTTGCTTAAGAACATCTCATTCATGGCGCCGCCCGGCACCTGCATCGGGTATACATGTTCTTTCGGATCTATATGAATATCGAGGAACACCAGCCGGTCTTTTAAGGCAAAAGCCCGTTCCAGCGCCGGTTCCAGCTCTTCCGGTTGGGTCACCCGAATACCGACATGACCATAAGCTTCGGCCAGTTTGACAAAATCCGGCAGCGAATCCATGTAGGAGCTGGAATAGCGGGAGTCATAGTTCATATCCTGCCACTGCTTGACCATGCCCAAATAACCGTTATTGAGGTTGATGATTTTCACCCCCAGGCCATATTGTTTACAGGTCGACAGTTCCTGAATATTCATCTGAATCGAACCTTCCCCGGTGACACAGACGACTTCAGCGTCCGGGTAATGCAGTTTTACGCCCATCGCGGCCGGCAAGCCAAAGCCCATAGTGCCGAGGCCGCCTGAGTTGATCCAGCGGTTCGGTTTGTCGAATTTGTAATATTGCGCGGCGAACATCTGGTGTTGGCCCACATCAGACGTGACATAAGCATCACCTTGGGTATGACGATGCACGGCTTCAATCACCGCTTGCGGTTTCAGCAAATCGTGCCGCTGTTCATAACGGCCGCCATGGACTGCACGCCATTGTTGAATTTGCTGCCACCAACTGGCCAGCGCATCCTGATCCAGCCCGGCGTCGCCTTTGCTGCTTTGTTTGTCGAGCAAACTCAGCATTTCCTGTAACACAGGTTGCACCAAACCGACGATAGGCACATGGGCGCTAATGGTTTTGGAAATACTGGCCGGGTCAATGTCGATATGGATAATAGTGGCATTGGGGCAGAATTTTTTGGTGGCGTTGGTGACCCGGTCATCAAAACGGGCGCCGACGGCGAAAATCACATCGGCATGGTGCATCACTTGGTTGGCTTCATAACTGCCGTGCATACCAAGCATGCCGATAAACTGCGGATCTGAGGCTGGATAAGCCCCTAAGCCCATCAGAGTATTGGTGACAGGTAAATTCAGCCGGCGTGCCAGCGTGGTGAGCTCGGCCGATGCACGACCTAAAATTACCCCACCACCGGCATAGAGCACCGGCTTTTTCGCCGCTAATAAAGTCTGTAAGGCTTTTTTAATTTGACCCGGATGGCCTTTGGCATTCGGGTTGTAAGAGCGCAGTTTGATATCTTTTGGATATTGGTACGGGAATTTCTGACTTGGAATGGTCATATCCTTCGGAATATCCAGCACCACCGGGCCTGGCCGGCCGCTTTGAGCAATATAAAAGGCTTTTTTCACCAGCGCCGGAATATCGGCCGGGTTGCGCACTGACATATTGTGTTTAACGATAGGGCGGGAAATGCCGAGCATATCGGTTTCCTGAAAAGCATCATCGCCAATCAGATGACTCATCACCTGACCGCAAATCACCACCATCGGAATCGAATCCATATAAGCAGTGGCAATACCGGTGACGGCGTTGGTGGCGCCTGGGCCTGAAGTGACGAGCACGACGCCAGCTTTGCCGCTGGCGCGGGCATATGCGTCCGCCATATGGGTTGCTGCTTGTTCGTGGCGGACCAGCACATGCTTCACATCGTTTTGCTGGAACAGCGCATCATAGATATGTAACACGGCACCGCCCGGGTAACCATATACGTATTCCACACCCTCATCGTGCAAGGCGCGGACTAACATGGCACCGCCAGACAGCATTTCTGGTTGGTTTTGTTGGCTCATGACTTCGGTCTCATAGTTTGCGTATGCAAAAATTACGGCGCTACTGTTGCAAAACAACAGGCGGCACCGGTCGGGTCTTGTCGAAACAAGAAATTCTTTGCTACGTGGACGGTTGGCAGTGTAAGGGTACTGACAACAAAATGTTCAAACTATGGTTAACCCAGGTTGAAACGACGGCTTTGCTAATTATCTGACTTCTGTCTGGAGAAGTTCGTTCTGAAGGCTCGTCAGGCCTTACTTTACGGGAATCCGGCTGGCCTTGTCGACCCTTTTTTGTCGCAGTGGCGGCGATTTTTCGACTCGATAGCACAGGCTGGCGGAAAAAGCGTCTCCACCTGCCATGGCCGCGGCTGAAATAGCGTCATTACAACCACTGGCACCGGCTGGCGGCTTGCAAAAAGCCAAGGCTGACCACATAGTAGCAAGCATCAGATGAACCCGAGCAACAGAGGTAGCAGTGGTGGAACCTATTGCAGTAAATTTTGACAATGTGCGCGATATTCTGGCGCAATCGCAGCATCAACTGGTGCTGTTTGTATTTTGGTCTGAGCGCTCAGAACAAAGTAAACAACAACTGCAGTTGTGTCACAGTGTATGCCGTGATTATCCGGAACAATTGGTGTTAGCCAGTGTCAATTGTGACTTGGATCAGGAACTTGCCATGCAGTTTGGCGTCAGAAGCTTGCCGACGGTGATGTTTATTCAACAGGGTCAGCCGGTGGACGGTTTTGCCGGACTGGAAACTGAAGCGCAACTGCGGCAAAGATTACAACCTTACCTGCCTGCGCCGGAAGCCTTATTACTGGCGCAAGCTGAGCCATTATTAGCGGCACAGCAGTGGGCTGAAGCTTACCCTTTGTTGCAACAAGCGCAGCAACTGGCGCCGGAACAACCGATGATCCGCAAAGCGCTGGCGCTGTGCGCAGCGTCCCTGGGTCAACTGGAGCTGGCGAAAGAATTGATTGGCACCATTTTGCTGGCGGAGCAGGATGCGCTCTATCAGCAGGTGCTGGCGGTGCTGGAGCTGGCGGAAAAAGCCGCCGATACGCCCGAAATCCGTGCTTTAGAAGCGGCATTGGCGGCCAATCCGACCGACCTGTTATTGCACCAGCAATTGGCAGTGCAATATCAGCAAGCCAACAGACCCGCTGACGCTTTAGCCTTGTTGTTTAAGGTGCTGCAGCAGGATCTGAGTTTTGGCGAAAGCAAAGCGCTGTTTCTGGATATTCTGGCAGTGTTGCCAAAAGGGGATGCGCTGGCTGGTACGTACCGGCGTAAATTGTATAGTCTGTTGTATTAATCCAAAGTGCAGGCAGCGCTGAACTGCACTGTCTGACAAGGAACAAGCATGCGAAGTTTGTGGTATGGCTGTCTGGCCTGGTGTGCGCTGTTGGCACTGACGGTGCAGGCTGATTCTGCTGAACAGTTATTTGCCCGGTATGAACCGGCGTTATTGCAAGTCAGGGTGCTGGAAAACGCGTCCGGCGCCAAAGCCTCGATTGGTACCGGTTTTGTGCTGGAACAACCGAATTTGCTGGTGACCAACTATCATGTGGTGTCGGAAGCGGTGCTGTTTCCGGAGAAATACCAACTGGAATATCTGGCGCAGGATCAATCTAAAGGTCAGCTGCAAGTGCTGGCGGTGGATGTGATTAATGATTTGGCGCTGGTCAAAACCGATTATCAGCCGGCCCAACGTTTTGCCATTCAAGCGGAAAAACCGGTGCAGGGCGTCACCTTGTACTCGTTAGGCAACCCGCATGATTTGGGTATGATTTTGGTACCAGGCACTTACAATGGCCTGCAGAAATACAGTTTTTATCCACGTATCCATTTTACCGGTGCCGTCAATTCCGGCATGAGTGGTGGGCCTACTGTGGATGCCAGCGGTAAAGTCGTGGGCATCAATGTGGCATCGGCTGGCAATCAGCTCGGCTTTTTGGTCCCGGCGCAGGCACTGAGCGCGTTATTAGCCCGTTATCAGCAACAAGGGCAGCCGAAGGATTTTAAAAGTCAGATCGAAGGCCAGTTGCTGGATAGTCAGCAGAAAATGTTTGCGCAAATTTTACAGGCCGACTGGCAGTTAAAAGAATTTGGTCCGGGCAAAGTGCCGGACGAAATTGTGCCTTTTGTCCGTTGTTGGGGTGAATCTAATGTGGAAAAACGCCAGGATCAGCTGAAAAAGGTGGCGGCTTTCTGCAGTCAGTCCGAAGAAATCTTTTTATCACAACGCTTTAGCACAGGCCGGATTGAAATGCAGTTTGAATGGTTGCATGGACCAGAGTTACATCCGCTGCAATTTTTCCATCGTTATCAGCAGAATATTGACCGCGCCAATCCGGATAATCAGGCTGGCAAAGAAGATGTGACGCCATTTGAGTGTCAGCATCAGGTGGTGCAGCAACACAATGGCCAGCGCGCCAAAACCATTTTTTGTGTCCGCGCCTACCGGCAGTTTAACGGTTTGTATGATGCGTTGTATCTGGCGGCCTCGCTGGATCATCAGCAACAAGGCATTGTCAGTCATTTCACTTTATCCGGCGTGAGTCAGGACAATGCACTGGCCTTTAGCCGGAAGTTCAGCGAGGCGGTGTTATGGCAGTAATCATCGAAGTGCTGAACAAACAACATAAAGTCATTGAGCGGCATAAATTTGCTCAGCATGAAGTCCGGTTGGGGCGCGCTTATGACAATGATGTGATTTTGTACGACCGGCATGTGTGCCCGCATCATGCCAAGCTTTGGCAAAATGAGCAGGGGCAGTGGCAACTGCAGGATTTAGCTTCACTCAATGGCAGTTTTCTCGAGCCCGCCCAACCTTTGCAGCAAGCAGCTCTGGTGCCATCCGGTCAGTTGTGCTGGCTGGGTGAGCAACCGCTGCGGATCTATGACGACCAGCATCAGGTGGCACCGGCGTTGCCTTTTAACCCGCTGGAGCAAAAACTACAGAGCTTTGGTCATTGGCCCCTGATCATCAGTTTACTGTTGCTGATCCTGCTTGAAGAGCTGTTCCGCATCTGGTTGAATGCGCCAGGTCAGGAGTCCGGTCAGTGGACCCGCAATTTGTTGAATTTGCCATTGTTGGTGCTGGCGTTGGCGTTATGGCCGACAGCGCTGGCGCTGTGGTCGAAACTCAATCAACATGAAGCCAGATTTTTACCCCAATTGGGTCTGACTTTTGCAGGCATCAGCGCGCTGGCGCTGTGGCAGTTGTTGCTGTCGATTGTTAACTTCAGTCTGGATGGTGCCGCCGGTGTGGTTTGGCTGCAGGAAACCGGCAATGTGATGTTGTTAGCACTGCTGCTGGCGGCCAACTTTTATCTGGCGCTGCAATTTGCGCTGTGGAAAAAACTGGCGCTGGCGACCGGTCTGGCGTTACTGCTGAGTTTGCAAAACCTTGGCGTTGGTGTTTTTGTCGACGATTCCGAGCAATTAATGCCCAGGTTTGATGCCAGTCTGCTGCCCGGCAGTTTGTATTTTAACCAGCCGGTGGCGGTGGATGATTTTAACCGCGACAGCACAGCGTTGTTCGAACAGGTTGCAGCGCAGCGCCAACAGCAACCTTAATGGTAAGCGTTGGACGTCACACGTTGAACGTCACACGTTGGACGCCAAGCGCTTCGCTTCAGGGTTGCAGTCTTAATTGATGATCCAGCCAGATTTGCCGGATTTGGCTGGATAAAGTCATTGGATCAAAAGGTTTCACCACCAGATCACGGGCGCCTAATGCGGTGTACGACTCCACTTCGCTGGCCTGGACCTTGGCCGTCATAAACACCACGGGCACTTTGCTCAGATCAAACTGTTGCTGCAATTGTTTTAAGGTGGTGGGGCCGTCCATGCCCGGCATCATCACGTCCAGT
>Ga0209599_10001631_pt1 | contig 10253 bp, 9 predicted proteins | sample Shrwel_input2_FT_FD_187534 | JGI IMG/M metagenome (GOLD analysis project Ga0209599, IMG submission 187534) | Subsurface microbial communities from deep shales in Ohio, USA - Utica-3 well 1 S input2 FT (SPAdes) (version 2) ... | reverse complement strand
CGGCAGAAAGGACCTTTAAGGCCAGCGAAAGCGCTTGTCATGGACCAGCGGCAGTGCCAAGTTGCCCATCCTGTTGGCCGGAAGGGTATCCAAGTGGCTAAAGGTCGCGGACTGTAAATCCGTTCAGCTTCGCTGTTCGTGGGTTCGAATCCCACCCCTTCCACCAGCAGGACGTCTGAGGCCCCTCCCAAGGGGGCCTCTCCCCTGCCTTAATCCCTGAAATCCGCGTTGACTCCGAGGGCCGCCCACGGCTTCCCTACTGACACACATGGCCAACATCAAAGCTAACAAGAAGAGCATCCGCCAGACCGCCCGTCGCGCCGAGCACAACAAGATCGTCCGCACCCGTCTCAAGGGCCTCGTCAAGAGCCTGACCGGTGACAACGTCGCCGCTTCCGCCTCCCAGGTCGCTTCCGCCGCCGACAAGGCCGCGAAGACCGGCGTGATCCATCGCAACAAGGCGAACCGCATCAAGGCTCGCCTCGCGAAGAAGCTCGCCGCCGCCAAGAAGTAATGCGGGCTGAGCCCCCCACCGACCCCGTCGCCTCGGCGCCGGGGTTTTTTTGTTCCTGAGATGTCCGTCCAGCCCCCCGCCTCCATCGGTTTCGCCGCCGGCCTGCTCGGCGAAGAGGCCGTGCGCATGGACGTCCTGGCCCACGGCCCCGGCTGGGTCGCCCTGGCCAAGCCGAGCGGCGTGGCCTTCGAGGAACACCCCTGGCAACACGGATCCCCCACCCTGCTCGGCCAGCTGCGTGCGCAGCTCGAAGCCGCCAAACCGGAGATGGTCCGCCTCGGCCTCGCCGAACCCGCCGCGGTCTTCGGTCCCGAACCCGAGACCGCCGGCATCGTGATCCTCGCCGACCGCGCGACGGCCATGGCCGGCTGGCGCGAAGCCCTCGGCTCAGGCGCCTTCCGCTTCGAATATGAATTCGTGGCGCGCACGGAGGACGCCCCCGAGGACGCCGGCCTCTGCGACCTCCCGGTCGGGATGGACGACTCGCAGGAACGCGCCTTCGTGTCGCACCGCAACGGCAAGCACGCGCAGACCCGCTTCGAACCCGGCCGCGCCTGCGGCCGCTGGCGCGTCTGGGCCGCGCACACGCCCTTCCCTCGCCGCGACCAGGTCCGCATCCACGCCGCCGAGTGCGGCATCCGCATCGCCGGCGAACTGAAGTATGGCCGCTCCGGCCGCGTGACGCTCACCGACACGACGCCGAAGGGCCGCCTCAACAAAGGCGAGGACAAGCCGCTGCACCGCGGCCTGCTCCTGCGCGTCGCCCGCGTGACCGGCAAGGTCGCTGGCCAGACGTTCGAGATCGTCGCGCCGCGTCCCGATGATTTCGCGACGGTGGTGAAGCGCCTCTCGAAAGGGATCTGATCAGGCCTCCGACGGGAACCGCAGCGTGAAACGGTCCGTCGTGCGCGCGTAGCCGTCGGGACTATTCATCCGTCCGACCGGGGCATACTGCGCGTAGTCGACCTTCCAGGTCGCGGGATCGGCCACGCCCTCGCGCACGTGCGCGAGCAGGAGCTCGATCACGACGAGGCGGTTGTCGCCGTATTTACGGATGTCGAGCACGCGGCCTTCGAGGGCCACGGGGCATTCGACGAGCCGCGGGACGCGCACGCGCTCCGAGGGCGTCAACGTGAAGCCGGCGCGCGGCACCTCGCTCACGCCGGGCGGCAGCGGGCGCGCGCACTCGACCATCCGCGCCGCGACGGCCTCGTCGCAGATGTGGATGACGCATTCGCCGTTGGCGTGCAGGTTGGCCGCGGTGTCCTTGGGCGTGCCATCATCACGGTCGGCCGGAGCGAGCACGGCGAGCGCCGGCTCGGTGCCCATGACGTTGAAGAACGAGAACGGCGCGGCGTTGACCACGCCTGCGGCGTCGATGGTCGTGACCAAGGCGATGGGCCGGGGGACGACCAGTCCCGCGAGGAGGCGATACGCCTGCGCGCCGGGATGGGCCGCGAGGTCGAAACGCACGCTCATGCGCCGGGCGGCGGATCCTCGCCGCCGTGCGAGACGATGGCCTCGCGACGCAGGCGGTCATGCCGGTACGACATGATGATGTAAATGCCCACGCCCACGCAGATGCAGGAGTCCGCCACGTTGAAGGCGGGGAAGCGATAATACGGCAGATGCACGTCGATGAAATCGATGACGTGGTCGCCGAAGAGCCGGTCGCGGACGTTGCCCAAGGTGCCGCCGACGAACAGGCCGAAGGCCAGCTGGCCGCCGTGGAGCTCGCGCAGGAGCGGCTTCCGCCAGCGCCAGACGAGCGCGAGCACCGCGAGCGCGAGGAAGATCAGGAACGGACGGACGTCATGCTCGGCGCCCAGGCCCCAGGCGGCGCCTTTGTTGCCGACGTGCACGATCCAGAACCAGTCGAGCAGCATGATCGGCGCGCGGTCCGGATCGCCGCCGAAATAGGCGCCGAACGGGATGTGGCGCACGACCAGGAGCTTCGTGGCCACGTCCGTGACGATGGCGGCCACGCAGACCGTCCAGAAGGACAGGTAGGGACGGAGCCGGTCGAACATCGGACGGCGCTCAGGTGTCGCTCGGATCGTCTTCGCCGCCGCCGCCGCCGGTGCCGAAGCCGACTTCGTCGCCGATCTCGCCGAGCGGGTTGCCGCCACGACGGCGGTGGGCGCGGCGATTGCGTTCGAGCTCCTTCTGGCCTTCGAGCGAATAGCGGGTGAACGGCACGGCGATCAGGCGCGCGGCGGGGATCGCCTTGCTGGTGATCTCACAGGTGCCGTAGGTGCCCTTCTTCATGCGTTCGATGGCGTCGGCGATCTCCTTGAGCGCTTCCTGCTCATTGGAGATCAGCGAGAGGGCGAAGTCGCGGTCGGCGGTGTCGGTACCGGCGTCGGCGAGGTGCTGGGAGTAACCCGAGAGGTCGCCGGCGTCGTCCTTGCCCGACTTCTTGAGGGCTTCTTCGGAGTGGAAGGCGAGGCCCTTGTGGAGCGCGTCACGCATGTCCACCAGCAGCCGGTAATAGCGGCGGAACTTCTCGGGGACCTGCTTCGACTCGTCGACGAACCCTTCGCCTTTGCGGAAAGGATTGGAGCCGCCGAGCAGGTCGGCGATGGAGGCGGTGGCGATGTTGTTCGAACGGTTGCCCTGCGAGCGGGCGGCCGCGGCGGCCTTCTCGCGCGCCTTGCGCTCCTCGTCCGGTACCCAGACGTTGAGTTTGGACTTCGTCTTGTTGCGCTTGGAAAGATAGGCGTTGAGGTCGGCCAGCGTGTAATACTGGAGCTTCGGGCGGACCTTGACGTCGAGCGCGTCAGCCTGGTGATGGTCGTCGCGATGCTTGTTCAGGAGTCCCTTCTGGACGGCGTGATCGACCTTGGGCGTCTTCGCGGCCTTGCCGGCCTTGGCGACGGGAGCGATCGGAGCGGCCTTGGCGTTCTTGGAGGCGGCCACCGGAGCGGCGCCCTTCTTGCCGCCTTTGACGACCGGAGCCGGAGCGGCCTTGGCGGATTTCACCGGAGCGGCGGCCTTGCCCTTCGGGGCCGGAGCCTTCGGCGCCGGCTTGGCGACGACCTTAGGCGCGGGCTTGGCCGCCGGCTTGGCCTTCGCCTTCGGCGCGGGAGCGGCTTTCTTGGCGGACTTCTTGGGATCGGGTTTCTTGGACATCGTGAGAGGGGTTCAGAGTTGGGCGTATTTGGCGAGGAGCGCTTCGCGGCAACGAGGAGATACCATACCAAAACGGCCGGCTTCCACAAGCGCGGGGACCCAGCGCCAGGAACGAGGGCAACGGACGCCCTCGGCTTTGTCGACCTGGAAGGCCAAGGCGACCCCGGCCTGCGGCCTGAGCTGGACCGAGGAGACGATCCAAAGCTCGGTCAGCAGGGCCTGCTGGGCGGACAACACGGCGAAGTCGGCGTCGGCGGGGTCGCCGGTGACGACGACGGACGCTTCGAGGGACTGGCCGATCTTCTTTTCCTGCCGGAGCCGCTCCATCGGGACGTTGACCTGGGCGGCCAGGGCCTGGATGCGCGTGACGGCGGCATGGGCGGCCTGTCCGGCGGCGTCTTCCCAGCGGGCGTCGATCGCCGGCCAGTCTTGCAGGTGCACGTTGGTCGAGTCGACGTATTCGGTCTTGGCGTGCAGGTGCGACCAGGCTTCATCGGCGGTGAACGGCACGAACGGCGCGATGAGCTTCAGGTAGGCACGCAAGACGAGGTCGAGCGCGGTCTGCGTGGAGCGACGCAGCGGATCGTCGGGCGCGGTGGTGTAGAGGCGGTCCTTCACCACGTTATGGTAGGTCGCGGAAAGCGTCGCGGTGGTGAAACCGGCGAGCGCGGCGGCGGCGCGGTGGAACTCGTTGCGCTCGCAGGCGTCGGTGACCTCGCGGATGAGCTTGGCGGTCTCGAGGAGCACCCAGCGATCGACGGGGCTGAGCTTCTCGACGGCTACGGCATGCTGGGCGGCGTCGAAGTCGAAGAGATTGCCGAGCTGGTAGCGCAGGGAGTTGCGCATGCTGCGGTACTGGTTCGAGATCGTCTCGAAGATCGCGTCGGAGAGCGGGATATCGCTCTGGTAGTTCTCGGAGGCGACCCAGAGGCGCACGATGTCGGCGCCGTACTTCTTGACGTAGTCGTCGGCGGTCTGCGGCTTGCCGTCGGACTTGGAGATCTTCTGGCGCTTCTCGTTCACGACGAAACCGTGCGTGAGCACGGCGCGGTAAGGCGCGGAGCCCTTGACGGCGATGGCGGTCCAGAGCGAGGACTGGAACCAGCCGCGATGCTGGTCGGAACCTTCGAGGTAGAGGTCGGCGGGCCAGTGCAGGTCCTTGTGCTTGGCGCAGACGGCGAGATGGCTCGAACCGGAGTCGATCCAGACGTCGAGCGTATCGGTGCCCTTGCGGAGATCCTTGGGCCAGGCGGCCGGGATGGGCGCGCCGGCGAGGATCTCCTCGACGGAGGCGGCCCACCACCAATCGCCGCCGCGGGTGGCGATCTGCTTGGCGACATGGCGCACGACGGCGCCGTCGAGATAGGATTCCCCCGTGGAAGGAGAATAGAAAGCCGGAATCGGCACGCCCCAGGCGCGCTGGCGCGAAATGCACCAATCCGGACGGCCTTCGAGCGCGGCGCGGATGCGGTTCTCGCCGGAAGCCGGGATCCACTTCACGTCACCGACGGCGGCGAGCGCCTTCTTGCGGAGGTCGCCGCGGTCGAGCCCCACGAACCACTGGTCGAGCGCCCGGAAGACGACCGGGGTCTTGGAGCGCCAGCAATGCGGATAGGAATGCTCGAAGCTCTGCGCCTTCAGGAGCGCGCCCTTCGACTTGAGGAGTTCGAGCACGGCGATGTTGGCCGGGTTCTTGCCATCGGTCTCGAGGACGGTGATGCCGACCAACGACGCGGGCACCTTGCCGTCGTCGGCGTACGTGCCGTCGTCGCGCACCGGGCAATACGGCTCGAAGCCATACTTGTTGCCGGTCTGATAGTCTTCGATGCCGTGGCCGGGGGCGGTGTGCACGCAGCCCGTGCCGGCGTCGGTGGTGACGTAGTCGGCGAGCACGACGGGCGAGGCCCGGTCGATGAACGGATGCTGCGGCTGCAGGCCTTCGAGGGCGCGCCCCTTGACCTTGAAGCCATCGGTGGCGCCTTCGAGGGCGCAGGCGGAGACGAACGCTTCGCGCAAAGCGGAGGCCACGAGGAAGGAGCGGCCGTCATGACGGACCTCGACGTATTCGAGCTCCGGATGGACGGCGATCGCGAGGTTCGCGGGCAGCGTCCACGGCGTGGTCGTCCAGATGACGACGGAGAGCGGGTGGGCGGGCGCGAGCTGCTTGGCGGCGGGATCGGCGACCGGGAAGGCGACCCAGACGGAGTGCGAGCGCTTGTCCTTGTACTCGATCTCGGCTTCGGCGAGCGCGGTCTGGCAAGGAATGGACCAGTACACCGGCTTCTTGGAACGGTAGACGAGCCCCTGTTCGACGAAGCTGGCGAAACCGCCGAGGATCTCGCCTTCATAGGCCGGGTCCATCGTGCGGTATTCCGAAGCCCAGTCGGCGAGGATGCCGAGGCGCTTGAACTGGCCGCGCTGCTTCTCGATGTAGGCGGCGGAGAATTCGGCGCAGGCCTTGCGGACGCCGAGCGCGTCGAGCGACTGCTTCTTGGCCTGGAGTTCCTTCATCACCTTATGCTCGATCGGGAGACCGTGGCAGTCCCAGCCCGGGACGTAAGGCGTCCGGAAGCCGCGCATGGACTTATAACGGAGGATGGAGTCCTTGAGGAGCTTGTTGAGGGCGGTGCCGATGTGCACATCGCCGTTGGTGAAAGGCGGGCCGTCGTGAAGGACGAAGGCGGGCTTGCCGGCGGCCCGGGCTTGGATCTGCCCATAGAGACCGTGACGCTCCCAGTGGGCGATCCGGACGGGTTCGCGTTCGGCCAGGCCGGCCCGCATCGGGAAGTCGGTGACGGGCAGGTTGAGGGTATCCTTGAGCTCTTCGGCCATGTTTGACGTATAAAGTGGGGGTCGGGCGGGGGCGGAAGACGCCCCTCGGGGTCGGCAGGGTGAACGGGTAAACAGGCGTGGCAAGGGCGGAGATAAGGGGCCGGCTGACCATGGGCGGGGCGGGATTGACAGCCCGGACCGGAAACGCACCAATGCAGGCCCATGGAAAACATGAAGCCCAAGCTCATCACCAAGCAGGCGGTCGTCATCGACCTCGTCCTGACGGTGGTCTTCTTCGTCTGGATCACCTCGATCCTTAAGAAGCATGTGCCCTGGTCCGAAGCCGGCGAAACCGCCGTGCTCCTTGGCGCAGCCTATTGCGGCCTCTGCCTCGCCGGCGTCTTCTGGATGGCCCTCAACCTCTTCCGCGTGACTCTGGCCGACCAGATGCTGCCGAAGACGGCCGGCGGCAAGGACGCCGCCTAAGCGGTCACTTCGCGACGGGGACGACCGTGTCCATCGCGGCTTCGACCTCACGCCGGAGTCCGTCCGCCAGCCGACGTTCTTCCTGATACTGCGTCCAGAGCTTCGCAAGCTCCTCGGGCTTGCCCTGCTCGAAGGCCTCGAGCCAGGTCCCGAAGGTCCGCCACGCGTTATGGTAGACGGGGTTCTGCCGCAGCACTTCGCGGCGCAGGCCTTTCAGCCGCGCCTCGACGCTGAGCTTCACGGCCGGCAGCACGCGATGCTTGGGCAGGTCCGCCCCGGAGACGAGCTGGTCGCCGGCGCCCAGATCGAAGACGAAGCGGGTGATGTCGTCGAGCGACTCGGCCGACTCGCGCAACCCGAGGCTGACGGGCTCGCGGGAAAGCAGCAGCTCCGCACGATGCAGCAGCCACCACTCGTCAGGCGATTTCGTGACCGCAGCGAGACGCTTGAGCACCGGCTGGCCGTGCGCCGAGGCGATGAGGCTCTTGGCCTGATCCGCCGGCACGCCGAGCGTGCGTCGCAAAGCGCGCCAGAACAGCAAGGCCTCCCGTTCGGGCGCGCGACCGGAGACGATGTCTTCGAGCGAGGACGGGATTTCGCGACGTCCCTCGCGATACCAGTAATCATTCAGCGAAGGACGTAAATGCGCCAGCACCTCGCAGGCGAGGGCCTGGCGTGTCCAAGGCTCGACGCCGGTGATGGGCTGCCCGCCGGCGAGGGCCACGCGCGCCAACCAGGCCTGGGCGGCGGCCTCGGCGGCGCGCGTCGGAGCCTCCTGCGGCGAACCGAGCCGGAGGATGATCAGGACGGAGCCGCCGACGAGTCGGGGGTCGACAGGCCGGAGCCCGGCGACGTCGCCGACCTCGATACGCGCGACCGCACCGGGTACGGGCGGAAGGTTGAGCGCGAACTCGAGATGCCGCTGCAACGCCGAGCAGTGCGTGGCGACGAAACTCACCTCCGCGACGCGCTCGCCCGTCACCGTCGCTAGGAAGGTGTCGCTCGAGTAGACCTGCGGGGGCGGCGGGGGCAGCGGATCGGCCGCGGCCAGCCACGCGCAGAGGCCGAGGACGCTCAGCATGTCAGACGCCGCCGAAGTGGCCTTCGTCGACCTCCACCGGTTCGCCGCCCGGCAGGTGCAAGGCTTCGCCCATCGGCGACTGGTCGTTCTTCCAGACCTCGACGGTGGCCGGAGCTTCCGGATCAGGTGAGACCCACTGCCAGCGGCCGATGCCGAGGAAACTCATCGGGATGCCCTTGTCGCGACTTAGCCCGGGGCCGGTGCCGCGGACGAACGGTTTGTTGCCGATGCCGATCATGAGATTGACGATGAGGGCCGTGCCAGTGGCGCCGGTGGCGGATTCGGTCGCATCGGCCGGAGCCGGAGCGGCTTCCTCCTCCTCGATCTCTTCGATGACTTCTTCGTCATCGGCTTCTTCCGTCTCTTCCTCAGCAGACGCTTCCGGAGCAGACAGGGATAAGGCCTCCGGCTCCGGCGTCGCCACGGACGGGCTGCTAGGAACGGAGGCCACCGGAGGGTTTGCCCGCAACGCGCGCATTTCTTCGCGGACGGCGGCCAGCTCAGCCTCGAACTTGTCGGCGGATTTGTCGGCGGACTGAGCGAGGGACTTCGCCGACTTCTTGAGCTCGTCACGGAGGGACTTCAGTTCGGCTTCGAGCGACTGCGCGGCTTCGGCGCGCGCCTTGCCGGCGAGTTCGGCGGCATCGTCGGCGTCGGCGACGAGCGCACGGACCGTGACGGCGAGGCTTTCGACCTTGGCGGTAAGCTCTTCGACGGCTTCGGAAGAACCGGCGGCGGCCGAAGCGGCCTCGACCTTCCCGCCCAATTCGGCCAAGGCGGCCTTGAGGGCGTTGATCTCCGTGGAGGCGCGCTGCGCGACGGCCGCGGCGGTCGCTTCGGCGGCCTTGCGCGCGGTCACCTCGGCTTCGGCGATCCGGCGGTTCATCGCCTCATTGCCGGCGCGGATGTTGTCGCGCTGCAGGTCGATCTCTTCGGCGAGCTTGGCGCGGAGACGGGCCTGCTCGGCCTGGCGCTCCGCCTTGCCGCCGCCGTCCTTGAGGACCGGGATCACGACGATGAGCGAGGCGGCGAGGATCGCGCAGATCACGAGGAAGGTGTCGAGGCCGTCGCGCTTGTCGGGCATGACGAGGAGGATCGCCAGGACCGCGATGAGGTCGGCGGCGACCAGGAACCATTTTTCTTTGAGCAGTTTCTCGAGTTCGCGGTTCATTGGGGGTGCGGGGTAAGGGGATTCCTAGCGGGGGCGTTCGACGAAGCCGACCTTGCGGTTGACCTTGGACAAGGTCCGGAAAGCGGTCGCCTGCGCCTGCTCGGCGCCGGACTTGAGGATGCGGTCGAGTTCGCCGCGGTCCTTGATGAGCTCGTCGTAGCGCAGGCGGACGGGGTCGAGCATCGCGATGACGGCGTCGGCCACGGCCTTCTTGAAGTCGCCGTAGCCTTTGCCGGCGAACTCGGCCTCGAGCGTCGCGATCGGCCGGCCGGTGCAGGCCGACATGATCGAAAGCAGGTTGGTGACGCCCGGCTTGTCCGCGCCGGCGCGCACTTCGGCGGAAGAATCCGTCACGGACGACATGATCTTCTTCCGGACTTCCTCCGGGCGGTCGGTGATGAAGACCGTGGCCGCGTGATTCGGATCCGACTTCGACATCTTGGCGGTCGGATCCTGCAGGGACATGATGCGCGAGCCGACCTTGGAGATGAAGGGCTCAGGTACCTTGAAGGTGTCGGAGTAGCGGTGATTGAACTTCTCGGCCAGGTCGCGGGCGAGCTCGAGGTGCTGCTTCTGGTCGTCGCCGACGGGGACGAGCGCGGCGTTATAGAGCAGGATGTCCGCCGCCATGAGCACCGGGTAGAACAGGAGGCCGGCGTCGACCGACTCCTGCTTGCGGGACTTGTCCTTGAACTGCGTCATCCGCTCCAGCTGGCCGAGCGGGCAGAGGCAACCGAGGATCCAGGCCAGTTCGGTGTGGCCGATGACGTGAGACTGGACGAACAGCCGGCTGCGGGACGGGTCGAGGCCGCAGGCGACATACTGGGCGAGGCAGGAGTAGGTGTTCTCCCGGAGCTGGGCCGGGACATAGGGGACCGTGATGGCATGCTGGTCCACGATGCCGAAATAGCACTCATGGTCGTCCTGCATGCGGCCCCAGTTGAGCACCGCCCCCAGATAATTACCCAGATGGAGGCGCCCGGTCGGCTGGGCGCAGGTCAGGACCACGGGCTTGGCGGGCTTTTTTTCGCTGGTTTCGCTCATTCCGGTCTGCCCAGCGTGGCAAGGGGCTCGCCCCGCTTCAAGCGGATTGGACG
>Ga0209599_10001630_pt1 | contig 10257 bp, 7 predicted proteins | sample Shrwel_input2_FT_FD_187534 | JGI IMG/M metagenome (GOLD analysis project Ga0209599, IMG submission 187534) | Subsurface microbial communities from deep shales in Ohio, USA - Utica-3 well 1 S input2 FT (SPAdes) (version 2) ... | reverse complement strand
CTGCCAATCACGAGGCAAAATAACAGCGCGGTTAAGACACCAACAAATTTACTTTGTGACATTAGCGAGTACCTCTCGAACGCGAATCATCCCGATCACGCGAGCGCGAATCTTCTCGCAGACGCTCTTCTGTAGGCGCGGCGGGGGCTGGCGGATTATTATTAGCAACAGCGGGCGCAACTTGTGGCGCGGCAAGATTGGCATTTCCCATTAAACGATCTAAGGGTAAATACATGATATTATTACCTTGCTTCGTATCCATTAACACTTTACTGGTGCTAGACATTACCGTTTCCATCGATTCTAAATAAATCCGTTTCCGCGTAATTTCAGGGGCTTTGTTGTATTCGTTCAAAATACTGATAAAACGTTGGGTTTCCCCTTCAGCACGTGCAATCACTTGAGATTTATAAGCTTGCGCTTCTTGACGTAATTTCTCAGCATAACCGCCTGCACGTTGACGAATTTCATTCGCATAGGCTTGCGCTTTGTTTTTAATACGTTCTTCATCTTCGCGTGCTTTAATCACGTCCGCAAACGCATCTTGTACCGCTTCAGGGGGTTGTGCGTTTTGCATGTTGACGCTGGCGACTTGTAAGCCCGTTTCATAACGGTCTAAGATGTTTTGTAAAGATTTTTTGGTATCGCTGGCAACGCGGTCACGTTGTCCAGTCAACACTTCATCCATTTTGCCATTACCAATAACTTCCCGCAGCGCGCTTTCGGTCGCTTGATGCAAGGTATTATCAGGATCACGCACTTTGAATAAATAATCTTTTGCACCATCGGACTTGATGTTGTATTGCACCACAAGTTCAATTTCGACCATATTTTCATCGCGAGTCAGCATTAAGGCTTTATGAGTGACGGCGCGCATTTGTTCTACGTTAATCTTTTGGACTGCTTCGATGGGGTAGGGAATATGCCAGTTCAAACCTTGTTGTGTGGTTCTGGAGTAACTACCGAAATAAGTTTCGATCCCTTGTTCAGCCGGTTGAATGGTGTAAAAACCAAAACCGCCCCAGACTAATAGCAAAATCACGAGCACAACACCGAGTGCACCCATATTTACTTGGTCATCTGAGCCATTACCTGAAGGTTTTCCACCGAACAAACCTTTAAGTTTTTCCTGCCATTTTTTAAAAATTTCATCCAAGTCAGGAGGACCTTGTTCATTTTTACGATGACCCCACGGGTCTTTATTCCCATTACCACTGGGTTCATTCCAAGCCATGTATCTGCTCCGTTATATTTAGCATTAAGTAAGATGGTAACTCGCATTGTATAATTTGTAGTGCAGCGAGTTGAGTAGTTGATGCACCCTCCCATAATAAAACACGAGAGGCTTGCTATCAGTGCTTAAGTTCTGTGTTATAAAGCCGTGAGTTGCCCGATACAGGGAAGCCGTGACTTGTGACTAAGGTCAAAATAAGAATTTTATGTGGCTTAGAGAAGCCTGACAAGGGCTTAGTCACTTGCATCGTGCAAGGTTGCGCATTTAATCATAGCACATTCAGCCCCCTACACGCTTAGGGATACGGCTGAAATATTTTAAGATATTGGGCATTTTGGCAAATTTTACAGGGCTTAAGCACAGATGAATGCAAAAAAATTCCCGTGGGTTGCAGGAGTGGATGAAGTGGGGCGCGGCACTTTAGTGGGGGCTGTGGTGGCGGCGGCGGTGATTTTAAACCCCGAGCACCCCATTATTGGCTTGGCAGACTCCAAAAAACTCAGTGCGAAACGCCGTGAATACTTGGCAGCACAGATTAAAGAACATGCCTTTGCGTGGGCTTTGGGACGCGCTGAAGTTGTCGAAATTGACGAACTGAATATTTTTCACGCCAGTTTATTGGCAATGAAACGCGCCGTCGAAGCCCTGCATGTCTTGCCTGAATTGGCATTAATTGATGGCAAATTTTGCCCCGAATTATTGTGTCCCGCACAAGCGATTATTGCAGGTGACAGCTCAGAACCCGCCATCAGTGCCGCGTCAATTTTGGCAAAAGTCAGCCGCGATGCAGAAATGTGTGAATTAGCGGTGCGCTATCCCCATTATGGTTTTGAGCAGCACAAAGGCTATGCCACGGCGCAACATTTAGCCGCCTTGCAGCAATTTGGGGCAACGCCCGAACATCGCCGTTCTTTCGCGCCTGTGAAAGCGTGTTTAGTACAAACTTCTTTAAATTTGTGAAATCTAAAACTTATTTATGAAAATTCTGGCAGACGAAAATATTCCTTATGTAGTTGAAGCTTTTAGTGAGTTTGGGGAAGTTGAAACAATTTCAGGGCGCACCCTGAATGCCGCGCAATTGGGCGAGGCGGAAATTTTATTGGTGCGCTCAGTCAGTACGGTGAATGCGAATTTATTAGAAAATAGCAAAATTCGTTTTGTGGGCACGGCAACCATTGGCGTGGATCATGTCGATGTGGGATATTTAAAACAGCAGGGCATTGGTTTCGCCAGTGCGCCCGCCTGCAATGCAGTGTCTGCTTCGGAATATGTGATTAGTGTATTAATGGTTTTGGCAGAACGGCAAGGCTTTGTATTACAAGATAAAACTGTGGGCATTATTGGCTGTGGTAATGTGGGTTCACGGGTGCTTGCCAAATTGCAAGCCTTGGGCGTGAACTGTGTGGTATACGATCCGCTGCTTCAGCAAAAATTAGGCGGCACGCAATGGAGCGATTTAGCCACGGTGCAAGCCGCTGATATTATTACGCTGCATGTGCCTTTGGAGAAAACGGGCGAGTTTCCCACTTTTCAAATGGTGAACGCGAAGTTTCTCCGTCAATTGCGCCCCGATGTGATTTTAATTAACAGTGCACGCGGGGGGGTGATTGATGAAAAAGCTTTGCTACATCGCTTGGTCGCACATCATGAAATGCAAGTGGTGCTCGACGTGTGGCAAAACGAGCCACGCATTAACACCATTGTATTGCAACGGGTTTTATTGGGAACGCCCCACATTGCAGGCTATAGTTTTGATGGCAAAGTACGCGGCACAGAAATGTTATATCAAGCTTTGTCCAGCTATTTACAGCAGCCCGCACGCTGGGATTGTCGTAAATTATTGCCGCCGCCCCCGATTACAGGTATTCAGTTTTCTGACAGTATCAGCGATTCATTGGCAATTCAGCAGGCAGTGCTAAATTGTTATGACCCGCGCCGTGATGATGCTGCCTTACGTTTGCTGGCTCACGCGCCCAATCCTGTTCAATATTTCGACCAATTGCGCAAACAATATCCGATTCGCCGTGAATTTCACACCTTGCAAGTGCGTGTCCCTGCAACTCGTAAAACCCTGATGTCGCAATTACAAGGCTTAGGATTTAAGGTTTTGGTTTGATTTTCTAATGGTGAAGTTAGGACGTGTCATCAAATAGGATTCACTGCGCCCCCAATATTTTGTGTTTAGCCCCCTTTAGGGGGTTGGGGGCTTCTTTAAAGACTTTCAAACACGCTATGTTAAAACTTAATTGATGACTCGTCTTAGATAAAACTTAATCCCTGTCAATAAATGGATGATTATGCACGCTTTCAACAAACCGCAAGTCATGGGTATTTTAAACGTCACTCCCGATTCATTTTCAGATGGCGGGCGTTTTAATAATTTAGAATTTGCACTAAACCATGCACGCCAATTAGTGGCTGAAGGAGCTGATATTTTAGACCTTGGCGGCGAATCCACCCGCCCTAATGCGCCCGCTGTTTCTGTGCAAGAAGAATTGGATCGCGTGTTGCCTGTGCTGGAAAAAATTCGTGCAGAATTACCCGTCAAAACTTCCATTGATACGAGCAAAGCGGAAGTGATGCGGGCTGCAATTGCCTTGGGGGCAGATATAATTAATGATGTGGCAGCATTAACGTATCCAGGCAGTTTGGAAGCCGTCGCCGCCTCGCCCAGCGTGCAAGTTTGCTTGATGCACATGCAGGGTGAACCGCGCACCATGCAGCACAATCCGCATTATGATGATGTCATTGTAGAAATAAAAGATTTTCTATTACAACGAGTTGCGGCGTGTGCGCAGGCAGAAATTGCCCCAGAAAGAATCATTTTAGACATGGGTTTTGGATTTGGAAAAACGCTGCAACACAATTTACAATTGCTGCAACAATTAGAAAGCTTCACGCAATTAGGGTATCCTGTTCTCGTTGGCGTGTCGCGGAAATCCTTGTTAGGTGCGATTTTAAATAAGCCTGTCACAGAAAGATTATATGGTGGACTCGCGCTTGCCACGCTTGCAGTGCAAAAAGGCGCGCAGATTATTCGTACACATGACGTGGCGGCAACGGTGGACGTGGTCAAAGTCACCTATGCCGTGCTCACTAATTCTAAAAACTAATGATGAAACCACAACGTAAATATTTTGGAACAGACGGTATTCGCGGCACAGTTGGCACGCATCCGATAACCCCCGAATTTGTGTTAAAACTCGGTTGGGCCGCAGGGCGCGTGCTCGCCAATGGGCACGGTCGCAGTAAAGTTTTAATCGGTAAAGACACCCGAATTTCAGGCTACATGTTTGAATCTGCCCTCGAAGCAGGTTTATCCGCCGCAGGCATGGACATTTTACTGCTCGGGCCGATGCCCACTCCCGCCATTGCCTATTTAACCCGCACGTTTCACGCCCAAGCAGGCATAGTCATCAGTGCTTCACACAATCCTTTCCAAGACAATGGGATTAAATTCTTTTCTGGGAAAGGCATGAAACTGCCCGACGAAGTCGAAACTGCGATTGAAGCGGAATTGGATTTGCCGATGCGCACCGTCGCCTCAGACCGTTTGGGCAAAGCAGAACGCATTCACGATGCCGCTGGGCGTTATATTGAATTTTGTAAAAGCAGCATTCCTTACGACATCAATCTGAAAGGCTTAAAAATTATTGTCGATTGCGCCCACGGCGCGACTTATCACGTTGCCCCCAATGTGTTGCGTGAATTGGGCGCGACCGTGGTCACGATTGGTACACAGCCTAATGGTTTAAATATTAATGCAGGTTATGGCGCAACTCAGCCGCAAGCTTTGCAAACTGCGGTGGTGGCGCAACAAGCGGATTTAGGCATTGCTTTGGATGGTGACGGCGACCGCGTGATTATGGTGGACGCACATGGCGAAGTGGTCGATGGCGACGAATTACTGTTTATCATTGCCAGCGCACGCCATGCCGCAGGGACGTTGCAAGGTACAGTCATCGGCACGGTGATGAGTAATCTCGGTTTAGAACAAGCTTTGCAACAACGGGGGATTAGTTTTTCCCGTGCCGCTGTGGGGGATCGTCATGTTTTAGAAATGCTGCAACAACATAATGGCATGTTGGGCGGTGAGTCTTCAGGGCATATTCTTTGCTTAGATCGCACCACGACAGGCGACGGCATTATCACCGCGTTGCAAATTTTAGCCATTAGTGTGCAAACCAGTTTGCCCTTACATGTGTTGAAACAAGGGATGCAAAAATGTCCGCAGCACATGATTAACGTACCCTTGAGTTGCGATGCTGCAAATGTGTTAGCGAACAGCGAAGTGCAACAAGCCGTGCGTGATGCAGAGCAAGAATTAGGGCGTTATGGGCGGGTTTTATTGCGTCCTTCAGGCACAGAACCGTTAATTCGGGTAATGGTCGAAGGCAACGATGCGCAACTGGTCGAAGCCCTGACTCAACAAATTGCCGCCGTGGTGAAAACCAAAGCCCGAGATGATGCCGCCTAAACGGGTGCATTCTACAAATAACAGATAAAACAGGTGTTTGCATGTACAAAGTGATTCAACGTCGTCCCCTCGCAGACACCTCACAATTCCCTGAAAACCTACATCCCGTGGTTAAGCGCGTGTTGGCAGCGCGTCACAATGTGCCTGCACAAGTCATTGATTACTCATTACAAAATTTATTTCCCTATCACAGTTTACGTAACATAGAAGCGGCGGTTACGCTGTTATATGAAGCCTTGCGGGAACGCTATCGGATTTTAATTGTGGCGGATTATGACGTAGACGGCGCGACCAGTTGTGCAGTGGCGATGAAAGCCTTGTCACGACTGGGGGCGCATCAAGTCGATTTTCTCGTGCCGAATCGTGAAAAACACGGCTACGGTTTAACCCCCGAAATCATCAAACTTGCCCAAGATTATCAGCCACAATTATTGATTACCGTCGATAATGGCATCTCCAGTGTCGAAGGCGTAGCCGCCGCGCAACGCGCAGGCATAAAAGTGTTAATCACCGATCACCACGCGCCGCCCTTGATTTTGCCTAAAGCCGAGGCGATTGTGAATCCTAACCAGCGCGGCGACGAATTTCCCAGTAAAAATCTGGCAGGCGTTGGGGTGATTTTCTATGTCATGTCCGCGCTGCGTGCCAAATTACGCGCTGAAAACTGGTTTACCCAACAGCAAATTCCCGAACCCAATTTAGCCAATTTATTGGATTTAGTTGCGCTGGGCACGGTGGCTGATGTCGTGCCCTTGGATTACAACAACCGCATTTTGGTTGAACAAGGACTGCGTCGGATTCGCGCCCAACAAGGCTGTCAGGGCATTAATGCTTTATTAAACGTCGCCAAACGCCAAGCCGAACAAATCGTTGCCAGCGATTTAAGTTTCGCGCTGGCCCCGCGTTTAAATGCCGCAGGGCGCATGGATGATATGCGCTATGGCATTGATTGCCTGCTCAGTGAAGATGCGGAAACCGCCTTGGAATACGCCAAAATTCTGCAAACTTTTAATGAAGATCGGCAATTTGTCGAGGCAGAAATGCAGCAAGAAGCGTTGGCAATGCTGGAGCGTTTACAACTGGATACCACGCAAGATTTAGCCATCGGGCTGTGTTTATATGATCCGAATTGGCATCAAGGGGTTATCGGAATTTTATCCTCACGCATTAAAGAACGGGTGCATCGCCCCGTGTTGGTGTTCACCCGCGCCCAACCGGGTTTTTTACGCGCTTCTGGGCGGTCGGTGAAAGGCGTGCATTTACGTGATGTGATTGAAAGCATTGCGATTGAACACCCCAACATGATTCCGCAATTTGGCGGGCACGCGATGGCGGCGGGTTTAACTTTGGTGGAAGCTGCCTTTCCTGAATTTCAACAATTATTCGACCACGCAGTACGCCAACAACTCAGCGCGGATCAGCTATACGGCACGGTTTATAGCGATGGCGAATTGCAGCCGCAAGAATTCAGTGTGAGTCTTGCCGAGCAATTGCGTGGGGTTAGCCCTTGGGGACAGGGATTTCCTGAGCCTGTGTTTGATGGACAATTTGATGTGATTGAACACCTCATTTTGAAAGAAAAACATTTGAAAATGAAATTACGTCCCGTGGGTGGGCAAGAAGTCATTGATGCGATTTTGTTTAATTATGCCCAACATTTCACCCCGCCCAACCCGCTAAAACGGGTGCAGCTTGCCTATAAATTAGAAATTAATTATTTTCGGGGGTCGAAAAATCTACAACTGATGACGGAATATTGTGAAGCCATCGCCTAAGTCTCTCAGTGGTACGTGCGCATAACTGCTTGTAAGGAACAGCACTGTTTTTCAGTAAGATTAATTACGGTGTATTAGTGATACCTTCCTTTACCCTGCTATTTCCCCATAGACACCGTCAATATTTCGTAAGTTGCGTTTATTTTACGCCTCCGATGCGCTTATCTGACGCAACTTGCTGATACAATCATTTTTTATTGAGGTATTCATCGAAATACCGACACTGTAATCTCAAAAATTACGTTTTAAATCTATCGTTTAACTGTTTTCCCGTAGTAAGATTTGTGGAGCTTTTCACCCTGGTATTTAGTAGGTTGTTTGGTGATAAAGCCCCATTGGGTAGGAAACCTGATTCATATTATTCAATATATCTTTTTGAGCGATGAATGTGCTTATGCGATTTATCCTAATGAATATCATCACTAAAATTAAAATGGAACTATTCTTGCTGTGTCTTTTACTGAGCAACAATAGTGCATTAGCCAATAGCGATTATGCGACAAAAGCGCATCAGATTTATCAATTTGCGCAATATATTGAATGGCCTAGAGAAAATGACACTTTAACTTTTTGCGTGGTAGGAGAAAATCCCATTAGCAGCTCACTTTCACAAGTCATTGCTAATAAAAAAATCAATAGACATCCTCTTGAGTTTAAACAAATTACAGGCAATCAACTCGGTAACTGTGATATTGCGTTTATCAGCGAATCTAAACGCGGCGAACTCGGTCAAGTCTTACACTCTACCCGCCACCTGCTCACCGTCAGCGATATTCCAGATTTTGCTGAAAAAGGGGGCATGATTGAATTTACAAAAGTTGAAGGAAAATTACGTTTTGTCATTAATCGTAATGCGGCAGTGCGGGCGGGCATTAAAATCAGCTCACAACTATTGAAATTGGCGCACAAAATCCTTTAATGACAATAGATTAGGAGCAAAAACCATGGCATTTTTTAAACGCTTATCCATTCGCTACAAACTGATGTTGATTATTGTATCCATCAGCAGCATGGTCTTGCTGTTGTCCAGTGGTTTATTAATTGCCAATGAATTAATTTTCTTACGCAAAATTATGGCGCAAGAATTAGAAGTACAAACCAAAATTACAGCGGTCAATATTGCCTCGCCCTTGTATTTTGGTGAAGGTTATCAGGAAGAAGTCTATAAATTACTGCGGGCTTGTGCCGAGAATCAGCATATTATTGCCGCCTATGCTTACCTAAAAAATCATCCAAAACCTTATAGCAGTTATACGCGCATGGATTTTGAAAGCTCGCCCACGGCGGCTGAATTAAAAATCTCTGGGCTACAAGAAACGGCGAGCTATCTGCAATACGTACAAAAAATTTCCAGCCCCAGCGGCGAGGAAATTGGTGAGTTATTAATGCGGTTAGAGCTTAAACCCCTAACCGAGCGCATTCATTGGTACTTGTGGACTGTATTTTTCATCCTGTCCTTATCACTGATTTTGGCATTTATCCTGTCTTTTTATTTCCAAGGGATTATTACCAAACCGATTTTACAACTGGCGCATCTCACGCGGCGGGTTTCAACTCAGAAAAACTACAGTTTGCGAGCGGACTCCAATCACATTGATGAAATTGGCAGCTTGTTTGATGGCTTCAATCAAATGCTGGAAGCGATTCAAGAACGCGACAGCGCGCTGGAAGAGCATCGTGAACAATTGGAAAATCTGGTCGCAATCCGCACCATCGATTTAAAAAAGGCAAATCAAAAACTGACCTACCAAGCTTATCATGACGCGCTGACCAATTTGCCAAACCGCGCGCTGTTCATCAAGCGGGCTAAACAAGCGATTGAATATGCAGAATATAATAATGAATCCTTGGCGATTTTGTTCATCGATTTAGACAATTTTAAATATATCAACGACACCTTGGGACATGCCGCAGGCGATCATCTGTTGCAGGAAATCGGCAAGCGTTTATTGACCTGCACCCGCTTACCCAGTGACACGATTGCGCGTTTGGGCGGCGATGAATTCACGATTTTGCTGCGCGACATCACCGATCCCACCGATGCCGCGATGGTGGCAGATTACATCATTAAAACCTTGATGACTCCACTGCAATTTGATCAGCACGAGTTTTATATCACCCCAAGCATTGGCATCAGTATTTATCCACAAGATGGGCTGGATGTGGGCACGCTGATGAAAAATGCCGATGTGGGAATGTATCTTGCGAAAAAACAAGGACGTAATAGTTACCGTTTCTATATTTCTTCTGCAAATTTGGAATCGGCAGAACGCTTGAATATGGAAAATAAATTGCGCCAAGCCTTGGAATGCAATGAATTTGAAGTATGGTATCAACCCCGCTATGAAATCAAAACGGGGCGTTTATTGGGCGCAGAAGCCTTGGTGCGTTGGCGCAGTCCTGATTTTAATTTAGTCTCGCCTTCACAATTCATTCCTTTGGCAGAAGACACGGGGCTGATTATTCCTTTGGGCGAATGGGTGTTGCGCACGGCTTGTGAAGAAAGTTTATGCTGGCAACGGACGGGTGAACATCCCTTGAGTGTGTCGGTGAATTTATCGGCACGGCAATTTGTGCAGGCTGATTTGCTGAGCACGATTGAACGGGTGCTGGGCGAAACGGGGATGAATCCGCGTCTTTTGGAGCTGGAATTAACCGAAAGTTTAATCATGCCCAATGCCGAGGATACTATCGAAACTTTGAACGCCTTGAAGAAAATGGGCATGCAGATTTCTGTAGACGATTTCGGAACGGGTTATTCGTCACTGAGT
>Ga0209599_10001629_pt1 | contig 10257 bp, 10 predicted proteins | sample Shrwel_input2_FT_FD_187534 | JGI IMG/M metagenome (GOLD analysis project Ga0209599, IMG submission 187534) | Subsurface microbial communities from deep shales in Ohio, USA - Utica-3 well 1 S input2 FT (SPAdes) (version 2) ... | reverse complement strand
GTTCTAGGATTTTAGACCACGCCTATAAGTGATAATCTACTCCCCAATAAGCATGGGAAATGCTTGTTTTTGGAGTCAACCATGACACGAAGAAAACGTCGTAATCATTCAGCAGAGTTTAAAGTTACAGATTAACCAGTGATTTTAGCGTTACCCGTCACGTTTGAGCTGAAACCAACTTATCAATAGAGATTATCATGTCAAATAAATATTCTATTAAATTTTCAATCCTCGTCAGCTTATCAGCGTTATCTTTGGTCGCTTGTGGCAATCAAGTCGAGAAAAATAGTCAAACAGATACCATCGCCTCAACGCCTCAAACAACTCAGCAGCGTCAGGCGATAACCACCATTCCTAACGTTCAAACTCAAATCTCAGATACATTGAAAAACAATACGTTAACGGTACATCGCGACCCGAACTGTGGCTGTTGTCATAGTTGGATTGAGCATGCTAAATCCTACGGTGTGATGATTGTTGACAAAGTCACCAGTAATGAGGCAGTTACAGCGATCAAAGCGCAGCATCAATTACCAACGTCAATGTACTCTTGCCATACCATCATAAGCCAAGACGGTTATGTGTTTGAGGGTCATGTGCCGGTCAAGTATATGGATAAGTTCCTACAAAACCCGCCCAAAGACGCTATTGGTCTAGCCACACCGGGTATGCCAATGGGTAGTCCAGGCATGGAAAAGGGTGATCAATTCAGTCCTTATACTATTATGCTGATAAAAAAAGACGGTAGTACCGCGCCTTATGCTAGTATTAAACAAGCAAACGAACAATATTGAAGATATTAGCCAGTACAGCGCTAGGTAACACTGATTGGGTCACGTCCGGCTATAGGACGTGGCTCTCATATAATATTACAGCAGATTGAGTAAGTTATTGACTGAAGTTACGCAGCCCTTTAAAAAAGCGCTATCATAACAAAAAAAGTAGTTTTTATAAGAACTACTGATTAGGACCTTGACACCCTGCTTTTTACTGGATAATCTTATTTCAACGCAGCAAAATCTGTGTGCAGGCGTGAGAACCTGATAAAATATCTAGGTGCAATTAAATGTCGCACTTGCGGCTATTTTTTTGCCTACTGTTAAGCAGTCCCTATGGTAGCTTAGCAGGGCAGCTTCGTGCTGGCTGATCCTAGATTCAGTATTCTCACCCCTGTTAAGTTGCCTCCATTGCCGTGAGAAGCGATGGAGATAATTAAACTCTTATCTAGGAAACTGCTATGCATACTAAATTCAATGATGCAAACCCATGCATGCCAAAAAACCTCGCTAAACAACTGATTGTCGAAAGCGCTAAACTTCTGAATCATCAACAACGCCAAGCCTTGCTCGATATTTTCATGACTTTAGATCAGGCGGAAAAAACAGCTGAAAAGACACTTCAGCAACATGCTGTAGCGCAACAAAGCACCCACAACTTTTCTCAAGATCACGAATGCCAAGAAGACAATCAGGAATATTGGTCAGGTCATTACTATGATTCTTACAGTCAAGAATATCCGGAAGATTGGGTAAAACGGACTCAGTCCACCCCACATCGTCATAAGTTCCCTAGAACTGCTTACTGATCGTGGGGGGGCCTCTTTAAAAGTAGGCATCATAATCCGAGCTACTCGACTGAGTTGGCTCGGATGAGGATGAATACCGGGGAAACTGAGGGATTTGAGAACCTGATGACAGTCGTTGATTTACATTTCAAAATCCAGTCCATGATGTTTAAGCCATCATAAACTAGACATTTTTATTGGTGAGAATATAGACATTTTGAATGGGTTCTAACATGTTAATTTCGTAAAACCGCCATTATGTTAAATTTAGAACATGTTACTTTAAGTTCATAGAGGCTTTGTTGCACAAACCTATCTGTAAAGGCTTTTTCAGCGATATAATTTTCAAATGAAGAAGCCTACACATAAAATCTACCGAACAACCAATTGGCCCGCATATAACCGAGCACTCGTTCATCGCGGAAATATTGCCATTTGGTTTGATCCTGCTACGCAATGGTATGCTCCATCAAAAGGCAAAATAAGGGCGAAATCAAACCTACTCCGATGCAGCCATCCAATGCTGCTTAATGATTAAATCCTTACTCCGTCTGTCTTTACGTATGGTCACTGGCTTTGTGCAAAGTCTGATTAAACTTTGCGGATGAGCAGCTACGAATATCAGTGATATTCGTACACCACGCTTTGTAGAAGACAAAAGCATATTAATATTGCAATCAATTACCAAAAAAGTAGCGATGGGCTGCATCTACTCATAGACTCTACAGGCATGAAGTTTCTAGGTGAGGGCGAATGGAAACGCAAGAAATATGGACCTGAATATCGTCGCCAATCGCGTAAACTTCATATTGGCATAGATGCTAAAACTCTACAAATACGCGCTATTCAGCTTACAACCAATAATGTCAGTGATTCACAGGTGCTTGGTGATTTACTTAATCAGATTCCACAAGATGAGCAGATTGACTCTGTTTATACCGATGGAGCTTATGACACCAAGCAATGCCGTGAGGTCATTGCAGATCGGCAAGCGCATGCGGTGATTCCACCTAGAAAAAAATGTGAAACCTTGGAAAGATACAAAGAGCAGCTCGCTAGATCGAAATGAATTACTTCGAACAGTTAATCTTGGAAGCAGTGCTTCTCAGGCAGGACACTATGGAAAAAATCAGGCTATCATCGGTGAAGTTTGGTTGAAACTAAGATGCACTGCATTAAATTATTAGGAGATAAACTCAGAGCAAGGCGTTTTGATAGCCAAGTCAATGAGATTCATGCACGTGTAGCAGTCCTCAACAGATTTACGGAATTAGGTCGACCACTTACCCAAATTACGCCTTAAATTTAGCTCAATTAGGGGCGCTTTGCATTTCAAATCTTTGTGCAACAAAGCTGTTTGAATAAAAACTTATCTATGTACCTTCAATTTTAAGCATGGTTTGATCCTATCTTTTCAAATAAATGGCCATGCAATACTCAGTAAAAATAATAGCCCTAATACGGCGCAACTCATTTGCCAAAAACGTAAAGGATCTCGTTCAATGATTGCTGGTGGTTTAGAGTTTAATAATTCTTTGGAAGGATGCATTAGATTATGAATGAGTTCAGACAAGGCCTCAAAACGATGTGTCGGTTCAATACTCAGCGCTTGGCCTAAAATTTTATCTAACCATATAGGTAAATCAGGCCGATATTTCCTGATGGAATGATATTGAACTTTTTTAAGCTGCTTTAAACTGTTACAGCGAGCTAAATCTGTGCCATAAGGTAATTGTTTGGTGAGTAAATAATAGGCCATGACCGCCAAAGAAAATTGGTCTGAATGTACAGATGGCGAATGATCAATAAAATACTCCGGTGCCATAAATGCTAAGGTTCCGAGTGGTCGATTCGCATTTTTAGGATTAATTTCGACCAGGCCTCTTACTGCTGTTGAACCATAATCAATCAGTTTAATTTTCATGGCATTTTCTGCATTTAAAACCATGATATTCTTTGGCCGTATATCCTGATGCAGCATCTCCAGCCGGTGCATTGCATTTAAAGCCAAGGCCGTTTGTTGCAAAATTGGTAAAATATCATCGAGCTTTAAAGGCTTTTCCTGGCGATGCAGCCATTGAGCCAAGGTTTCACCCTGCAAATATTCATAACATTGGAATAAATATTTTTTCTCAGTGTTATGTGGATAACAGTGCATCAGGTTGTCATGTTTCAGACGTTTCGATACCCAATCTTCGAGTTGAAACTGCTCTACGGCATTTTTATCTTGCTGTAAATCTACCCCCAAAGTTTTTATGACCAAAGGCTGCTGCTGAGTATCGTGTGCCAAATACAGGCAACTGCGATGATTTTGGTGCAAAATCTTATCAATCACATAACCTTCAAAAACTTCACCTTTACTGAGCTGTTGTGGAAATACATAATCCTGCTGAATATGAAACTGATTCAGTTCAGGCAACTGTTCTACACGGATCACCTGGAAACTTAAGTTATCATCACTGCCCTGTTCTAAAGCTTTTTCAACTAATCCTTTGGCAAGTTGATTTAAATCTGCATCTATTAAAGTTAAATCTAATAATTGTTGATCTGTGACAAATTCATAGACCCCATCGGTCATTAGTAAAAAAATATCTTTTTCTTTGAGTTCAATATTTCGATAATCAATTTCAATACGATAATCCGCACCTAAGGCTCGACTAAGATAATGCTCTTTGGAAGACAACCAGACACGATGATCATGGGTTAGTAATTCAATTTCATGATCGCGAATGCGGTAAATACGACTATCACCAACATGAAAAACATGGGCTTGTTGCTGTTTTAAAATCAGTGCAGATAAGGTACAGACATACCCTCGGTCTTTATCAAAACGTCCTTGACTTTGTTGAGTCTGTGCATAAAGCCATGAATTGGTCGCGCGGATCACTCGTTCTGCTGAAGTCTGTGTACTCCAGGCATCTGAAGTAGAATAATAGTCAGATAAAAAACTACCAACGGCTGTTTCTGCTGCAAGATGACTGACATTACTGCTACCGATTCCATCCGCTATAACACATGCAATACCTTTCTGTTTCAGCACATGTCCTTCGGGCAGATATACTCCATGGAAATCCTGGTTCTGTTGTTTAACTCCGGCAGTAGAATATTGCCCAATAGTGACTTTTAATGTTTTTTTCATGCTGAAAGCTCAAAAAGGGATCTATATGATCCCTTTATAAAATGATGAATGTTAAAATTCTTTTTTAACACCAGTACGGACATGGGTGGTATAAAGTGCCAGACCTGTTAATGCCAAACCGCCCACCAGATTACCTAAAGCAACCGGCAGTTCATTCCATAGGAAGTAGTCAGCAATCGAGAAGTCACCGCCCATCATCATGGCAAATGGGAACAGGAACATGTTCACGACAGAGTGCTCAAAGCCCATGGCAAAGAACAGCATAATTGGCATCCACATGGCAATAAATTTGCCACTCACCGTAGTAGACATCATCGCGCCAATGACACCTAATGACACCATCCAGTTACACAGCATGCCACGGATAAAAATAGTCATCCAGCCGGCGAATCCGTATTCGGCATAACCTAATGTCCGCTCCTCGCCAATATGCGCAATTTTTACGCCGACAGGGTTTGGATCCGCTGCAAAACCCATGGTATAAACCGCTGCCATGAGCACCGCAACGACTAAACAGCCTGTAAAGTTCCCTACAAACACCAAGCCCCAGTTTTTTAGAATACGTCCCCATGTCACCCCTGGGCGTTTATCTAGCCATGCCAGCGGCGTAAGTACAAACACCCCAGTTAATAGGTCATAGCCCAATAAATACAACATACAAAAACCAACTGGAAACAGGAGCGCACCAATCAATGGTGATCCTGTTTGCACGGCTATGGTAATGGCAAATACCGCTGCCAAGGCCAGAATGGCCCCTGCCATAAAGGCACGAATCAATACATCACGGGTTGCCATATGCAATTTGGATTCACCCGCATCTACCACTTTTTTTGCAAACTCTGCAGGAGCAAGATATGCCATGTCATCGTCCTCATTTTTAATATCTGGACCTGTTTTTAAACAAAAAGACGCCTAAGGTCTTTGGAACCTTAGGCGTCGTTGCCTTAAATATCAGAACAGGTAATTTTGTTATGGCGCCATTGCCATGCTTGTTATAAATAAAGCAAAAGCTGTGCCATAAATTATTTAAAAATCATTCAATTTTTTACGCTCTATTTAAAGCTAATTTCGTCCTCTAGTTGGCATGAGAACTGCATTAATGAAAATTCACATAAATGTATTTCAAAAATAATCTGGAGATTTTTATGATTACCCATCGTCAACAAGTAACTGACATGATCATTTCAGCGAAAGTTTTAAAGTCAATTAAATGGGCAGATGTCGCCAAAGAAATTGGTCTTTCTAAAGAATGGGTAACGGCTGCCTGCCTGGGACAAATGGCATTTAATAAACAGCAGGCAGAGAAAATTGGTCAGATTTTTGACCTTAGTGATGAGGCAGTAGCATGGCTGCAAATTGTACCTTACAAAGGCTCTTTACCAACCAGTGTGCCTACGGACCCTTTAATTTACCGCTGGTATGAAGTTGTAAATGTATATGGTTCGACTATTAAAGAGCTGATCCATGAAGAATTCGGTGATGGCATTATGAGCGCAATCGACTTCAGCATGGATATTCAGCGTGAGGAAAACCCGAACGGTGACCGGGTAAATGTCGTATTGTCTGGCAAGTTTTTACCTTATAAAACCTATTAATTAATCGTTTGATAAAGCCATCATATTGATGGCTTTTCATTTCTTCGTAAGGAGATCTTTTATATCACCGTCTTTATCCTTATTTAATTTTGACTATACACAGCTTCTGGGTATAAGAGGAACCGACATCAATATAGTGACAGTTATCAATCTGGGTATGTTTTTTGGCACTGTTGCAAATAGAGATTTGAGTCGATGATGTTCCCTTTAAAAAGTACTTAGAGACCGAAAACCCTGTTGATTAGACACACTTCACCCTGAGGCTGACCATAATAAAATGACGATGCTTGTCCTTTACGTAGTGCACGCATGACTTCAATACCTTTAATTGTGGCATAAGCAGTCTTCATAGATTTGAATCCTAATGTGGCCCTGATGATTCGCTTTAACTTACCATGATCACATTCAATGACATTATTTTTATACTTAATCTGCCTGTGCTCAATATCTACTGGACATTTTCCTTCTCGCTTTAATCGTGATAAAGCATGGCCATAGGTCGCTGCTTTATCTGTATTGATGACCCGTGGAATTTGCCATTTTTTCACCGTATTGAAGATCTTTCCTAGAAAACTATAGGCTGATTTACTGTTCCGTCTAGCGGAAAGGTAAAAGTCAATCGTATGACCCCGTTGATCAACTGCACGATACAGGTAAGTCCATCGCCCCTTCACTTTGATATAAGTCTCATCCATATGCCATGAATGTAAATCTGTAGGATTACGCCAATACCAGCGTAACCGTTTTTCCATTTCTGGAGCATAACGCTGAACCCAACGATAAATTGTACTGTGATCCACATTTATGCCTCGTTCAGCGAGCATTTCTTGAAGTTCACGATAGCTGATGCCATATTTACAATACCAACGAACAGCCCAAAGAATGATTTCACCTTGAAAGTGCCGACCGTGGAAGGGATTCATCTGCTGTATCTCGAAATAAATAAGATATTTAGCTTATCATGTCAGCCTATTTGCAACAGTGCCCCCTCGACCAGGTTATATTTAAAACAGCTGTGCAATGCCTACATTAATGGCAAAGCCAGCTAAGGTTAAAAACAAAAATAAACAGCCTGCTAATAACAGTGGTTTTATTCCCGCTTGGCGAATAGCGCCAACATGTGTACGCAGCCCAAGTGCGACCATGGCAATGGTAAGTAGTATATTATCAAACCATATAATAGCGTTTGTAGTTCCTTGCGGAATAACCGATAACGAATGCACGCCACTTGCCACTATAAATAACACTGCAAACCAAGGGATTGAAATACCCGCTTTTTGCTCGCCGCCATGTGCGTTTATGTTTGCATGCTTTTTACTTTGCCAAAACGATAAGCCTACTAAAAATGGCGCAAGCATCATTACGCGTAGCATTTTTTCTATCACGGCGGTGTCAGCCGCATTGGCACTTACCGTAGTCCCTGCTGCTACCACTTGCGCAACTTCATGAATGGTTGAACCAACAAAAATACCGTACGCATGCTCACTCACACCCATATATTCAAACATAATTGGGTAGGCAAACATACTTAACGTGCCAAACACCACAACCGTTGCCACCGCTACAGATACTTTATGCGCTTGTGCTTTTATTACTGGCTCTGTTGCCATTACCGCTGCGGCGCCACAAATAGAGCTACCCGCACCTATTAGTATGGTTGTTTGTTCATCAAGCTTAAAAACGCGCTTACCTAGCTGTACTGCTAATATAAACGTACCAAGCAGCATTACCACATCGGTTAATAGGCCATGCCAGCCTACACCCGCTACTTGTGCAAAAGTAATCCTAAACCCAAATAAAATAATGCCCGCTTTGAGTAATATACTTTTAGCGTAATCAACGCCTACATCTGTACGCGTAGCAATGCGCGCAAACACACTGTTACCCACAATAATGCCAAGCACAATACCAATTGTTAAGGAGCTAAATTGCGCACTTTGCATTATAGGTAACTTACTTAATGCAACAGATGCCCCCGCTAACACAACCACCAGCAGCATACCTAACCACCAGCGCGTATCGCCGTATTGCTTAGTCAAAGGCTGAAAACTACTTTTAATAGCGCTAAGCATAATATTCCCTCACTTAAACCAAGTTGATGTGTTGACTTAATTGTAAGAAAGCTCAAAATATAACTCCAATATATTAAAATCATGATTTGATAACTTAAAGTTATACAATTTAGAGTTATGCAATTTAAGGTTGTTCAATGAACTTACATTCACTTAGGGTGTTTTATACAGTGGCTAAATTGGGTAGTTTTTCAGGCGCAGCCGAAGCGCTTTTTATAAGCCAGCCCGCTGTTTCTAAAGCGCTAAAAGAGCTAGAGCATCAGTTAAACATTCAACTTATTGAACGTGCATCTAAGGGTAGAAAGCTCACCCTAAGCGAGGGCGGCCAAGCTTTGTATGATCACGCCCGCAGTATTTTTGCTATCGAAAAAGCCGCCATTGAAGATATTAAATCGCGAACAGGGCTTAAGCGCGGTACATTAGTTATAGGCACCAGCACCACCATTGCCAGTTATTGGCTACCGCCTTATTTAGCCAAATTTTGTGCGCAGTACCCGCATATAAAAGTAGAAGTACAAGTGGCTAATACCACGCAAATTGAGCATGCCTTACTTGAATGCACTATCGATTTAGCACTGGTTGAAGGCACACCTACCGAGCCGCACATTATTAGTAAGCACTGGCAAAGTGATTTAATGAGTGTGGTTATACCGAGCAACTTTAAGCCCACTAAAGACTTAAAAGCATGGTTAAACGAGCAGTTTTGGTTATTACGCGAGCCAGGCTCTGGCACGTTAGAAATGTCTGTAAAGTTATTAGCAGAGCATGGCGTACAAGCAGAGCAAAGTATGCAATTAGGCAGCAACGAAGCTATAGCAAGAGCTGTTGCTCAAGGTATGGGGGTCGCTTTATTGCCAAACGTAGTCACAGAAGATTTAGTGCAGTTAGGCAAATTAGCGCGCCTGAGCCAAAAAAATAACGAGCAACTCTCTCGGCCGCTATACCAACTGCATTATAAAGACAGACCGTCTTCGCATGCTGCACAAGCATTTGAAAAAAGCCTGTTTAGTGAATAGAGGTTATGTGAGTAAAATTAGAATTGAGCTGTAAGTCGTGTATATATAAGAAGCTGAAGGTCGAAGCATTATTGTTTGTTCTGCTTTGACTACAAATGCTTCTTAGCATATGAGCTCAGTGCTCTGCTTGACTCATATAAATCGAGGGCAATTTGAAACCAATGTGTCCAATGAATATTGTTACTCTTTTTGAGCAAGGAGATCATTTCTTTAAGCGTATCTGAGTAAAAACCTTAGATTACTCATAAATCATAATGCAAAAGCTGGTGCAAACTGTTAAGCGCTGGCTGATTTTTTATGTTTTTTTGAATCTTATTTTTTCCCATAAAGCCCTCAGATTAATACCGATTCCCATAAAATTTGGTTTCAATTCTACTATTTTTTCTTCACTTTTCGGTTCTTTGGAATTAACTCCAGCCTCATTACCTTTGGCTTTAAAACCTTCAACATTTTTGACTTTAGCTAAGGTTTCTTTTGAGGTCTTATTGTTCTTTAAATCAACATCTTTTGAATCTTCTATATCGAACATTGGCATATCCTATCCTTTGCTATTCAAGTACCCTATATACCATCTAACTATTTGTGCAATAGCTGAAAGACGGAACGATGTATTTGCTTGACTAACATCATCTGTACGGTTGGAGGCTTTTAATCCTCTGACCTGCCTTGCCTTTACCCCCGTATTAACATTTAAAAATTTTGCGCCAGTAATTGGCTTTGTTGCACAAACCTATCTGTAAAGGGTTTTTCAGCGATATAATTTTCAAATGAAGAAGCCTACACACAAAATCTACCGCACAACCAATTGGCCCGCATATAACCGAGCACTCATGAGTCGCGGAAATATTGCCATTTGGTTTGATCCTGCTAC
>Ga0209599_10001628_pt1 | contig 10267 bp, 5 predicted proteins | sample Shrwel_input2_FT_FD_187534 | JGI IMG/M metagenome (GOLD analysis project Ga0209599, IMG submission 187534) | Subsurface microbial communities from deep shales in Ohio, USA - Utica-3 well 1 S input2 FT (SPAdes) (version 2) ... | reverse complement strand
AGCTTGAGACACTTAAGGTATCGCTATTAGCATCGGTGTAGCCTGTTAATAAGTCACTGGTGTTGAGGGTGTAAGTTTGGTTTTGCGTGCCGTTGGCTAGCGTGGCGGCTGTACCTGTTAATACAGGTGGAGCATTAGGAACAATAACAGTCAGGCTATTAGAAGCCGCAACCGTACCGCCATTACCATCACTGACAGTGTAGTTGAGGTTAACCACACCCGAAAAGCCTGTTGTTGGCGTTAAGGTATAAGTGCCGTTGTTGTTATTAACCAAAGTACCTGAGGAAGACGTTAAGCTTGAGACACTTAAGGTATCGCTATTAGCATCGGTGTAGCCTGTTAATAAGTCACTGGTGTTGAGGGTGTAAGTTTGGTTTTGCGTGCCGTTGGCTAGCGTGGCGGCTGTACCTGTTAATACAGGGGCAGCGTTGCTAGAGGCAATAATCGGGGTGAAATTAGAGGGGCTAGCACCATTCGTGAATGCCTCAATATCTTTAACCAACAGGGTGCCTGCGGCAGTGCCATCACTCTCCCATAATTCAATACCATTGATGCCATTATCGGCTTGAAATAACACCTTGCCATTGCCTAACAAAATAAATTCAGTAGGATTGGAGTTATTCGCCCCCACACGAATGTCTTTGACCAGCATGGTACCTATAGCGGTACCATCGGTGATCCATAACTCATTGCCATTGATGCCATCATTGGCTCTAAACAATACTTTGCCATTGCCTAGCGAAATAAATCCGAAGATGCTAGAGCCAGTAGTGCCTGCATTAATATCTTTAAGCAGCATCGTACCTGCGGTGGTGCCATCACTGACCCACAGCTCAGTACCATTAATGCCATCATCAGCCCCAATCAACACCTTGCCGCCGCCTAAAGCAACCATATTTTGAGGAAGTGAGCTATTAGTGCCTGCATTAATATCTTTAACCAATACAGTGCCTGCCGTGGTGCCATCGGTGACCCATACCTCATTACCATTTGCCGCATCAAAAGCCATAAACAACGCTGTACCATTACCTAAAGCAACAAAGTTACTAGGATTGGAGCTATTCACCCCTACATTTATCTCTTTTAGGAGCATGGTACCTGCGGCAGTGCCATCGGTGACCCATAGTTCTTTGCCATTAGCATCAGTGGCACCAAACAACACTTTGCCATTATCTAAAGAAAAAAACTGATTAGGAGAAGAGCTAGAGCTACCTGTATTAATATTTTTGACCAGTGTTGTGCCTGCCGTTGTACCATCACTCACCCATAACTCTGCACCATTGACGCCATCATTCGCGTTAAACAACACCTTGCCATTGCCTAATAAAAACAAGTTATCAGGAGAGGCACCAACACCGCCTGACCGAATCTCTTTCACCAGCATGGTACCTGCGGTGGTGCCATCACTCACCCATAGCTCTTGGCCAGTAGTGCCATCAGTGGCACTAAACAACACGCTGCCATTGCCTAATGACACAAATTTACTAGGAGAAGAGCCACTCGTTCCTGCACTAATATCTTTGACCAGCATCGTACCTGCTTGTGTACCATCACTCACCCATAACTCAACGCCAGTAGTGCCATTATCGGCTTGAAACAATACGCTGCCATTACCTAATGACACTAAGTTATTAGGAGAAGAGCCACTACTGCCTGGATTAATATCTTTAACCAACATCGTGCCTGCGGCGGTGCCATCACTCACCCATAGCTCTTGGCCATTGGCTGCATCGGTGACAGCAAACAGCACCTTGCCACCGTCTAAAACAACAAAGCGTTGAGGAGCTGAATTAGGTGTGGTGGTATTAATATCTTTAACACGCATGGTGCCTGCGCTGGTGCCATCACTTATCCATAACTCACTACCCGTAGTGCCATCATTCGCTTGAAACAACACACTGCCATTGCCTAAAGATACAAAGTTTTGAGGCGAGGAGCTACCACTGCCTGACCGAATATCTTTTACCAGCATAGTACCTGCGGTGGTGCCATCACTTATCCATAGCTCTGTGCCATTGGTGCCATCATTGGCACTAAACAACACACTGCCATTGCCTAAGGACACCAAATTATTAGGAGTGGAGCTACTGCTGCCTGCGTTAATATCTTTGACAAGCATGGTGCCTGCGGCAGTGCCATCACTCACCCACAGTTCAATGCCATTAGTAAGGCCCGTACCCGCTTGAAACAACACCTTGCCATTACCTAGAGATACAAATTTTTGAGGCGAGGAGCTACCACTGCCTGGATTAATATCTGTAACCAGCATCGTGCCTGCGTTGGTGCCATCACTCACCCATAGCTCTGTGCCATTGGTGCCATCATTCGCCTGAAACAATACACTGCCATTACCTAAAGATACAAAGTTTTGAGGAGAGGAGCTACTGCTGCCTGCATTAATATCTTTAACTAGCAGGGTGCCTGCGGTGGTACCATCAGTTATCCATAGCTCTGTGCCATTGGTTGTATCGGTGGCTTGAAACAACACCTTACCATTGCCAATTGAGATAAACTGATTGGAAGAGGAGCCACTCGTGCCTGTATTAATGTCTTTAACCAATAGAGTACCTGCGGTGGTACCATCCGTTATCCATAGCTCAAAGCCAGTCGTACCATCAGCAGCAGTAAACAACACGCTGCCATTGCCAAGGGAGAAATAATTGCCAGGAGATGAAGTCCCTAAGGCTGGATTAATATCTTTAACCAGCATAGTGCCTGCTTCGGTGCCGTCACTTATCCATAGTTCTGTGTTATTGACTGCATCAGTAGCACTAAACAACACCTTGTTGCCTAAAGCAATAAAGCTTTGAGGCGATGAACTACTACTGCCTGCATTAATATCTTTAAGCAATACGGTGCCTGCTTGTGTGCCATCAGTGACCCATAATTCACCACCATTGATGCCATCGGTTGCTTGAAACAACACCTTGCCATTGCTAATGGAGATAAAATTACTAGGAGACGAGTTACTACCAAGATTAATATCTTTTAAGAGCATCGTGCCTGCTTGTGTGCCATCAGTGATCCATAGCTCAGTGCCATTAATGCCATCGGTTGCGCTAAATACATAATTTGTCATTTTTTATTGCCTCTTTTGTTGGGGGGTTGGCGTATTGCCCTGTCTTGTGCTAATGCGAGTTAAACAAACACATAAGGATCAAAAATATACGTTCATCTAGCTTAGTCAAAAATATACATCATGGCTAAAAAGTCAGCGTTAAAACTAAATTATCGCTATATGCCCCTACACGTGCTGATTGCTGCGCCGTCACACGGCCATATAGGCTAAAACTGGTCAATAAGCCACTACCATTCACAACGCTAGTCCCTGCTGTACCGTCACCCCATACCGTTGTACGGCCACTATTGGTATAAAGGTTATAGTTAAGCGCGTATATGCCTTGCATCATTTTACGTTGGCCGTAGCTACCCATGCCTGCACTCAAGGCAATCGAATAGCTATCGGCAACGCTGTCACACGTCACATCAACCAAGCCTGTACTGTCTAAATCGACGGAATTAAACACATCATAATTACCAAACAACACAGGCTGCACCACAACAGTACAAGCAGCCGATACGAGGTTTGATGCCCACAACAAGGCAATGCCCAATAATCTTGTCAACCGCTTCATGGCGTTGCCTCTGTTTGTGTGGCACAGGTATATACGCCTAAGTGCGGCTGTGTTTGGTTGGGTGTTTTAAGTGCAACGCTAATATGGCAACGATGGTCTTGCCATTGCACAACAAAGGTTTGTGGTGTGGTGCTTAAATCGGTTAAATACACTTTACCTAGCAAACCCACAGGAAACAGCTCTTGATTAACGGTGCTTTGTACGCTGGCTCCCGTAGGCACGGGCTGTCCATTGTTTTGCAGTACGGTGAGTGTGGCCGAATGGGCTTTTTTAACAGGGAATTTAACGTACATCCCCCCGCGAAGGGTAGGAATTACTTCAACAGTGGCAGATTGTATTTGAGCATTTAAGGGTAAGTCTTCTATGGCTAAACGGAGTGTATTGCTTTGATAGGCGCGTAATTGTGGAATCATCAGCGTGCCTTGTTCATTGGTTTTACCCATTAAACGATTATCATGATAAACACGTACATTGTTAAACTCTGGCACTTCAACCACCGCAAAGCCTTTATCAATCCGTTGCCCTAAAAATGTCTGCCCCTCTAAAAAGGCAACACTGCCCGATACCCGCGCTTCGTTGGCTGTTTGATGATGTTGACGCTCTGTTTTAACGCTGTATCGCCCTATATTGTTTTGCCATAATAAGGCGGCTTCTTGTTTATCGGATTGACCACGCTCAGCCGCTAATAAATATCCCCAATCTTGGCCTGTTTGTAAATTCCGCTGTACGCTCAAACGCTCTTTGTCTTGTTGTGGATACACGGTCAGTTGTGCATGGTTTGAATGGCCTAAGGGCAAGCTATAGTTAATTTGTGTTAAGGTGTCTTTGTCATCGTCCATAGTATGCGTTAATGACGCAGCGAATGTACCCCAACGTCCCAAGTTAGCACTGTAGCTTGCTTGGACAAAACTAAACTTAACGGCATCAAATGGTTTTTGGTAGGTGTAGCTTGTACTTAGACTACCGCGTTGCCCCAAGGGCATATTGGCAAAAAACTGGCCTGTATAATGCAGGGGCTGTAATTGATTAAAAGCATCTAAATTGACATAGTCACGCGACTGCACAACCACGTTAGTCCCCACATTTAAGACAGGTCGTTGATGCGTCATCGCAACAGATAATGCACTCCCCTGCTTATCATCATAATGACTGACTGCCCCAACGGCATGAATAGCCCCTAAGACGGGATGCGTTACGACCGTGCCATAACTCAACATTTGTTGATGACGACTAATCTGCCCTTCTAACTCTAAGGTAAATCTATCGTTAATACCCTGACGATGCACCATACTCGCAAATGCTTGGCCATAGTTTTGGCTATCTATGCCGTAATTTTGCCTAATAACCCCCATTTGCACCGCATACTCATGTAAGCCTGCACGTAACGACTGAGGACTAATGTAATACGGCACCACAATTTCTTGTTGTTGACCCAAAATATCCGTGACAACCACTTTCGCTTCGCCTTGTCCTGTCACCACAGGTAAATTTTGGATATCAAATGGGCCAACGGGTAGCTTTTGGGTCGCTCGCTTAACATTGTTAATAAAAACATCTGCACTAGACGCAATGGCGGATGCACCTGCAATAGAGGGTTGAGGCACTGTAATTTTATTGGGCTGTAAGGCAAAGTTAGTGCCAAATTGCACGCCTGCAAAACGTATATTTGCTCCCAAACCAATATCCTTACTAATGGCATCGCCTATTTTGACGGTGTATAGCTGCTGTAATTGATGATGGGTAAAACTGGTATTTAAGCGTAGCGTATCTGTGTTTTGCTGAGCCAAATCTCGAACAAGCAATTGATTTTCTAAAACCCCAAAAGAAGAGAAAGCAACCGTTTCTATAGAGGCTTGATGGCTAAATACGTCATCGACTTGGCGCGTTAAGACATCATAATTAACATAAACACCTAATGTTTTAGGCTCGTTGGGCGGCAAGACTGATATGGCAGACAAATCTTTGACGTTACGCGCAAAAAAACTCACATCTGCCATGAAAGCAACAGTGGCATTGATGTCATCAATTTGATAACTCACACCTTTGACACTATCAACAGGATAATAAGCAAGATTTTTATGCGTAATGGGAGTTAATGAGGGCGGCTTTAAGGTGAGTTTTTGCCAGTCACGGGAAGCAACAAATAGCTGACCTTGACTGTTTCGCAAACACAAAATAGGGCTTTGTAAAGGAGACTGAAGATTAACACTGGGCAACAACCATTGCTCGGTAAGTACAGTGTCATTGGCTAAACTTGGATTTATCCATAAAAAATACAAGACGATATAACAATAATTGAAACTGTTTGTTAATCTACATGACTCAAGACTTCTTTTTATCAATAATAACACGCGATTCATCATCCTCTAAAATAGCCGCTTACGCTTTAGGTTATTATTGCAACGGCACCCATAAAAAAGCCAATAGAGATAAGTATCATCCCTCTACCGTTATATCTGTGACTAATACTTGCTCTGTAATATCCGTTTTTATATGTAACTGTATTGTTTGCTGTGGCAACAATTTATCGGTTTTTATTGTCCATTCTTTTTGAGTATTAGGTAACAAATACGATAACACTTTCGTATTTTTAAATACTTCTACGCCATTGAGTAAAAAGTGATAACCCAAAATTTGCACATGACTATTGCCCGTGTTATGCGCACTCAACACAACACTGTCTTTTGTAATGCGTTTGAGTGTCCACGCAATACTAGGTGGCGCAGGCGTAATGAATTTAGGGGCAACAAAAATAGGCAAACTCGCCCGCAAGGCAATATTTAATCCTGTTTTTTGAGTATCAGGTGAGGGTATTTCTTCTATAAACAAACGATAGGTTTTTTCTTGAGTTGACGTAATGTCCTTAAGCAAGCCTACACGAATGACATAATTTGTTTTAGGCGGAATGGTAACAATGGCGGGCGTTGCAATAATATCTTGAGTGTCGTTAAAAACATCCTCGCCACTCACTTGCTGCAACCACTCAACCGTATTAACCTGCACCACCATTGGCGTTTCGCGCTGATTTGCCACATTAAACACCGCAGATGTTTGAGTCGCACTTAAATTGGCACGAAATGGGCTAATCACTAAACCTGCCGCATAGCTGACATTCACAATAAGCAACATCAACAACACAGTGGCCGTATTTTTTAAACGCATGTTAGACTCTATTTTTATTGTTAATACATTCAGCATAAAGCTTAGACGGTTACCGTTTATATCAACCACCAAACACAAGATGTAAAAAAAAAGCTATTGAAATCAATAGCTTTTTTAACTAAATCAAGATCTTAAAAAGTGACTGTCATTACCACTGTATCGGTATATGCACCCACTGGTGCTGTTTCAGCAGCAGGAATACGGCCATAAACATCGAGCGTTTGCGCGGTACCGTCTGCCGTGACTGGCTCGGCAGCAAAAGCAGTTGTACGGCCAGCATCACTGTATAATTCATAAGCCAATATATCGGCTGCTTTAGTCATATGACGTACACCCGCACTAAAAGAAGTACCATTACCCGCACTTAATGTAACGCCTGTTGCACCATTGGTACACGTAACATCAACACTAGCAGCCATGTCTTTAGGTGTTGTTTTGTTAGCAACAATTGCGTCGTAATTACCAAATGCTAATGGTGTGGTTGCAGCATCAATGGAGCAGTTAGCAATAACCGTTGCAGATACCGCAAGGTTATCTGTAACTGTTGCTGCATTGACGTTTAACCCTGTAAGAGCTAAGGCAGAAACTAACGCCATGCGTGACATAAGTTTTGTAGTTTTCATAAATTCACCTAAAAATAAAATGGTTGGGTTGTTTAGTTTAAAGGCACTAGTGCCTAAATTAGCGCATATGCTGTATTACAACATAAACAGATAGTCAGAACAAAACGCTACAAGTCCTGAATATTTAAATTATTTATGCTTAAAACAACAAACCATACAGAAAAAACATGACAAAAAGAATATGACAAAACAATTATAGCCGAAAGAGTATGACGAACGGTGTATTACTAAGGATGTACGGATTGATGATTAAGGTTTTTTGCACTCCTTCCGCCCAAACATCTTATCCCAAAAGTCCCATTTTCTCCTTCAATCTCAATGTGTAATGTTCTGGGAGTTAAAAATATCCGCAAAACCCAGAAGGATTGTCCGCGAATTTAATACGTGACCCCTATTCGTTGGCTCTCGACTTATGACATCTATTGAGAGAGTGAACCAAAACGGGGGCTGGCGTTATTTTGAAACCGATACCTCACCCGTCACCCGTCACCCGTCACCCGTCACCCGTCACCCGTCACCCGCATAATCGTTGCACGAGAGACCCCATAAACACGAGACAAAGAACTAATAGATGCGCCATTATTTCGGAGATTGACGATCTCTGCCTGCTGACTTGGTGTCGTTTTCACTGGGCGACCCAACACCTTGCCTTCTCTTTTGGCTCTCGCCAATCCTGACTGCGTACGCTCCACTAATAAATCACGCTCCATCTCAGCAACAGCGGCCAACATTTGAAGCATCAATTTTCCTGACGGTGAAGCCACATCCAATTTACCCAACTGTAAAATAATGACTTCAATTTTACGTTTTGCCAGTGCTTTGATCGTAGCATTAACATCTTGCGCATCACGACCAAGGCGATCCAGTTTAGCCACTACTAAGATTTCCCCATCACGAATTTGACTTAACATAGCTTTGAATTGTGGTCGTAATGATGCGTGGGTCTTTCCGCTCACCCCTTCATCGGCAAACCAATAGTCTACTTTAAAACCCGCTCTTTCAATTTCTAGGCGTTGATTATCCGAGGTTTGGTCTTTGGTACTGACACGACCGTATGCAAAGGTTGCCATGGGTATTTTTCTAATGGATTTAAGGGGTTTGTCGTTTATGCTATGTTCAATAACATATCAAACAAATATGAACAGGCATATTAGTCATAAATCTAATTTATGAACATGGGTTTTCCGATGTTTTAGCCGCTGTTCACAAAGGGTCGATTATGAATATAAAAATGACTATCAGAAGACAGTGCTTGTGATCCGTAACTTTACATTCTGTATACCAATATCACGGGATCACGGGATCACGGGATCACGGGATCACGGGGATTAAAATGCTGGGTAAAGGTGAAAGAAAGCGTAAAAAATATGGCGCAGACTGGGGAAATGACATTGTATGTGTCGTTTTCAACGTAAAATGACAACTATGGTGTCACTTTAGAATGTCATAGTTGTCGTCTAAAGATATAAGCTATTGATTCTGTGGAACTACAAATGACAACTTATGTGTCGTCTGACGTCGTCACGCGACACATAGCCTGTCATTTACGACACATACGATGTCAATGCGCGACACATTGTTTGTCATGCAAACTGAAAACGAAGGCTGCGTAAGCAGCCTTTCTATCATCAGACAATCGTAAACCAACAATTAATATAAAATAGTTGGATTGGTAAAAAATACGTAAATGCGACACGCTCTGAAATGAGCAAACTATTCCACGATAGACTGGTAATTTGATGCGGCAGAATCAACAAATACGATGGTTATTAATTGCGTCAAAAAAAGAGGCGATAAAAATCGCCCCTTCGTCACGCTGTTACTGTTACTAACTCCAGTTAGCCGCAATCACACCATCTAAAGCTTGATGCTGTGCCGTGGTTAAACTGGTTTGACCGTCTAGGGGTGGTGAAAAACTGGCCATCGCTGTCACTAATGCCTGTACTTCTGTCGCTAATAACGTTCCGCCAGAGGCTAACTGAAAGTTCGTTTTTTGCGAGGCAGGTGTATTCACATACCAATCCGCCAAGACGATTTGTTTCGTCGTGCCAATTTGGGACACTTCCAAATTATTACCGTTTTGACGTAACCAAACCGTATTCGCTGCAATACCTGCGTCTAACAGCACATCACTGCCTTGATATGCCCCTGCTGCATTAAAATGCTGCGTGTTTTGCTGCCACATCTCAACGTTGGTTTGGTCTACGTCGATGATGTCTTTGGTATTGTTATCCCAAATGACGGTTCGTGTATCATCTCGGCCTAAACTGTCTTTACGTGAGTTTTGTTCTGCCCATGCCTGTGTATTATCTTGATCCAAGTCTAACCAGTCTTCTGTGCCGTTGTCGTTGATATAACGTCGCCAATCTAAACGGCCATCTGCCAATTGATGACTGTTAACGGTTGCCCATGTTTGGCTACTGTCTTGATCTTCGTCCTGCCAGTCTACGGTGGTGTCATCGTTAATGGTTTGGATGTAATCCAAACGACCTTGACTGTCTAAATGGCGGTTTTGTTCTTTCCACACTTGAGCATTGGTTTGATCTAAATCCAACCAATCTTCACTACCATTGTCGTTCTGTACACGTAGCCAGTCTAGTGCGCCTGTATTGTCTTTATGGTCATTACGCACTGTCCATGACTCGGTGCTGGCTTGATCGAAATCGGTTTGATCGAAGCTGCCATCGTCATTTAACACTTGCACCCAATCGGTTCTAGCGGCACTGTCTACGCCTGTTCGGTAGCTTTGCCACGCTTTGGTGTTGCTGACATCGTATTCCAAATTGGACTTACTGCCGTTGTCCATCACGATGTCGTCTTGCACAATTTGCAATTGGGCATTGCGGA
>Ga0209599_10001627_pt1 | contig 10270 bp, 3 predicted proteins | sample Shrwel_input2_FT_FD_187534 | JGI IMG/M metagenome (GOLD analysis project Ga0209599, IMG submission 187534) | Subsurface microbial communities from deep shales in Ohio, USA - Utica-3 well 1 S input2 FT (SPAdes) (version 2) ... | reverse complement strand
ACTGAAGTGACAGTGACAGAAGGCTACAACACCATCATTGCCAGTGCCAGTCTGGGCACCGAGCAAGTCACAGACACTGTCTCAGTGTCACTGGATTTAACGCCGCCTTATGTCACGCTGGAATCGCACACCGATGGCCAGGTGGTATATCAGCCGGAAGTCACTATCACCGGTCTGGTAAACGATATTGTACGCGGCACTATTGAAGCCAGTCAGGCGCAGGTGCGGGTCAATGGTATTGAAGCTGAAGTGAAAAATCGCAGTTATGCCGCCCGCAATGTACCGTTGGTTGCGGGCAGCAATCTGATCCGGATCGTGGCGTCAGACCAGGTGGGCAATACCGAGCGCAAAGAATTCAACCTGGTGTATCAGCAAGCGGCGGGTAAAAGGTTAGCGCTGGTGTCAGGGCAAGACCAAAGTGCGGCCATCAATACGGAGTTGCCACAGCCGCTGGTGGTGAAAGTGGTCGATAGCCAGGGAGCGGCGCTGGCTGGTGAAGCTGTGGTATTCCGGGTGCTGCAGGATTCTGGCGTGGTGGCGGCGGGCAGTGCCGCAGAAGGGCGGGCCGTGGTGTTAACGTCGGATGCAGAGGGTCTGGTCAGTACGAAGTTTAAAGTTGGCCTACGCACCGGTGTGGCAAATAATAAAGTGAAAGTTGCGGCAGTGGGTATCGAAGGGGATCTGGTGTTTTCAGCGTCCGCGACCACGACGCAGGGCGATAAGCTCAGTGTCAACTCGGGCAATAATCAGCGCGGGGTGGCAGGGCAGGTGCTGCCAGCGCCTTTGGTGGCGGTGGTGACGGATGCTGGGGCTAATGTGGTGGCTGGCGCGAAAGTCAAATTTGAGACTGTCAGCGGCAACGGCAAGTTTGAAAATAATCAACAAAGTATTGAAGTCGTAACGGATAGCGATGGTCGGGCGACAGTGCGTTATGTGTTGGGAGACCTTGAAGGCCTCGATGCGCAAAAAATTCAGGCAAGTCTGGTAGACAATACAACAGGTCCGCAAATTCTGGCAGGATTTTCAGCCACAGCTTTTATTGCTGCTGATCCTGGTCTGACTAAAATCAGTGGTGTGGTGCTGGATAATCAGGACAATCCTATTCCGGGCGTGACGATGTACCTGGAAAGTAGTAGCCGGCAAGCACAAACCGATCATGAAGGCCGCTTTATGCTGACCTCTGTACCCGTGGGGCCGGTGCACTTAATAGCCGACGGCTCAACTGCTGGCGTGTCTGGCGAATTCCCAAGCCTGAGCTTCCGGTTAGTGACAATTGCCGGGGTAGATAACCCGTTACCTGCTCCAATTTATATGGTGAAACTCAATACCAAAGAAGCTGTGTACGCAGGTAAGGAAGATGTGGTGTTGACGTTGGCGAAATATCCTGGGTTTAAGTTAGAAATTGCAAAGGATTCAGTGACTTTTCCGGATGGAGCACGGGAAGGGTATATCTCGGTAACGGCGGTGAATGCCTCTGCGGTGCCGATGGCGCCCCCTAATGGCATGCAACCGCAATTTATTGTGACGATTCAGCCGACGGGGACGATGTTTGATGCACCAGCGCGGTTAACACTGCCCAATGTCGATGGGCATGCTGCCGGTGCTCAGGTTGAAATGTATTCTTATGATCATGATTTAGAAGAGTTTGTTGCGATCGGTCTTGGTACCGTTTCTGAAGACGCGACTGTGATCAAAACGAATCCTGGTGTAGGTGTGGTCAAAGCGGGCTGGCATTGTGGATCGCAACCTGGTGGTTCAGGCACTGCAGCCAATTGTCCCGAATGTCAGAAATGTGTTGGCACCAGCTGTCAGCCTGATCCGGGCCAGAACCAAAAGCCGCTAAAAGTTCAAAAGCCGGAAGACTGTCAAACTGCCCTTTGCAAAGGACAAGAGGCAAATCCAGCTGACGCACCCAAAACCGATACAAAAAAAGGGGATTGCAGAAAACCTGGTTGTGATGGCAGTACGCCGAAAGATGACAAAGAATTTGATGACAGTGATATCTCCGAAGAGGATAAAAAATGCTCTTTGTGTAAAGAAGGGCAAAAGATCCCGGATGAGAGTAAAAAAGACAAACCTTGCGATACCAGTGGTAATCCACAAAAAAATTGCTGGGTCTGTGCCGATGGCAAGTGTGGTCCGCCAAAATGTAATGCTGATAGCACCACGCATAAAGTAAGCCGTAATTTTCTGGATGGCCCTTTAACCAAAATGCTATCAAAAATGTCCAATGGTATGAAAAAAATAGCCAAAGGCAGGATTAGTGGTGGTGTTTCCGCTGAATTGAAAGGTGAATGGGTAGAAGGTCGTACCTGTTGTTCTGATTGTACCGTGGTGCCAACGCCTGACGAGCGGGAAAAAGGTTTCCGTTATGAAGAATTCAAAGGTGAATTGGGTGGTAATGTGTCATTGGGGGTTGGTCTGAGCCCCGATGAAGCCGACAAATTGACTTTTAAAGAGCCTTTAGGTCGGGATTTTAGGATTGTCGTAGGTATAACTTCGACCCCTGCAATTACGGCAAAAATTGCCACTACTGGCAGCGCTGCGGCAAAAATTGTCCACAATTGTCCTGAAGATAAGTGTGGAACAATCTCAGGTGAAGCAGGCTTGAATTTAACTGCCAATGCGGGTCTGGGTCTGAGAGTAGGAGTGGATGAATATAAAGCAGATAGTGCCAAAGGTTGTCCGGATGATGCTTCAGGTGGCCGCACTCGCTATAAAAAGGATGCATGTTGGGGTTTGTGGCAAGGTGGGAGTGGTGAAGCGGGCACTCAAATCAAAGGTGATTTAGCCAATATTAAATATTCGTCTTCTTTTGCCTTACCAGGTGCCACCTGTTTAAGTGAGACTGAAAGTTGCACTTTTGGCGCAGGTAAAACTGAATTGGTAACCAATGGCAGTTTAACCATTTCATTCAGTTTGCCCTTAGGTTTCAAGCTGCAACAGGACGTTAAACTCGACAGTGTCACTATTCCAATTTTTGATGGCGTTTCAGGGAGTTGTAATGGTTAAGAATCCGTTATTTGCGCGATTTATTTTCTGTGTATTGACATGGCTTGCTTGCCCTATTCAAGCGGAAGTGTTTTTTGGTCTGAAAAACCAGGCTGATGGCTACGATATTATAGTTTCAGCCGATATCAGGACGCTGGGACAGCAACAAATTATCGCTGGTGGTCAGGTCAGTCAAAAGGTCACAGATTTAAATACAGTCACAGACTTTGTCAAATGTATACTGGCTAAAAATGCCGCGGAAATAGAGTCCTGCTACGCCAGGTCTTCGCCTTTTTTTACGGCAGGATTAACCACTTTTTCGTATCTTCGAAATGTCGAAACTCTGAATGTAGTTTCTGAACTTCAGTGGGGGCGCTTTAGATCTTATCTCATTGAGTACAAAGCTAAAGATAGGAAATTTAAACATTCGGATGTACTCACATTTGAATGTGTAAGCAATAGTTGTTTGGCCGTAAATAATCTTGCAACGCAAAGGTTAGGCGATCATAGCACAGGCATTTTTGACATCTTAACGGCGATCTTTGATGTGCATAAAAATGGCAATCATATTTCGGCATTACCGGGCAAAACTCAGTACTCAAAGGTTTCAATTTTAGGTGATGACAGCAACATTAACCTTTATCTACAATTTCATAAACCTGAACTTATATCATTGCAGCTTAATGATTTAACGACAGCACTGCGTCAGTGTGACGAAAAATCCTGTCAGCGCCAGCAGTATTTTGACTTGATGTCTTCGATGCTGGGCGCTGGGTTTGAAGAGTTAATACATCCATACATCCAAGCTGATGCAAAAGAAGTTAGCTTTGCAGGTTTCCTGGAACAGGATCAATTCATTGAAAAATTAAAAATAAGCAGTCAATGCCAGGCGCACACTATGCTGCAGACCGGAGCCAATGCCTTGCATACTTTTAAATGTAACATTGCAACTGGCTTTAGCTATTTTTCATTTAATGCGGTAGGCAAGAGTCTAGATATTCAACAACTAGACTATCCACTGGCAATATTAATATCTTCTAAAGCTGTGGCAACTGCCATTAATAAAATTAATGCAAAAAAATCAATGATTTCAAATGTCAATGGCGTGTCTGAAACACCGGGCATCTCCATCGAAAATATTACTGTTCCCTGAGGTTTCAGTTAGAAGTTGCTAGCTTTAACAGTTTTACTGATAAAAATGCAACAATAAATTTGCAAGATAAAACAACTCTCTGAGTTTTTTTATCTCTGGCTCTGGGGGCTCAGGCACTAGTATTTTAGCTTGCAGAAAGTGTGTTATTGATATCCAGAACCCTGGCATTCAAGTGAGTTATGATGGTAGGAACCTACTAATATAATGGCCAACATGGCAAGTATTTTAAATGAATCATGATCGGCGCACAGTAGCTAAGTTTACTGGCTGAACAAAAGTTGCGCATAAAATAAAGAGCTAACAAGATGTGATTTATTTATCAATTTTTGAGGATGATAAAAATATCGCTAAGAAATATCTAAATATGGCTTTTGCTGTGTCGCTGATATTTGTATTAACTATTTTTACTATCTCGCAAAAGCGACCTGTGAGCTATTTTTGTTATTTATTACCTGGGTTCTCTTTTGCTTTTTGTTATATGTTGTCAATTTTTTACAAAAAAAGAGGGAAGGTAAATTCTGTTGTCATTGATGCTTTCGAAGCAAGGTTTATGGTGAATGGTGTAATAAAAACTTTTAAACTGGCTGATATTTCGAAAATATCGATTTCTATAATAAAAACGTCCCAAGAGCATTATTTTGATTTTTATTTGCATACATCTAATGAATCTTTTTTGGTGCCGAGACTTGAGTCTGTAACAGATGTAAAAATTATAAAGTTATTGGTTTCGTTAAACAAAAAAATAGACGTTAGTGAGGTTGGGAACCATATTTAATTAAAAACGCCCAGACGGGTTTTATAGCTTTAAGCATCCGTCATCCGCATATCTGTTGTATTGGCGCGGTTTGATTGAGCAATGACCGTTTGCTGGTTAGTTGTCTTATTGTTTTTATATTGGTTGAACTTTATGACACCTTACAAGTTGATAGCGCTGATTTTTTTTGGTGTTACTTTTTTAGCTGTATTTTATCGCTTGTATTATGAAGTGCCTACTTATTTTTGGCAGTGTAAAACTGTTGAAATTACAAGTATGCAGGTAGTTAGTTTGAAGCATGAAATGGGTGTCAGTGTCACTTATAAATCTAAGGAACAGCTCAATACCAGTTTCAGCAAAGTTGCTCCGTTGGCGGTAGATCAAAACGCAGCTATTCTTTCTTATCCATACAGGTACCTGGATATGATTTCGAGTGGTGCTGAACAGTCTGCTTGCTTTTCTGATTCCGGAGCGGATGCTGTGTTGTTCAAAGGTGTTTCACTGGAAACGCTGTATTATCTGGCAATATTGGCTTTTTTATTTTTATTGATCGTGTGTGGGCGAACATCTGGCTCTGTAATGAAGTGATGAAAGTTGTAGCGAATTTTCTGCAAAAATTTTCTCGTGCAGTCTATTCCAAATAGAGTCAACTTTGGCGTTTATTCAATTTTTTTACTGACCCTGTGGTCGTTAGGGTTGTACAAAATTGAGTAATGCAGCCTTTAAAATTAGCAAAATGGATTATGCAATATGAAAAACATCACTTTATTGGTTGCTTCATTATTGACGCTGAGTTATTCAGTGCAGGCCGCAGTTGAGCTGAATGAAAAGTGTGTCGTCAATATTCTGAACCGCACTATTCAGGTCAGTAAAGATGGTGGTTGGGCTTTACCCAACGTGCCTGTCAATATGGGCAGGATCCGGGCCAGAGCCACCTGCTTATTAGATGACGGCAGTACCATTTCTGGCCAAAGTGATTATTTTACCCTGGCCAACAATCAAATCACCGATGTTGGTGCTATCAACTTTATCGAACCGGAAAAAATTCCGACTGAAATCAATTTCGCCGGTAACTTATTGCTGGAATTTGCCAGCATCGGCAAAACTCAGCAGTTACAAGTACAGGCCAGTTATAAAGACGGTCAAACCAAGGACGTCAGTTCTGCCAGTGCCGGGATGAACTATGCCAGCACCAATCCTCAGGTTGTGACCGTCAGTCCGGATGGGTTGCTGACCAGTCGTGGTAATGGCGTCGCTTTTATTAATGCACGTAAAGATGGTGTGTTAGCAAGTTTGCGGGTGCAGGTAAAAACTGCAGGTGACAAGGACGGCGATGGTTTACCGGACGAATGGGAGTTGGCGAATGGCTTGAATCCGGCCGATCCGGTTGATGCTTTTGAAGACAAAGATAAAGATGGCTTGTCGAACCTGGCGGAGTTTAATGCTGGTACCAATCCGGCTACTGCTGATACCGATTTCGATGGGATCAGCGACTTTAAAGAGCTTAATGAGTACCAGACCAATCCGGTGTTGGCGGATACGGATGGCGATGGCCTGAATGACCAGGTGGAAATTCTGACCCAGACCGATCCAAATAATGCCGGCAGTGTCGATTATCGTAAAGCCGTGCGGGCATTGCGGGTGACGCCACCGACGGTGTTACTGACATTCAGCGGCGTCGATACCGAAGTCAGCACCCAGTTGAAAGTGACTGCGACTTTGATTGATGGCTCACAGCTTGATGTGACATCTGCCAGTCGTGGCACCCGTTATAGCTCCAGCGATTTATCTGTCATTAGTTTTGGGACTGAAGATGGTAAAATTTTTGGCGGACAAAGTGGCAATGCGGTCGTCACTATTCGAAATGGTGATATCAGTGTGGCACTGGCGGTGGTGGTAGAAAGCTTTTCGCCCAGTGCCTTGGCTGCCATTAACATCCCGGGATATGCCAACAATGTTGATGTGGCTGGTGATTATGCCTATGTAGCAGCGGGTCAGGCCGGTTTGCAGATTATTGATGTTAGTAATCGAAGAGCACCGCAGATTGTCGGTCAATTAGACACTGATGGGGTGGCTATTGATGTCAAAGTGCGGGGCGATTTGGCCTATGTTGCCGATGGTGACAAAGGTCTGAAAGTCATCAACGTTGCAACGCCGGCTGCTCCTGTGTTGTTGTCGGCGCTGGATACAGATGGGGTGACGCAGGATCTGCAATTGGCTGGGCATTATGCTTATCTGGCGAATGGTAGCGCCGGCATTGAAATTGTTGATGTGACCAATCCGGCCGAGCCTGTTTCTGCCAGCAATCTGACGGGGCTGGGGACTGCGTATGGACTCGATGGTGATAGCAATCTGCTGGTGGTTGTGGCAGGTTCAGCCTTAGTGTCAATTGATGTCTCAGATAAACTGGCCCCGGCCCGATTGGGTAGTGTGAACCTTGGTCAGGTGAAAGATGTCGCTTTTGATGGTTCTTATGCTTATGTCGCGGCTTACAGTAATGGGTATCGGGTGGTTGATTTAACCAATCCGGCTCAGCCGCGGGTGACAGGAGGTGACGCTGCAATAGTGCCACGCGATGTGGCCCTGACCAATGGACTGGCATTTTTTGCTGAACAACTTTTCCCGAATGTCACTGCTTACGTCAATATTGAAGATCCTGCACAACCTGTCTTTCAGGGCACTATTGATTTAAGCCGGTTTGGTGATTATGCCGGTACTGGCATTGCGCTGGATGGTTCTTATGCCTACATTACCGAAGAATCTTATGTGGTCGGTCAGGACTACGGCACATCCGGCAATACCAAATTGTTTATCGCCCAGTATCGGATGCTGAATGACACCGCCGGTGTTTCTCCCGAAGTTGAGTTAAAGGCACCAGCGCAGGGCGATGTGGTGGTCGAGCGGCAGAATGTGTTGCTCAGTGCGACCGCCAACGATGATGTTGCGGTGCGGCAGGTCGATTTTCTTATCGATGGCGTGCTGCTCGGCAGTGATACCTCAGCACCTTATGTGTATCCATGGCAAGTACCTGGTGAGAAACGTTTTGTTAATGTGCAGCTGCGTGCCTGGGATTTGGGCGGCAATTCAACCTTATCTGCGCCAGTTCGGTTGAATGTACAACCGGATAAAGATGCGGATGGCCTGGGCAACGATGATGAGGCCGATCGGCATGGGACTGATCCAAACAATCCGGATACCGATGCGGACGGTTTGTTAGATGGTCGTGAAGTGGCCATTGGCACCAATCCACTGAAAAAAGATACCGATGATGATGGTATCGCAGATGCCACCGAGTTAGCCCAAGGCACCAACCCGCTTGATCCAGATGTAACAGCCCCTGTGGTGGAATCAACCAATCCGGCCAATGATAGCGTTAATATCCCTGAAAATCAGGGCATTGCGATTTTATTTAACGAGTCATTACAACGTAAATCCATCGTCGATGGCGTCGTGACGTTAAAACAACAAGGTTCTTTGGCCATCGCAGGCAGTATCAGGTTACAAAAAGAAGGGCGTGAACTTTATTTTACGCCTTCGTCTTTGCTGCAGGATTTTACCCAGTACCAGGTTACAGTGGCAGGGGTACGTGACAACGCGGGGAATCTGTTAGCGCAACCTTATCAATTTAGTTATACCACGGGGAATTATGAAGATACGGTCAGGCCAACCGTCAGCGCTATTACGCCGCAATCAGGGGCTACAGATGTACCGCTGAATGCGTTATTGACGCTATTAATCAGTGAGCCGATTAATCCTGACTCGGTGAATGCAACACGGATTTATCTGACGGATAACACCACAGGCCAGCGCATCGATGGAACTTTATCGGTCAGTGAAGATAACTTATCTGTGCATTTTGTACCTTCCAGTGCATTTGTGGCAGGTCGGCAGCATCAGCTGTATGTCAGTGGCATCCGTGATTTATTCCAAAACGAAATGTATGCCAATTACTACTATTTCACCACCAGCTTTGCCGCAGATGGTCGCGGCCCCCAATTAATTGCCCAATCCATCCCCGCGGGTTCGACTGAGCTGGCGCTCAATAGCAGATTTCAAGCCTTATTTGACGAACCATTGAATGTTTTATCCATGCGTCAGTTACGCTTGTTGCAAAATGGCGTCGAAGTCCCTGCCAATCGCAGCATCAGCAATAGTAATAGGTTGTTAACTTTAACACCGCTGGCACCATTGCAACCGGACACTGATTATGTGCTTCACATCGGCGCAGTGGCTGATTTAACCGGTAATGTACTGGCGCAAGAGCGGCATATCCAGTTTCGCACCGGTCAGCAACAGGATACCACTGCTGCATCTGTCAGCACTGTGACACCGGTCAGTGGTTCAGCCCAGGTGGGTCTGCAAGCGAAAATCCAGTTGGTCTTTTCTGAAGCCATTGATGTTGCCAGTGTATTTGGCAGCGCCATTCGCTTATACAACGAAAATGAAAACCGCGATGTCGATTTTCAGCTGCAATTCAGTGCGGATGGCAAAGTAGCAACACTCACGCCACAGCAACAGCTTAAAGCCAACCAGCGTTATGCACTTTATACCAGTTACAATCAAACCTTCTATGATATCGCCGGCAATGCCGTCCGTTACCATACCATGAGTTTCACCACTGCTGGGGTCCCGGATCAAACGCCACCCCAAATCCGTGCGCAAAGTTTCACTGATGGTGCTGTCGCCATTCCGGTGAACGGCCGATTGTTAATCCAATTTGATGAGCCGCTTCATCCGTTATGCCTCAACACCAATACCATTAGCCTGAGCAGTAACGGTGAGGCGCAGCAGATTAATTTCAGTCTGAGCTCTGATCGGCGCCAATTGACATTAACTGTGCCAGGCATGGCGGCCAGCCGCCAGTACCAACTGACACTGAATGGTCTTTGTGACAATAGCGGCAACGCGCTGAACCGGCAGCAACTGCAATTTCAGACCAGTGATCAAGTCACCCCGGATAGCATCAAGCCGGCGTTAGTTAGCATGTCACCTACGCATCAGAGCAGTAATGTTGATCCGGATAGCGCGATTGTGCTGCAGTTTAGTGAGTTGATTGATCCGGTATTACTGACAAATCTGCAGGTGACAGCATCCGGTGTGTCCGGCCAAATTGCTGGTGAGTGGCAAGCTCAGGGCAGTCAACTGACATTTACGCCCCTACATGGTTATCCGTCCGAAGCGCAAATTACCGTCTATCTGTATGGGTTGACCGATATCGCCGGTAATCAGATGAATAATATGACGCGTAATTTCCGTGTCAGTAGCCGGCAAGATAGCACGGCCCCCAGTTTAGTGCTGACAACGCCGGGCAATGGTCAGATGGATATTGGACCCCATACCCCAATTGTGCTGACCTTTTCTGAATCAATGCG
>Ga0209599_10001626_pt1 | contig 10271 bp, 8 predicted proteins | sample Shrwel_input2_FT_FD_187534 | JGI IMG/M metagenome (GOLD analysis project Ga0209599, IMG submission 187534) | Subsurface microbial communities from deep shales in Ohio, USA - Utica-3 well 1 S input2 FT (SPAdes) (version 2) ... | reverse complement strand
GATGGCGCAGAGTATCTACAACAAAAAAATGCAATTTGTAATGCTATTTTATTGGATGCGTATGATGGTCAAGGCATACCCCCTGCCTTAGCAAGCGAGGCATTTTATCAGGACTGTTATCAGGCTTTGGCAAACGAAGGCGTGTTGGTGGTCAACCTATGGCGCAAAGATGCCAACTTTAGACGTAATTTAGATCGTATTCATCGTTGTTTTGATAAAAAAACTATTACCGTAAGATGCCAAAGCGGCAACGAAATTATTTTTGCCTTTAAAAATCCTCAGCTTCCTGATTTTGATGAAGCATGGAAAAAAGCCCTTTTGTATCAAAAGCAAACTAAAATCAACTTTCCTCAATTTTTAGAAGATATGGTGTTGAGTCTTAAAAATACATGGTTTTATACAGGACAAAGCACTTAATGACTATTTCTTCGCGCGCCACATGGCTTACCGAATTTAAAGCCCTGCGCCTATTAATGATGCCGATTTTAGTCACACAACTCGCTCAAGCAGGTTATGGTTTTATTGACACAGTGATGGCTGGGCGCGTCTCCCCTCTTGATTTATCTGCGGTGGCTATTGGCTCTAGTATTTGGCTACCGCTATTTTTTTTAATGTCGGGCATTGTCATGGCCACCACGCCCTTAGTGGCACAAGCACAAGGCGCACAACGTAGCGAAGATATTCCTCGCATCACACATCAGGCATTATGGGTCGGCTTAGTGATTGGTTTAATCGCCATGCTGATTTTACAAAACGTGAGTTTTATTTTTCCTTTATTTGACGTTCCAACACACTTACAACACCAAACCGAACGCTATTTATATGGCGTATCGTTTGGAATGCCCAGCGTTGCGCTATTTTGTGTGTTACGTTTTTATAGCGAAGCCTTAGGCTCTACTAAACCCATTATGGTCATTAGCTTATTGGGTATTGTGTTAAACATTCCTGCTAATTATGTGTTTATTTATGGCTTGTGGGGTTTGCCTCAAATGGGCGGTGCAGGCTGTGGTTGGGGCACAGCCATTGTTATGGGCAGTATGATGTTAGCTTTATTGGCTTATGTATTATATGCCCCCTACTTTGCCACAACTCGCTTATTACAACATGACCTTAAACCCGTTGCTTCGCTAATTTGGCACATTGTTAAATTAGGCTTTCCGATTGGTGCGGCGATTTTTTTTGAAGTGAGTTTGTTTTCTTGTATTGCTATTTTGGCTAGTCCTTTAGGTGAGTTGGTCGTTGCAGCACATCAAATTAGTCTTTCTGTGACCTCAATGTTGTTTATGATTCCACTGAGTTTAGCCATTAGTATGACGATTCGTATTGGACAGGCTTATGGTAGGCGTGATTTAGCAGATATTAAACTTACTCGACAAGTCGGTTTAACCACGACAGTCATAGTGGCTTGTTTTTCTGCAATCCTAATTTTATTGTTAAGACAATACATTACTCAACTTTACACCCCTAATCAGGTAGTACAACAGCTAGCTGCCGATTTATTACTGTTTGCCGCCGCTTATCAAATTTTTGATGCCTTGCAAGTAGGTGCGGCAGGCTGTTTACGCGGCATACAAAACACACGCAGCCCAATGATAATGACCCTTATTGCGTATTGGGTCATTGCCTTACCTATTGGCTATAGCCTTGCTATGAAGCCTTTGTGGCATAGTCAAAGCTTAGGTGTGTATGGTTTTTGGTTTGGTTTGATTGTTGGTTTAGGTTTTGCCAGCTTGCTATTAAATTGGCGATTGAGTGTGAATTTGGGAAGGTTAAAACAAAAATGGATAAATGACTAATGATGAAATACCTACGCATTGCTTATAGACGCATTAAGCAGTTTTTCCAAGACATTTTCCTTCAGACAATAATTGCTTGTTCATTTTTTGTGGCATTTATGATTAGCTTTTCTGTGACACAGTTTTTAATGACAGCTCATGTACATTCTGGAACCGTGATTACGCTCAGTGATTGGCAAAAAACTATCATTAAGGGAACAGGGAAACGTAGTCATGATAGGGACGGTTGGGAGCGTGAGATTATTATTAGGCTTGATGATAATACACAAATTGTCAAATCTCATACCACTGATATTAAAGAAGAAAACAATTTTTATAATACTCATATTGGACAAGAGTTTGATGTAGTACAAAGTGATTGCTATAGTTACTTCTGCCCACACAACTCCATTAGAGATAAATCAACTAACCCTGACTATTGGCAACGTCCTTTTGCCTATGTACTATATTTATTTGACCAAAACATTGCAGAGCTTTGCTTATTTTTTTATTGGGCATTCTGTGGCATAACGAACGGTCTGCTATTATCCTTCAAGGAAGGAAATAAATACACATCACCAACTTTTTGGGTCAAACAAAGTTTTATTACCGCCCTAGTTTTTTATATATTTATATTCGACTCACCACTCAGAATTGTAGAGCTATTTCTAAAGGCTTGGTTTCTATTGCTAAAGGCGATACTTTGAATATATCAAATCCCCTTCTCAATCACATAATAAAACTCCCCTCCCTCTTGCACCTGCTGCTCAAGCAAAGTATGCCCCAAAAACTGACAAAACTTGGGGACATCGCGTTGGGTTGATGGGTCGGTGGCATACACAGCTAAACGCTCCCCGCCTTGTAGCTGGCGCATTTTTTTATGCAACATCATCACAGGCTCAGGACACAACAAGCCACGTGCATCTAATTCGTGTTTTACTTCTTGATTCATCATATTATCGTTTTAACCAACGCCCCCACAAAATCACAGGCCACAAACAAGCCAAACACAAGGCAGCCGATATAAGATAATAACTTGTATAACCTACCGCATCGGCCAAAAATCCTGCTACCAACGTTGCTGAACCACCAAAAATGGCCAAAATACTCACTTGAATAGTAAAGTCTGCGCCTGCATGACTATGGCGGCAATAGTCCATAATCGCTGCCAGTAATGCCACAATCGCCAAACCACTCATAAAATGCTCTATCGCATTAACGGCATACAACTGCCACAAAATCAACTCATGTCCTTGTTGCCAACCCCATGACACATACGCATAGCAAGCAATACCTAAACCCTGAGCTACACCAAAATATAATAACGACAAATATCGCCCCAAACGCTTAACCCACCACCCTGCTAGTAATGCCCCCGCCAAGGTTGCTAATGAGCCAATAACACTCACAAATAAACCTATTTGCTCTAACTTTAAGCCCATATCTATAAACATGGGTTTAACCATTGCCGAACCTAAACTCTCACCAATTTTATAGGTAATAAGCACAACCAACCACGGTTTAAAGGCTTGATGCGTCATTAACGACTTAAAGCCGTCTAAATAGGCCGCATCTTTTGTAGAGTCATGAGAGTCAGACGAAGTATCCACTTGCTCTTTAAAAAATAAAATCGGCAAGCTCATAACGGCTAATAAAGCACTCAACACTAAAAATGCACCCTGCCACTGCCATACCCCTATCAAATACAATAAAAACCCACCACCAACAATAAGACCTAAACGATACCCCGCCACTTGTAAGCCATTTCCCCAACTGCGTTCTTGATAGTTTAAATGCCGTACTGCTAAAGAATCTGTGGCAATATCTTGAGTGGCGGCGACCAAGTTTAATAAAAACATTAAAGCAAAAAATTGATACAAACCTGTATTACTTGCCAAGCTCTGCGGATTAAACATGGCTACCATCACTAACAACATGATAGCCAATATTTGCATAGGTAAAATCCACGAACGTGAACGCCCCAATTTTAACGAGTGATGTTTATCTAAATAAGGAGCCCATAAAAATTTTAATGCCCACGGTATCGCCAAAAATCCTGTTAAGCCAATTGCCTGTAACGAAACATCATAACTACGCAAAATAGCAGGCAGTGCTTGGGCAAACACGCCTGTAGGCAAGCCTTGTGCCATATACAGGCTAAACAGCACGATAAAGCGTTTATCAGTAAATAAAGAGGTCATAGCTCATCATCAATTAAAAACAATGGTTTTGTTGCCATAAACAATGACTCTATCTTCTAAGTGCCAACGGACGGCACGCGCCAACACATTACGCTCTACATCTTCCCCTAATTCACGCAAGGTATTTACATTGTCGCCATGAGATACGCGCTCTACGTCTTGCTCAATAATTGGCCCTTGGTCGAGGTCAGCCGTTACATAATGCGCCGTCGCACCAATTAACTTAACGCCTTTGTCATAAGCTTGCTGATAAGGATTTGCACCCACAAAAGCAGGTAAAAAGGAATGATGGATATTAATGATTTTATGTGGCCATAAATTAACAAAATCGGCACTTAAAATTTGCATATAACGTGCTAATACCACTAAATCATTACCTTGTAATAAGGCTTGTATTTGAGCTTCGGCCTCTACTTTATTATCTTTAGTTACCTTAACCACATGAAACGGCACACCAAAAGACTCAACAGCTTCTTTTAAGTCTTCATGATTACTAACTACTGCGCTAATTTGACAAGGCAAGCCACCACGCGACCAACGCCACAACAACTCCAACAAGGCATGATCATATTTAGAGACCAACACCGCGACTTTTTTTACATCAGAGGCAAAACTTAATTGCCATGTCATGCCATAGCGTCTGGCGACTGCATCTTCAAAGGTTTGTGCTAATACATTACGAGACAAATCTAAATGAGGCGTTTGAAATTCCAAACGCATAAAATAAGTACCACCTTCGGGTGCAGTTGAATATTGGTCTAGTGCTGTAATATTGGCACCATGATTATATAAAAAGCTAGATACCGAACTCACAATGCCTTCTTTGTCTGGACAAGTGATTAATAATCGTGCCGTTGTTGTATTTGTGGAGAACTTCATAAAAAAACCTAAAAACCTATTGTTTAATGGCCTAGAGTAGCATTTTTAAATATAATTTTAATGTATGCTATACGACAAACTTTTAAGAGGTATGTGTTAATTACACCACTCTTAACAGGGCTAAAACGTTTAATATGCCTTTTATTGCGCTTTGGCCTTGACAATTAGACGATTTTTGCAAATTATCGCATATCTTGGAACTACCTTTTACAACATGCAGGAACAACAATGAAACGCCTCACTGTTGCTTTAGTGACTGCCTTGTGCAGCACCACACTTTTAGCCGCCGAAAAACCCTATGTTGGCATTGATTACCAAATGGGAACCTATAGTCTCAACAATACCGATGTTAACCCAGAAGCTTTGCGCTTGCGTGCAGGAACAGAAATCAATAGCTATTTAGCTGTTGAAGCTCAAGCAGGTTTGGGAACAGCCAGTGATACTTATATGGTTACAGGTGGGCAAGTCGATATTAAAGTAGATAGCTTTTACAGCTTATTTTTACGCCCACAACTAAACCTGACTAAAACAATAAGTGTCTATGGTTTAGTAGGAGGTACTTATATTGATGTCTCTTCTACATCATCTATTCTCCAAAATAATGATGCTGGCTTTACCCATACAACATCCTATGGTGCTGGCCTAGATTTTGCCATTAAAAATGGCATTCGCATTGGCGCTGATTTTATTCAGTACATGAATGATTATAGTGCAGTAAGTGCAGGTATTCGTATTCCAATTCACTAAATAAATACCTCATATAAAAAAAGCCGCATTTTATCGCGGCTTTTTTGTGGAAGTAGCGTTAAGAACGCTACTCTTCACAATTAATTAGAATCAGAACAAACATTAGCACTACCATAAGCACTGATAGTACCGCCAGGTGGTGAACTCGTCTCATCAGACAAATCATCCGAACTCACTGCTAATCGGAAACTTCTATCTGTTTGAGACTCTGTGCCACTCACTTGTGCTTTGGCTGTTAACCTTACACGTAACCAACTAGCGTAACTTTGGCCGTACAACACGTTAAAATAAGCGATACCATCAGCACCTGTTGTTACTGTACTTGTTGATAAGGTCACAGGATTACCTGGCCACAATCTTCCATCACCATTATCCTCAACATCAACCGCTTCACCCGCAGGATAATCCAAAGGACTTAGCGCATTTCCAACCTTATTATTTTCCCAAGGATCTAATACACCATTTTGGTTAGCATCTTCGTTACTACACTCTGCAGTCAACTGGGTGCTCCAAACCTTTAAACCTTCATTAAAAACATAGAGCCCCTTATAATAATTAACAGGCCATACAGAAAGCTTAACTTCTTTATTGGCAATAGGAGCACCAGTTGCATCCGTTACGGTAACTTGATGTGGAACTGCATAGGTAGTTGTCGTAATTTCTTGAATAACATTACCTGTTGCAATCGAAATAAATACGGCCTCTCCGCCAACTGTCAAATTTAGCGTTTGAGTACGAGAACCACTAAAACCAGTATATTCACTTGATACTGTAGCTAGTACCTGTATCTTTTCTGTCCCTGTATCATTTTCACCAGCAGTGAACGTAACTGTTGCTTCACCCTTATCATTTGTAGTGGCAACCGAAGTATTTAAAGTGCCGCCTAAAGGATTTTCCAACTCAAAATTGACTACAACACCTTTAACAGGATTATCATTAACATCCCTAACTTTAGAAATAATGTTTGTTTGGCCATTAGGAGCCAAAATCGGCGTCACTGCCTGTATTGCTAGCTTATCTGCAATCTTAGAAACCAAAGCCACGGTACCTACTGCAACTATCTGCTTATTAGTCGCTGTATCATTCATTGCGGCTTGGACTGTTGCCGTACCTGGAAAATCTGAGGTTATACGGATAGTTGCCTTGCGCACATTAGGTGAACCTGTCACTTTTGTTAGCACGGTAGGTGGCAAAATTTTACCCAAAGTAGTCGTAACTGTGACTGGAATAGAGTCTGGTAAAGTAGCACCTGAATCATCTCTAAAAGTTAGTTCAATGCTGCCCCCCTCTCGAACATCTATCTCAGTAATTGGTGTACCGTTTTTAACAAAAACCAAATCAAAGTTACGCTCTGAGACATCAAAAACCAAAGAGGATTCTGTGCCCAAACCAGATGCTTTAATTGTTGCTTTGCCATTAGTGCTTTTATCAACTAATAACCGTGGTTTATCTTTTTGCTCACCATTTTCTAATACTTTAAAAGTCGATAAAACGATTTTACCCGTACTATCTGTAGTTGCAGTCATATTCAAAAACTGACCCGTTGTTTGATCTTTAATTTCACTAGAAGTAAAAGTTAATGTTTGATTTGCTATCGCTTGGCCTTTACCGTTTTTTAGCACTGCACTTACTGTTGGGTTTGCGCCAATTTTAACGCTATTATTGGTTGTAGTTAGTTCAACCTGAGTACCAACAACGTTCAGATTAACTAATTCTTCAGCATAATCGCTACCCGAGCCAATTGCTGCGCGCACTTGAATAGTATGGTTACTTAAATTGGCACCGTTGGCATTATTAAGCTCTAAAGTTACCTTAGCCTTACCTTCGGTATTACTTAATAAATCAGGACTTTTTAACAGCACGCCTGGTTCTGGATTAGCCAAACTAAAACTTACAGGAACTTTTTCTTGCACATTACCCGACGCAGAAATCACTAATGCTGTTAAATCTACAGCGTCTCCACCACTTAACAATTCGGTCTTACTAGCAACAAAAGTAACTTTATTACCGACAATAACATCAAAACCAATACTGCTAGTTGTCTGTACTCCATTGGGATCCGCAATAGTCGCAATAACACTATTCGCAATATCATTTTTTATTGCATGGACATTAACCGATACTTTACCATTCACATCAGTGAACGCACTAGAAGTAGATAAACTAGCACTCGCTGACTTTAATAAGCTAAAGTTAACTTTTTTGTTTGATAACGGTTTTCGTGTTGCAATATCAGCTGAATCATACACTGTAAACTCAACCTTTGCAGATGAGTCCGAACCAACAGTTTTTAGAATTGCGGTCGAAGCACAAGCGTTAGTCGTCAAAACAAAGCATGCATTTGCTGAATAACTAGGTGACAAAGATGCCGCATCTACAATACTGTAAGAAATATACTGAGGACTCGTATTATCACCATTAGCATCAGTATACGTTGCCGACACTTTACCTGTCGTACCGATGCTAGCGCCCGAGCCTTGAATCGTAAATGTTGCTAATCCTAGACTATTCGTTGTGATTTGTGATGCAGATAATGTTACACCACTACCTATCACGGATAACTTTACTACTTTATTAGCTAACGGTTTATTAGCCGCATCAACAAGCATTAGCTGTACGCTAGCCTCACCCGATGGAGTTAAGTCTGCTACCAAAGCACCTGCTGACGCAGTCGTCAAAGTCACCTTAGCATTGGATACACCTGTAACACTCAATAAGTCACCGCCACCGCCACCACATGACGCGACCAAAGTTGCTGCTAAAAGATAGGCGGGCAAACGGCCAAAATGCTCCCAGTTGTGCATTATTATAAACCCTCATTTGTTATTGCTATTGCGCTACATCTTGCTAGGAAAACACCCACGTAGCACTAAAAGACGTAAAGACGCACCATGCGTAACTTATACTGGATAAGGCAAAAAACTTCAATGACTTAAACGTATAAGTAGCCGATTGTGTGAACTAAAACCTATTCCACCATCGCGGCAGCTTGTCTATACTCTGCCAACAACGCTGGTAGCTTTTCTAAAGCCTCTCCTTGTAAATAAGGTGCCTCCAAACAAATAATTTGATAGATACCTCGCCTGAGCAACTGTTGACTTAACATCACATCCTCACCAAAAAAACCGCTACTCACCACAAAGGATGCCCAACTAGTCGTCACAATCCAAATATTAACAATCATCGCTCGTACATCTTGCTCAGATGCCTTAATTAATTGCGCTTGACGCAACGCATCATAAACAATATATGCTTGCGCCATTACCTTACGCGCGAACTGACGATAAGAGTCTCGTAAACGTGGACTTTCTTCTAATAAATGCGCTAAATCTCTATGTAAAAAACGATACTCCCACAACTGTCTAAAAATGGCCTCAAAGTAGCCAATTTTATCCATATACGTAACACTACGGTCAGTAGGCACGCTAAGCGAGTTCACCATTATTGATTCATAGTGTAAAAATATTTCATAAATGATGTCTTCTTTACTTCTAAAGTAATAATACAAATTACCAGGACTAATATTTAAAGCAGACGCGATATGATTGGTGGTAACAGATCGCTCTCCTAGCTCATTAAACAACTCTAAACTTTTAAATAAAATACGATCGCGTGTTTTCAACTTTTTTTCCTCAATCTTAAAACCAACATCGTTATCTTAACAAAGCACACTAACCTCAGAGACATGCGTAAGCTTTGAGTACACAAGCTATAACCTTTTATCAGAAAAATGCAATTTTTATTTGACAATTTAGAGTAAATACTCTAAAAACACACTTGTCTTAGCACGGAAGTACCACCTTAATCATATTTCATACGCTAAAGATGAAATCATAAGTAACTACGCTGCTAATTTTATAGGGTTTTACTCTTATTCACCCAGCCCTTGCTATATATAGAGGCTTATTATGACTGCCAGTGTTTCTTCGCTTCATACAGAAAATTCTGACATTGCCGAGATGCAACGTATTTTTGATATGCAAAAAACGGCTTTTCGCTTTAGACCTAGTACAACCGCTGGTGAGCGTTTGGCTTTATTAGATAATCTAAAAAATGCACTGGTAAAATATCAAGACCAAATAGCACAAGCTATTTCAGAAGATTTTGGACACCGCTCACACCACGAAACTAAATTTGCCGAAATATTAACAAGCCTAGACAATATTAAGTATTACAGCAAAAATTTAAAAACATGGATGCAACCCGATAAACGTCATGTTAATCCAACACATCTTCCTGCTAAAGCATGGGTACAGTATCAGCCTTTAGGCGTGATTGGTATTATTACACCGTGGAATTACCCGTTATTATTGGCTATTAGTCCGTTAATTTGTGCCTTGGCGGCGGGCAATCGTGTCATGATTAAAATGTCGAGCTTTACGCCAAAAACAGGTGCAATGTTAAAACGCGCCTTGGGTGAAGCCTTTAGTGAAGACCAAGTGGCGGTTGTGACGGGTGGTGGTATTATATCGGATGCTTTTAGCCGCTTACCTTTTAATCAAATGACCTTTACAGGTTCTACCAATGTTGGCCGTACCGTGATGGCCGCTGCTGCCGAAAACTTAACACCCGTTTTACTTGAGTTAGGTGGCAAGTCGCCTGCAATTATTCACGCCTCTGTTCCAATGAAAGATGCGGTAGAAAAGTTAGCATTAGGTAAGTGTTGGAA
>Ga0209599_10001625_pt1 | contig 10271 bp, 7 predicted proteins | sample Shrwel_input2_FT_FD_187534 | JGI IMG/M metagenome (GOLD analysis project Ga0209599, IMG submission 187534) | Subsurface microbial communities from deep shales in Ohio, USA - Utica-3 well 1 S input2 FT (SPAdes) (version 2) ... | reverse complement strand
GGCTTAAACGCTACCGGTTGGGTTTAAGGAGTCTATGTCATGTTAAATAACGCTTTGTCTCAGCCAGAGGCATCCACCGGCTTACCGTTTTGGCAGCCCCTGCTCAGTCTGTTTGTGCTGTTAATACTATTACTTGGGTTGGCTTATCCGATGCTGGTAACTGGACTGGCGCAGTGGTGGTTTCCACAGCAAGCCAGCGGTCAGATCATCATGCGGCAAGGTCAGCCGATTGGATCGGCATTGATCGGTCAGTCGTTTAGCCAGACCATTTATCTGTGGGGGCGACCTTCGGCCAGCAACTACGATGCAATGGCGTCGGGTGGCAGTAATTTGGGCATGCTCAATCCCGTGTGGATAGAGCAACAGCAGGCGCGTTTGGCCGGATTACAAGCCGCACACCCAAACCAGACCTCACCCGTTCCGGTTGAGTTGTTACAAGCATCGGCCAGTGGTTTAGATCCTGATATTTCAGTGGCAGCAGCGATGTGGCAGGCAGGTAGAATCGCGGCGGCTCGTGGCGTGTCAGTGGCACAGATTGAGCAGTTAATTGCTGTGATGACGCAAGCACCGACCGGACAGATTTTGGGTCAAGCACGCGTCAATGTGCTGGCGTTTAATCTGGCACTTGATCAAGATTATCCCATCACCGCCCTGAAGACGACGACCGATGCCGCGCCCTGATCCAGATCAACTGCTGTCGCAACTCCAGTATGCTGAGCAACGCGCCCAGCGTGGTCGGCTGAAGATTTTTTTTGGGGCGTGTGCAGGTGTCGGCAAAACCTACGCGATGCTGCAAGCCGCACAGCAACAACAGCGCCTTGGGGTGAAAGTGCTGGTTGGCGTGCTTGAAACGCATGGACGTGCCGACACTGCACAGGGCTTATTGGGCTTGCCTGTACTGGCGGCGCAGCAGCGGCAGCATCAGGGCAAAATCCTCGCTGAGTTTGATCTGGATGCCGCGCTTGCACAGCAGCCTGATTTAATCTTGGTCGATGAGTTGGCGCATAGCAACCTACACGGCAGCCGCCATCCGAAGCGTTGGCAGGATGTCGAGGAGCTACTGAGTCGGGGTATTGATATCTATACCAGCTTAAACGTACAACACCTTGAAAGCCTCAACGATATTGTCGGGCAAGTGACCGGAATTCGGGTTAAAGAAACCCTGCCAGATCATGTGTTCGATCAAGCAGATGATGTGGTATTGGTGGATTTGCCAGTCGATGAGTTGTTATGGCGGCTACAGGTTGGCAAAGTCTACCCACCCGAGCAAGCGCGGCGGGCGCAACAAGGTTTTTTTCGTAAAGGCAATCTGATTGCCCTGCGCGAGTTGGCTTTGCGGCGCACCGCAGATCGGGTCGATGCACAGATGCAGGATTATCGGCAGACATCGAGCATTGTGCCGCTATGGAAAACTCAAGAGCGGCTGCTGGTGTTGCTGGGTTATCCCGACGCTGGTCGTGCAGTAGATGCAGAGGTATTGATTCGGCATGCCGCACGACTGGCGCAACAACTCAAAGCTGAGTGGCGCGTGGTGTTGTTGGATACGCCCAGGCAGCAGCGTCTGGCCGATCATGCGCGGCGAATCTGGCTACAGCCGCTGAGCTTTGCACAGTCGCTGGGTGCAGCGACCGATTTACTGTCCAGCACGACCGCTGTGGCCAGTGTGGTGGATTATATCCAGCGGCATAACATCTCCAGAATCGTCGTGCCAACCGATGCTTTGCAGCGTCCAGTATTTTGGTCGAGTTCCTCCCGTTCACTGATGGCTGCACTTGAGCAAGATTGCACCGCCTTGGACGTGATTGCAGTGAATGCCCGTTTGTCAAAAACCGCAGCGATCACGCAACCGTTCAACGCCCAAACGTCAGGCGGATCAGCCAGTTCACAACAGCCTACCGCATTACCGAGAGTAGAACTGACCCAGTGGCATGCCGCCTATTGGAATGAAGACAGACAAGGTTATTTTTGGGCGGTGTTTGGCTGTACGTTGGTCACGGTATTGTTGGCTGGTTTGACGAATTGGTTTGATTTAGCCAATGTGGTGATGCTGTATTTGCTGGTAGTGATGTGGGTGTCCGCGCGCTTTGGTCGTGGCGCTGGGATTCTAGCGGCAGTACTGAGTGTTTTGAGTTTTGATTTCTTTTTTGTCGAACCCAAACTGTCGTTTAGCGTATCGGATACTCAGTATCTACTGACTTTTGCGGTGATGCTGGGGGTTGCCTTGTGGGTGAATCATCTGGCGGCCAATCTACGTTTTCAGGCCAAAATTGCCCAGCAGCGCGAGCAACGGGCGCAACAGTTAACTGAACTGAGTCAACAGCTTGCGGGTGTCTTGACCGCAACCCAAGTGGAGCAAATCGCCCAAGATCAAATCGGTGCATGGGTCGGTGGCGCGGTCTGGATTGCCCGTTTAGACTTGCAAGACCGGCTTGAATTAACCCGTCCACCTGCAACAGTATCCAATACAGTTTACGACCCAGCGCTGGCGATGTGGGTCTATCAACACGAACAACCCGCAGGGCAAGGCACGGACACGTTGCCAAGCAGTCCGATGCGTTATTATCCATTACGCGCCCCGATGCGCACACGGGGTGTACTGGCATTTGTCCCCAGTGCTGAACTGCAAAATCCAGATGTTGCCAGACTGCTCGACAGCATGTTGTCACAAGTCGCGTTGGCGTTTGAGCGGGTGCATTTTATCGAGGTGGCACAACAAGCCCTGATCAAAATCGAAGGGGAGCGGCTGCGCAGCACCTTGCTCTCGGCACTGTCACACGACTTGCGCACGCCGATTACCGTCTTAAACAGTCTGGCGCAAGGATTGGCACGTGCTGATTTATCGGAAACTGAGCGTGCCGAGATGGTTCAGTCGATGATTGCACACAGCCAAAGCATGCAGCACTTGGTGATGAACCTGCTCGACATGGCAAAATTGCAAGCCGGTGGACTGCATTTAAATCAACAGTGGATCGTGATTGATGAAGTGATCGGACATGTCTTGCGTAGCTTTGCTAAGCCATTGGCACAGCATCAGGTTGAAGTGAATATTGCCGCAGATTTTCCACTCGTGTATTTAGACGAGTTGCTGTTAGCGAGGATTTTAAGCAACTTACTCGAAAACGCCGCCAAGTACACGCCCGCAGGCAGCACAATCATGATTACGACCAAACAACAAGATTCGCAGCAGTTTGAGTTGCGGGTGTGCGATAACGGCGCAGGGATTCCAGACGGTATGCAGGAGCAAATTTTCCAGCGCTTTGCACGCGGCCACACCGAATCGACACAAACCGGCTTGGGCTTGGGCTTGGCGTTGTGTCGTGAGATGATGCGTGTTCAAGGCGGTGGATTGCGCGCTGAGGCCAATCAGCCGCATGGCGCATGTTTTATTTTGAATTGGTCACAACCCATGCCGCCAGCACCGCCTGTGGATATGGCTCGATGATTGGCTTAGACAACGAGGTAACACTGTGACAAGTGCTGCAATTTTACTGATCGAAGACGAGCCGCATATCCGTAAATTTTTAAAAAACGCATTACAAGCCGACGGTTATCAAGTGTTTGAGGCGGATAGCGTGGCGCGTGGCTTGATCGAGGCCGCGTCGCGTATGCCACAGTTGTGCATTGTTGATTTAGGCTTGCCCGACGAAGATGGCGGTGTTTTTATTCAAGAACTACGCAGTTGGTCGAATATCCCGATTCTGGTGTTGTCCGCCCGTGATCGTGAGTCTGATAAAGTAAATGCTTTAAATATCGGTGCGGATGATTATTTGACTAAACCCTTTGGGATTGAGGAGTTGCTGGCGCGGGTGCGGGCGCAGTTACGTCGCAGTCAGCCAATCGTTGCAGATGCTGTGGTCAGCTTTGGTTCGGTACAGGTTGATCAGGCAAAACGTGTGGTGTGCAAAGCTGGCAAAGAGATTCACCTGACCAAAATCGAGTATCGACTGCTGAGCGTGTTAATCGGGCATGCTGATCGCATCATGACCCACACGCAACTGCTACAGGCGGTTTGGGGGCCAAACCACCAAGAACACGAGCATTATGTGCGAATTTATATGGCCAATCTGAGACAAAAACTCGAAGATCAGCCGACCCAGCCCCGTCACTTATTGACCGAAATTGGCATCGGCTATCGGTTATATTTGGCTGGTGCGGATGCACCATGACTACACTGGTCAAGGTCGATTTTTGATCGCTTACACACTGATGAAAAAAGGTAAATTGGCGTAGGTTTTGGTGATTTTTATTGGCCATGATCCTATCCCAAACGGGTGCTCAGTCATGGCTGCACTGCGTCATGTTGTGGCGTACTGCCATTAAACGCATATTTCATTTTAGACATCCTTTCGGATAAATTGTTATTGGGCATCGTTGTCGATAACTGGCGTTCAGAGGAACTGAGGTTAGCGCGGACAGGTGCGGAAATCGTTTTATAAATCAGTGCATCGCCAATCAGTTGTTGGTTGGCCTAGAATGCTAAGATGCTATCAGAATATACAGCTGGTCTGGCTCAGGCAGTGCATCAAACCGACTGCAACCGATGACGGCTACTTCTTTCACCTGTTTTGCCAGTGATGCACTTTGCCATGATCAACAGCTTTAACCCTGAACAACAAGCCATTATTGACCTGAATCACGGCTGGCATAGCTGTCTGGCATCGGCAGGCAGTGGCAAAACCGAGATTTTAACCGAGCGTGTGTATCGTGCAGTGCAGGGTGGCGTTGACCCCAAACGTATGCTGTGTCTGACCTTTACCAATCGTGCTGCGATGTCGATGCAGCACAAAGTACAGCACAGATTGCAGCAGACCCAATTGCAGACCGAGTTGCAGGTGTTTACCGGCAATATCCATGCGTTTTGTACCGCGTATTTACAGCGTAATCGCGTACATCACGGTGTGCAGCAACTGGCCAACGAACAAGTGACGGATACCCTCTGGGCAAAAGCATTGGCCAAAACCACCGATCTGATCCAGCGTGGTGCGGGCGATGTGGAGGAGATTTTAGAAGATACGGCGCGACAGTTTGGTTTTGAGCGCTATCAGCTGTCGCTGCAACCATCGCAGCTTGAGCAGGCCAAGCGTGGCTTACTGGCACAAAAATCCTATGATCGTTGGGACTTAAAAAAAATTCAGCGACTGATTCTGCCGTTATTGCCGGACAGTGTTGCGCTGCTGGATGAATCGTTTAAAGCCGAGCTCCGCCAACAACTGAAAATTATCGACCCACGAATTACCACTGCCAAGCTGGTTAATTTTGCCTTTGGTTTAGCGTTGTACACGCATACAGAATATGCACGGCTAAAGCAGAGGCTGTCGTTATATGACTTTGATGATTTGATTTTACAAGCCTTACAGCATCTGGCACAGCATCCCACCGCGCAGATGAGCCAATATGAATGGTGTCAGATTGATGAGGTGCAGGATATTGCGCCGTTGCAGTGGTTGATTATTCGCCGCTTGTTGTTGCCTGATGCGCATGTGCTGTTGTTTGGCGATGTCAATCAGTCGATTTATCGGTTTATGGGGGCATCGATTGAAACCACACGGCTGCACCTTGGCGAGCGGCCATTATCGCTGCCGTACAATTATCGCAGTCCAAAAAACCTAGTCGAGATGACCAATCAATATTGTCAGCTGCATTTTGCCGCGGAGTCGCCACAAATGGTACAGGCGCATCATCCCGCGCAGGCAGATGCTTTATTACATCTACATCGACATTATGACAGCGATCACGATACCGCGATTATTCACTACGCACAGAGTCTGGCACAGCGGCAGCAGTCGGTGGCGATTTTGCTGCCGACCAACCAAAAAGTCACGGCGTACTCACAGGCTCTGAGTCAGCGTGGCGTTGAGCATTTTTGTATTAACCAGCAGGATATTTTTCGCAGTGAGGCCGCCTTGGATTTTATGGCGTTTATCACTGCGATCATTGAGCCGAAAAACCGCGTCGCGTGGTCACGGCTGTTCTGGCGCTTTGGAGATATTGCCCACCATCAGCCGAGACAATTGCGCGAAACAGAACCGCTACTATCAGCGCTACTCATGACCGCCAAACTTGGTGCCTTGGGCGGTGATTTGTTGGATTTTTTGCAGCATCCGGACTGCTATCAGCATCGGATGCGGCGTTTGGTCACGGCGTTACAGCAGAATAACTGGTTGTTTTTTGACACGGAAACCACCGGATTAGATCCACAACAGGCCGATATTGTTCAGCTGGCGGCGGTGAGTCCAAATCTCAGCACAACAACAGAACTGAATTTATATTGCCAAACGTCGCAGTCACTGGCCGACACGACACAGATTCATGGCATTACGCCACAGCTTCTCGCCGAGCAAGGCCAACCGATTGCAGATCAGTTGACGCGGTTTTTACAGTTTGCCGAGCAGCGGGCACTGATTGCGCATAATCTAGCCTTTGACCACGCGATGCTGTCACAACAATTGCGTCAGCATGCACCAGAGCAGTTTGATGTGTACTTGGCGCATGAGCGGTTTTGTTCGTTGCAACTGACCCAGCAGTTATTTCCAGATTTAGACTCATATGCGCTGGGGGCGTTGTTGCAGCAGTTTGGGTTGGAAGGTGTGAATAGCCATGACGCGCGTGATGATGTGATCGCGGGCATGCACTTGATGCAATACCTTGCGCCGTATGCTGCGCAGCGCGTGGCGCAGATTGACGCGTTGGTTGATGATATTCAGCCTGCGATTGAGCGATTTATGCAACAGTTTACCCCGTTATGGCAGCGCGTGCAGCGGCTGTGTCAGCAGCAAGACTGTGTGCCGATGGGGGAGTTGTTGGACTTGTATTTTAACTATGTCGAGGCCAATCACAGTTACAGCTTGGATGCGATGGCACAGACCAAGCTACTTGAGTTTAAACACAAAATCAGTCGTCATGCGGCGCAGAGTTTTGCGGTTGCCGCACTGCCAGAGTATTTGAAGAAAGTGGTGAGTTTTTATAAAACTGCGAAAGAATCCGACCTGATTACCGATGATGATCAGTGTATTGTCAGTACGATTCACCGCTCTAAAGGTTTGGAATTTGAATATGTCCTGTTGCCGGCGGTGATGGAAAATAACTTCCCAAGCTTTATGGTCATCAATCAATTAGAGCATTCGGATGCAGCGGTGCGTGCCGAAGCCGAGTTGCTGCTGCAAGAGCAAAAACGCTTGTTATATGTGGCGTTAACGCGTGCCAAGCGGCAGTTGGTGATTGGCACTTATGATCTACAGGCGGGGCGGCACCATAAGGCCATCTCGCCGTTTATTGCGCCGCTGTTAGGGCACTTTGCCCAAGAAACCCGCTAACGCCGTCGCCGAATCGTGTTTTTAAACGAAACGGCTGGGTGGATTGCCCAGCCGTAGTCCTTACAACACCCGCACCCGTAGCACTCGACCCTTGACCTTGCCGGTGGTCAGTTGTTTCACCGCTTGCTTGGCCATGCTGCGATCCACCGCCACAAACGACTGAAAGTCAAAAATCGCAATCTTGCCGACCTTACTGGCGGGCATACCCATTTCACCGGTTAACGCGCCCAAAATATCACCAGCACGGATTTTTTCTTTACGGCCAGCACTCAAGGCCAGCGTCACCATCGGCGGCTGTAGGGGTGAGCCAGACTGTGCAGTCAACTCGCTGAGCGGGAACCATTGAAATTTTTGTGCTTGTAATTCTTCAATCGCATTGGCGCGGCGTGATTCACGCGGTGCAACTAGACTGACTGCCACACCAGTTGCACCAGCACGACCGGTTCGGCCAATTCGATGGATATGGGTTTCCGGTTCGCCAGTCAATTCGACGTTGATCACCAGATCAAGGCCAGCGATATCCAGACCGCGTGCCGCAACATCGGTGGCAACCAATACGGATAGGCTTTTGTTGGCAAACATCGCCAGCACTTCATCGCGGTCGCGTTGATCAAGATCACCGTTCAGGGCTTTGGCCGAAATGCCTTTGCTGACCAGATGATCCATCACGGTTTGGCATTGTTGCTTAGTAAAACAAAACGCCACGCAAGATTCTGGCCGATAGTGTGCCAACACTTTCACCACCGCATCCAAACGCTCGCTCGGATCGATTTCATAAAAGCGCTGTTCGATCTGGGCGTTGCTATGCTGTTCTTGGATGGTGACTTGGGCTGGATCATCCATAAACTCGGTGGCGAGCTTCTTAATGCCTGCTGGATAAGTCGCTGAGAATAGTAGCGTTTGGCGTTTTTTTGGCGCTTGCTTGATGATGGCGATAATGCTGTCCAAGAAGCCCATATCCAGCATACGGTCGGCTTCATCCAGCACTAAGGTATTGACTTGCTCGAGGCTGAGTGAGCCTTTGTCCAAGTGTTTTTGGATGCGTCCTGCTGTGCCGACCACCACATGCGCGCCATGTTCCAGCGAGTCAACCTGTGGATTCATCGCCACACCGCCGCCGAGGGTGAGGATTTTAATATTGCCAATCGCCCGTGCCAAACGCCGCAACTCTTGTGCGACCTGATCGGCCAATTCGCGGGTTGGGCATAAAATCAGGCTTTGCGTGGCCAGATTGCGTGGATTTAAGCGGGTCAGTAGCGCGATACCAAACGCAGCAGTTTTGCCACTGCCGGTCTTGGCTTGGGCAATCACGTCGATGCCCTTGAGCATCAGCGGTAGGCTTTGCGCCTGAATCGCAGTCATCTCGGTATAGCCGAGCGAGGTCAGGTTGCTCAGCATGTCGGCAGAGATTGGTAGCTGGGCAAAGGTTGCGGGTTGCGCGGTGGTTTGGCTATTCGGTGTAGAGTCGGTCACGGTGGCAGTCTAAATCGTGTATTGATGCGTAGTGTAGCAGGGAAGCGAGGGCGTTGCGGGGGATTGGGTGAGTAAGCAGTAATATCGAAAAAAGATTCAGGCTTGCCCGATAGTATGAACATCGGGCAAGCAATCAAAAATAGCGGAGTGTGCCGCTTAAAACTTCATTTTCTTTAAACCACGCTTAATACCGTCTTGTAGTGCCAGCTTGATGATCAAGCCGACGACAGGCACACGGCCTTTAAAGGTGATGGTGTATTCCAAGCGGCTGCGTGCGCCAAGGTCAAAGAATTTCATGCTGCCATAATGGTTTTTGATCGGACCACCTTTGCTGGTGATGGTGTATTCGATCAGCTCGTTTTCTTTATAGGCGACATTGGTTTCTTCGGTCGCTGGTGCGAGTGGCAGGCGGATTTCACGCACTGAACCGACGCCGTTACGCGAGGTATTGCCGTCTTTAATACGGACGACTTTGGCCGGTGCAAAGATTTGGTTGAGGTTTTCGTGTTCGCTCAGTTTGGCAAACAGTACGGACACGGGTGCATTAAACTCTTGCACGATATGGATTTTTTGGGTTTTTAGCATGGGATAAAGCCTCGGGTCGATATGAATTGGGCGAATGTGATACGCACGCAACCAGAATATGACAATGCCAGTTGTCAGCAAAGCATCCTAGCACTGCACTCCGAGCCTGACAACCGTCGTGCTGTCGATTCGGGGGTGAGTGTGGCAATATGGCCTGATCTGCCTACTGCTGTCCAAAGGTTTTATTGTGCCGAATGCTCAACATCCCAATCCACAACATCCATTTTGGTCGGTGATTCGCACTGTGCCGGACTTTCCCAAAGCGGGGATTTCGTTTTTTGATTTGACGCCATTACTGCTTGAGCATGTAGCGCCGGTCACAGACGCGTTGACTGGTGCGGTTCCGGCTGAGGTGTTGGCGGAGGTGGATGTGTTGATGGCGATTGAGGCGCGTGGGTTTGTGTTTGCCAGTTTGCTCGCCGGTCATCTGGGCAAAGGGCTGATGTTGGTACGCAAACAAGGCAAGCTGCCGCCGCCGGTGCATCAGTATGCCTATGATCTGGAGTATGGTTCGGACTGTTTAGAGTTGTCGGCACAGACCACGCCGAAGCGGGTGCTATTGGTGGACGATGTGTTGGCGACCGGTGGGACATTACGCGCGGCGGGGCAGTTGTGTACGCAGGCAGGGCATACGGTGGTGGGGGCGTTGGTATTGTTGGATTTGCCGAGTTTACATGATGCGTTGCCGTGGCCGTATTATCGGGTGTTGGAGGCTTAATTGATGCAAAGCACCCCAAACATCCTGATCGTGATGGCGTTGCCGATGGAAAATGTCGGCAATCAGCTAGATTCGTTTGGTGAGATTATTTACACCGGTATCGGTAAGGTCAACGCGGCGTTGCATCTGACCGAGCGCCTGAGCCAAGCGGTGGCAGGGCAGGCCAAGCGGCCAGATCTAGT
>Ga0209599_10001623_pt1 | contig 10286 bp, 4 predicted proteins | sample Shrwel_input2_FT_FD_187534 | JGI IMG/M metagenome (GOLD analysis project Ga0209599, IMG submission 187534) | Subsurface microbial communities from deep shales in Ohio, USA - Utica-3 well 1 S input2 FT (SPAdes) (version 2) ... | reverse complement strand
GAACTGGTTAAATGACACCGTTGAAGCATCAAACATTAAAGTATTATCAATATTTAAATCAGAATTAACCCTACCAATATTTCTCATGTATTGGCGATAAACAGTCACATCAAATATTCTGTTTGACGCTAAGTAAACTTCTAATTCTTTTGAATTAATTGCTAACCTACTATCATCACTTGTATATTCAGTATACCCATTAGCGTCTTCAAATATGTAGTCTTTTGTTTCTTCTGTATAAACCCAACTTTTAACGTTATCTATTGTTCTTTGTAAGTCAAAAAGATATACGTTACCAAATTTTTTATATTCGTTAATGTACTTTTTACCAAAATCAAAACCACCAATATTAACCTTGTCTTCACGGAAATAACCACCATTTTCTTGGTATTTAACACTCACTGGTATCGTAGGATAACCATTAGAATCAAAAGGTACTGTTTGAAATAAAACAACTGGATCATCACCAGCAACATTACTATAAATTTTATTTAAAGTGTCAGGTGCATCTAATTTTCTTTCAGCTAAGTAGATATACTCATTGAAATCAAAAATTTCTTCTGGCAGACCAACTAATTTTAATATAAACTCAACAGATTTTCTAGTACCTTTAGATTTAAATAAATAAAATGAGTTGATTAATATTCTTCTCCAAATTTCAATATCAATTTCGGCTGGGGTTGTGCCTTTAACTAAATTATCTGGGTTTAATTGAAATAATGAATCAATTAACGAATTTTCATCTTCAACTTCAAATGTTTGAAAACCTAACATTCTAGCATAGTTCTTAACTAATAAATCTGGAACGTTTTCAATTTTGTTATAACTAACATTTCTCATGAAAGTTATACCATCAATATATTTTTTTACATCATCAAATGTTTTACCATATAATTGTAAAATTAAATTAAACTTTCTATCACTGGTGTCAAATTCTTTTAATATATCGGTTGTTAAAAATCTGGCGATTAAATTAGTTTTTACGCTATCATAGCTATCAGCTAAATCATTTAATTTAGTTGTATATTTATCAAAATCATTCCCAAACATATCAATATTAATATCATCGTATTTTGGGAAATAAACAGTTTCTTTAACATTACTAATAACACCATTATCAGATATTTTAGGGAACATAAATTCACTATAATATTTACCAGTTTCTTCATCTACGTTTAATAAGAACGCAGCTAAATCACTTAAACCTTCAAAAAATGTTTTGTATATTGAGCTTTTTGGTTTGATGTAGAAATTTACGTTAGCCTCATCGTCAACATTTAAAAGAGATGAAAATGGATCGCCAGCAATAACTAATCTAATACCAGTGGCATCATCGTTATAATTTTGTGGTAATGTTGCACTAATAATTGGGTACTCCACATTATTATAATACACGACATAATCTTTATAATTCTTAGTAAAGTTTCTATACTTAGTAATATTTTCACTATCAGTTAATGTACTACCAGATGTTGTGTACTCAATATTAAATGGGTTGGATAGACCGTATAAATTCACCTTAAATTCAGAGCGACCCTCAGTTGGGTATATTGTATACTCGACAACAGTTGGTGTTAGGATTGAAATGGCGTTAAGTTTTATTGCCGCTGGGAATGAATTATATATCTCTAATAAGATATTTTTAAATCTTTCCTTTAATGATGAGAATAAAACATAATTATCTAATTTTCTCCTATCAAATAGAACATTAACTTTAATATTTTGGTCTATTTTATTTTTTAAAGTTTGAACATATGGTTTACCTTCAAAATAAGGTAAATTTCTATTGGCTATATCCTCAACTGTAAAACTTTTAACAGCGTCATTTTGAATTGACTGGGTACTAAGATTTAATTGAGCAGTTGCTGTTAATTGTGCTTGTCTATCTCTTGTTTGATTATACGGTACACTTTTGTTTATTGAAAAATTACCAAGGGTAAAGAACGGATCCCCGTTTATTTCATTTTTAGCGTTTGCGAATTGCAAACCAACTAATTTATCACCAAAAGAATCACTACCAAACGCACCTATTTTACCTTGTACAGTTCTGTATCTTAAAGCGTTTTCATATAATAAGTATGACGAACATGGTACGTACTTAGTTTCACCATTAATCGAATATGTGCGGTAACCATCACAACCAAGAGCTTTAGCTGCGTCATAAGCTTCTTGTGCTGTATTATATAAATCACGTATGATTTGGTTATTTGTAGTGAAACTTAAATTAGCCATTTCTTACGATATTTTTTAATGTTTTTGTTGTGTCTATAGCGTTTCTTTTCTTTCTAACTTCAAAAAGTTTCTTATCAACAGCATCTCTTATTTCATAAAGGTCGTATTGCGTGTAAATGTTACCATCAAAATCATACATCGTGTAAATTCCATCATCCATTGATTTTGTTTGATCCCCAAATAACCCAATAGCTAAACTTTCTAAATCATAGTTAACCATTTCAACCTCAATTACTTGTGGTGAAAAACTTGTATTTGTGATTATAACGTTTTGGTCTTTTCTACCAATAAATGGTGCTGCTGTAGGTTTAAAGCTAGGTGCGACATTTGGCGTTACTGTGCAAAACAACATATTACCAACATTGTTGTAAATATACTTAATTGTTTTTTGAGATGAGTTTGGTGTGTTAACTTGTACTGGTTCAGAAATAAATGATGATGTAATTACTCTGTATAAATTAGGTATTTTAGTACCATCATTATTTAAATACTCAACACGATAACCATCTAAACCATTATTTGAGAATTTGCTAATATAATTAGCTGGAGCAGAATCAACATTAAAAATCAAACCTTTTACATCTGGATACGTTGCTAATTCAGCACAATCCTCAATCTTAACTCTAATTTGAGCTGGTCTAATGTATATCGTATAAAAACCTTTTTGATTAAACACATCTTTAGGTAAGGTCATATTGTACAATCCACCTAATATCTCAACGTTTTTACCACCAAAATCAGTTGTAGACATAACAGGTTTAATTACCTGACTACCAAGTAGTTTTGTTATTTTTTGTACCTCAGTAGAATTTCTATTTCTGCTATAGATAACAACAACTTCAATATCGTTTGGATCGACATCAGCTGGTCTTTTTACACCGTATACTCCAATTGCCATTTTTTATATATTTTTAAAATTATATCCTTTTTTATTTATTTTATAATACCCTAAGCCAGCTTTACTTAACTGATTAATGTCTTTAACGTTTTTTAATTTTTTAGCTCTTTCAAAAGCACTATTCAAACCTCTATCTATAAATACTTCGGAGATAATTTTTGGTTCCTCAATTAACCCATCAAACAAAATTAAATTTGGCGTGGGTTCGGTTACCGTATTTGATCTCATGTAACTAAATATAGATAAATTATTACCTAAATCAACATACTTTACAGGATTTTCGGTATCTAAATATAAAACATACTCAGGGTAGTCTGGGTCATCAACCAGTATCATGGCAGATATACCTAAGCCAGGTATAATAAACTTTATGTTAATTCTAGCGCTTAAATTTGAAAAGGTTTGTTCTTCAATTGTAACCGTGCCACCAAAACCATCACCAGCTTCTTGTGTAAAATTTATTTTTTTAGCTTCTTGGTTTGTTATTATAACATCCTTTTTATTAAAATATTTGTTTATCAGCGCAAACTTAGTATCAGTAACACCAGTGACAAAATATTTAGAGTCTGATGGGGTAAATAATTCCTTAACATCTTCTGGTGTTGATATTATTTTTGTATTTGTTTCATATTCCACAACATCAAATTTTATGTTAGTGGATGACATTATAGCATTATCAACTAAATTATTAATTTGAATCAATTTGTAATCGCTTGGTGTGTTATAACTAGCGTCAGTATAAGACCCTGGTAAAATAGTGTTTGATTCAATGTTAATCAATATTGAACTGTCCTCGTTATTTAATTTAATTCCAATCATGGTGGTAATGTATTTTTAGGGGGCTTCTGTTAATGTTTCTGATGTTTGAGGTCGTATTGATTTTTTATCAGTTTTTATAGCCGCATTTAATGGTATGTATATGTTTTTAATGTCACCACTATTATTAGATAATGACAACTTAACAGTACCCTTAATTCTAATTTCATTTGTATAACTGAAACTATAAAAAACTTTATTACCGATACTAAAACGCAATTGTATAGTTATATTTCCATTAGGTTCTATGTAATTATCACCATTGTAAACTAATAAAACATCGAATAAATAATCTCTAAGATTAGTTGATTGATTTAATGTATCAAAATTAAGATTTAAATAATTCAGATTTAGTTTACTAAAAATAGCCAAATCAGTTTGGTTTATTTTATTTGGTGCATAGTTAGTATATAAATAATTATGATCTAATAATGTTGGATAATCAGAAGGTGAAAACTTACCATTAATTTTACTTATTATTTTATACGGTAATCTATTATCGTAATCAACTGGATAATAAATATTATAACCATACTCATCTGATACTATATAAACTTCATACGCTTTACTTTCTTGATGTAAAAGAACAGCACATTTTTCTTTAATTATATTATACACACCATAATCTGTTGTTTTTAAACTATGAAATGTTTGTTTTATTTTTGCCATATATGGATATAAACAACTATGGCTCGTTAAAGTTAGTACAGAAACAAAAGATGTTGTCGAACTTGGATCTAAAACATTACCATCACTATCTACTAAGATATTACCCGTATAATCACCAAAATTTAATGTTTTAGGGTTAAGGGTATTATCATAATTAGATAATATCGTAATAACCTCATCTAAAAATACATTAACATAATTTGGTGCGGGATTTGTGTAATATCTTTGACCGTAATTATAATCAATAGTTTCATTTAAAAATCTTTTATTTGTTGTTGGTGTTATTAAATAACTATCCAAAAAATCAATTAATATGTCAAAAAAATCAATTGTTTTAAACATTTCTTCTGTAAACGAATATAATGGTGATGGTGCATCGGTTGTTGTATAAACTGACGTATCAGGTATCACTAAAGCTTCAGCCACTCTATATTTATCAACCACATTCCAATTGGTTTCTCTTTCTGTATAGTATGTTGTGTTGTATATATTGTTATTTGTAATAACAGATACGTTGTTAAATTCAAGTTTTCTAATTTTCCAAGTAATATCATCGACATTATTAGCACTAATTAACTTTAACGAATCGCTATACCCATTTACCGTATCATTGTATATTGGTATTGTATATGTGTTTTGTTGAAAATTAGTAAATAATTTAGTTGGTTTACTGACTATATAATTAGCAAAAGAATTAATAAGTAAACCACAGCCAAGTACATAAGTATCCGAAACAAATTCATCTAATTGTGGTTTTGTGCTAGCTAATGGTGTTGTATGTTTATTACCCTGGTAATTATCTAATATTAAATTTTTAAGTTTAAATGATAATGGGTTTACTGGGTCTATAGGTGGTGTTAAATCGACATCAACTGGTTTAATGTTTTCTATAATATTGTTTTCGAAATATTCATCATAAGCTAATTCATATAAATCAAAGTCAGTTCTTTCTATTGTAAAAGAATCTGTTTTAATATCATACTCAAATATATTATATTTTTTTGTTTCAAAATCAAGAACATATTTTAAATATCTAGTTTCATTTTTAAATCCATTAGTTTTTTGGAACCACTTTTTAGATTTTTCTTGTTTTGATGAGGGAACTAATAGAATTTTTTTAGCGTTTAGCGCATCCCAGAATGAAAACTTAACATAAAACTCGTTCTTAATATAGTTATCTAAAAAGAAAAATGAATACCCTTCATCACCCTCTTTTAATTTAAAACAAGGTCTTTCATGTATAATATTATTTGCACTAGTCTTTTCTTTTATGTTGTATTTACCATTTATAAAAATTGGGGTCGACTGTATTCTGGTTTGAGTTATGTTTGTTGGAGAATCAAAGAACTCCATCAATAAAAATGAATTGTAAAAAAATGGTTTATTTTTATATAATAAATTATTAGAAACCCAACTATCTTTTTTATCCCAATATGGTAATGTAAAACTATTGTAGAATACTGGTAAACCACTTTGTTTTGGTGTTAGTATATTTGCCAAACCAATTTTATCATTAACAAAATATGGTAACGAAGAAATTGCGCTTGAATTACTTACTTGTAATTGATCTTTAACTTTAGCCTCTCTCAAACCATTATCTTGTTTTAATTCAAAAGCGTTGTTAAATGCTACTTCTATACTACCACCAACTTCAAGTGGTGCCAACCCAAAACCTCTTTTAATTTTTAATATATGATCGGTAAAATTAGATTCAATATACGGTGTTATTTCTGCAATATCATTTTCCTGTAAATATTTTAAAAAGAAAATATTAAAATTTAATTCATATGATGTTTCTGGTTTGTATTCATATATCTCAGAATCAATAATACCATTTACAACACCTGCGGCACCAAGATTCAACAACTTATTGTTATAGAAGTCTCTATCAGATGGGTAGTCTTCAGACGCAATAAAATTATTTATTGATATATCGTTATTAATAACTCTTGTTTTTAACATTTTACATCCTTATATTGATTGTAAGGTTTAACCGCATTTGGATCATCCTCGTTATTATTTTCATTTAAATCTAACCCAGCCAATATATCACCAAATTCGTTTGTAAATTGACTACCAAGTGATGTAATATCATTAGTGCTTAATTGGTATCTTCTAACACATCTTTTCTCAGGGACGAGAAAAAAATTAATCTGGTTAAATACGTAAAAAGAATTATTCATAAAAGGGAAATCAATAAATAAACCATCCTCGTTAGCCGCACCAACATCGTATATATCTCTCCAAATATACTTTTGTTTACTTCTACTAAAAATAGCGTAGTTAGGTACGTTTATTGTGTTATCACCACTATCTTCAATATATAATGATTTTAATTTTAAATTAATTTTATAAAATGGTTTATAATTAAATAAAACATTATTATGTATAAATCTATGATGTATTTCAGATATTTCAGTTTCTGTTAAGTTTTCTGTACTATTTTCACATAACGCATAATAAAAACTATCACCTATATTAACTTTTTTATTAAACCCCTTAGAACTATTTGTTATTTTTTCTAACCCATCACCATCACTAACAAAATCAATAAAAAAATTAAAATGAGATTCAACATCACTAAATGATGTTGTGTTTGGTGATCCGTTTTTTATTATACCTATATATAAATCAGTTAAAGGTTCACCTTTATTGTTGATGTAATTTTCTATATTTAAACTATTATTTAAAAAATAGTTTTTAATTTGTTGTTGTAAATTATTTGTTGAGAACGCACAATCATCTAATTCGTCAATAATAGCAATAACCTCTAAATTTTTTACATAATATTCTAGAGCTTCTTTCTCAACAATTTTTGTCACATAAAATTCAGGATCAACAAATGGTTGTATTTTTGGTCTTGGTTTATTTAGGTTAGCGTTACTAACGGTACTAAATGTTAAACCTTTAATGTTTTGTGTGTTAGCTTCATTTTCAGTTAAAACATTATTGGCTAAATTATTTTCAACAAGATCTAAAGATATGGCTGTAGCTGTGTTTGTTTTGATATCACTAGTTTGATTAACATATCCAGCCGATTTTGCTTTTAAATTGATAAAAACTCTATCACCTTCAGTAAAAACAACTTCATACATACCACTTTCAATTGCACTTCTTTTTTTACTTTCTATTTTAATCTTATCACCTTTAATAAAATTATGACCTAAAGGGAAAAATAACCCATAATTTTCTTGGTTTTTAAAACTAGTAAATGTTCTAGCTGGTATACCAGACCTTAAATCAACATTAAATGCAAAATCTGCTACATTCTCAGTAAACGATGTTAAGTCCGTATTAGAATTTTGTATTATTTTTGTGCCCTTAGAATACAATTGTGCGTCATTAGCATCCCTAACTGTTGGGATTGGTTTTGATTTTAAAACTACAATAGACCAATTTTTTAAATTAAAATCAAATATTCTTAAATCTAAATTTATTTTACGATCATTATTATATGTTGATTCATAGGCATCTAATGATAATATTGGATTAATTTTACCATACATTCTGAAATTAGAGGATGCTTGTTTTTCAGTTGTAAATTGTTTCTGTTGTGATATATCATAAAATAGATTATTCTCATATCTAATCTTATTTGATTCATCCAATATAACTCTACTAGATAACGATGTGTTCGTTGATCCAGCAAATTTTTTTTCACCTAATATTTCAATTATTTCGCTCATTTTATGTAATAATTTTTTTCAATATCATATAATGAATTTGTTTCATTCCAATTACCAAAATAATAATATCTGTTATTATAAGCGTTAGCATCATTAAGTGTTACAATAGAACCATTTAAAACAGTAGTATTATTATTATTATCATCAACATAAATATCAACTAGTTCAGTGTCTAATGTTTGTACGTTGTCAACTGCAATATTTAAATTACCTTTGTTATACGATGAATAAACTTTATCCTTAATTAAATCTGATAATTCATCTGTGATATCATGTATTAATATTTCCATAATAGGTTCTTGATTGTCACTTTGTCTACAGTTAATAAAAACACCATAAGTATAATTATCGCTAACAACTTGGTTAAAAGCTGGGTGAACATTAAACCCATTTGTTTTGGCTCCAGTTTTTTTACCTAATTCAATAGCGTATAAACTAGGGGAAAAAACTTCAGTAGAATTGTCACCAAAATTCCACGTATCCTTATCACCAAATACATTATTACCGTCAATAATAAATCTATTAGCTGAAAATAAATTAGCAAAAGTAACACCAGAATTTTTACCACCATTTCGTTTAACACCAATACCAAAATATATTTCACAATCGGTTATTTGTTCGTTGTAAGTATCTGATTTATCTTTCCAAATTTCACTAACTACTTTTGTCGGTCTTTCTAAACTACCAGTTTCACTATTATTGTTTCTAGTTAGTACTCTAGGTAATAAAACAGAACCAATTATGGTTGGTTCATCTATATTATAAGCACTATCAATCGTTATTGGGAAATTCCAACTAGTGTTTGCTTTATTTGGGTTATATTGAGGGAAATAACCAACAGTATTATCAGTACCTTTTGTTAGTATATTACCCCTTGAATGTTTAGCGTGTATTGTTTTTACTGTATAGAATTTTCTTTTTCTATTTAATAGATCATATTCAAATAACCCAGTCCATGTACCTTCCCAACCACCAAGGTGAATATCACCAGTTAACGTTGATGGTATTCTTATTCCTGGGATAATCGAATTCCAAAAACCACCTTCAACATTTCTTCTATTTGTCCAAGCATCATCAGTATCATAAATTTCGAAAGCGTAATAACCCTTTGTTGGTATTCCGATTGTTGTATCTTTTGTAGGTATTAGATCACCAAATTCGTTTGTTGTATAATAGTCCATATACATCGGTAAACTTATTCTAAAAATACCGTTATAATATGACCCAGTAAAAACACCTAATCTTTTTCTACTACCCCTGTTTAGTTGGTCATCTAAACGATAAACAACAATTTCCATTTTTTGTAATGGATATAAATCACCAGTAACATACCCTTTAGAATTGTCTAACGCATGAATTTCTGGGCTATAATTTAATATATTAAAATTATAATTAGGGTTGATTGAAAAACCAGCACTAACAGCGTGAACATACCCAAAAAATATTGCAGTGGGTGTGTATTTGAAGTTAATTTTAAAATCACATCTAGTTATACCAATATCACAAAAGTCATCATCACCCCAAAAAGGTGAAACTGTTACTTTCTTTACTTCGTGAAATATATTTGGCATTTCATCTAACTCAGTTTTAACTTCTACATCATAATTATTGTTCCCGTTATAAATAAAATTAGGTACCTTATTTCTATTAATTGTCGTTTCTTTTGCGTTACTATCAATTAACGTTCTGAGTTCTTCTATGCTTTGATTTAATGATATTTGTTCAACTAAATCATTAGCTGACAAATCAAATGAACTTGTATCAAACGCATCAAAATCCATAATGATATCATGTTGACCTAACGGTACACCAAATATCATATAATCACCAGATTCATTAGTTATGGTTGTGTACTTATAATATTTATCCATTATCTCAACATACTGAGGATAATGTGAAAAATCAGACGCATCTGGAAAATTACCAACAGCTCTGTGGCTTGGGTTTTTTGTATTTCTAATTCGTGGTAATAAATTATATCTAAC
>Ga0209599_10001622_pt1 | contig 10287 bp, 8 predicted proteins | sample Shrwel_input2_FT_FD_187534 | JGI IMG/M metagenome (GOLD analysis project Ga0209599, IMG submission 187534) | Subsurface microbial communities from deep shales in Ohio, USA - Utica-3 well 1 S input2 FT (SPAdes) (version 2) ... | reverse complement strand
AAGTGAGTTTATATCAATTTCTTTAGGCTGTTGAGCTTCGTGCTTGTGCTCAGTTCCTTCATATAAATAAAGGTTTTTGAACATAGCAGATCCTAATTTAGTTTTTGGAAGCATACCTTTTACAGATTTTTCCAATACTTTCAAAGAATCTTTCTTTAGAAGTTCAGTTGCCGTCATAGACTTTTGACCTCCAGGATAACCTGTATGCCAAATATAAGTCTTGTCTGCCCACTTGGTTCCGGAAAGAGTAACTTTCCCAGCATTCAAAACAATAACGTTATCACCACAATCTACGTGAGGTGTAAAGTTTGCTTTGTGCTTACCTCTCAAAATCTTTGCAACCTTAGAAGCTAGTCTTCCTAACGGTTGTCCTTCAGCGTCTACCACAACCCATTCTTTATTTGCAGTAGCTTTGTTCGCTGAAACAGTTTTGTAACTTAATGTATTCACACGTTTTAGTTAAAGATTAAACATAATATTCCCCATAAGGGTGTGCAAAGGTACAAATTATTTTTAGAATGTGAAAACATATTTCATTTAATAAGAATATATCTATGACAAAGCACAATTTATATCCTTTTAAAAATGTAATTATAAGCAAGGTTATTTGCGTAATGACTTACTTCCTCTGAAACTTGCAATTAAATAATACGCCACAAAAACTGTAGAAAATTTGAGGATTGCAGGAATTGCCAATTCAAGATTAAATATAGCGGTACCTGCTAAGACCAATAACCCCATTGCAGCAAAAGAACTTAAAAGTTTTTGAATCAATGTGAATTTCGGAGTGTCAAGATAATAAGAAAGTCCCCACGCTAAACCAAAAGCTATTGCATAAAAAATATCTAAAGCAATATTTTCACTGCTTGTAAAAAAATAATTGATTAAGAAACTGATAACAGTTCCGAGCATGAAGTATAACAGTGCTTTTTTCATAAATTTTTTAAAATTCTAGTTCTTTATTACGATTTTTCATATAATAAGAAGGTCCGATTCCTGTAATTTGTTTAAACGAATTAGAGAATGCTCCCAATGACGAATATCCCAAATAATCTGCAATATATGTAAGTTTAAATTTACGAAATTCACTTTCACTGTCTAATTTTTGAATGAAATGCCTGACACGCAGATAGTTAATATACCAATTGAAATTCATATTTTTTTCAGCTTTTATAAAATCAGAAATCGTTCGGGAACTAATATCGAGCAGAGAAGCAAGTTTTGCTGAAGTAAAGTTTTTTTCAAGAAACAAAGTTCCGCTTTCAAAGTCCTGCAAAGCGATGCGCAAACGTTCGGTTGTTTTTTCTGAAACCATGAGTCCGCTTTTAACAGCAGTTTCCGGAGAAATTTCTTTCCCTGAAGCACTTGCAGATGTTTCCTGAAGAGAATCCTTTAGGTTTGAAGACTTATTATCTATGTTTCCTATACTTATTTTCTTTCTCAGTTCCTCATACTTCTTTTGATTTTCTTTCGATCTGTAAAGATAAAAAACAGTAAGCAATATCATGATGATGATTAAAGAAATAAGCAATCCTGAATACACGGAAACTTCTGCATTCTGATCCTCAATTGTATTGTTCTTTTCCTGAAGTGATTTTTCCAGACTATGAAAGTTTTTTTTATTTGAAACTGCCGAAAGTTTTTTAAGCTCTTCGGAGTATTTAATAAAATTTGACTGATCTCCGTTTTCAGAATAGGTTTGAGAAAGGTTTTTTAGAATTTCTATCTTTTTATTTACAAAATCATTATTATCCGGAAGAATAGCCAATGCTTTTTTAAAACACATAATGGCTTTCTGATAATCTTTGGCTCCCATATGCAGATAGCCAATATCATGATTAATGGCAGCCTGAAGATAAAAATTATCCGGCTTTACAAGACTCAGTGCCCGTTGAAAATAGACATTTGCCGAATCCGGATTTTTCAGATCAGCATAATTGTATCCGATATTGGTATATGCCGAAACCAGTTGGTTATTACGAAGCTCCGGATCTTCAATATGTCGGAATTCTTCTACAACTTGCAACGAAACGGCAAGTTTCTCTTTTGTAAGCTGCGGTTCCTTACCATCTCCCAAAACAATCAGTTTTGAATTTAGAATCAATCCTCTTACCTCATAAGACTCCTGAGACCTCAAATTTTTTAAAATATTCAGCCCGTGTTCAAAGTTCTGCATCGCAAGATCAGAAGCCTCCATTTTTGCATACTGAGTTCCTAACATTCTGTAGGCGAGAGCCTGCCCTTCTTTATAGTTTATGCTCTCTGCAAGTTCCAGAGATTCTTGTGCATTCTCAAAACAGCTTTCCGGATCTCCATTCAGCAGATAAGCAAAACTTTTAAGGTATAACCCTTTTACAACAAACTTTTGCTCTCCTGAATTCCAGGCGTTAAGAATTAATTGGTCGGTCTGTTTTAAAGCAGAATGAATATCACTCTGAGCCAACTGTTTCAAACGGTTGTACTCATCTTCAAAATGGATTTGTTTTTGAGCTTTCCCATAATGGAAACTCATAAAAACTAAACACCAAATACACTTTATGACAAAAGCTATTTGTTTTTTGGACTTTTTCATGTGTGCTTTTGTTTGTAAAATTCTGTATCCTACAAGTAAGATACAAATTATCCTTTTGCAAAATTCCGCAATTTGCAAATATGCAGCAAGTTACATTAATGCAAACCGTTATCCTAATAATAACTTTGCAAAAAACATAAGATAATAGAATGAAAAAATGTAAGTTTCTTTTAATAACAATACTGTTATTTTTTCAGCTGTGTAATTCTCAGGTAGGTATTAATACCAGTAATCCTCAAAAAAAATTTCACGTAGACGGAAACAGGGACAATCCTGCAACAGGAATCCCGAACAATATCCAGACTGCAAATGACTTCACGATAGATTCAAACGGAAATGTAGGAGTCGGAACAATTACTCCGCTCGTAAAATTGGATCTGCGTTCTGCAGGAAGCAACAATTCTTTAGCCATAGGAAATACCTCACAAACAGCAACACAAGTCTCCGCCGGTGCTGTACGCTATGCCCCTGTAAACGGAGGGGTAATTCAATATTCCGACGGAACGGCATGGTTTCAGCTAAAAACGCCTGATATCGAAAAAACAAATGTGGTGGCAAGAATCCGTGCAGCTGCCTTTCAGGCACAATATCAGTTTCCTTACAATACGGATAAAAAGGTTACCCAATTTGAAGAATTTACAGATAACAAAAATGCATTCGATCCGTCATCCGGAGAGTTTACGGCACCCCGTAACGGAATATACCTTTTGACATTCACTTACGATATGGTGAGATATTGGGTATTGAAAGGAGGTGTCATAGAAGTTGATTTTGTAAAAATCACAGAAACCGGAGCTACCTCTGTCGAAAAAAGATGTGTCCGCAGTTTAGCCTCTTACGGTGATAATTCCAGTGTTACTTACGCCCGTCAGTCGCAGATAGGAGGATCCTGTGTAGGCGCAATACCTCTTACTACCAACGAAAAAGTTTATGCAACCATAAGACAGACTACTTATAACGGAAATCTAAGCATGAGACTTCCCTCCTCCACCGCAGTAAACGATCTCTCCAATCCAGAGCAGGGTTTTAACCATTTAACGATAACCGAACAATAATGATGAAATATATTATACTGATAGGATTTTTACTATTTGGCAAGATCTCCGCACAAAATGTAGGAATAGGTACGTCAAATCCAGAAAATGTTTTACACGTAGATGCCAAAAAAAATAATCCTCAAATTCCGTCAGCTGATACAAGTTATTATTATGATGATGTAGTAATTAACGAAAACGGATTTCTGGGAATAGGAACCAAAAACCCTGTAACGCGGGTTGATGTACGCTCAAAAGGAGACAATAATACCATTGCTATCGGAAACACTTCCCAAACCGCCGCAAATGCGGGCTCAGGCGCAGTCCGATACAACGGAACCAATATGGAATATTCTGACGGAACAACATGGATTGTATTGCCCGTAGTAGTCCCCAATGCATTTGTCCTTGCGGGTAAGGTTTCCAGCCAGTCTGTTAATGACAATACTACTTCAACCGTGGTAAACTGGTCTGAGAACAAAGATTTAACGGAGAGTTTTAATCCCGCCACAGGCATCTTTTCAGCAAATAAAGACGGGCGATATCTGGTTACTTTCAATTTCGAATTTCAGACAGCGACTTTAGGAACCAACGCATACGTAGAAGCTATCATTACCAGCAACAGAACCAATAATAATATACAGACTTTTAAATGTGTTTCTTCTTATCCTGGAAGTTCCAACAGTAATATTTCTGCTTCAGGAGCGTGTACCGCCATTTTTAACCTGAAACAAAACGACACAGTAAATGTACAGGTAAAAAATGTTACCGGCGGAAACAAAATTATTGCTTCCGACCCGGCAAAAACAACATTAACGATTTTCGGTATTTAAAAAAAATGAAAAATGAAAAAAAAATATCTCTTACTCCTCATTATTTTTGCATTTCAAGATATCTCCGCTCAATTGGGTATTGACACTTCTGTACCTGTAGGAATATTTCATGTTGATGCTTCAAAAAACAATCTCAACGCAGCTCCTACAAGCACCACTGTTGTGGACGACTTTATCATATCAAATTCAGCAGGTACAGAAGGCTACATCGGCATAGGAAACAGTTCGCCAAAAGTAAAACTGGATGTAAGGACTACAGCAGGAAACAACAGCGCCATAGGCATCGGTAATACTACTCTTACCGCAGACGCAGCCAAAGAAGGCGCTTTGCGGTACAACGGAACCATACTGCAATACAGCAACGGCTTAGAGTGGGTAAACATAGAAAGTACCACAAACTCTAACAAATCTGTAGTTATTGCAAATAAAACAGATACACCGAATATTCCCCACAGAACGTCTTATTATTTCGGATGGAATAAAATTTATGATTCTAATAATAATTTTACAGCAGGATCAAACGGCGCCGGGGAAACAAATCCTACGGGAGGATATTTTACTGCACCTCGGACAGGAAATTATCTGGCAACTTTTACTTTTGCAGCCAATACATTGGTTCAGGCTTTTCAAAATACAACATTTGACGATCCTAACCAAATTGAAGCTATATGGGAAGTAAGAAGTGATGCGACAACTATCCTAAATCGCCTGAAATGTGCCAACAATTTTCCTGCAAACAGCCGCAATTCAAGTGGAACTGTTATTTCTACGCTTGTCGGCAGCAACTGTACCGTTACTGTACATTTAACAGCTGGACAAAGACTTTATTCTTTGGCTTGGGTAGACTTGAACCCCGGAATCGGAGTTAATCTGATTAATGATTCTTCATATAACACTCTTACTATCGTTGAGCAATAAATGTAGTGCAAAATTGATGACGCAAAAATATAAATACCTACGAATTTCACTGAAAACCAGAACTATGACTCAATAAGTGGATAATTTTAACAATTTAAAAGCTATTATTCTTATTTTAAAAGAACACAGATACTATATACTATTAAGAAAATCAGCAAGAGGGAGGGAGTATATTTCCTCCTTTTTAATGTAAGTACCTTGATACGAAGTTTAAAAACGCCTATCTTCTCTTTATCATTTTACTGCGATCAAATAAATCTGCATTTATGTGAGCTCCTCTGATCAATTTTTTTATCTTTGAAAAATTCAGAAATTTTCTAAATCTTTTATGGAAACCCAAAAATATACTCCAAAAAATAAAGTCAGAATCGTGACGGCTGCGTCGCTATTCGACGGTCATGATGCTGCGATTAATATTATGCGCCGTGTGATTCAGGGAACAGGATGCGAAGTTATCCACCTTGGACACGATAAATCGGCAGAAGAAGTTGTAAATACCGCGATTCAGGAAGATGCGAACGCCATTGCGTTAACCTCTTATCAAGGTGGTCACAACGAATATTTCAAATATATCTATGACCTTTTAAGAGAGAAAAACTCTCCGCAGATCAAAATTTTCGGTGGCGGAGGCGGTGTTATTCTGCCCGAAGAAATCGAAGATATCATGTCTTACGGAATCGACCGAATTTATTCTCCGGATGATGGCCGTGAACTTGGTTTGCAGGGAATGATTGATGATTTGGTTCAAAAATCAGACTTCGCAACAGGAAAAGATGTTGATGTAAAAGATCTGGATTCAATCAGTTTTGAAAATTCTACAAGCATTGCTAAAATCATTTCTGCCGTTGAAAACTTCTCGGAAGAAAAACCGGAACTGGTAAAAGCGATCGACGAAAAATCAAAAGACTTACATATTCCGATTATCGGGATCACAGGAACAGGAGGAGCCGGAAAATCATCCTTAACAGACGAATTGGTAAGACGTTTCCTACGTTCCAATACTGATAAAAAAATTGCGATCATTTCGATTGACCCTTCTAAAAAGAAAACAGGAGGTGCACTTTTGGGAGACAGAATCCGTATGAACGCGATCAATGATCCAAGAGTTTATATGCGTTCAATGGCAACCAGAGAAAACAACGTTTCAGTTTCTCCGTTCATTCATTCTGCATTGAATGTCTTGAAACTGGCTCATCCCGATGTTATTATCCTTGAAACTTCAGGAATTGGGCAATCCGGCTCGGAAGTTTCTGATTTTGCGGATGTTTCAATGTATGTAATGACTCCGGAATACGGAGCTTCCACACAGCTGGAGAAAATCGACATGCTGGATTATGCAGATTTGGTTGCTTTAAATAAATCTGACAAACGTGGCGCTCTTGACGCCCTTCAAGCCGTAAGAAAACAGTTCCAGAGAAACCATTTGCTGTGGGAAAGCCCGTTAGATGACATGCCGGTTTATGCAACAAAAGCATCTCAGTTCAACGATCACGGAACAACAGAACTTTACAACAGATTAGTTGCAAAAGTCAATGAAAAATTTGGCGACCTAAACTTACAAGGTTTTGTTGAGCAGGAAATTACAGACGAAGTAACCATTATTCCGCCAAAAAGAGTTCGTTATTTATCCGAAATTGTTGAAAATAACAGACAATACGACGCCAACGTTGAAAAACAGGCTGAGTTAGCCAGAAAAATGTATCACATTGAAGGTGTGAAAAAATTCCTTTCCAATGAAACTTTAGATGCTGAATATCAGAAAGCTGAAAAAGAACTTCAACAGGAAAATATCGACTTTTTGAAAAATTGGGACGATACGAAAGAGGCTTTCAAAGCAGAATTTTACTCGTATTTCGTTCGTGGAAAAGAAATTAAAGTTGAAACTTCAACAGAATCTTTATCTCATTTAAAAATTCCTAAAATTTCATTACCAAAATACACCGATTGGGGAGATTTAATTAAATGGAAAGGTCAGGAAAATCTTCCGGGAGGGTTTCCTTACACTGCGGGAATTTATCCTTTCAAAAGAACCGGAGAAGACCCGACGAGAATGTTTGCAGGAGAAGGCGGACCTGAAAGAACCAACAGAAGATTCCATTACGTTTCTGCGGAAATGGATGCAAAACGTTTGTCAACTGCGTTTGACTCGGTGACTTTGTACGGTCAAGATCCAGCTTTACCACCAGATATTTATGGTAAAATTGGAAATGCAGGAGTTTCTATTGCGACTTTAGATGATGCGAAAAAATTATATTCCGGATTTGATTTGGTGAATGCAATGACTTCAGTTTCGATGACTATCAACGGACCGGCTCCGATGTTGCTGGCTTTCTTCATGAATGCAGCGATTGACCAGAATGTTGAAAAATATATTGCTGAACATAAACTTGAGGCAAATGTTGAAAAAGCTTTAAAAGCAAAATTCGATGACAAAGGTTTGGAAAGACCAAAATATAATGGAGAATTACCTCCATCAAACAATGGTTTAGGTTTAAAATTATTAGGTTTAACGGGAGACGAAGTAATTCCTGCGGAAGCTTACGCTGAAATTAAAGCTAAAACGATCGCAACTGTTCGTGGAACCGTTCAGGCTGACATTTTAAAAGAAGATCAGGCTCAGAATACCTGTATTTTCTCTACTGAATTTGCCCTGAGATTAATGGGTGACGTTCAGGAATATTTTATCACAGAAAAAGTAAGAAATTTCTATTCGGTTTCAATTTCCGGTTATCACATTGCAGAAGCGGGTGCGAATCCGGTTTCTCAATTAGCATTTACACTGGCAAACGGTTTCACGTATGTTGAATATTATCTGTCAAGAGGAATGGACATCAATGATTTTGCACCAAACTTATCATTCTTTTTCTCCAACGGTATCGACCCTGAATATTCAGTAATCGGACGTGTGGCAAGAAGAATCTGGGCAAAAGCAATGAAACTGAAATACGGAGCCGACGAAAGAAGTCAGATGTTGAAATATCACATTCAGACTTCGGGACGTTCGCTTCACGCGCAGGAAATTGATTTCAACGATATCAGAACAACTTTACAGGCGTTGTATGCAATTTACGACAACTGTAACTCATTGCACACGAATGCTTATGACGAGGCGATCACAACTCCGACTGAGCAGTCTGTAAGAAGAGCGATGGCAATTCAGTTGATCATCAATAAAGAATTAGGATTGGCGAAAAACGAAAATCCACTTCAAGGATCATTCATTATTGAAGAATTGACGGATTTGGTGGAAGAAGCTGTTTATGCAGAATTTGACAGAATCACCGAAAGAGGGGGTGTTTTGGGAGCGATGGAAACGATGTATCAACGTTCAAAAATTCAGGAAGAATCGATGCATTACGAATGGCTGAAGCATACCGGAGAATATCCGATTATCGGGGTAAATACTTTCTTAGGAAAAGACGGTTCGCCAACGGTTCGTCCGGGAGAAGTAATTCGTTCGACTGAGGAAGAAAAGCAGGTTCAGATTGAAACGCTTCATAATTTCCAAAAGTCTAATGAAGATAAATCCGAAGCTGCTTTGAAAACGTTGCAACATGCCGCCATAAATCAACAAAACTTATTTGCTGTGATGATGGATGCCGTGAAATACTGTTCACTGGGGCAGATTACCAATGCTTTGTTTGAAGTGGGTGGGAAGTATAGAAGGAATATGTAAGTCCGATCCATGTCGAACAGAAAATTGTTGGCTAATAAACGTTTCAATAATTTATAAGTTAAACCTCAAGGAATTTTCTTTGAGGTTTTTTGTATTTTTACTTAAAGAAAAATTTAAAAATGAAAAGTTTTATCAGTACAATTTCACTAATTTATTTAATAGGATCTGCCGTCTCGTGTAAATCGTATCCCATGGAGACTCCTCACAAAAGCGATGTCGACAGAAATGCTGAAGAACTGCAAAAAAGACAAGCTGCGGAACGCGAGAAAACAGAGGTTAGTCATCTAAATAATTTTGGAAAACCACCCAGCAAATAACTTATTTAATATCTGTCACTAAAAACCCCTCAAAGAAAATTTCTTTAAGGGGTTTATTTTTATTTTAAAATGATTTTAATTCTGACTTAGCAAAACAATATTAAGCGAAGCGTCCGAAATACCAGCAGCAGTATTTTCAGAATAAATATACAATCTTAATTGATCATTTTTATTAAAATAAGCAATTCTTGTGTAGAGCATTGTCCATCGACCTCCCGAATTGGTGTCCCAAATTCCGTCAGGAATATCAGAATTTGACGTATTTACTGCCTGAAAAATATTCCTACTTGCGCTTCCGTCTACGAGTCTTACACTCGACTTTATAATATACGTTCCCGAAGTTGGCACCGTATAAATGCTTGTTGAGGGATTCCAGATTCCTCCCCCTATATTTTTAACAACTGTACTAAGCGGAACTGTTGTAAATGCATTAGCTGTAATTGAAGCAGCTGTTGCAGAACCATTACCACTTCCTAAAGATGCAATAAAAACAGCTGACCCCGATTTTGCTACTACAGATTGCCACGCAGAACCATCAAAGTAATAATATCCTACCGTAGTAATCTGTGCTGTTGCAGCTACCGTAGAACCACCTGTAAGATCTGTTACATAGAGCAAAGCTCCTATGTGATTCGTATTATAATTTGTTTTTGCATTCAGTTGTGCAAGAGTTATTCTTGGAGCTCTCATCCCATCTGTTGCAGCAACTGTAGTTGCGTTGCCATTCACATCAAGAGTAACTTGTGGATTAGTAGAATTGATTCCTACATTTTGAGCCGAAGTGTTGCTCAAAAATAAAATGAATAGAAATAAAAAAAAGTTTTTCACGGTTATAAAATTAGCAGGTGCGAATATACAACATTAGCATTACAACAACAACAATCATAACACATTACAAATGATTTAAATTAAAAATATTTAAAAATTAATCTTTAAT
>Ga0209599_10001621_pt1 | contig 10289 bp, 14 predicted proteins | sample Shrwel_input2_FT_FD_187534 | JGI IMG/M metagenome (GOLD analysis project Ga0209599, IMG submission 187534) | Subsurface microbial communities from deep shales in Ohio, USA - Utica-3 well 1 S input2 FT (SPAdes) (version 2) ... | reverse complement strand
GACGGAATCGGCACCAAAGTTAGCGTTGACCGTAATCACGTTTCCACCCCTACCAGCGGAGCCGTTCATCAGCGCGTCAGTTAGTTTCGCAGGCAGAACCGCTTCTCCACCGTGCGCCATAATCGGAACGGCTTGGGAGTCAAGCCCAGGAACGATGCCGCCCGTCTTGAACGAAGGCATTGGAATCTCTTTCAGGAAGTCCAAGTCCCCCAGAATCGGAATCGCGTTGTACGCCCAGATAAGCGCATTTACCGGCTTGATAATCAGCGTGTTGATTAGCGTGGCAATACCCGCCTGGATAGCCTTACCTAGGAAGTCAACGATTCCCTTTCCAATGTCGCCAATCGCCTTGAACACGCCCTTCGCAGAGTCACTCAACTTAGAAGTGAAAGTATCCCAGAAGGTCTTAGCAAAGAGGCTCAACCGCTCGCCAATCCAGGCAAGCATGCCGGAGAAGTCGAAGACGGTATTCCAGATGCCGACAATCGCTTCCCAGACGGCGCTAATGATTCCCCCAAAGATTCGTGGAATAAACGAGACCAGCGATGAAACAATGTCCCAAAGACCGCCCAGGATGTCACCCGAAAAGATCTTCTGAACCCCGCCCCAGACGCCCTTTAGCGTATCGCTTACCGCAGTAACGATAGCCGTTCCAATCCCTACGAACACGTCAACGACGGCGCCAGGCAACGCAACCGCAAGGTTCACAATCGCAGCCAAGAGAGTTCCCAGCAACTCACCAAAGAACTCTGGCGCCAGAATCGGCGCAAGAATCGCAGCCACAATCGCAGCGCCAACCGCAACGTAAGGGTTACTCAGCAACGGAGCCAACGCGGTCGCCGCCTTAGAAAGATGAGGACCGAGAACCATCGCAAAGCCAGGAAGCGCGTTCATAGCCCCCTTCGCAAGAGAGTCAATCATCCCCTTCCCCTGGTTCGCCATCCCGGTAGTATCCACTTTGAACGACAAACTTCCCGAAGGCAGAGCCTTATCTAGCGAGTACTTCATAGCGTAGTCGTACGCGCCCTTGATAGCCGTCTTGGTCCGGTTATAAGCACCAGCAATGTCGTTCACCGCCTTCACGGTCTTCTTGTAAAGATGCCAGAGTTCCATCGCTACCTTCCAGGCAAGGAAAGCCAGAACTACCTTCTCCACAATGAACGCCGTCTGCTGGAACTGGTCTTGGGCTTTCCCGTTCCCGATTACCAGTTTGTTGATTACCTTCCCGACGAAGTTCATGACCGGAATCAAAGTCTTATGGAGAACCTTGTGGAGAGTAAGCGTGGCGTTCTTCAGTCCGCGCATCGCTCCGCCCAGGCGACGAGCAAGCGCTTCAGCAAACTTCTCCGTAGGGTGTAGCCCCTTTACGAACGCCTTTCCAATGTCCATGAATAGGTGAAGGTTGTGAAGGAGAATCTCACTCAGGTCATGTAGCGCCCCTTCGAGCGGCTCAACGACGGCGTGGAACCTATCAAGCCCCTTCACCGTTTCTTTCGTCTTCGTAATAAAGTTGGTCAGACCTTTCGCAAGGTCCGCGAATACCGCAGCAACCTTCTCGCTCATCAGCAAGTCAGCGAAAGCCACCATCAAGTCCCTCAACGTCTCAAAGAGCGGCTTTAGCCCACCGGCAACGAGTTGCGTACTCATGTCGCGGATGTTAGAAAGCGCGCCAACGAACGTTCGTGACTGCTGAGCCATAAGCCCGCCAAAGTCTGCACGCATCCCTTCACGAATCGCCTTTAGTCCAACTTCCGCAGGGATAAGACCTTGCTCAGACAACTTTCGGGTCTCGGCAACACTCTTTCCGATAGACTTCGCCAGATACTTCCAGGCAGGAATACCCGCAGACGTCATTTGCAGCATGTCGTTCGCATTTACTCGCCCGGACGCCATCATTTGCGAAAGCGCGTAGGTTACGCCGTCCACCGCGTCGCCGCTCTTACCCATCGCAGCCATCGCATCGCCGACGTCAGTCAGCACCGGAATAACGTCTTCAGCAGCGAAGCCCATCGCCATCATCCGCTGAGCAGTCTGGACTAGTTGACCAAACTCAAAGGGTGTCGTCCTCGCAAACGCTTGGAGTTCACCGATGTATTTACCAGCAGCCTCAGCGCTTCCAAGCATGGAAGTAAAGCCCACGGTCGTCTGCTCAAGCGTCGAGTTATAACCGATGAAGGCACTCTTTACCGCGCTAAGCGCCGCGTTCATCCCCTGAAGCGCGTAGGTTCCAACGATTTGACCAGCAGCGAAGTCCTTGATTTTTCCCCACGCCGTAATGGACTGCTGCCCAGCAGTCTTCATCGAAGTCTCAACGCCCTTCATCCCACGCTGGAATCCAGACGTGTCGGCGTCAACCGTGGCGAAAAGTCGTGCCGCTTCGGTGCCAGTCATTTCTACCGCTTTCTCCTGCTACTCGCTTTAGCCTTAGCGTCAGAACGTTCCCGATCTTTCGCCTCAAGTTCGTAAAGTGCTATCCAGCACGAGAACTCGAACGCCGACATTGTACCTAGTAGTTCCTGGACCGTATAGCCGAGGTCCCTAGCGAGTATGAAAGCGAAGCGTCCCTCGGGCTCAAGAACGAAAGGACTTGCCCGCCGTTCCGGTGTCCGTTCCGCTAAGTTCCGCAATCTTCAGCAGCAGGCGGTCATAGACGCCAGCAGAAAGATTCTGGAGTTGCCCAATCTCGTCAGCCGTCAACTCAGGCTCCACAAGCCCGAGACCAAGCATCTTCTTCTCAATCACAAGCGGGTCAATCTCGCCGTTAGGAAGCGTGGCTTCCGAGCGCATAGAGACCTGCTCACTCTTTCGGAGACCCCGCAACTTGACCGTTCCGCCAAGTTCAGGAATCTCCACGTCAATCGTAGGTAGCGTCGTCAGCGAAAGAAGTTCACCAGCCGTAATAGTCTTTGCCATTTTATTCTCCTCTGGGTTGCTAGGTTGGTTTAGTTTGTACCCTTGGTGACGGCGCCCGTCACTTGGAACTCAATCGTCACCGAAGCCGCGCCGTCGACCGCAGTCCCGATCTCGTAAGAGGTCAGGAAGCAGTTGCCGGAATACTTGACGTTGCCTGCGGTCGTCCCTTGTGGGGAATACTCAAACGCAAGCCCGGTCACGCTGGACGTACCAGCAATGCTCGCGAGCCATCCGTCAAGGGTCGGGTCATAGATTCCGTCAGCGGAGATCGTCGCGTCCGAAAGACCGATGATGTACTCCTTGGCGGTATCAGCAAGCGTCGTCACCTCGGCGGTGTCGATGCTCTTCGGGAACGACACGCTGGTCAAGTATGGCGAGAAGTCGCGAAGCGAAGACCCGTCATTGACCTTTAGCGCCGCCTTAGAGCCGTGTGAATAAGCCATGTTTTACTCCTTACTTACGAGCAGCCGAAACGCCGACTGTAAACGACGGTCCGGTGCCAGAGATAGTCCACGCGGCGCGAAGGTAGCGGTTCACCGTTCCCGTCCCCGTGATTACTTCAGAACTATTAGCCGAGGTCGCAGCGGTAAACGTCCCCAGCGTAGCCCACGTCGAGTTGTCCGCCGAGTGCTCAACCCGAGCGGTGAGCGATGGCGTGGTTCCCGACGCAGCAGTAACGTGGAGCGCGGCAACAAAGCCAGCGCTCGAAGAGGCGGTCCCGTCATAGGAAGTCCCGTTCCCGGTCGCGGTCTTCGCCGCAAGACTCTGGAGAACGACTCCACGGCTCAATCCGCCGTCAGCCTGACCTTCCAACGTAATAGACGCAACGCCGTCAACGGGGGTAGCAATCTCGTAAGAAGTCTGGTGGAGTTTTCCAATGTAAGCAACGTTCCCGAGCGTATCTCCTTGTGGCAGATACGAGCAGGCAACGGCGTCAGTCGAACCAAAGCCAGCAGCAATGTGGGCGTCGATTTGGTCAGCGGCGCCGTCATAGATTCCGTCAGCGGTCAAAGCACCGTCTCGGATTCCAGGGATGTACGCCTTAGCGGTAGCGCCAAGCGTCGTCGTCTCAGCCGTGTCAATCGAGCCGCCATGAGAAACGCTCGTCAGGTAGCCGGAATAGTCCCGACCGTTTACGTGGAGAGCGGCTTTAGAGCCGTGCGAGTAAGCCATCGTTTACTCCTTGTCCTTTTCAGGCTCAGCCTTAGCGGGCTCAACCTTCTCAGCCTCAACCTTCGCCGTCTTCTCTACGACCGGAGCGATAAGCCCATCCCGCAGCAACCAGTCAACCGAAGCGGCAGGCAGGTCGGTCACGACGTCGCCAGGGTTGGCGATTCGTGGCTTCCCATCAGCGCCAGGGTAAGTCAAAGCAGGGGTATGTCCGTGATCGATTACGCGATAACTCTTACTCACTCAACGACCTCGATTCTATAAGATGCGCCAACACTCTGGTACGTTTCTTCGTTGTCAAAGCGCTCAACCGTGTCCGGAATCCGCGCCTCGCGCCTGGATACTAGCAGATAGTCGGGGCTCAGGGAAAGGGCATAGTCGTTTAGCAAGATGTTCACCCTATCCAGCGCGTTCTTCGCGTTCGCCGCAGACGTCCCCTTCTCAATGACCTTCACTTGGTAAAGAAGCCTGGAGATAGTAGGTCCACCGGTCCCGAGCGTTCGCTGGTCGGCTTCGGCGCTTACCAGTTGGAAGACGGCATAGGCGCCGGTAGTTCCCTCGGGGGCAACCATCCGCCAAACGCCCCCAGGAATCAGCGCCATAAGCGTAGAATCCCCGCTCAGCCGCGAGTAAAGCGCCCCGTCTACCTCGTTCACGCCGTAGCCCCCCGTCGCATAGCGGAAGCAATCGCAGACCTAAACGAAGGTCGGATAGCGTCAGTCGAAGGTCGCAGGAAGGGTCTAGCCGCCATCTTCACCGTCCCAAACTCCAAGTGAGGAGCGTACTCCATAGGCGAGTAGACGATAGCCTTCATTTCCTTGATTCGCTTATGCCCAAGCGTTCCGCGAAGCAAGCCAGTATCTACCGCAGGGTAGCGCCCAGCCAAAGAAGGTCCGCCGCCTCGCATCCGGTTCGCAGCGTGTTCTTGGATTTGCCCAGCAGCGGAGAGCGCCACTTGGTCCAGGAGAAAGTTTATCTTGGACGTAATCTTCGGAATCTTAGAAGTTCGCTTCCAGGAGAACTTAGCCATCTTTAGCCCCTACTCTCCAACTTGACGGCAGATAAGCCTTTGCCCGATGTCGGTCGGCAGGTTATCCGTTCCCGCAATAACTTCCAGGAGAATCCCCTGGACCCGAATCCGGTCGCTCGGCTGAATAGCCACTCCAACGTCAACCGTCGCAACGTAGCCACGACTGGCTCCCAACTTACTCGCATACGAAACTTGCCCCTTAGCGTCAAGAGCAGCAAGCCGACCAGTACCTTGTGCGGTCACCGCGTAGGCAGAAGTCCAGCCACCCTTCCCGTCGCTAGTCTTGGTCGTTCGGTAAGCGACAACACCTTGGGGAAACGTTCGCACGACGTCACGCCGCGCTCGGGCAATCTCGTAGCCAGTAATCGCCTTGCTCACGGCAACCGGTCAGGCACGCCGTAGAAGTTTCGGCGCGGGTTAGCCGTGTCCATCGTAGAGACGCTCTCAGACGAAACGTCATTGACGACGGTGTACCCGTCCTGGCGACGAATCCTGGAAGTCTGCAAGCCAGCGAACTCCTTACGAATACGCTCCCGAATAGCCTCAGCCCTCTTTCCATAGGCTTCCGCAAGTTGGGAACGCTTCAGGTCAGTCCCGTCCATAGATACGTCAGAAGCGCCAGCAAAGTTCGCAGCAATCACGTCGCAGCCGTGGGCGGCAGCGCGCAAGAAGTCAGCACTCACCGGAGCCTCAGCGTCAGCCGTAGGGCTCCCGAAACTATACTGGCGCAGCATTTCATCGTAGGCGGAGTCCGCAAGGATTACCGCGTAGTAGACAATCTCCACGTTATCCGTACCGCTCGCAGGCGCGGTCGTAAAGACCACCCTACCGTTAGACGTCGCCGTAATAGCGACGGACGTATCGGCAACATAGCCGACTGCAGTCGAAGTAATAATCGGCGAACCGCCAACCCAGTAAGAAGTCTTGGAACCAGTCCCAGAGAAAGTTTCCCTAGCCAGCGTTCCGGTATCTCCAACCTCTAAGCGGAGAGCCTCGCGCAACGTCAGCGGCATGTATTACTCCTCGACGAGAAGGTAGATCGAGCCGCTCTTAGAATCGCCGCCCTCGGCGACGGCAATAGTAATCTCGCCCGTTACCGGCATTTCACCGTCGGTCTTAGGCGTGCCGCTCCCCGTGTAATGGGTCCCCGAGATAACTGGAAAGTACCAGGCGGAAGCGCTCACATTGGCGACCGTCAGAACTGGCAAAGACCCCTGCCCGTCGTTTTGCGTAATCGTCAGGTCAGAAGTCGCCGCAAGAGTTCCAACCTCGACGTAGATTCCGTATAGGCAACCGTCGACTACGCGGCTCGTGACACTTCCCGTGCCGCCGGCGTTAGTCGAGAGCGTCAGTTTTAGTTTCGTCATCTTTCTTCTCCTTATGAAGCCAGGGAAGGTCTGGAACACTTACGAAGCGACTACCGCTTGTTTTCCCAGTCCCAGCCTTATGTTCTTTCCACTCAATCTTGTCCTGGCGCGCTTCTTTCTGCGCCTCGGAGATTCCCGTATTTGGGTATTTACGCTCGTAAGCGTCGGCTTTCTTGCTCATCTTACTCCTCGCGACTTAGAGCCGCCGGCAGATTACTCCACCGACGGCTCCTCGTCATTAGATTACGACGGGTTGCTGCCCGAGATAAAGCGCCAGTCGCGGAATCCACGGCTGTAACGCATGTATGCACGGAACTTGCGCTGCATCGTATCGAAGTCCTCTTCGGCTCCGAACTCCACTGGGATGCGCTCGTACCAGATCAGGTCTCGCTTCATGCGAGCCGAGTCGATCATGAACCAAGCGTTCGCGTCGGTCAGGTAGTGCCACGAAAGCACATTGAAACGACCCGCCTGTGGGTTGATAGCGTTCGTGATTGTGGCTCCTGGATCGAGCACCGAGCGGATGATAACGAGAGCGTCATCTTCCAACTCAGGTGGAACGAGCAAGGTGTCAGGCATCACGTTCAGAAGGTCGCCGACGTCGTCGGTAGTCTTCATCATCGCCGTACGAATCGTTCGCACGTTGTCCTTGGTCAGGGTCAGCGCGTAGTTGTTGTCCTGCGCCGTCGAGTCAGCCGCATTGCGCGGATGGCTGTCGGATACAAGTGCAACACCGTCGGCACCAGCCAAAGCGAAGCCCTCTTCGTCCACGCCCGAGCCGCTGAAAGCGTTATTGAAGAGCGCAGCAGCACTCTTTTCGCGCTTTCGGAAAGCCGCGTCGCCCAGGTCGGTCGCGTTGTCGAAAGCGATTGACGTCAAGTTGTCGTCGATCAGCCGTCGAGTTACGACAAAGCCCTTGGCGAACTCTGCGTGGGTGTAGGTCTTCTTGAACCCCTTATTGCGCTCATCATACTGAACGCGACCGCTCTTCTCGAAGGACCATCCGTTCGAAGAGAACTGACCGACACCGATGTGCTCCTCGAAGGCGCGCTCCGAGTTCTCGATGCGATAGAGGTTTGGGATCATCGACGCACGGCGCCCGCCGTCGGTAAAGCCCATGTAGAAAGCCTCAGTCAACTGAGGCGTTAGAAGTTCACTCCAGTTGCTTGGATGCATAGCCATAGTCGTCTACTCCTTACTGAGCCTTCGAGCCAAACGCCTTGCCGACGTTGATTCGAACGAGTGTCTCTTCGGTAGCGGTAGACGGAGCAACTACGACCAACTCCTTGTTGGACGAAGCAGCAACGGCTTGCGCACCGGTGGCACCGCTAATGTCAAGGGTAGCGCCCACGACTCGCGCATTGGCGTCCGATACGCCGTACACCGCGTCAGCGTCAGTAATGACGTAGACGTCGGTGGTTGAGTCAGTACGCGCAGCCGTATCCAAGCAAACGCCGAGCAGATTTGCATCCGCCGTCGCAGCAAGGTCAACTTCGCCCGACTCAAGATTCAGGAGGTCGCCCTTAGTGAGCGTCTCCGTGTCCTTAGCCTTTAGCACCTGAATCGTAGGTGCGCCGCCGCCAATACGATAGCGGAAACTGAATCCTGCCATTTTTTTACTCCCTAACTAGTCTTTGTTTTCTTCCAGTCGTCTAGAGTTTTGACGGACTTGAGCGCGTTCCAGCGTTCAGGCGAGATGCCCGCACGCTGAGCCGCTTCCAGTTCCACCGCCGTCAGCACCGGAGCCGAACCACCGCTAGTCCCGCTCGCCGCGTTCGTCGATACAACTTTCGTGCTCTGCCCGCTACCAGCAACAAGATAAGGCTTTGACTTCACGAGATGTTGGAATAGTTCCCGAAGGTTTACCGGCACGCCGTTGTCGTCGTACTCGATTGAACTACGCGGAATCAGCGCAAGCGCGTCCTTGTAGTCAATAAGCCCGAGCGATCCAGCAACGTCCCTAGCAACTCCTTCAGCGAGCATTTCCCGCTTCTCGGTCTGCCAATCCTGCCGCGCCTTTCTAAGTTCGTCGAGTTCAGCAGCGAGACGTTCGGCTTCACTAAGTGATGCCTTAGCCGCGTCAGCCTCAGACTCTTCTTTCTTTCGCAAGGTCGCTCGCAGTTTCTGCGCTTCCCGACGCGCCTCTTCCCGCTCCCGTAGTAGCAGGTCGACGTCAATGTCGGTCTTCTTATCGCTGTTGACCACCAGGGTCTCAGCAGTTGCGCTCGTGCTGTCCGAAGTCTCCTGGACTTGCTTGCTCTCACTCTCCTGGAGTGGAGCCGGCTGCGCTTCGTCTGTCATCGTACTCCTCTTTCTCTTACTTCGCAAGACTTTTATCGTCTTGTCGACGTCGCGAGTCTACTATAGTTTTTCCACGACGCCTAGCGATTCTAGCCCCTTCTCAATCTTTTCCGCAACGGCAGCAGGTAGCGTCTTCCCGGCAAAGAAGTCAGCGACACGCGCAACACCTACGGAAGAAGCCCTGGCTACCCGAGTCAACGACAAGCCCTGAGCAGTCGCAAGAGCATGAAGCGCACTCCTCTTCCCCTTCGGGTTCGCAAGCGATACCTCAGAGATAGACGGAAGCAAGTCCTCGGGAACCTCACTAGGGTTCTCCATGTAAAGCAGTAGCCCCTGAACGAATAAGTCCCGCCATCGCCTCGGCATCTTCCGAACGTCGTCCCAGGTTCCCCACGGACGCCAGTTTGGGTCCGAGAGCCAGGGCATAAACTCAGCGTCTTCGCCCTCTTCAGCAGCGGTCATGTCATTCCCCGTAGCCTCAAAGAAAGCGTCTTTCTCCTCTCTGGTCAGCCCTTCTCCATAAGTCAGCAAGACCCATTGGCTCGCTTCCGAGATAGAAACATGCGGAACGTACTCACTCAGCGGCGGATAGTCGGTCACGGCGTAGCCCCCTCACTTTCTTCAGACTTTGTAGTCTTAGAAGTATGCCACGCCGTCAGAAGGCGTAGCGTCCAGGACTTCATTTCATCGTCCCTATCGCGAACCGTTTTGTAAGGATCGTTAGTTGCCTCTTGGGTAGAAAGACTATCTTCCAGGTAGATGGCTGCAGTAGGGTTCAGAAGAATAGAGTAGTCGTTCCCACCGGCAACCAGCACGTCATACCCAAGAAGCATTGCTAGAAGCCCGTTTCCGTTGTCGTTACTACTCAGGCGCTCCAGCGCGTCCGCAAGTTCTCGCAAGTCCCGAGCGGCATCTTTATCGGTGCTCGCCTTATCTCGTGCTGCGTCGTATAACTTTTGGATGACCTTATCAGCCTTCGTTTTGAGCGCCGCGACCGTAACATGAGAAACGTTTTCAGAGATTAGGTAGATAGAACGTGGTCCCACCCGACCGTAGTCAGCGGTAGAACCCGTATAGCCTCTCGTCGTCCCCCACGCCCGGTCAATCGCAATCTCGACTAGCCGCTCAGCGCCGGCACCCGTAGTCTTCGGAATAGAGAAGGCTTGGGCGTATTGACCGTCTCCATACACCCCGGAACCAGAGAAGCGCATCGAGCCGTTTCCGCCGTTGGCAGCAGGGTCAACTGGATAGCCAAGCAACTGGTCCCGATAAAGCGCCCGCTTATCTCCTCGCACGTGAATAACTGTCCCTGGTCCAATCAAGTCAGCAAAGCCCTCAGCGGGTACCACCGCAGGGGGGTCCATTAGCCCAAGCAGCGACCAAAGCGAGTTGATCGCCGGAGAAGAGATCTTTCCGCCGTCCGGAAGGCTCGCAGAGAATCCTGAAGTTTGCTCTTGCACAATCGCTAGAAGGTCGTGGACCGAGATCCCGCCCTCAATGCGCAAGGC
>Ga0209599_10001620_pt1 | contig 10298 bp, 10 predicted proteins | sample Shrwel_input2_FT_FD_187534 | JGI IMG/M metagenome (GOLD analysis project Ga0209599, IMG submission 187534) | Subsurface microbial communities from deep shales in Ohio, USA - Utica-3 well 1 S input2 FT (SPAdes) (version 2) ... | reverse complement strand
AAACAAAACCTTCAAATTTTCATTCTGAATTTTTTGTAAAAAATCTTCTTTATTGATTTGAAAATTTTCATCTAATTCCAGCGAATTAACTTTATTATCATTGATTTTAGCATAAAAAGAATACATCACAAATGATGGATTCATGACCAAAATTTCATCTTTTTTGGGTTCACAAAAAGCTTTGATAATCAAGTCTATCAATTCATCACTTCCATTCCCGATAAAGAGATTTTTTGGGTTGATATTTTTAAGTTCACTTAATTTTTCCTTCAGTTTCTTTTGTGTAGAATCTGGATAACGATTGTACTCACCGAAAGGATTCTCATTGGCTTCTAAAAAAACAGGCGCTTCAAAATCTAGACTATCACGAAGCGAAGTATAAGGTTTTAGATTTCTAAGATTTTCTCTTATCAAATTTTCGAGTTTAAATTCCATTTTCTAAATTTTTTAAGCGTAATGTAACTGCATTTTTATGGGCAAAAAGTCCTTCTTCTGCTGCCATTTTTTCAATTGTTTTTCCAAGATTCTGAATTCCTTTTTCGGAAATTCTTTGAATGGTAATTTTCTTCACAAAACTATCTAAAGAAACGCCACTGTAAGCTCTTGCATTTCCGTTGGTTGGCAACGTGTGATTGGTTCCGCTGGCGTAATCTCCTGCACTTTCTGGCGTGTAATTTCCGAGGAAAATAGAACCCGCATTGGTAATTTCAGGTAAAATATTTTCTGGATTATCAATAGAAAGAATTAAGTGTTCTGGAGCATATTCATTGGTAAATACTATGCATTCATCGATGGAATTCAAGAGAATAAAACTGCTGTTTTCTAGAGCTTTTTCGGCGATATCTTTTCTAGGTAAATCTTGTAATTGAGCTTCGGTTTCTTGTTTAACTTTTTCTAAAATTTCTTTGGAAGTCGTCAAGAAAACCACCTGAGAATCTGCACCGTGCTCAGCCTGAGAAAGTAAATCTGCAGCTACAAAACTTGGATTAGCGGTTTCATCTGCTATCACCAAAACTTCACTCGGTCCAGCTGGCATATCAATCGCAATTCCTAATTTTTGAGCAAAAATCTTGGCTTCGGTTACAAATTGATTTCCTGGCCCGAAAATTTTATACACTTTCGGAACGGTTTCCGTTCCCAAACTCATTGCAGCAATGGCTTGAGCTCCACCAACTTTAAAAATTTTAGAAACTCCGCAAAGATTTGCCACATATAAAATAATAGGATTAATTTTTCCATTTTTTTGAGGTGGTGAACACAAAATAATCTCTTTACAACCCGCAATTTGTGCTGGAACCGCCAACATTAAAACCGTAGAAAAAAGCGGTGCCGTTCCTCCTGGAATGTACAAGCCAACTTTATCAATCGCTCTACTTTCTCGCCAACAAACGACTCCTTCTGTTGTTTCTATTTGTTGAGGAATTTCTTTTTGAGACTGGTGGAATTTTTCAATATTAGATTTTGCAGTATTAATGGCAATTTTCAGTTCTTCATCAACCAAACTGATGGCTTCTTTAACTTCTTGCTGAGAAACTTCAATGGTATCTAAAACTTGATTGTCAAATTTTTCAGCGTAAAATTTCAATGCATTATCGCCTTCGTTTTCTACTTTTTCGAAAATTCCTTTGATGAGATTTTCGATGTCATTTTTTTCAAAAACAGGTCTTTTGGTAAGACTGCTGAATGTATTTTTAGGTGGGAATTCTATTATGTTCATAATTCGTTTGTAAAGTTGTACAGTCGTAAAATCGTAAAAATCTGAAGTTGTACAGTCGTTGAGTTGTAAATTATAGAATCATTTTTTCGATTGGAATGATGAGAATTCCTTCTGCTCCTGCTTTTTTGAGTTGGTCTATTACTTCCCAAAATCTTTTTTCTTCAATCACAGAGTGTAAACTGCTCCAACCTTCTTCTACCAAAGGTACGATAGTAGGACTTTTCAATACTGGCAAAATGCTAGAAACTTCTTGAATTTTTTCATTAGGAACGTTCATCAAGATGTATTTGGTGTTTTTAGATTTCAAAACGGCCTGAATTCTGAATAAAAGTCTCTCTAAAATTTCTAATTTTTCAGCTGAAAGATTTTTATTTTTCGCCAAAACTGCCTCAGATTTAAGAATAGTTACAGTTTCTCTCAATCCATTTTTAAAAAGAGTACTTCCTGAGCTTACAATATCACAAATTCCGTCTGCTAGTCCCATGTTTGGAGCAATTTCTACAGAACCAGAAATCACGTGAATTTCTGCTTCAATATTGTTTTCGGATAAGAAATTTTTAACGGTATTTGGATAAGAAGTCGCTATTTTTTTGCCTTGAAAATACGTTACATCATCGGTTTCTACTTCTTTTGGAACCGCTAGAGAAACTCTACATTTAGAAAAGCCTAATTTCTGTACGATTTCGATGTCTTTTTGCTTTTCGATGAGTAAATTTTCGCCAACGATGGCTACATCTACCACTCCATCTTCTACGTATTGAGGAATATCTGAATTTCTAAGAAAATAGATTTCGATAGGGAAATTTTCTACTTGAACTTTTAATTGGTCTTTGCCATTATCATAAGAAATTCCGCAATCTTTGAGAAGTTTAATAGAATCTTCGAAAAGTCTTCCGCTTTTTTGAACTGCAATTTTAAGTGAACTCATTTTTTGATTTTATTTTTTAAGCCTCGAGTTCTGCAGTGATGAAAAAGAAAAATCCGCCTGAAAAACTCAAGGCGGATCGTAAATATTTTATTAACTATAATACATGATACATTATCAACTCGCCTTTAGATGAGATGATGATGATAATGGATTAAGTTTAAATTTTTCATTTTTTGTCTAATTCTTTTGCAAATATAGAGATTTTTTTGATAATGGAAATTATTTTTCAATTTTTTGAACTTAACAAATATCGTTCTGCGGAATTTTTTAATATTAGGCTAAAAAAGTATCTTTGTGACGAAATATAAAAAATATGAAAGCATCGGTAATTTTTAGTACCTATAATTCGGAAGAATGGCTAGAAAAAGTGATTTGGGGATTTAGCGTACAAACTACCAAAGATTTCGAAATTATTATTGCTGATGATGGCTCTAGAGAAGCCACAAAAAACTTGATTGAGAAATACAAAACTGAACTAAATATTCCTATTATTCATGTTTGGCAAGAAGACAACGGTTTTCAGAAATCGCAGATTCTAAATAAAGCCATCCTTGCTTCTACTACGGATTATTTGATTTTTACCGATGGAGATTGTATTCCTAGAAAAGATTTTGTAGAAACGCACCTTAACAATAGAGAATCGGGGAGATTTTTATCGGGAGGTTATTTCATGTTGCCCATGAATATTTCAAAACTCATCAGTAGAGAAGATGTGCTTTCCCAAAAGTGTTTTGATGTGAATTGGTTAACCCAAAATGGTTTGAAAAAGTCTTTCAAAAACAATAAACTGTCTGCTAAAGCTTTCAAAGCGAAACTTCTCAATTTTTTAACCCCTACTAAACCTTCTTGGAATGGTCATAATGCTTCTGGCTGGAAAAAAGATTTGGTTAAAATCAATGGATTCAACCAAGAGATGCAATATGGTGGACAAGACAGAGAATTAGGAGAAAGGCTAGAAAATCTAGGAATTAAAGGAAAACAAATAAGATACAGCGCAATTTGCGTGCATCTAGACCATGCAAGAGGTTATGTAAATCCTGAAACTTGGGCAAAAAACAATGCCATCAGAAAAAACACAAGAGACCAAAAACTGACTTGGACTGAACAAGGAATCACCACCAATTTATAAGCATGAAATCGCCATAATTAGCAAACACAAACGCTAATGAAGAATCAGCGATTGCATATGACCTTTAAAAAACAATAAGTAACTACATATGAAAACAGCACTTATTATTTCTGTATATAAAAACACTGCCGATTTAGCCGTCGTTTTAAAATCTTTAGAGCAACAAAGTGTTTTTGACTTTATAACTGTGATTTCCGAGGATGGAAACAGTCCAGAAATGGCTGATTTTGTAAAAAACTACAGTGGAAAGTTAGATTTAATTCACTTAACTCAAGAAGATCTAGGTTGGCAAAAAAATAAAGCGCTTAACAATACCATTAGAACAATAGATGCTGATTATTTTATTTTTATAGATGGCGACTGTGTTTTACACCCAAATTTTATAGAAAATCACTTAAAATTTGCTCGAGAAGATAGAATTTTAGCGGGTAAAAGAATCAAGCTAGGTCCTAACTATTCTGACCAATTAAGAAACGCAAAAACGGTTTCTGAGTTTGCAAAAGTGATTCTCCCCGAGATAAAATCCATCAAAAAAGATGGTGCAAAATTCTATGAAGAAGGAATTTATATTTCACCAAAATCTATCTTTTCTTTCATTGCGTACCTTAGAAAAATGAGCCAAATAAAAGGTTGCAATTTTTCTTGTTACAAATCAGCACTGGAAAAAATAAATGGTTTTAATGAAGATTATGTTTTGCCCGCAATTGGTGAAGACATTGACTTAACTTGGCGTTTTGAAGGAATGGGTTATCACTTATATTCGCTTAGAAATTTTGCAGTACAATATCACCTTTATCACAAAGAAAATTGGAGCGACCAAAGTGTAAATGAAGCCATTATGAAAGAAAATCAAAGGCTAAAAAGATACGTTACGCTTAATGGATTGAAAAAATTAGAAGAAAATTAATAAACCATCGTCATCAGAAAAATCTAAGTTATTTTTAAACGCAAAGATTAATTGCATAAAACAAAAATAATCAAGAAAGCAAAGTTAAAATTCGCTAGCGAATTGATGAAGCTAAGAGGTTTAGATTGAAAAAAATAAAGTAAATAATTGAAATTCTTTGTGTTTTATGAATAAAAGACAACAATTTATAAATAAAAAATCTACTCTTTACGAGTAGATTTTTTTTATGAGTTAAGACCTAAAAATCTTTTGATTTTATATTTCCATAAGTCTTTGGCAATATTGCTTTTATGCTTCCCAAGAAGGTAAACGTAATCATTCTTCTTTCTGATATCTCCCGGAATTACATTGTATTTAAAATGATGTTTCCAAGCGACATAGTTGAAACTCAATTGGTCTCTTTTAGAAAAGTTCTTCACGAAATACCACCATTCTTCCATGACTTTGATGAGCTTTTCGTCAAAATGTTTTCTTACTAACACTCCACCAGAAATAAGACCATTGTTTTCAGGATAGTTTTCAGATTTTAGAAAATCAATATGTTTTTTGATGACTTCTAAATCGTCTTTTACCTTATTTTCAGTTTCGGCTAATGCTACGATGGCTTCATATTCTTGATAAACGCAATTTCTAGGGTCCATAATGGTTTGATTATGATCAAAACACGCCATGGAAACTTCTTCATTCAAGAAATTTTCAATCAATAACTGTGGATTTTTTTTGATGATAAAATTACCATCAATATAAATGCTGAATTGATAATCTTGCAAATGAAGATGTGGTAAAATTTTGTAGTATCTGTTATTTCGGGTATTGTCTTGACCAATTGGCGGTTCTGGAACCACTACCACCTTCCAACTAGAAGATGAAAGATTACGGTCTGTAAAACAAACGTAATCTACATTTTCGAATTGGGGTTGTTCAATAAGTTCATTATACCCTCCAAAAATAGCAGTGTATACTACGATTTTATCCATTTATACTGCTACATTATTTTCTCTTAAAGCATCGTTAAGAGAGGTTTTCTTATCTGTAGATTCTTTTCTTTTACCGATAATTAAAGCACAAGGAACTTGGAATTCGCCTGCAGGAAATTGCTTCGTATAACTTCCTGGGATTACCACAGAACGTGCAGGAACTCTACCTTTCAATTCTACTGGAGTATCACCGGTAACGTCTATAATTTTTGTAGAAGCTGTAAGCACTACATTTGCACCTAAAACTGCTTCTTTTTCTACATGAACTCCTTCTACCACAATACATCTAGAACCCACGAAACAATCATCTTCAATGATTACTGGAGCTGCTTGTAATGGCTCGAGAACTCCACCAATTCCTACTCCCCCGCTTAAGTGAACGTTTTTACCAATTTGAGCACAAGAACCCACCGTTGCCCAAGTATCTACCATAGTTCCGAAATCTACATACGCCCCAATATTTACATAAGAAGGCATTAAAATAACTCCCGGAGAAATGTAAGCTCCTTCTCTAGCCACAGCATGAGGAACCACTCTCACTCCTTTTTCTGCATAATTTCTTTTCAAAGGAATTTTATCATGGAACTCAAAAGGACCTACTTCTATGGTTTCCATTTTCTGAATAGGGAAATACATTACTACTGCTTTTTTCACCCATTCGTTTACTTGCCAACCGTTTTCTGTAGGTTCAGCAACACGCAATTCGCCTTTATCTAAAAGAGCGATTACTTCTCTAATCGCAGTTTTGCTCTCTTCTTTTTGTAATAAATCTCTGTTATCCCAAATGTTCTCAATGGTTTGTTGTAAAGACATAATTATTTTAATTTTTTAGTTAAAATTGAAAATTCTCCAGCAATTCAGCCTCTGGAAAATACTCTGCAAAGGTATTAGATAATTTTGAATTTTTAAATTTTATTAGGCTATAACTGCCATCGTAAGCATAAATCTCTATTTCGGCGTCATCTCTTAAGAAATCATTATACCAAATTTCTGGATTTCCTTCTACATAAGGTAAATTTTCTAAGTCTAAGACAATCTCTTTATCCTTGGGAATAGCTGCAAAATATCCATAATTGAACTTGACATCTTTTTGGGCTAAGTCTAAAAAATTTTCAGCATCAAATATTTCATAATTGCTGGAAAAATTCTGAATCGGTAAGTCTTTTTCAGGAGAAAGAAAAAGGTAATCTGTTATTAAAAACTGATACTCTTTCAGTTCACTTTCTATAGGTTTTAAGAGTGAACCCAAATGCGTATGATAAGGTAAATATTTAAGTTTTTGGATAATATAATTCATTATTTAAAGTACTCTTTTGGCAAAGAGAAAAGCTTTGTTCCAATATTTTTCGTTTAGCGAAGATACGATTACTCCTTTAGAAGTAGAAGCATGAATGAAGGTAATTTCTCCTCTGTTTTTAATTTCTTTTACGATGCCAACATGAGAAACCACTCCATTACCATTGGTCGCAAAAAACAACAAATCCCCGGGTTTTGCTTCCCAAATTTCTATTTTTTTTCCTTGTTGTGCTTGGTCTATGGAACGTCTTGCCATTTTCACCTTGTTTTCATTGTAGACATTGATAACCAAACCGCTGCAATCTAGTCCAGACTTGCTGGTTCCTCCCAGTTTATAAGGAGCTCCTAAGAAATCTTCTGCATCATTTAGGATTTTTTTGACTTGATAAGAATTTTGACCTTCAAATTTGGAGGTTAGGTTTCTAAGGTTCTCTGTGGAAGTGTTAGGTTTGTGAGACACCGTTTTGCGGGAGCCACAAGAAATTACCGTGAGTATCAATACGACTAGAAAAAGTATTCTTTTATTCATGATTCAGTTTTCCCTCTTTTTTAGAAGTTGTAGCGTTTTATTCATTATTGAAATTCATCGCTTATAACACCCTTCGTTTACTACTTTTATACAAATATAATATTAATTATTTATATTTAAACTATACTATAACTATACTATAACTATATATTAAAGTTGTATATGTCATGACGATTCCTTACTTTTGATATTCATTTGATTAACCCATGGCAAGATACAAGAGCATTTTACAATTTCAGGGGGCTATAGACGGTTTGGTTTTTTATGAACTGAATGGTGTTTCTGTGGTGCGCAAGAAAAGTGGTTTTAATCGAGATGATTTTAAAACCAAGGAAAATTATGCTCGAGTAAGAGAAAACAGCAGTGAGTTTGGGCATTGTTCTAAAACCGGGAAAATGCTCAGAAATGCCATTTATCCTTATTACAAAAAGTGTGGCGACCGATATCTATATCAAAAATTCGCAAAATTGATGACCGCGATTAAAGATTTAGACAGCGTTTCTGAACGTGGAAAAAGGACTGTTTACCAAGGTTTGAAAACCACAGAAGGGAAAAGGTTGCTTTCTTCTTTTGTCTTTGGAAAGATTCCTTCAGCAAAGGATTTTATTAAAAAAACAATTTATGATGAGAAGATTTCTGTAGAGCTGAATACGCCACTTACTCTACCCTCTCTGCATTTGGTTTCTATTTTACCAAATTACGAAAGTTACCGTTTTGAGATTCAAGAGGAAAAAGTTAGTGTTGATAATGGTGTTTTCACCTTTTGTTCTTATTTTCAAGAGGATGAAGCTTTGCAATTTGTTGCTATTTATGATGGCGAGGAGATTCTTGGGATGGGGTTTCTTGGGTAATTGTTTTTATACGCAAAGATTATTTTATTTCCTTTATGTTTTTAAGGAAGCAAAGCTGGCGAAATTCATTCGCTTTGAAGCGTTGGGAAAACTGGGAGTATTTTATATCACAAAGTTCACGGAGATGGGGTGAAATGATTGTGTTTTTGATCGCACTGAGGAACATCGGAGATGTTCTAGGAAGCGCACTTTTTTAATTATTGTGAATTCTTATTGTTTTTATACGCAAAGATTTTTTTTATTTTCTTTATGTTTTTAAGCGAGCAAAGTTGGCGAAATTCATTCGCTTTGAAGCGGGGTGGAATATGTTGCGGGATAATGGGATGATGGGATGATGGGATAATGTGATGATGGATGATGGATGATGGATGATGGATTTGAAAGTTGAGTCATCAGATTTATTACTCTATTTTTATTATTTTCTACATAACTCACTCTTATTTTATCTAAATGGTCTAATTGGTAATAAATAAAAGATTTTTATAGATGCCTATGTATTGGCATTAATCATCTAGCCTCCTATAGATTTGTTTTTCTTATTGTTTGGTATATGATTAACTATTATTTTTGTACAAATTTATGAGAGAAAAATTATACTTATTTATTGTACTTTTTTCCGCAAATCTATTTTGTCAAAATATCATTTATGAAGATATCTCAAAAGAAATATCAAAACTAAATCGATCAGGAAGGTATGTAGAATCGCAAAAAAGGCTATCATTACTGATAGAGAAAAATCCTACGGATACAGAAAAATCACATCTTATTTTACTTCTAGCCCAAACCTACAGAAGTATAAATGATTATAATACTGCACTGAAATATTTAAAAGAAGCCAGTGCTAACTCAGAACATTCATCAGAAAAAGTAAAAAGTGAAATTCAAGCAGAGTTTGCATTTGTATATTTTGACAATCACCAATATGAAGAGTCAGAAAAAATAATGCGTAAAATTGCATTAGAAAACTATAAATCACTTAATACAATAGATATGGCTTATCTTATCATGCAGCAAGGATATGTATCATATTTGAAAAAAAATTATTCAGACTCTGAAAAGAAATATAAACAATCTATTGCTTTGATGAGGAAGAGTAACTCATGTGATTTACCAGTTGTGCATGGAAAACAAATAGAATTATTGGGCAAAATAGGTAAACTCTATGAAGCAGAAAAAATCTATGAAGAGTCTATGAAAATAGCAGAGTCTTGTAAGATTATTAAATATCAAATGTATGTAACAGATGAATATAAAAAAGTTTTAATAAGACTAAAAAACCCTAAAGCAATTCTTTATATCCAAAAATATGATAGCCTGAACGCTCAATTTGATAGAGATCATAAACTATCATTAATGTATATAGAGAATATAGAGCAAGAGCAAAAAAGTAAGAAAACCTTGCAAAATAACGATTTCATCAAGAGTATCATTTATGGTCTTTCTGTGATTTTATTTTTAATCATTATTTATATCATTACTAAAAAAAATAAAAAAACGAATTTAGAAAAACGAAAGATAGAGGAAGAACTAGTAAAGATGAAAGAGCAATTGAGTCAATACTTACAGGTAGAACATTTTAGTTCTAGTGAACAAAAAAACTTCTATCATGAAAAACTTACCGAAAGACAAATAGAACTTATAAGATACTTAGAGAAAGGATATAGTAATAAAGAAATAGCAGATAAAATGTTCATAACAGAAGCTACCGTTAAGTATCACATCAAAAATATATATGAAATTTTAGAACTTAAAAACAGAAAAGAATTTTTCGCAAAAAAAATTAAAATCTAGAAACTATTTGATTTCACAAAAATATCATAATATAAATCAATTACTTATAAAAACTATCCTTAGGGATAGTTTTTTTGTTTTAGAATAGAACACTCCTAAAGTATAGGAATAAATAGAAACAGATGGTTCAACTTTGCAAGTATAATTAATGGACATGAAACACGGCATTAGAG
>Ga0209599_10001618_pt1 | contig 10308 bp, 7 predicted proteins | sample Shrwel_input2_FT_FD_187534 | JGI IMG/M metagenome (GOLD analysis project Ga0209599, IMG submission 187534) | Subsurface microbial communities from deep shales in Ohio, USA - Utica-3 well 1 S input2 FT (SPAdes) (version 2) ... | reverse complement strand
AGCCCGTAGGCGGGGAAGGCGGGTAAGGTTGACACAAACGGTCCTTTCCCAAGGGTTGACCCCCATGCCCGAAGACCGTTCCAGCAAGCAGCCCCCGGCCGGCGATGACCGCAACCTAGTGGTCGTCGACGAGGATTTCGTCAACGCGGACGCCGAGGACCGCCTCTGGCTCTTCTGGGAGCGCAACCAGGGCGTCATCGTCAAGGCCACCGTGGCCGTCGTGGTCGGCATCCTCGGTTACCTCGCCTTTTTCTTCTGGAACGAAGCCCAGCGCGAAGCCCTCGGCGAAGAATTCACCGCCTGTCAGGACGAAGCCGCCCGCCGCGCCTTCGCCACCCGCCATGCGGGCGAGCCCCTGGCCGCGATCGCGCTGACGGATGTCGCCGACGACCTCAAGCGCGCCGGTAAGTTCGCCGACGCCGCCAAGGCCTTCGACGAAGCCCGCCGCCTGGCCGGCCTCGCCGGCACCACTCCGGCCGTCAGCGCCCTCGCCGCCCGCGCCCGCCTCTACGCCGCCCTCTGCCGCCTGGAAGCCGGTGACGCCGCCGCCACCAAGGCGCTCGCCGAAGTCGCCGATGACGTCACCGTCGCCGAGACCCTTCGTGGCTTCGCCATGCTCACCTTGGCCAACGTCGCCGTCGCCAAAGGTGACACCGCCGAAGCCAGCAAGTGGCTCAACGCGATGGACAAGAAGCTCCGCGGCGAACCATGTCTGGAAGTCCGACAAGGAGATGCTGGTCCGCTCCGAACCTTCGCTGATCGCTCCCGCCGCCCCGGCCGGCAAGTAAGCGGTGACGATGACCGGCTCCGGCCGGCCTTCCGCCCCCTAATAACCTTGCCAATAAAGGGCGTTCGGCGTGTCTTCTGGACACCCGTCGGCACGGAGCCGACGAGACCGTCACCCTTCCCTCCGGAGACCAACCCATGAACGAAGCCGCGCCTCTGCCGGAAGCCGCCGTCGTGGCGGAAAGGCTGACTAAGCGCTATGGCTCCCTGACCGCGGTCGAAGACCTGAGCTTCTCCGTGGCGCCGGGCGAGATCGTCGGCTTCCTCGGCCCGAACGGCGCCGGCAAGTCGACCACCATGCGCATCCTGGCCGGCACGATGTCCGGCACTTCGGGCCGCGCGGCCATCTGGGGCGTCTCGGTCGCGCTCGATCCCGCCGGCGCGAAGCGGCATCTCGCGTACATGCCGGAGAACAATCCGCTGCCGGAGGACCTGCGCGTGGAAGAATACCTGACGCTGCGCGCGCGCCTCAAGGACGTCGCCCCTGAACGCGTGGCCGAACGCGTCCGCCGCGTGATGGAAGACTGTGACCTCACGCGCCGCGCGTCGGGCCGGCTCATCGGCCAGCTCTCGAAAGGTTTCCGCCAACGTGTCGGCATCGCCGACGCGCTCCTCGCGGAGCCGCGCGTCGTCATCCTCGACGAACCCACCATCGGCCTCGATCCGCACCAGATCCTCGGCATCCGCGAACTCATCCGCTCGCTGCGCGGGAAGATGGCCGTGCTCATCTCGAGCCACATCCTGCACGAGGTCGAACAGGTCTGCGACAAGGTCGTGATCATCAACCGCGGCCGGCTGGTGGCGCAGGGGCGCACCGAAGACCTGCGGCGCGAACTGCTGCCGGAAGTCACCTTCACCGTCGTGACGCGCGCCGACGAAGCCGCCTTGCTCGCCGCCTGTCGGAGCGCCGAACCCGCGGCCGGCGTCGTCGCCGTGGCCTCCGCCGACGGCTGGAACACCTTCCGCGTCGCCTTGCCCACGGGCTCGCCGGCACGCGAGACGCTAGCCGGCGCCCTCATCAGCGCCGGGCTCGTACTGCGCGAGATCGCCGAAGAACGCTTCGGACTCGAAGACATCTTCCTCGCCGCCACGCGGCGCGCCCCCGGGGAGGGCCGGCGCTCCTGATGCGACACTTCCGCACCCTCCTCGCGCACGAACTGCGCAGCGCCGCGCTGTCATGGAACACCTGGGCGGCCGCCGCCCTCTTCCTCGCCCTGATGGGCGGCATCCATTTCTTCGCGCTCGTCGACGGCGCGCGCGCGCCGACCTCGCGGTCGCCTGTGGAGGCCACGCTCTGGTTCTTCTGGCTGCCCCTGCTCTGTGTGCTCCCGTTGCTGACCATGCGCACGTTCGCGGAGGAACGCCGCTCCGGTACGCTCACCGCGCTGCTCACGACGCCCGCCAGTCCGGCCGCCGTGGTCTGGGCGAAGTTCCTCTCGGTGTGGATCGTCTGGACGCTGTTCTGGCTGGCGTTCGCCGCCTTCCCCTTCCTCACCGCGCAGCGGCTCGACGGCGCGAACGCCCGCGCTCTCGGCGAAGCCTCTTCGCTCTGGGGCGGCCTCTGCTTCATCGCGGTGAGCGGCCTCCTCCATGTCGCGATCGGCATCCTCTGCAGCTGCGTGACGCGTTCCGCGGCGCTGGCCGCGCTGCTCGCCTTCATCAGCCTGCTCGCGCTGACCGCGGCGGGCGGCGCGCTCGAGACGTTGCCGATCGAAAGCTGGGAATGGCTCGGCTGGCTGCGCGAACCGGCCGCGCACCTGCGGACGTTCGGCCATCTCCAGGATTTCACCGACGGCGTCCTCGATGCCCGACCGCTCGTGCTATACGGCACCGGCACGCTGCTCTGCCTCGGCCTGGCGGTGCTCACCGTGGAGGGCCAGGAATGACATGAGCTCTCCGCGCGACGACTTCGGCTCCGTCCGGCCCATCCGGCGTCTCAACCGCCTCACTCAGGCGCTGCTCGCGATCGCGCTCGCGGTGGTCGTGAACACGCTGGCTTCGCTGCCCGAGTTCCGCATGCGCCGGGACATCTCCGCCGATCGCCGCCACTCCCTCGCGCCGGAATCCGTCGAGACCGTCCGCGCCGCGAGCCGCCGCAGCCCCGTGGGCGCCGGCCGCTCCCGCGGCTGGGTCCGCGCCGTCGTGCTGACGAGCGAAGGCGCCGAAGAAGCCCAGCACCTGCGGGCCCGGCTGCTCAAGCTGCTCGACGCCTACGTCGTCGAGACCGGCCGCCAAGGCGGCAACTGGCTGGCCGTCGAACTCGCCGGCGGCGGTCGCAACGCGCCGCTGCTCTCCGAACTCGCCGGTCGCCACGGCGCCCCGGATGCTTCGGTCGTGCTCGTGCTCGCCTGCGGCGGACGCGCGAAATACCTCAGCTACCGGGACTTCGTGACCAAGGAGGGCGCCTTCCGTGGTGAAGAAGCGGTGACGTCCGCCCTGATCGAAGTCACCGAAGACAAGCCTGCCGTCTGCTACGTGACGAAGGGACATGGTGAACTCGGCGTGGAAGACGCGTCGCCGGTCCGCGGCATGTCACTCCTTTCGCGCCAGCTCCGCAACCGGAACTTCGAAGTCCGGCCGCTCGACCTGGCCACCGTGGGCGAAATCCCGCGCGACGCCTCGATGGTGCTCGTGGCCGGCCCGATGACGCCCTTCTCCGCCGCCGAGAACGACCGCCTCCGCAAATACCTGCTGGAACGCAACGGACGGGTGCTCGCCTTGCTCGACCCAGGCCGCGACCACGGCCTCGATCCCGTGCTCTCCGAATGGGCCGTGTTCTCCCCCGACGCCGAGGTCCAAGAACCAGACCCCGCCCGCCGCACCACCGACGGCGACATCGGCCTACTGCGCCTGGCGGACAAGGAACACCCGCTCACCAAGCCGCTCCGCGAACAGAACCTGCCGCTCATCGCCGCCCGCCTCCGACCGGCGCGTTTCGACGACGGGAGCCCGCCGGACAGCACGCTCAACGTCAGCCCGCTCATCCTCTCCTCGGACGCCGCCTGGGGTGAGACGGATCCGGCGCGTCGGCCGCTGCGTTACGACCGCGAACGCGACCATCAGGGGCCGATCTGCGTCGTCGCCGCGGCCGAACGCGCGACCGGCATCCGACAAGACGTCGGCGGCGCCGGAGGCCGTTTGGTCGTCGTCGGCACCTCCGAGATCGCGGCGAACAGCCGGCTCGACCGCGGTGGCAACCGCGCCTTCCTCACGCAGGCCGCCGCCTGGCTCAGCGACCGCGAACGGGCCGTTTCGCTACCCGCCCGCACGGGGGGTGAATATCAGCTGACCGCGACCGCCGCCGACTTCTGGGCCTTGGCGGTGCGCTTCGCCCTCATTCCGTTCGGCGTGCTCGCAGTCGGGCTTGCGGTTTCCGTGTGGCGACGCAGGACTTGACGTGCCCATGCGGATCTCCCGCACCACCGTCGTCCTCCTGCTCGCCAACCTGATCGCCTTCGGTCTGGTCTGGCGCGCCATGTCCGGCCACGCGACCGTCGCCGTCAGCCAGACCCAGCTCTTCCCCGCCAACCCGGCGCGCATCGCCGTCGCCGAAGGGCCGACGCGGATGCTCCTGGAGAAGCGTCCCGCGGGCTGGCGCGTGCTCGAGCCTTTCGACTGGCCCGCGAACGTGTGGTCCGTCCAGCGGCTGATCGACGAGCTGCGCTTCATCAGCCCCGAGAGCGGCTTCGATGTCGCCGAGGTCACGGCCAACGGCGCGAGCCTCAAGGACTACGGCCTCGAGCCCGCGCGCTGGACCGTCAAGGTGACCGGCGAGGCGACCGGCGAGGCGGTCCCCGCGGTCGAGGTCAAGATCGGCGTCCAGGCTTCGACCCGTCGACATTTCCTGCTGACCGAAGACGGCCGACGCATCGTCCCGTTGCCGGACGCCATGGCCGCGGCCCTGGGCGCGACCGCCGAGAGCTATCGGGTCGACCGCATCTTCGAGATCGCGGACTTCGAAGCCCGCGCGGTCTCGGTACGTCAACGCGAGAAGGACACCGAGGTCGTCACCGCGCTCGTCGCCGAAACCCGCCCGCGCGTCGGCCGCCGCGGCCAGCTGCCCGAATGGCGCTTCGAGACGCCTTACGACGCTCCCGCCGACCCGGACGCCACCGCGCGCGCCGTGGCCGCGCTCGCCAACCTCCGCACCGCGAAGTTCGTCGACCTCACCGACGAAGCCACCGGGCTCAGCGCGCCCGCCCTCCGCCTGGCCCTCGAAGGCAACGCCCGTCGTCAGGTCCTGCTCGTCGGCCGCCCCGCCCCGGGCCAGCCGCAGCTGCTCTGCGCGAAACTGGAAGACAACGCCGCGGTCTTCCTGGTCGAAGCGAACGAACTCCGCGAGTGGCTGACCCCGCGGGCCGCGCTCGCCGACACGCGTCCGGCTGATTTCGACCCGGCGCTCGTGACGGGCTTCACGGTCTCCGCCGGCGGCCGTTCCATCACGCTGCATCGGCTCGACGGACTCGGCGAAGACGCCCGCTGGGAGATCCCGGTCGCGCCTGGCTCCACCGCCACGAAACGTCGCGAGGCGGACGCCCGGCTCATCAGCCGCTTCCTCGCCGGACTCGCGCAGCTGCGGGCCACGCGTCGCGCCCCTGCCGTCGCGGGCGGGCTGACCCTGCCTTCCGTCCGCGCGCCCCTCGCCGCCGCACCCGCGCAGACCGTCGAACTCGAGTTCGGCGCGGAGCGCATCGTGCTCGGTTTCGCCGATGATCCCGACAACGGCGCCGGCACCCGGCTCGTGCACGCCAAAGGCTCGCCGCTCGCGGCGGTCTGCGACGTCTCTTTCCTCGATGGCGGCCAGCAGAACGTCGAACCGTCCGCCTGGCGCCGCCGCACCGTGGCCGCGCTGCCGCAAGGCGCGCGCGTGAGCGGACTGCGGCTGACCGCCCGTGCCGACGGCAAGGTGGTCGGCGAAGCCCGCCTCGGCCCCGACGGCAACTGGGCGGGCGCCGGTCGGCTCGATCCGACCAACGCGCGCCGTCTCGCCCTCGCGCTCGCGGAAGTCCGCGCGTCCGCCTTCCCCGGTCGCGACGTCGGCGCCGGCGGCTGGCGCTTCGAACTCCGCGTGACGGACCAAGCCGCGACCGGCGCGGGCGCCGCGAGCGAGACCATCCGGACCTACCTTTGCTCCGCTCCACTACACGACCGTTCTTTGCTCCTGCGTGACGAAGCGGATGACGATGACTTCATCCTGGAGCCGGCGCTCGCCGCGATCCTCACGCCCCTGCTGACCGAGCCCGGGAAATGAAAGCGAAGCCCGGCAGCTCACCGTTACGTCGCTTCCTGCGCGGACTGACGAACACCTGCCTGCTGCTCCTCCTTCCGGTCCAGCTCGGCCTGGCCTGGCTCGCCGATCATGACGGCCCGGTCCGACTGCCGGACTTCGTCACGGAAGCCGTCACCGAACGGCTCGCCGCCCAAGGCGTCGACTTCCGCGCCCGCGGCCTATGGATCCTGCCGGACCTCACGCTCGCGGCCGATGACGTCGCGGTCTCTTTCGCCGGGCTCAGCGGAGAAGTCTTCACCGCCGCGCGCGCGGAGGTCGCGCTGCAGCCCGCCCGGCTGCTGGCCGGCGAGATCGCGCCGACCCGCCTGCGGCTGAACGGCGCGCAGCTATGGTGCCCCGCCTCCGTCGCGCATGACGGCCGACGCCGCAGCCTGATCGATGACCTCACGCTGGACATCGCCAAGGAAGGCCGCTGGGTGAGCCTCCGCATCGCCCAGATCCGCGCGGGCAAGATCACCTGTCACGTCAGCGGCGAACTGCCCGCCGGACTCCTTCGCGCGGGGACGAACACCGCGGAGCCGGCCCCGTTGCCTCGCCGTCTCGCCGGCTTGCTCGGCGCGCTCGACACCGCGCTCACCGCGGCCGAAGGCTCCGGCGGAGCGGCGGTGACGATCCGTTGCTCCGGACGCAGCGACGGCAAAGCGGAACTTTCCGCGCAGGCCCTGCTGGGACAAGAATTCAGCGAGCAGCTCGGCCGGATCAATCTCCGCGGCCTGCGTCTGTATGCCGAAGCGCGACTGGCCGCGGACGGCGCGCCGGAGGATTGGCGGCTGAACGGCTCTGCGGAGACGACCGCCTGGCGCGACGGCACGACGCTGACGGCGCGACGCCTGAACCTGCGCGCCCGCGGCGCCGGACTCGACGGCGCGATCTCGGCGGACGCCGAACTGACGGACGTCCGCTTCGGCGAAATCCTCTTCCGCCAGATCGCCCTGAACGCTTCACGGCCGTCGGCGAAAAGCCCTTGGGCGCTCGGGTTCCGCGCGCACACCCCGGCTTCTTTCGCGACCGGTTCGGCGCAGTCCCTGACCGACGGCTCCCGGCGCATCCGCCTCGACCATGCCCTGCTCTCCGGGGCCGAGGTAGCGGCCAACCCAGCGGTGGCGCCGGTGCTGCTCGCGGTCGGCATCGACCTCCGCGGCGACCTGCTCCTTCGTGACGGGGAGATCGACTTCGCGCCGGACGGCCGCCTCGTGGGCGTGCGCGGAGAAGCCGGGCTCTCCGGCTTCCGCGGTCTCGGCCTGTCCGCCGAAGCGATCAGTCCCGCCCGCGACCTGCCGCTGCGCACCCGTTTCGACTTCGCGCCCGGCCGCGGCGAACAACCCTTGCGGCTGCGCGACCTGCGCCTCGCCTCCATCGTCGGCGAAGCGGACTGCGCGGTCATCGAAGGCGGCCCCTTCCGCCTGAGCCTCCACGGCGACCTCGCGCCGGCGAGCCTCGACCGCGTGCTCGGCAACTGGTGGATCGACCTCTGGCGGATCTTCCTGACGCAGGAGAATCCTTACGCCTTCATCGAGGTGCAGGGTCACTGGGGGGCGCTGACAAGCCGCACCCGCGGGCGCGTGCTGATGCGACGATTCGATTTCATGGGCGCACCGTTCCGTCGCGTGGAGGTCAGCGTCGACGCGGACGAACGTCGGACGCTCATCGGCCTGCATGGGTTGCAGGGCGGGACCTCGGCCGACGACGGCGCCGTCGATGGCACCGTGACCTGGGATTGGTCCAAGCCGGGCGTGCTCGCCGGTCCGGTGGTGAAGGCCGCGGGCGACCTGCAGCCCTGGATCGCCGCGCGTTGCGCCGGCAAGAATTTCGGCGACGCGCTGCAAGGACTCGTGCTGCCCCGCGGTCGCCGCTTCGCGCTGGAGCTCGTCCCGCTGGAGAAAGGACTCGATATCCGGACGACGATCGAGGCCGACGGCGCGTTCACCGCTTGGGGCATCTCCGGCCGCGGACTGAAAGTCGGCACGCTATCCAAGTCCGGCGGCATGCTGGTCGACGCGCGGCTCGGTCTGGCCGACGGCGAAGCGGAACTTCGCCTGGACGGAGACCCTTTGCGACAGACGGACTTCGTGCTGACCTTGAAGAATTGTGATCCGGCCCAGGTCGGGCGAATCATGAATGATCTCGGCGAACCCTCCGCGGCGCCGGCGACGAAATCCGCCGGCCGTGGCCGGCTGGACCTGGACTTCAAAGGCCGGGTCGACCTCGGATCGCCACGCGACCTTCGCGGGCTCGGCACCTATACCTTGAACGACCCCGAGCTGAAGAAAGTGCGCCTCTTGGGGGGCATCTCCGGCGTGCTGGAGGCCGTCGGGGTCGGGGCGACCACTTACGAACTGGACCGGGCGACGGGGACTTTCGGATGCACGGGAGGGCGGGCGTATTTCCCGGACATGACCATCACCGGGCCCCAAGCCAAGCTAGAGCTAGCCGGGGAAATCGACCTTAAGGGGATGACCCTGAACTTCGCCGGGGACTTCTCCTTGCCCCGGAAACAAGGATTTAACCCGCTCGACATCATAAATTTGAACCGGGCCTTGGTCGGCCTCACCAGAATCAAGCTCCAAGGGCCGCTGGCGAAGCCTGAAACCCGAGCGATTCCGACCCTGCAAGATATAGTTAAGCCTAACAGGGATAAGGACTTAGGGAAGATACCTGCCGGCATTCTGGAATGAGGGTTGATTTGCCCCCCTGATACCCTGTATCAGAGAGGGACACCCCCTCACGGAGGACATTACCTTGGACCTAATTAAGATTAAACAAGTCGTGGATTTGATGAAGAAGTCGGACCTTTCCGAGTTCGAGATCCAGGACCAGGACTTCAAGCTGCGCATCAAGCGCGACCTGCCCGGTCGTGCCCCGATCGCGGCCCCGGCCGCCCCTGTGGCCGCCGCCTCCGCCCCCGTGGCGGCCCCGGCCCCTGTGGCCGCGGCGCCTGCCCCGGCCGCACCCGCCGCCGCGGACCCCAGCATCAAGCTGGTCACGTCCCCGATGGTCGGCACCTATTACGCCACCCCTTCCCCTGAGAACCCTCCCTTCGTCACCGTAGGCTCCCCGATCAAGGCCGACTCCGTCGTCTGCATCATCGAAGCCATGAAGGTCATGAACGAGATCCAGTCGGAAATCGCCGGTACGGTGGTCGAGTGCCTGGTCGCCAACGGCACCTCGGTCGAATTCGGCCAGCCGCTCTTCCGCGTGAAGGTCAGCTGAGAACCGACTTCCGAGCATGAACAAGATCCTCATCGCCAATCGCGGCGAAATCGCCCTTCGCGTCATCCGCGCGTGCCGGGAGCTGGGCATTAAGACCGTCGCGGTCTATTCCCAGGCCGACGAGCAGTCGCTGCACGTGCAGCTCGCCGACGAGGCCGTCTGCATCGGGCCCGGACCGAGCAAGGATTCGTACCTGCGCGAGGATCGCATCATCTCGGCCGCCGAGATCACCAACGTCGACGCCATCCACCCTGGCTACGGCTTCCTCTCCGAGCGCGCCGGCTTCGCCGAGAAGTGCGCCGCCGCCAACATCAAGTTCATCGGCCCCAGCCCCGAAGTCATCCGGAAGATGGGCGACAAGGCCGTGGCCCGCCAGACGGCCGCCGCCGCCAAGGTGCCTTGCGTACCCGGCACCGACGGTCCCGTCGACAATCAGCGCGAAGCCATCAAGGAAGCCCAGCGTATCGGCTTCCCTGTCATCGTCAAGGCCGTCGCCGGCGGCGGCGGCAAAGGCATGCGCATCGTCCACAACGCCGCGGCTTTCCCGAAGGAATTCGAAAGCGCCCGCGCCGAAGCCGAGAAGGCCTTCGGTGACGGCCGCGTCTACATCGAGAAGTATATCGAGCAGCCCCGCCACATCGAGTTCCAGCTCCTGGGCGACGAACATGGCAAGGTGATCCACCTCGGCGAACGCGACTGCTCCGTGCAGCGCCGCCACCAGAAGCTGATCGAAGAGTCCCCTTCCCCGTTCCTGACCCCGAAGCTCCGCGAGGAGATGGGCAAGGTCTCCGTCCGCCTCGCCGAGACCATCGGCTACCAGAACGCCGGCACGATCGAGTTCCTCGTCGATAAGCACGGCAAGTACTACTTCATGGAGATGAACACGCGCATCCAAGTGGAGCACGGCGTCACCGAAGAAGTCACGGACATCGACCTCGTCCGCCGCCAGATCCTCATCGCCTGCGGCGAGAAGCTCGAGCTCTCGCAGAAGGACATCAAGATGACCGGCCACGCCATCGAGT
>Ga0209599_10001617_pt1 | contig 10310 bp, 14 predicted proteins | sample Shrwel_input2_FT_FD_187534 | JGI IMG/M metagenome (GOLD analysis project Ga0209599, IMG submission 187534) | Subsurface microbial communities from deep shales in Ohio, USA - Utica-3 well 1 S input2 FT (SPAdes) (version 2) ... | reverse complement strand
TCTTGAATATGTTGGTTGAATGGCAGCGGGTACAGTGGTGGATAAGGCTTTCTGTAATCATGACCGTGTGAAATTATGGTTAGCTATACTCTCCTTATACCAAAACACGTCTTGTTTTGACACTACCTTCTTTATTAGCTTTTCTCATCTCAACTCTATTGTGGTTGTGCATTTTTATTGCAAAATCGCCACAAGGTGCAACAGATAGCCACTTTTTTTCTGATAATTTTAATGCTGCTCTTAAATCTTTTTTAGATATAAAATCTGATGTTATGTGGAAGTTACTAAGGTCAATTTCGATGCAGTTTTTATTCATTTTTTTTAATTCTATAATTTTCTCCATATCACAAAAATGAGTCACAGCAATTTCAATATAAATAGCTTCACCCTCAATATAACCTATAATATCAGGAATACGGTTCTCATCTCGAACTTCCAGATAAACCTCATCAAACCGAACCTGTATAATTTTTTGATTTATTGTACCAATTGGAATTTCTAATAGCTTATCTTCTAAAATAATCTCTTTTGCCATAATGTGAGTTTCTGTTTCTGGACTCCAATGACACTCCCGAACACTATTAACACTTTCAGGAGCATGAGAAAAATGATGTGTATTTTCAGCACCTTTTTTAGCTATAAGAACAGAACCACAGTCAATACAAAAGCAATTACATTTAAGACCATTTTTGACATCGGATATAGATACGATATTACCACTAGCATCAAATGCCCTAGTCATATTTATCTTTGACATAATTTAACTTTCAGCAGAATTGGTATATCGTACTCTCTTTAAAACCTACTTCTTAGCTTTTAACAAATCGGCCAAACCTGCAAATGCCTTACCTGTCGCAATCGCTACGGGTTTTTCGCGGGCAAAAGCAGACTGAGTGAGCTGCTTTGAGTGCTCCTCATCATGGCAATACACGCACAATAGCTCCCAATTACTGCCGTCTTCTGGGTTATTGTCGTGGTTATGGTCACGATGATGCACCGTTAATAAATGCAAATTAGGATAGGCAAACTCACGCGAACAACGACCACACACATGAGGATACATTTTTAACGACTTTTCGCGGTAGCCTTGTTCTCGTGCCGCTTGATTACGCCGTGCTTCGGCGACTGTTTTATCATGCAAAGACATTTCTTAACCTATTATTTAGCTTCGCTGCTCCCTCTCCCTGAGGGAGAGGGTTGGGGTGAGGGTGTTAAGTACTGACTTGCACTTTTACCTGACGTTGCGCTTTAACCCACTTCATCGCTTGGCGTACAGGTTTAGGTACATCAGGTTGCAAATACACTGCCGCGTTGTTAAACCACATCAGCAAACCAAAATCGCCCTCCATTTTGATTTGTCCTGTTTGCATTCCTTTCATAAACGCCATTGGACTGGCTTTACTCAAGGTTTTTAAAGCATATTCTTCATCTTTAAAACTTAGCACAAAATCAGGTTTGGGGTGCATTTGACCATGTGAGCGCACACGGCGATTTTTGATGGAAAAATAACGCACCGTTGATGCGTCCATGGTTTGTAATTGAATCACAAAATGTCGATTGTGCAATAACGCCATAAACCCTGCACTGTGATGCGACAAATACTGCATCCGCCCTGCCATAAACAACAACAACAATTCAAATTTATTCATTGCACGCCCCATATTATTATCAGTACAGCTATTTTAGGACTTAGGTTGTTATTTTAACAAAATGCCTAAGCCCTGACCCACTTTAGAGTTGCGCTTGAATGTACCAGTTATTATGGGCTTAGGCAAAAATTCCTGTTAAGGCTGTTTATGTTTGTTTTGTTGCCATTTTTCATAGGCCGAAACGAGACTAAAAATCACAAAACACAAGCAGATCATGGCTAAAAATGTATTCAGTCCATGCCATGCTTTAGGCAAAATTAAGGCAAAAAAATCAATTAACTGCCATAAAGATAAAGAAAATAATCCGCCTGCAAGTGCCGCATACACCCATACACGATAACGAGTCATCAATAACAAGGCAGTGGTGATTATCAGTGATAAAGCTAGCATTTTTTATTTCTCCCACAGTTAGACTCAAAACCTAAGGAAGATTATCTAGTGTAAAAAAATTAAAAACAGCCTTGTAAAGCCACTTAACGACCATCTGTGACGCTTGAGTTTAACGACAACTAATGTCGCAAAACTGCATGTTTTGGCTTGTTTTTAGGCTAATTCGTGGTATTTTTGCGTTAATAAACCTTTTCGCCTTCTCCCTAGCCCTCTTTTTTCAAAGAGCGAGGGATTTTTAAATAACAGAGATAATCGCCATGATGAGCAAGGAAAAGGCCAGCAGCCTACATAGACAATGGTTAATTTTGCAACATTTACCCCAAGGCAAATGGCTAGGCACCGCCGATATTCAAGCCATGTTAGAACGTGCAGGAGTCATGGTGAGCTTACGCACCATTCAACGTGACTTAAATCAACTTGCAGAACGCTTTCCCCTCGAAGGCAATGGCGCAAGTCCTCAAGGTTGGCGTTGGCGCGCAGATGCTCAAATATCGAGCCTGCCACATATCAACACCAGCCAAGCAGTGACGTTTTTAATGGTTGAAGAACATTTACGCCACTTGTTACCACCTAGCTTATTGGACGAATTACGTCCTTGGTTTGATATGGCGCGGCGTTCAGTGAATCATGCCGACCATCAAGGTCGTCATTGGTTAGATTGTGTACGAATTATTCCACCTACGCAGCCGTTAATTCCGCCTATGGTCAATCGCCAAGCGCAACAAGTGATTTATGAAGGTTTGTTAGCCAACAAACAAATTAAAGTCAGTTATCAACGCCGTTATGACAAAGTAGCGGCAGAATATACGCTCAATCCTTTAGGCATTGTGCAACGTGGCCATATTATTTATTTAATTTGTACTCGCCATGATGAGCCTAAAATTCGTTTATTTGCTTTACAGCGTTTTAACAGTGCGGAATTATTAAAATCGAGTGCTGTTATTCCTCAAGATTTTGATTTAGATAATTATTTAGAAACAGGGGCGTTAGGATTTGGTCAAGGCGATACGATTCGTCTTAAAGCTAAATTTAGTAAAGCGGTGGGTGAACATTTGTATGAAAGCAAACTTAGTGAAGACCAAATCATTAGCGAAACGGATGATGGTCAATTACTGGTGGAGGCAACTGTCAAACACACACAACAATTAGTGTGGTGGCTGCGTGGTTTTGGTGATGCGGTTGAGGTGTTAGAGCCATCATTGTAACAAAACATTTCTGACTGTATTTTAATTTCGATAATTATTTGTTTTTATACAAGTTTATATACGAATTTATATACAGTCATGCTTTAGTTTTTTTATCAGCAGCTTAGCTTTTTTTAAAATTGTGACCCTTGACGTTTTTTCTCAAAACAGTGTCGCAAAGTATCAAAAAAAATTATAAATCGCGCCAAAAAATTAACAATACACGCCATTCATCGGTTTTTTAGTGCTTTTTATCTGGTTTTTCTTTTGTTAAGATGCGCCCAGCCAAGCAGCGACAACGCAAACTTGGCTCATTAAAAAAGGCTTTAAAAGCCCTAAAACTACAACAATATCAACTTTACGCTCACAACTTAATTTTACCTGATGATGCCTTTTTGGGTGTCTCATGGCTTTGTGTTGCGTAAATTTGACTTTCATGAGAAATTTTATGAAATATTCATTTGGACGCACCATTGCTAAGGCATTATTAGTTAGCACTTTATTAGGCACTGCGTCAGTAGCATCGGTAGCCAATGCAGCAGTTAGTGTATTTCCTAGCAGCACTTTTAATAATTTAGATTATGGTTTGTATTGGTTTGGCGATGCTGACAATTGGCAAAAAGCCGTACCTAACTACAGCAATGCTTATTATTCAGCAAGCAAACCAACCATTATTTATATTCATGGTTGGCAAAAAGGCTCTAGTAAAGCCTTAAACCGCGAAACCTTTAACCGTAAAGATGCAGGCGGCCCTGATTTAGACTTAGCTTACGCGTGGCGACAAGCAGGCTACAACGTGGGGATTATGTATTGGAATCAATTTGCTGACGAAGACGAAGTAAAAGATGCGGAAGCCAAAATTTGGACAGCTTCAGGCACTCGTGCCATGCGCTGGCGTAATGCCTCTGGCGTATATGTTAATGGCCCTACACAATCGGCAAGTGATTTATTATTTCAAAGCTACAAAGACAATTTAGCAGGTTACACAGGCTCTAACATTCGTTTAGCTGGACACTCATTGGGCAATCAAATGGCCATTGTATTGGCTAAAAAAATTAGCGATGCGGTTTCTGCGGGTACAATCAACAGCAAATTATTACCTAAGCGTGTGGCTTTATTAGACCCTTTTTACTCTCAAAGTGGCAAAAGCTATTTAGCCAATAAGTGGACTGGCGAAGTATGCCGAGAGTATGTCACCAACCTTAAAACCAAAGGCGTGATGTTTGAGGCTTATCGTACCTCGTTGGCTAGTAGTTCTGGCTTTATTGGTGATGCCAACGCTGGTTTAATGAATATGACCGCATTTACCGAATTAAAAACATCTTATTTTAACCAAACGCAACAAACCCAAAAACATAATGCTGCCGTTTGGCATTACTTGTGGTCGTTTGGTTCCAACGCACCTGTACTAACCAACACAACGACCGAAGCAGCTTCAGCTAAAACATCTGATACACGCATCAATACTTTAATGGGGAGCACTAAAAAGCTCGTTCAAGACCGTGGCAATACCACCAAAGAGCCGTGGGATGATACGTTTTTAGAGGCAGCTCGTTAAGATTTTACATTAAAGCAATAAAAAGCCACTTCGTTAAGTGGCTTTTTTTATGAGTTAAGTAATTTCAATTCAGCAAGTAATGTTTCAGGTGCTATATCTTGCTCATTAGGCCAAGTAACCGCCCCCCACAAAATACCAACTTGATTAAAGTAATCCACACTTTTTAGCTCTTGAAAAACGCCTTTATTTAAATACGGCTTCATATCAAAAATACCTTTACGTCCATCTTTTAACTCGACATAAATTTGATAGTCAGGAAGCGGTTTGACAGCAGTGGTATCCCAATACATGATTTGCTCACAGTGGATTAATTTTGTAAGGGTTTTCGCCGTTGGTCGCCAACTCCCAATCGGCACTTAACTCATCACGATGTAACTCTATCCAAGCCTGAACAAGGCGAAGCTGTTTTCTAGGTAACTCCCCAGCCAAAATCTCACCATCCTGAATACTAATAGACGCTTCAAACTCAGCGTACTTAGCATGAATATGCGGCAAGTTATGGTGCTTGTTATCAAGAAGGTACATACGAATGATGATGCCATAAAACATAGAAATAACAGGCATTAGTAATTCTCTTTAGTGTTAATTCTTGGCATTATAGCGACTATTTTCTACAGCTCAACCATACTCAACGCCACCGCCTCAGCCACTTTAATCCCATCAACCCCTGCCGACAAAATCCCACCTGCATAGCCTGCGCCCTCACCTGCGGGAAACAAGCCTTTAACATTTAAACTTTGATATTGCTCGTTACGGGTAATGCGTAATGGCGATGAGGTGCGTGTTTCTACGCCAGTTAATACCGCATCGTGCATGGCAAAACCTTTAATTTTTTTGTCAAACATGGGTAAGGCTTCGCGCACCGCTTCAATCACATAATCAGGTAAAGCCGTGCTTAAATCACACCAGTTAACCGCAGGTTTATACGAAGGCTCAACCGAACCGACTTGTGTGGACGGCCTACGCGCCAAAAAATCGCCCACTAATTGAGCAGGGGCAGCATAAGTACCGCCACCCAATTCAAAAGCACGCGACTCCCAAAAACGTTGAAAAGCTATGCCCCCCAAAGCGTGACTTTCGGGATAATCATTAGGGTTAATATCCACCACAATACCCGCATTGGCGTTGCGTTCATTGCGTGAGTATTGGCTCATACCATTAGTAACCACACGATTTGGCTCAGATGTCGCCGCAACGACCGTACCACCGGGACACATACAAAAACTATAAACCGCACGACCATTTTTGCAATGATGTACTAACTTATAATCGGCTGCACCCAACAAAGGATGCCCTGCAAATTGGCCAAAACGACAACGGTCTATCATGCCTTGTGGATGTTCAATACGAAAACCCACCGAAAACGGCTTGGCTTCCATATACACGCCACGCTCATGGAGCATGGTAAAGGTATCACGCGCACTGTGTCCTAAAGCCATCACCACATGATGACTTTCTAAAATTTCACCATTGGCGAGTTGCACACCTTGTACTTGGCCATTCTCAATTAACACGTCCGTTACTTTTTGCTCAAAACGAATTTCGCCACCCAAAGATTCAATGGTATGGCGCATATTTTCCACCATCGTCACTAATTTAAACGTGCCGATATGTGGTTTGTTAATAAATAAAATTTCTTCGGGTGCGCCTGCTTTAACAAACTCGTCTAACACTTTACGCCCTAAATGACGGGGGTCTTTAATTTGGCTGTAGAGTTTTCCATCCGAAAACGTGCCTGCACCCCCCTCACCAAACTGGACATTGGACTCAGGATTTAGCACATTTTTGCGCCACAAACCCCATGTGTCTTTGGTACGTTGGCGTACTTCTTTACCACGCTCCAATACAATCGGTTTAAAACCCATTTGCGCTAAAATTAACGCGGAAAAAAGCCCACAAGGGCCAAAACCAACGACTATCGGACGTTGTTTGAGTGTGCTTGGTGCTTGTGAGACAAAGTGATAATCCATATTTGGACTAGGCTTGACATTAATATCGTCTTGAAATTTTTTGAGCAGTTGTTCTTCATTATCTAGTTCAATATCAAGTACATAAATCAGCATAATCGCTTTTACTTTACGCGCATCATAACTACGTTTGTGAATATGGACACGCCGCAATTGAGCATCACTAATGCCTAAGCGTTGCGTAATGGCAGGACGTAGTGCATCAGGCGTATGGTCTAGGGGCAAGCGAAGTTCGGTCAAACGTAACATGAAAAAATCCGTCAACGATAAAAATCAGGCGATGATTATAGCGTGCTAACTGTGATTTGTCGGGTATAGGTGAGTTTTTTACCTTTATAGTTTAAGGCAATGGCGCGAGGGCTATGAATTTTTTCGGTCAAACACGCAAAACCTAATGCCAACATTTTTTGGCTAAATTGTTTTTGTTGACGGCGGTTTGGGTCAATAATAATCACCGTCACTTTAGCACTGGCATGACTATCAATAAAAGCCGACAACAAGGCAGGATGATTCGGCTCATACAATAAATCACTGCCAATCAATAAATCAAATTTGCCCAGCAACCTATCAGGTTTTGCCCAATCACTACACGCAAAAGGAATCAAGGCCAGTTGGTTGTCAACACTGTTATTATCCAAAAAGTGTTGTGCCAAAGGATGATAGTCACTGGCGGTAATATCTGCACCGTGTCGCATCAGTACCAGACTCGCCAAACCTAAACCACAACCCATTTCAAGTACACGCAAACCTTTGGTGACTTGAGTATCCATCATATCGGCTAACATGATAGAGGATGGCCATACCGTGCCAAACAAAGCCCATGTTGCTGACGAAATACCTGCTAACTCGGCCAAACCACCTACATCATCATATTGTTGACGGTCTGTTAATGAACAAATATGGTATTTACTCGCTCCCACTGTAATAGTGTCAATTTTGACTTGATAGATAGACATAGATTTTTGCTCATTATAATAATAAAGTGAGCAAATCAGATAGGCAAAGAGCTTTAGACTCAATGACGAAATGGGTATTTCACGAGGTATACAAAGGTTACGCCATTATATTGCAAAAAGACAGGACGTTATGGTGAATAGAAGTATTGTAGCCGCGTATGCAGAGTAGCGAAATGCGGGTTATAAAAGGCGAATTTTGTGTGGCAAAAATACACAAGGCATTGTTTTTTAATATATTTAACGCGTTTTACGTTGCACTTCACACGGGCTTGCTTCTTGAATGGTGTTAGACATGACACATCTCCTGACCATCAACAATCAGAGTTAATTGATAATCCAATATCCACTCCGAATAAATCCCGCCCCCTTTTCTTTCCTTTAATGCCTCATAAAGTAATTTTATAATAGCTGTTTTTTCATTTGATGCGATGTTCGGGTAGATAGACTCTATAACCCAAAATGCCTCGCGCACTTTTTTTTCTTCTATAGTTATTTCTCTAAGTAGTTTTTCAACAAAATTAATTTTGTACAGCTTACCATTTAAATAAAAATGATAAATTCGCTCAATAAATTTTGGCTTTTGCTCTGCTTCTGGGCCAATATTAGATTGACGTAGTTGTCTTAAATAAATATTTCGATCGCAATCAATTGTCCAATCGCCACTTGGATGCCAAATACCTCTAGGCACACTACTATCAATAGCATCTAAACCATACTGAATACGCTCATCTTTACTAATTTTTTTATTCACAAATGCCATTTTATTTTTCCTCATTCCAAATCATAAAAATTGCACATCAATTACCTCACTCTTAATTCAATGGAGTGTCAGGGTTATAAAATGGATTGGGTTTGTGTGGCACACAAAAACACAAGGCTTTGTTTTTTAATATATTTAATCCATTTTGCGTTGCACTTCACACAGGCTACAAAAACTGTCAATAATGGCGCATTACAATGCGCCTTATGCAGCTATGGCAAAATGCAGGGTAAAAATCACTTTAAACGCAAAGGCATTCTACTTGCTTGTAATTTTCTATCTAAAACCATCAGTGCAGACTTAAACGCCGCTTTAACCATCCAACCCGAGATTTTAGACACTAATTTGGGGGCAACGGTGGTGGGAATATAAAAAGTGGACGACCAAGTAACTTGGGTCATTTTTTTACCCATTCTTTTAAACACAAAACTGCCGATTTGATGCTCAAAATGAGGCCGTGACTCCAAAATTTTATAATCCACCTGCTTATTACGTTCAAAGGCAGTAAATTCTTCTCTAAACCACACCACGCCTAACTCCACTTCGCGCATTGTCCCCACGCCGTCTTTTTGGGTAGGGGAAGCAGGTTTAATACGCTCAACATGAACCAAACGCGACACATGAGGATATTTTTCGGCATTGATAACCGCCTCAAATACTTCGTCTATCGGGGCTTCAAAAATATGGCTTATCGAAATAGTCGTCACAAAAAACTCTCCATCATAAAAAAAGGCGATCTAAAATCGCCTTTTGCCTAGTGATTTATTTCCCTAGTCTAAACCAACCATGCAGGTACTTGCTTGGCCAATTCTGCTTTTAATGCGGCATCACCAGCAAATGAACCAATTAAAGCATAGGCTAATAGCTGGTCTTCGGCATTTTTAAAGAGCATTTTAACGTTATTGCCATCTTGTGCTTCAAGTTGCCATGCACCTTGCATATGAGCAAACACAGGCGCAACCACCACAGGACAAACAGGCGTTTTGACTTGAACAGGCATTGCAGGATAACTAATGGCGGTTTCTTGACCCGATAAGGTTTTGGCCAACGCTCTTGCACCCGCCATAAGCGGTAATACATAAGGTAACACCAAGCCTTCTACTTCGGCACAATCACCCAAAGCGTAAATATCGGGCTGACTGGTGGCTAAAGTTTTATCGACCACAATACCACGATTAACTGTTAACCCTGCTTCTTTGGCTAAGGCAATACGCGGACGCAAACCAATCGCTGACAGCACAATATCACCGTGAATTTCGCTGCCATAGGATAACACAGCGCGTACACCTTCACCCTCGTTATAAACCGCTTGTACACTCACCCCAAAATGAAAAGTCACACCCAAACTGGCCAAGCCGTTAGCCACTGCTTGTGAGGCTTCGGTAGGTAACAAAGCAGGTAGCACACGACCAACTGGCTCGACTAACTGCACCGAATAACCGCCATTGCTTAAATCATTGGCATATTCACAACCAATCAAACCGCCACCAATCACAATCACCTTTTTTTTGCCTGCGGCAGCGTGTTGAAATTTGGCGTAATCCATTAAATCATTAACCGCATAGACGCGGTCTAAGCCATCACCCGCTAACGGGGGTTGAAATGGGTCTGCCCCCAACGCTAATACTAATTTATCGTAGCTAATGGCTAAACCATCCACCGTCACTGTTTTTGCCTTAGCATCAATCGCTGAGACACTGGCAAAGGTTCTGATTTCGGCTTTGAGTTGCTCGGACATTTGTGCCGCGCTTTGCATGGCCAATTGGTCTGCGGTTTTATTTTTGGTATAACCTGTGGATAACATCGGCTTAGAATAATTACGACCATCATCACGGCTAATTAACAC
>Ga0209599_10001615_pt1 | contig 10333 bp, 10 predicted proteins | sample Shrwel_input2_FT_FD_187534 | JGI IMG/M metagenome (GOLD analysis project Ga0209599, IMG submission 187534) | Subsurface microbial communities from deep shales in Ohio, USA - Utica-3 well 1 S input2 FT (SPAdes) (version 2) ... | reverse complement strand
GGCTTAGGGGAATTTGATGCGGATTGCAGTAATTGGCGGCGGAATTGCCGGCATGATGAGCTGGTATTTATTACGCCAACAACACCAGGTGGAATTATTTGAAGCCAACGATTATCTGGGTGGCCACACTGCGACTGTAGATGTCAGTGTTGGTGGAAAAAATTATGCCATTGATACCGGTTTTATTGTGTTTAACAACTGGACTTACCCGTTATTTCACAAATTTCTTGCTGAGTTAAATGTGCCTTTTCAGCCGACTGAAATGAGCTTTTCGGTGAAAAAAACCAGTGTTGATCTGGAGTATAACGGCAACACGCTGGCTACTTTATTTGCGCAAAAGCGTAATCTGCTGCGGCCATCTTTCTGGCGTATGCTGTTAGATATTGTCCGGTTTAATAAATTGGCCAAGCGTTTGCTGGCTGAGCAGCACGCAGATTTAGAACTGCGGATGGATGATTTTTTACAGAAACATGGTTTTGGTGCCGAACTTCGTAACCATTATCTGTTACCGATGGGGGCTGCTATTTGGTCGGCTGGTTTGACCGATATGCCTGATTTTCCGCTGCGGTTCTTTTTGCAGTTTTTTAAAAATCACGGCTTGCTCAATATCAGTGACCGGCCGCAATGGGCGGTGATTAAAGGCGGCTCGCGCAGCTATGTCCAAGCTATGCTTGAACGTTGTGGTGATGAGGGCATCCATCTGAATGCACCTATCAAATCGGTGCGCCGTTATGCCGATTATGTCGAGCTGGAATTGCCGGATGGGCGGCTGGAACGTTTTGACCAAGTGGTATTTGCCTGCCATAGTGATCAGGCGCTGGCTATGTTAGCGGATGCCACTTTGGCAGAGCAGCAGGTGCTTGGTGGTATTGCCTATCAACTCAATGATGTGGTGCTGCATACCGATAGCAGTATTTTACCGAAACGAAAAGCCGCCTGGGCGTCGTGGAATTATCAATTGGGTGACAGCGCCAGCAGCAGAGCGACGTTGAGTTACAATATGAATATTTTACAGGGGCTGCCCTCTGAGCACACTTTTGTGGTCACGCTAAATGATACGGCAAACCTGGACCCGGCGTCTATCTTGCGCCAATTTCAGTATGCGCATCCGGTTTACAACCACTCTACCTTAGAAGCGCAGCAGCGTCGTGCTGAGATTAATGGCCTTAATCGCAGCTTTTTTTGTGGTGCTTATTGGTATAACGGTTTCCATGAAGATGGCGTGCGCAGTGCGGTGGATGTGGCCCGTCAGCTTGGGGTGGACTTCTGATGCAGCCAGGCCATGCCTGGTACCAGGGCGAAGTCGGGCATCAACGTTATCTGCCGAAACGGCATGGTTTTGCTTATCCGGTCAGTTATATATGGCTGGATTTAGCCAGACTGGCTGAATTGGATCAGTATGGTCCCTGGCTAAAGCAGGAAAAATTTGCCGCCTGGAGTTTTCGCCGTGCCGATTATCTGGCCGGTGCTGCTGATTTACGCCAGGCGGTGCTCGACAAAGCGGCCAGCCTGGGGGCGGTGGTGTCGGCAGATTTGCAATTATTTATGCTGACGCCCTTGGCGAACTTTGGCGTCTTTTTTAGCCCGCTGACGTTATATTATGCCTTTGCAGCGGACGGCACGCCATGCTGGCAGTTAGCGGAAGTCAGTAATACGCCCTGGAACGAACGACATTATTATCTGGTGCCGTTAGCCGCCAGTGGTGAGACTGAATTTATTCAGGCTAAGAATTTTCATGTGTCACCCTTTAACCCGCTGGATATGCATTACCAGTGGCAAATCAGTGCGCCAGCAGCTGACTTTAAGCTCAGCATCAGCAACTGGCGGCAGGGCGAAAAGGTATTCAGTGCCTGGTTTTCTCTGCAGCGCCAGCCGTTGGATGCCCGCTCACTGCAACAACAATTGATCCGGACGCCGTGGCAAAACGTACAAGTGGTCATTCGAATTTACTGGCATGCACTGAAGTTACTGCTCAAAGGGCTTCCGGTGTATGGCCATAAACCGCCCAAGGACTCTGTTTTATGACATTATCGCTCACCCAGCATTCAGTGCTGGCCAATCTAGGTTTGCTGGATAAAACTTGTCGCAACCTGATGTTGCATTATTTAGCTAAGCTGACCGGTGGTAGCATTGAGCTGGTGGAAGATCACGACAAACAAATTTTAGGCGACAGCAAAGCAGATTTGCACGTCACTTTAACGGTGGTCGATGCTGCTTTTTATCAAAAGTTGGTGCTCGGTGGCTCCGTTGGCGCAGGTGAGTCCTATATTGAGGGACACTGGCGTTGTGACAATCTGACCAAGTTGGTGCAGATTTTTGCCCGTAATAATCAGTTGTTAGATGAACTGGAGTCTGGCTGGGCCAGGCTCAGTAAACCAGCGCTGAAATTACTGAACTGGCGCAATCGCAATACCTTATCAGGTTCGAAGAAAAATATTTCTGCCCATTATGATTTGGGAAATAGCATGTATCAGTTATTTCTGGACCAAAGCATGATGTATTCCAGTGCTGTGTATCCGACTCAGGACAGTACGTTGGAACAAGCGCAGCAACATAAGCTTAAATTGATTTGTGACCGGCTACAGCTCAAACCGACCGATCATCTGCTGGAGATTGGCACAGGTTGGGGCAGTCTGGCCATTTTTGCCGCCCGTAACTATGGTTGTCAGGTCACCACTACCACTATTTCGCGTGAACAACATGATTATGCCGCCGGGCAGATCCAGGCTGCCGGTTTAACCGGGAAAATTAACCTACTATTTGAAGATTATCGCGAACTGACCGGTTTGTATGACAAGCTGGTGTCGGTCGAGATGATTGAAGCTGTTGGCCATGAATATCTGGATGGTTATTTTGCCAAATGTTCTTCTTTGCTCAAAGCGGATGGTCTGATGGTGTTGCAGGCTATTACTATTGCCGATCAACGTTATGAGTTTTACCGCAAAGAAGTTGATTTTATTAAGAAATTTGTTTTTCCTGGTGGCTGTTTACCGTCAATGGTCAAAATGTCGACTGCGGTGGCGCAACACACAGACTTGGTGATCCGGCAAGTGCAGGATATTGGTCTGGATTATGCCCGCACTCTGGCAGACTGGTGTGCCAACTTTATGGCCGCGCGCGATGCTGTCCATCAGTTAGGTTATGATGACCGGTTTGTCCGGTTATGGCATTTTTATCTGTGTTATTGTGAAGGTGGGTTTTTAGAACGAGCTACCAGCGCTGTGCATCTGGTGTTGACCAAGCCGTTACATCGTCAGCCGGTGTAACCACAGTTTTTGTCCGAAACGACAGGTATTGTCTGACAAACAATACCTGTTTAAACAACTCATTTACCTCACTGTATAATTTGTGTTATACCATCTGACAAAACAGATAAATCTTTCAGTCAGATGAGCAATACAGCAGAACCAAATCCGAATCCTTCAACTCAAGCCAAGCCCGCTGCACTCCAGCTATTGCAGCAACAACATCAGCAATTAACTGCGCAGCGGCTGGAGTTACTGCAGCAAAATCTGCAACTACAACAACAAATCTCAGTGCTGCATCTGATTAATAAACTGGCACTGCAGCTCAACGAATTAACTGAGCCTAAGCAAATATTTGCCTTTGTCGCTCATCAGGTGGCGGCAGGATTAGGCTTTGAGGATTGTGCGATTTTTCTGGCTGATCATCAGCAGCAGACCTTAACCAGAGTTGCAGCCGTAGGCTCGCGGGATTTGCCTGCCACAGAAGGGATCGCCAGCCTGCACTTTGGGCAGGGCATTGTGGGTCAGTGTGCGGCCAGCCGTCAGCCTGTGCTGGTGGCGGATACCCGGCAATCACCGGATTATTTATTGGATGTCAGCGAGCGGCTGTCGGAACTGGCTGTGCCTGTGATGGATCAAGGCGAATTATTGGCGGTGATTGACTGTGAGCAGTGGGAAGCGCGCTTTTTTGACGAGACCCATCTGCAGATTTTGCAGCATGTCGCCAGCATTTTAAGCAGTCGACTGCGTAAACTCAGTGATTTGGCGCGGCTGGAGCAATCAGTGCAACAACTGGAATACGCCGAGCTGGTACAAAAAGCCTTATACGATATCGCTTCACTGAGCTACGACGCAGACCAGCCACAGGCGTTTTATCAGCAGATCCATCAAAGTGTCAATTCGCTGATTTATGCGCCTAATTTTTATATCGCCTTATTTGATCCGCAGCAGGAAGTACTGCAGTTTCCCTACTTTATTGACACTACCGAGCACATTACGCCGGATGCTATCTATCCGAAAGAAATTCTGTCCCACAGTCTGACCGGTTATGTGTTCCGCAATGAACAGCCATTGTTGGCTGATGCCGCGCGGTTGGCACAATTAACCGCTGATCATACGGTGATTGCTTATGGTTCGGCACCGCAATCTTGGTTGGGCGTGCCTTTTCGGTCTGGTGATCAGGTGCGTGGTGTGGTGGTGGTGCAAAGTTACGATCCGGGTATTGGCTATATGCAGAAAGATTTAGAGCTGCTGATCTTTGTCTCACAGCATATTTCCAGTGCTTTAGAACGGGCCTTCGCCCAGCAACGGCTCATTCATCAGGCGCTGCATGATGCACTGACCAATTTGCCTAACCGGGTGTTGTTTTTAAATCGGGTGCAACATGCGTTTAAGCGGCGGCAGCGCTTTCCGGATAAAGTGGTCGCCGTGATGTATCTGGATTTAGACCGTTTTAAAATGGTCAATGACACGCTTGGACACCAGGTGGGTGATAAATTTCTGGTGACAGTGTCGCAACTGTTGAAGAGTTGCCTGCGACAGGTCGATACGTTGGCGCGGCTTGGTGGCGATGAATTTGCTATTTTATTGGAAGATGCTTACAGCCTTGGCGATGTGATTGAAGTGGCGGAGCGCATAGGCAAAGCCTTAGAGCAGCCATTCCGGTTACAACAGCATCAGCTCAGTACGTCAGCCAGTATTGGTATTGCCTTGGCGGACGTCAACAGTCTGATCCATGATACCGATGAGCTGATCCGCCGTGCTGATATAGCTATGTATCAGGCCAAGCAAGACGGGCGGGGCATCTGGCGCAGTTTTTCTGAAGAAATGGATCTGGCGACCACCCAACATTTTCAACTGGAGCAGGAATTAAAAACGGCTTTAGCGCAGCAGCAGTTTATTCTTTATTACCAGCCTATTATCGATTTAGCCAGTGAGGATACCCAAGGTTTTGAAGCGCTGGTGCGCTGGCAACATCCGGAGCGGGGTTTGGTCGGACCGCAGGAGTTTATCCCGCAGGCGGAAGAGCTTGGCTTGCATATTCAACTGGATGATTATGTGTCGCAGCAGGCGATAGCGCAGCTGAGTTCGTGGCGGCATAGTTTTTCGCAACCTTTTTATATCAGTATCAATATTTCTGGCCGCAGCTTTTCCGATGCTGATTTTGCCGGTCGTTTGTTACAACAATTAGCCTCTGCTCAAGTCCCTGCAGCCTATCTGGCGATTGAAATTACCGAAATGGCTCTGATTGATAATATCGCCCAAGCCCGGCTCAGTATCAACAGTTTGCGGGCTGCCGGCGTTAAAGTGCTGCTGGATGATTTTGGTACCGGTTATTCCAGCTTAAGTTATCTGCATGAATTTAAACTGGATGTACTGAAAATCGACCGTTCTTTTATCGCCGGCATCCGGCCAAGAATTCAGGAAAATCCGGTGGTGAATACGATTATCACCCTGGCTAAAACACTGGGGCTGAAAGTGATTGCCGAAGGTATTGAAACCAGTCTACAGCGCAAGTTGTTGTCTGATTTAGGCTGCGATGCCGGACAGGGCTACTGGTTCTCCCGGCCGGTTCCTGCCAAAGAGGCTGCAGTCTGGTTAAAATAAGCCGGCGAGATTGCGGTGAGGATAAAAGCCGCTTGACCCTGTTTGAACAGGGTCAATCAGTCGCTTGCCAGCCGCAGTATTGCCACTGTGGTGAACCGCGTTGTGTTATTTCAACACAATCCGGTTTGGCTCAATATCAATTTTGCCGTCTTTGAGTAAACCGCCAATGGCTTGTTTAAACACTTTTTTACTGATGCCAAAAGCGGCATAAATAGCTTCAGGTTCACTTTTATCTGACAGCGGTAAACTGCCTTGATTGCTTTGCAGTTTTTGCAAAATTTGCTCGGCAACTGACAGGGTTTTCTGATAACCGGGTTTTTCCAGCAACAAGTCAATTTTGCCGTCGTCGCGGACTTTATTGATATAACCTTTGCAGTGATAACCGCGACGCAGCGGTTTAAACACCTGATCTTTATACAACACGCCCCAGTGCTGGCCGTCTACCACCGCTTTGTAACCGAGTTCAGTCGGTTCTGCCACGATGATGGTGACCTCATCACCGCGCTGATAAGACGGCGTGGTTTTACCGATAAACTTATCCAGTTTGCTGGACGCAACAATCCGGTTACTGCGGTCGACATAACAATACACCAGGTAACTGTAATCCTGTTGCATCGGCACATTTTGCTCAGAAAAAGGCACCAGCAGATCTTTTTTCAGACCCCAGTTTAAAAAAGCACCGACTTTGGTGGTGGCAACCACTTTAAGTTGTGCGACCTGACCGACCATCACTAAAGGTTTTTCGGTGGTTGCGATCAGTTGATCTTCTGAATCAAGATATAAAAATACCACCACATCATCGCCAATTTCAGCATCCTTCGGCACATAACGGCGGGGTAACAGAATATCGCCCCAACTGCGCCCATCCAGATAGACACCAAATTCGACTTTTTTCTTGATAGTGAGCGTATTAAGTTGGCCTAAATACATAATTACTCCAGATTAAACAGCAGCGGGCTGGCAGTTTTTAACAGCACAGGATTGATCACGACGGAACGTTCGTGATCAGCAAACCACAGTTGACCTTCCTGAATGGTACATTGTAGCTGCATGGTACGTTGACAGAGGCTCGTCAGCTCCTGTGATTCTTCTGCTTTGATGGCGACCACTGTCAGGTTATCCAGTTCTCTGGCAACTTTTTGCTGATTCAGCCACCATTTATCGACAATAGTGCCGCCATAAGCCAAGATCAGTCCCTGCCGGGCCCGATGACTGGCACGGCGGATCAGCTTGTCTTCAGGCAAACCCAATTCGACCCACAGCTCAATGTCGCCGGTTAAACTATGCTGCCACAGATCAGGTTCGCTATCTTCGGAAATGCCTTTGCCAAATTGCAGCCGTTCATCGGCGCATAAAGCAAAGGCCACCAGCCTGAGCATCATCCGCTCCAGTGTTTCTGATGGATGTTGCGCCAGTGTCAGGTTGTGGGTCTGATAATAATGCCGCGTCATATCGGCAATTGCCAGTTCTGCTTTGTAAATGGTTGCTTTGAGCGCCATAACCGCTTTGTCCTGCCTGTGGCTTACTGCCAAAGAGATAAAAGGGCGCTAGTGTAAACCTTTTTACCCTGCAGTGATATTCAGCCCTGGCAAAATAGCGCTAAAATTGGCGGTGCCGGGCGACTTTAGCGCACCGCAGCATGGATGGCGATTGGATCGGCGTTGCTGCTGCGCTGTTGCTGCACTCGTTGCCAGATTTTTTCATGAAACACATACCCAATGGTATTAATGGCCGGTTCAATCACTGCTACCAGACCGCCGATCATCAGATCGCCGGTCAGCAGATAAGTGACGCAAAATGCGATAGAAAAGTGCATCAGGGCAAAGCTGCTGGTTTTTAACATGGTCATTCTCCTGCGCTCTTTGCGCTGTCTTCGATGAAGTAAATAATAGCGATTCGTATTTGCTGTCGCCAATGGATTAAATCGGCGACTTTCATCGGAAAAATTGCTAAGAACTGATAGTCGCAGGCCAGCTGTGAAAAAAATGCCAGCAGCATGTACCAGAGTTAGTTTTTTGCCGTATGTTTAACAAATTGAATTGCATCAGCAGTTGGAGAGAAGTGAATGAGTATGGATTGCCGGCAGTTTCTGGATGCCAAACAGTATGAATTCTTATTAAATTGGTTTATGCGGCGGCAACAGGAAGTGGGGCTGGCTGCATTGAATGAACCTTTATCTTACGATGGCGACAGCCAGTATGATCGGCTTGCCGCCCAGATGATTGCCCAGGCGGCTATCGCTTACCGGGAAAAATTTGCTGAGGCTGCGCCTGCAATTGTATTCACCAATTTATTTCATCTGGCTGAGCTGGAATTGCAGGGGAAAAGAAACCGGCTGCATAAAGCGCCTTCGCAATTGCAATAAGCAAGCACGAATACCTCTGCGAAAACAGTTGTTGATATGGGTTGGACCCCAAGGGTTGGACCCCAAGGGTTGGACGCCAAGCGCTGGGCAGGCCGGGCAGTCCAACAGCTGTTTTCCGCCCTGGAGCTAATCAGTGAAACTATTCAGTGCGACTATTCAGTGCGACTATTCAGTGAGACACCGCTGTTTTGCTGGCAGGCAAACGTTTAAGGGCATCCGTCAGTAAAGGAATATCCAGTTTTTGTTCCAGTTTAACTCCGGAACCGGCCGACCAGACACTGTATTCACCGTCCTGATCGATAATTTGCATTTTGTCTTTGCGGAACATATACAGTTGATTCGCCACAATATTCAGCTTGGTCTGCTGGCGCTGTTGCAACAGGTTATCCCCATGCCATGGCTGTTGATTGTGGCAGCCCAGTTGCGCTAGGAGGGTTGGCAACAAATCCAGTTGTTGGGTGACTTCGTCGAGTTTCAATTGCTGTAAAGCATCCCAGCGATACCAAACGCTGATTTTGCCAACGGCAAACTTGCCGGGCGCAGCAGTGAGCGGCAGCAACAACTGGATACTGTCCGGTTGCGCCTTTGCGATACCGGCGACAGCACTTTTGACGTCATCCACCAGTTCAAAGCTTATCTTGCTATTGCCTGGCTGGCTGACCAACGCTGTGAGTTCCGGCAAGCGTTGCTGCCAGGCTGGACTTGCCTGCAGGCTGAAAGAATCTGCCGGTAACTGCTGTAACCACTGTGGTGACTGTGACTTGGGTTGTTCACTGCTAAAACGTGCGTACCAAAAATTTTGCCAGGCCGTTTGCACATCAGCCGGAGCCATATGTTGCGGCAGGGGACGCAAGCCAAGCGTTTTTAACTCAGTCGCCGGCAATGGGGACTCAATCGGCAGCAGCCAAATTTGCACTGGCACCTTGCTTACCGCGGTTTCACATTGCAGTTGCACCTGTTCCGGATGTTCTGCCAGGGATAACCAGTTCGCCCCGCTGAGCTCAGTACGCTCACCATTGTCCATCAGGTTATAACGCGTCAACATTGTCCGGGCTGTTGCTGGGTATGTCAGAGGTAACACGTTGTCTTGACGGGTAATTTCATCCAGTTTGCGGGCATCGCCCCAGATATGCAGCAAATGACTGAGCACAAAACAGCCGAGTAACACGGTCAGCGCTGGTTTACCCAGACCGGAGTAACTCAACCTGGCAATTTTTTTCCAGCAATAGTTACTGATGGTCAGTTGGATTACCAGCAGCAAGGCAGCCACAGTGGTGGTGATCAGAATAAAATTACGCAAATTGGTGACCACTTGCTGGCGTAACAACTCAGTGGTTTGTTCATATGAGGCGCTACCTGCGTGATAACCCAGGCTATGATAGACATAAGCATCAAAAATCAGCGCGACCAGGCCGGCGGTTGCTAACACTGCGGCGATACCACGGACATGACGTTGGTAAGGGAAAATCAGACTGACCGGAAAAATCGTCAGGATAAAAAATAAAAAACACAAAAAGGCGGTATGGCCCACCCAGTTTAACAGCAGATACAGCCAGCCAACCACACTGTGTGGCAAGGGATCCGCCAGAAAATAGCTACCGGTGATCAGCAGTGCCAGCAGAATGTTAAAAAAGGTATACCAATGGCCCCAGCGTAATAACCGGTCAATTTTATTGACAAGGGATAGGTTTTGCTCGAGCACCATGGCGGATCAACGCACCTTGCTGTTGACAGCGTCTTGCAGGGCCTGACTAAAGTGCCGGGCGACATCTTGCTGCTGTGCGGCAGGCACATTGGTTTTGATAATGTGGCTGATGGTATTGCCCAGACACATCAGGCTCAGTTCAGTGGTGGCCTGTTGCTGGCGTAAAGTTTCCAACAAGATGTTCACGACAGTTTCGATTTGTTGGTTGGAATACTTGGATTGGATCGGCATGAATTACTCTGAAATTAGCTGAATGAAACAGGTAGAATACTAACAGAAATCCATTTAAACAGGAAAATTTATGTCTGTCGACGTGCATCTGCTGGCGATAAACTTTATCGAAGCCAATGAATCTGCTCAATTAACCGCCCATTTCCGGCAGGAACTGGTGCCTGTCAGTGCACAGGTTGC
>Ga0209599_10001614_pt1 | contig 10347 bp, 6 predicted proteins | sample Shrwel_input2_FT_FD_187534 | JGI IMG/M metagenome (GOLD analysis project Ga0209599, IMG submission 187534) | Subsurface microbial communities from deep shales in Ohio, USA - Utica-3 well 1 S input2 FT (SPAdes) (version 2) ... | reverse complement strand
AGTACAGACTGCGGGTAGGGGCGTGGCTTTGCCGCGCCCTCCTGCGGTGGAGTGCAAGGCAAAGCCGGTCCCCTTCCTTATTTCCGGTCTCCGGTTCCCCTTTTCATCCCATCCCCAATCTCCTCCGTCTCTTCACTTCTTCCGTGCGAGGATCCAGGCTTCGAGCTCGGGTTCTGCGTAGGCCTTACCCCAAGAGTTGTGTCCGACTCCTGAATAGACGGTGAACTTGATGTCGGCGCCGGCGGCCTTGGCGGCGTCCACCATGGCTTGGCCGGTGGCGAGCTTGACCGCGGTGTCGGCGTCGCCGTGGAACGCCCAGATGGGCATGCCCTTCAGCGCCGCGGCCTTGTCGGGCTTGCCGCCGCCGCAAATCGGGATGAGGCCAGCGAAGCGTTCGGGCCGTTCGACGGCCCAGTTCCAGGTGCCGAAGCCGCCCATGCTGAGGCCGGTCAGGATTACGCGCTTCTTGTCCACTTGGTAGTCGTTAAGCGTCTGATCGAGGAACTTGTCGAGCACGCCGACGTTCCAGCTGGTATTCGCCGGACACTGCGGCGCGATCATGACGTACGGCACGGAGCCTCGCTGTTCGAGGGTCTGGGTGAGGCCGGTCTTGCGGACGATTTGCACGTCGGAGCCGCGTTCGCCGGAGCCGTGCAGGAAGACCACGAGCGGCCAGAGCTTGGCTTTGTCCTTACCGTAGTCGGCCGGGAGGTAGACGAGGTGGTTGAGGCCCGCTTCGTCGCCTTTGTCGCCGTGGAGGATGTTCGCCGGCTGAAGCTTCGTGGGCGGTGCGACGAATCCGGGGGCCTTGCTTTTGGCGTCGGCGGCGAAGGCCGGGACGAAGGCCGCACAGGCGGCGAGAAGGGCGAAGAAGCGCATGGGGTGGAGGATAGGGGATGGGGGATAGGGGTGATAAATGAAAGAAGGATTACAGATTACAGAGTACGGATTACAGATTACAGAGTGCGGAGTACAGGGTGTGAATTGCGAATGAAAGGGGGTTCTGCCCTCTGTGCTCCGTGCTCTGTTCTCTTCTTTGCCTCTCACTTCCCTTTCGGGAGGCGGATCTCGGTGTGAATCCAGAGCAGAGCGGCGATGGCTTCGGCAGCCCACGGGGCCAGGCGATCGATGAGGTCGGTGTTGTGCCAGGAGACGATCTGGGCTTCGAGTTTGAGCGTCGCCTCGCTGCATTCCGGAGGCAGCTCGGGGTCGAGCACGTGCTCGAAGACCAGCTTCTGCTTCACCTTTTTCAGCAGGCGTTCCTCATCGCGCAGGAAGTTGGCCACGACGGTCATGGCCTCGGGGCCTTCGGCGACCAGTTCGAAGCGCAGGTAGCCGGCGATGCGTCCCTCGCGCGGCTGGTAGGAGGCGTAGAGCGTGCACCAGTCGTCCTGCAGCTTGGCCTTGGCGCGGAACCCGTCGAGCGCCCGCAACTTCGCCGGCGAGCCCGCCACCTTCAGCTGGGCGTTGATCGCTGTCCAAAGGGGGTGCCGGGTCGCCATGCCAACGACTATGACCAGACCGACCGGGCTTTCAAGCGGTCGACCTGTCATATTATTCACATGCCCTCAGCGCGCCGCCGGCTTGGCCGGGAGCATGAAGTCCCCGACGACCGGGCGGTGGTCCGAGGCCAAGCTGCTGAGAACGGTGACCTTCGTCGGTTTGATGAGGCGGGGCTTCGTCCAAAAGAAATCGATGCGCGACGTGGGTTTGTCGGCTGGGATCGTGAAGCCCGGTTCGTCGGGGGTCAGTTCCGACCAACTGTCCGTGAGGACGGCGGCGAGGAGGGCGTAGGCAGGCCCCTTGGGGGAGTCGTTGAAATCGCCGCAGAGCACGAACGGTCGTTCGGCAGGAAGCTGGGCGACCGCCGCCAGCACGGCCGGGGCTTGCCGAAGGCGTTCGTCGTCACGGCGATCGGCGTCGAGGTGGGTGGTCAGGATCTCGACGTCGCCATCCTGGAAGCGGAGCGTGGCCTGGAGCAGGCCGCGTGGTTCCGTCGGCCGACCCTGCGGCAGCACGGTGTTCTTCCAGGCGACGACCGGAAGGGCGGTGAGCAGGGCATTGCCGTATTCGCCGCCATCCTTGGTGCGCAGGTTGGGGGAGAAGTACGCTTTCCATCCCAGTTGCCGCGCCAGCTCGCCGGCGAGGTCGACGCGGCGTGTGCGGGCCATGTTGCGGTCGACTTCCTGCAAGGCCGCGACGTGGGCTCCGGACTCCTTGATCAGCTGGGCGATACGGCCGAGGTCGACCTTGCCGTCCAGCCCCTCTCCGTGGTGGATGTTGTAGCAGAACACGCGCAACGGAGCGGTCGCCGGCGCGTCTGCCGCGACGCCGGACAGGGTCGCGGCAAGCAGCCAGACAAGCGACAGGAGGGGTTTCATGGTGGGAGGCTAGGGCCCGCCGCCCGAGGTGCAATCGCACAACAAAAAGGGCGTGCCGAAGCACGCCCTTGGTTGGGGAAGCCGCGAAGGGCTTACTTGCCCGCCGGGAACGGGTGTTCCTTGAGGATTTCCTCAGGCGTGTACATCGCCGTACGGCCCTTGTTGGCTTCGCGCACCTTCTTCACCTGGGCCGGGGAGACCGGAGGCAGGTTGTTGCCCCAAGACTGGCGGACATAGGTGAGCACGCCGGCGATTTCGTCGTCCTTCAGCATCTGGCCGAGCGGCGTCATCGCGGCTTGGCCGGCGGCGACGTCGCCGTACTGCTTGCCTTGGAACGTCATCTTGCCGTACATGCCGTTGAGGATGAGCTTGATGGCGCGGTCAGGTTCGCCGTCGATCCAGGGATTCGTCGGGTAGCCGGTCATCTTGGCGAGGGGCGGATAGGTGCCGAAGGTCGGCTTGGTCTTGTCGGGGAAGCTCTCGATGCCCTTGCCGTCGGCCTGGTGGCAGGTGACGCAGAGCGCTTCGCGGAAGTAGACTTCCTTACCGAGGTCGTAGAGCTTCTTGTCGGCCTTGGAGAGCTTCTTGTCCGTCGGGCCGTAGCTGGCTTCGGCGGGCTTCTTGATCGTCGCCAGGTTGAAGTCCTTGCCTTCCGGCAGGGAGGCCAGCTGCTTCATCGTTTCGCGGAAGCAGTACGAGATGTACTGGTCCTTCTCGTCCTTCACGAGGAGGGCGGCGGCGATGGCGCGCTTGGTGTCGGCGCCGTTGAAGAAGCTGAGGGTGCGGACGGCTTCGAGGCGGACGCGCGGGTGCTCGTCCTTGATGGCGGCTTCGACGATCGCGAGGGCGTCAGGGATGCGGTCGCGCTGGTAGCAGACGACGCGGACGGCCTGGGCGCGGGCGTTGTGCTCCGGCGACTTCAGGAGGGCCTTGATGAGGTCGAGGTTGACCACGTTGTGCCACTGGTGGACCCAGAGGGCTTCGAGGATGTGGTGGGCGTCTTCCTTCTTGGTCGCGTCGAACTGCTTCACCCAAGCCTGGGTGGCGGCGATGACCTTGGCGCTGTCGTGCTTGTGCAGCTCGATCTTGGCGCGCTCGCGGACGTTGTTTTCGGGTTCCTTGAGCAGTTCGAGGAGGTTCGCGATCGGCTCACCGTCGATCTTCTTCGGCGTCAGCAGGGGGCGGCTCGGGTAGGTGATGCGGTAGAGGCGGCCATGCTTGTGGTCGCGGTTCGGGTCACGCAGGTGGTGCTGGAGGTGGCCGATGAGCATCTGGGACCAGTCCATCACGTACAGCGAGCCATCGGGGGCGACGGCCACGCCGGACGGGCGGAAGTTGCCGGCCTTGGTGTTGTCGGTCTTGATCAGGCCGGGCTCGATGGTCGTGCCCTTGATGCCCGAACCTTCTTCGGTGAGCTTGGCGCGGAAGATGCCCTGGTAGGTGATCACGTTCGCGTTGAGGAACGTGCCCTGCCAGTCGTCGGGGAAGTGGCGGCTGCTGAGGATGGCCGTGCCCGGGCAGGGGCGCGACGGACGGTTCCACATCTGGGGGTAGCCGGAGTGGGCGCCCGTGTCGAGGTGGCCCGAGAAGCCCGGACCGAAGTAGTTGGCGTTGCCGGTGGCGTCGGTGATGATGTCGTTGCCCCAGTAGTCGAACACGCGGCCGTGCGGGTTGGCGAAGCCGTAGGGGACGTAGCGCGAGAACTTGTAGGTCATCGGCTCGAAGCGGTAGATGGCGCCGTTGGTGTTGCGGACCGGGCCCTTGTCGAAGGTCTCGACCTGGGTGCGGTGGAAGACGCCGTCGGAGAAGTACATCGCGCCACCCGGTTCATAGCAGATGGAGTTGGTCTCGTGGTGGGAGTCCGCGGCGTCCATGCCGGTCAGGAACTTTTCCTTCCAGTCGGCCTTGCCGTCGCCGTCCGTATCGCGGACGAACCACATGTCGGGCGACTGGATGAGGATGACGCCATCCTTGTAGAACTGGAAGCCGGTGGGGCAGTTGAGGCCGTCGAGGAAGACGTGCGACTTGGCGACCTTGCCGGTCTTGGGGTCGAGGTCGAGGACGAGGAGCTTGTCGTAGTTCTTGGTCTTCGGGGAGGTCTCGGGGTAGTTCGGCCAGACGGCGAGCCAGAGGCGTCCCTTGGTGTCGAAGTTCATCTGCACCGGGTTGATGAGTTCGGGGATCGTCGTTTCGTCGGCGATGAACTCGACCTTGCAGCCCTCGGGGACGGTGAGGTACTTGAGCTGCTCCTCGCCGGAGAGGTAGGGGACCGGCTCTTTGCGGTTCGGCGGGACGGCGATGTCGGGGAGGAGGTTGTCGTCCTTCACGGTGAAGGCCTTGCCGTTGGCGGCGGCCCAGATGGCCTGGTCGCGATTGGCGGTCTTGATGTCGCGGTTGGCGAGTTCCCGGCCGATGACGGTGGCGTTGTCGATGCCCTCGTACTTGATGCGCGAGCGCTGGCCGTAGATGTTGAACTGGTCGACGGTGCGGTAGCGGCGGTGCCACTGGGTGGACTTCTCGTTGACGGCGGCGAGGAGCGCGGCGTCGATGGCCGGGGCGGCCTTGCCGAACAGGGCCTGGAACTGGACGGCCGCGAGGGCCGCGTCGCCGGCTTCGTTCAGGTGGATCCCGTTGATCGTCAGCGGGGACTTGGCGGCGGCGTAGAGTTTCTGCGAAGCGGTGAAGAGGTCGACGAACTGGACGCCGTTGGCCTTGGCGACTTCGCCGAGGGCGATGGTGTAGGCGGCGAGGTTCTTGTTGTTGCGGGCGACGATGGCCGGGTCGAAGTGCGCGGACTTCAGGTCTTCGTGGGCGATCGGGGAGAGGAGGACGAGGCGGACCTTGCCCTTGCCGTAGTCCGCGGCGAGCTGCTTCTTGACCCACTCGTCGATGTTCTTCTTGAAGGCGTCGATGCCTTCCGGGCCGCGGAAGCTTTCGTTGAAGCCCCAATAGGCGAGCATGACGTTGGCGTGGAAGTCGGTGCCGAAGTGGTAGGTGACGGCGGTGTTGCCGGACTTCGTGGCGAGCGCGCCGGGCTTCATGTTGAGGAAGAGCTCGAGGGCGGGCACTTCATCGGAGCGATGGCGGGTGTTCACTTCGTCGCCGGAGAAGCCGAGGTTGCGCACGACGAGGTCCTTGTCGGCGTTGGCCTTGTGGATCAGCGCTTCGAGGTGGCCGAAGTGCTGCTGACGGTCGGCGAGACCGCCACCGACGAAGGCGACGTTGTCGCCTTTCTTCAGCTCGAGGGTTTGGGCCTGCACGCCGGCGAAGCCGAGCATGGCGAGGAGGAGGGTGAACAACGGACGCATGTGGATGTGTTGGATGAAAGGAAAGCGGAAGTCCGAGACCACCAGCCTGGCTAGGCGGTGGAATGGAGGGGGTGGGTCAAGGTGTGGATTTTTCGACCCCCTGCCAAGGGCAATGTTCCCCGTCGGGTCGCCGATTAGGCCACCATTTCCCGCCAATTAGCGGGGCGGGGCGGGCTGGCCGTCACTTCAGCTTCGTGATGGTCACGGGGCCGAGCTTCATCATCGCCGGGCAGGTGCCGTGGGCCAGGATCCCCAACCGCACGAGGCCGTCGGCCATGGCGGGCGCGCCGGCCTTCTGCGAATCGTAGAGCAGGACGCCGTCCAGGTACCATTTGACATAGCCGTCGCGCACCTCGACGCGCGCCAGGCCTTCCGTCGCCTTGCCGTCGGCCTTGGGGTGGTTTTTCGGAAGGGAGAAGAAGGTGGGCTCGGACCAAGGGAATTTCTTGCTGGGCGCGAAGAAGGCGCCGCCAGGTTGCTTCAACGTACGGATGCCGGAGAAGAGCACGCGCGGGTTGTCCTCGGGGTCCTCGAGCCAGAGGCCAAGCAGGGCGAAGGGGCTCTTGCCCACTGGGCCTTCGGGGAACATCTCGTGCGAATGCTCGAAGGTGAATTCGAGCGCGTAGGGCTGCGGGAGCGGCGCACGGAGCTCGACGAAGTTGAAGCCTTTGTAGGGCGTCGGCTTGTGGCGGCTTTGCTGGAAACTGCCGAGGTGCAGCTTGTTGCCGTCCTCGTAGACGCGGTAAAAGTTGTTCTTCTGCCGCCAGACGGGGCTGGACCACGGCAAGCGGAGCACGCCCTTCGCATGGTACTCGCGCGTGGCCTCGGCCGTTTGGCGGAGGATGTCGAGGCGGTCCTTCGAGGGGTCGGAGAGCGCCGGGCTGGCCGCGGCGGCGGCCTTGAGGGTAGCGAGCACGGAATCGATTTTGCCCGGTTGGGACCACGCCTCGATGAAGGAGGCTTCGAATTGGGGCTTTTCCTCGGAGGCGGCGGGCCAGCCCCACCATTCGTTCGCCAGGCTCGGTCGTTCCAGCAACAACAGCTGACCAGCGCAGTCCCGGTGCGGGTATTGGCCTTGGGCCTCAACTTTGTCCCGGCAGTAAAGGTGTCGGTTCGTGAGCAGGACCTGGGCGCTGTCGATCTTTCCGTCGGGGCCATCGGGGACCGTGTTCAATTGACGCAAGGCCGCGAGCTCTTCCTTGCTGTTGTGCCAATAGATGGCGAAGAGGGCGTAGATGATCGCCTTGGGGTCGATGAAGAGGCCACGGATGGCGGGCCGTTCTTTGCGCCCGACGCCGGCCTTTTGGATGGCCGCGACGGCTGCGACCATGCCGGCGTATTCCTTGTCCATAGCCGCATGGACGCGGCGGCGGAGGTCTTCGTGGCTTTCACCCCTGTAAGGGCTGACGCCATTCAATTCCAGCCAATGGACGAGGCCCTGAAGATAGACGGCCGTGTCCGGCTTATCCTTGGTGTGGGCCGTCTTGATGAAGCGGTCGTCGATGGCCGAGCTCGGCCCCGTGTAGGCGTGCCGGAATAGCAGGTCGAGAACCTCTGCACGTTCCACGTCGGAACGGGAGAGCGCGAGGCATTCTTCGCCGAACTTGCTGCGGACGCTGGAGCCCGGGTTTTTGCTGACGGCGTTGGGGTCTGCGAGGACCTGGCTCCCGAGGTCGTAGGCGGCCAGGATGAATGGACTCAGGTTGCAGTGTTCGAAGGCGGCGGTCTTGCGCGCGAGCTTGAGCTCCTTTTCCGTCAGGCCCATGTACCGGAGGTAGTTGTCGCGCTCGACTTCGGAGAGTTCATCGGCGAAGCCGTTGGATTTCTCGTTCCAGGCCAAGTGGCGGTAGATGATGCCAAGCAGAATGTGGCGCGAGGCGGCCGGCTTGAAGTCCTCGGCCTGCTTGAGCGCGGCCACGAGCGGGTCGTATTCCTTGGCCGTCACGAGGCGCATGTGGACGATGCCGCGCTTGTCGGCCATCGGCAGCATCAGCGTGAGCTGATTCCATTGCCGCGGCGTCAGTTGCGCGCGGTCCTTGACGGCTTGGGTGAGCTCCTTGAGGAAGGTAATCTTGGCGTTGTTGGTCGGGCTGAGGATGACCTGGAGGTTCATGTCCCAGAGGCACCATTGCCACATGATCTTCGTCAGCGCCGGCGCGTTCGCCGGGAGCTTGACGTTGGCGACCGCGAACTTGCGCACCATGACGGTCGGGACGCTTAGCTCCCCGGTCATGTTGTAGGCCGTGGAGCGTTCGCAGAGGAGCGAGAAGAGGATGAGGGCCTCGGGTTTCCGCCACTCGGCCTTATCGGGGGCCCGCTCCGAGCTCTTGATCCACTCCGCATGAAGGCGGACGGCGTCGACCTCGAGCCAGGCTTCGCCGTCGAGCGCGCGGGCGGATCGCTGCGCCCAGAGTTTGAGCTCAGGGGAGCCCGGCCCGGCCTCGATGATCTGCGCGAGGCCCTCGTAGAGCGAGGCCCCGTGCGCCTTGGAGTTGTCGGGCTCCGCGGCGAAGGCCGTCAGGGCGGAGAGGAAGAGGGCAAGCGCGAGGGTGAGCGGTCGCATGACGGGAGGAGGTTCTTCCCGCCCACCGTCCGCCCGCAACCTTATTTACTTGTTCAATAACTGCTTGGTCACCTCGGCCATGTCGATCTCGGGCTTGGCGGTCCAACGCTGCTTATACCCGGCAGGGGCCTCGACCTTGGTCCGGAAGATCACGGTGTTGTCCAGGTCGAGGTCCGCGGTCCAGATGAACTTGGCGCCGGCGAAGCTTTCCTTGGCCTTGGTGAAGGACTCCTTGGGGTTTACGCGTTCCTCGGTGAACTCGGTGGCCTGGGCCCAGCCGGAGTCGTCGAAGTCGACGGCGTACCAGTTGGCGGGGATGGGCTTGTGCTGGACCTTGGGGTTCGCGACGTCGCGGTTCAGCGGGCCTCTGAAGAAGCCTTTGGCCTTCCACGTCGCGTTCGTGACGGTGCCGTCGGAGAACTTGATGATGAGGCCGGCGTCCCCGATGTGGTTGCCGTATTCGAGGCCGGTCTTGGGGTCGGCGTTGTCCATGGCCATGACGGCGATGGTCATCGGGTATTCTGGCATGATGTCCACCGAGACGACGTTGTGCGGCATGTACTCGATCGGGTCGACGACGCGGAGCTTGCCGTTGATGAAGAGGATGAACCAGTTGTCCGCGTAGACGTTGAGCTTCAGCGCATCGGCGGGGGAGGGCTTGATCAGGCCGGGAGGGTCACCGGGGCCGCCTTTGCCGCCCTTGCCGCCTTTGCCGCCTTTCGGCCGGTCACCTTTGGGGCGGTCGCTTTCGGGAGCACCGGGTTGGGCTTGTTCGCCCAGCGCGCCGGTCTCGCCTTTCGCGCCGTCGGGCTCAGCCGGCGGACGCTTGCCGCCCTTGCCCCCTTTGCCGCCTTTACCTTCGCCCTTGGGGCGCTCGCCGCCGCCGGGGCCGCGTTCGTTGGGCTTGTAGGTTTCGACGACGGGAGCGCCGTCGGGGCGGCCATACGTGAACGTCCACGTGCCGTCTTCGTTGGCGACGTACTTCACGCTGAGGGACTTGCCGCTCAGGGTGTAGCGCAGTTCGAAGGTCTTGCCGTCGGCTGAGGCGGTGAAGTCCTTGATGAGCGCTCCGCGGAGCGGCGACTGTGAATAGGCGGCGCCTTCCTTGCGCACGTGGCTGGCGGAGGGCTGCGGGTCGACCTGGCCGCCGACTTCGGTGACTTCCCCGTGGAAGCCGCCATTGATGTATGGGTAGACCTTCTGCGCGTGGTAATGGTAACCGAGCGCCTTCGTCTCGTGGCCGCCGAAGTCGTCGAGCTTGCCCGGCGCGGAGCCATCGGGCTCGTTGTAGCCGTAGATCGCGTAGCCATCGAGCGCCACGGCGATGGGCTTGCCCTTGCCGAGCGTCTTCTCGAGGAAGACCGGAGCGTCGTGGTAATGGTAGTCGTCGCCCTTGCCGCAGTGGCCACCGAAGTCGTCGAGCTCGCCGAACTTCTTGGCGTCGTCGCCGCGGTTGTTCAGCGCGTTGAAGATCGGGATGCCGTTGGCCGCGAGCGCGATGGCGCCGCGCATGAAGTGCGTCTTGGCGGACATCGGTTCCTTGGCGGGCACGGGGTGGAGCGGAATCCGCCAGGCCTTATCGCCCGCGTAGGTCTGCGGGATCGGCACCTGTTGCTGCCAGGACTTGATGCCGGTCATGAGCGGGTGGTCGGGCAGGCCCTTGGCTTCGACGTAGAGGTATTTCTCGTCCCAGCGCACGCCGACCTTCGGGGCGAACGCCTGGAACGGCGCCGCCAGCGCCGGCGCCGTGCCGTTGGTCGAGCCGGCCGCCAGCGTCGTGAAGTTGAGGTAGAACTTGGCCGAAGGAGCGACCAGCGGCGCGGTCTTGGCTTCACGATACTTCGCCTCGATCGGCGGGATGTGCGCATGCAGCGAGGGCACGGCAGAGGTTGCGGCGAGGAGGGCCAGGCAGCGGACGGCGAGACTCATGCGCATGATTATAAGGCAAACTGGGTTAAGGGGAGATTAAGCCCGAGAGTGGGGTTGAGGGTTGTGGGTTGAGGGGCGAGGGAATGGCAGGAAAGACACGTGCACGTCGGTGACGTCCGCTGGCTCGCGGCTGTATGCCGCAGCACTTCCCCCAACCCCCAACCCC
>Ga0209599_10001610_pt1 | contig 10377 bp, 9 predicted proteins | sample Shrwel_input2_FT_FD_187534 | JGI IMG/M metagenome (GOLD analysis project Ga0209599, IMG submission 187534) | Subsurface microbial communities from deep shales in Ohio, USA - Utica-3 well 1 S input2 FT (SPAdes) (version 2) ... | reverse complement strand
AAAACACAGATGAAAACTATCCTTTTAACAGCATTCCTCTTAGCAGGAAATATTTTCTTTGGCCAGCAAAACGAAGAGTTTAGACTTATCAAGCAACATTTTGATCGTCAAGAAAATCTATTGAAAATTGAGTTTGTCAAGAAGTATAATAATGCTTTTACGGCTCAAGAAAAAGAAACCGTCAAAAAAGATTTTACAGAATTTATGCTCAAATTAGACAGTATAAGAAATACTGCGTATCTTGGTGCATTAATAAGAGTGAAAAATGTAGAAGAACTTGAATATTTAAAAGGTCAATCTTCTTCTAATGCTAAAGCTTGTCATACAGAAATAGACGAAGCGCCAGAATTCCCCAATGGAATAGATGCTTTGAGAGAAAAGGTAGCTTCTTTATTTTATTCAAAAGGGATTGAATATTGTAAAAATGAACTCAATACTACCGTGAGCTTTGTGGTAGATGAAAATGGTTCAATTACAGATATCAAAGCAGAAGGTGAGAACATAAGTTTTAATAAACAAGCAGAAATTGCCATGTATCTTATTTCAGAAAAATTTACTAAGCCTGCTCTTCAAAAAGGAAATGCTGTAAAATATGCTTTCAGAATGCCTTTGAGTATTAAATTCGAATAATTTTTATGCTAAAAATCTTTTTCTTTCTTCTTTTTTTCTGTGGAATAAATGCTCAACAATTAGAATCTTTAAAAATTCTAAAAGCAAAGCATGACAGCATAGAAACTCAACTAAAACTAAAGTATCAGGAAGAAATTAAAGGAAAATCTGAGTCTGAAATCAGCGAAATTTATTACCAAAATCTACTCAGCAGAAGAAAAAATAATAGAGAACGTTTTAACCATTATTTTTCGGCGGTTCAAACGTTTTTAGAAAATCAAAAACTGATTGACCCAAGTCCAGAAGCAGCCCAACAAGAAATTCCTGATAAAGCAGCGAATTATTCTCAAGGTTTTCCCGCTCTATATAAAGAAGTACATGATTTTATCAAAAATCAATATCAAGATAGATTAGATGATTATTTTACCAAATCTGCTAAAATTCATTTCATTGTTCAAAATGACCATTCACTTTACATAGAAAAAGTTGAAGGTACGGAGAAAGAATTTAACGATTTAGCTTTGCTGTCATTTTTAATGACCACTGGAAAATGGGAAAGTGCTTTTCAAAGAGGAATGAATGTAAAATCTAAATATGTCTTGCCTGTAAAATTTGTAGTAGAAGAGTAATGTTTACACCAGAATATTTCATGAAACAGGCTTTGCAAGAAGCCGAAATTGCCAGAGAAAAAGACGAAGTTCCTATTGGTTGCGTGATTGTTTTCAAAGATAGAATTATCGCGAGAGGTCATAATCTTACAGAACAATTAAATGACGTGACTGCACACGCAGAAATGCAGGCAATTACTTCTGCTGCTAATTTTTTGGGTGGAAAATATTTAAAAGATTGTACAATGTATGTTACACTAGAACCTTGTGTAATGTGTGCAGGAGCTCTAACTTGGTCACAGATTTCAAAAGTTGTCATTGGTGCGAGAGATGAAAAACGAGGTTTCATCAATCAAAATGTGAAACTTCATCCTAAAACAGAAGTTGTTTCGGGAATTTTAGAAAATGAATGCTCAGAAATCGTGAAAAATTTCTTTAAAAATAAAAGATAATTTTTGGGCAGCTTTTCCGCCTTCCGTTCCCGCTTTTTTACTTCACTGCGTTTCGTAAAAAGAGCTTCACTCAAGTCGGGCTGCGAGATTTCGTCTAAAAAATACAGTTTTCCTCAAAAAAATTCTACAGATTTTTGAAATTATTTGTCTTTTCCTAGGAAATAAAGACCTTTTAGAGTGTGTAATTTATCCGCGATATCTATTTTATTGGTTAAAGGTTGATAAACATGAGAAACGCCACCTGTTGCAATAACGAAACATTCATCGTTTACTTCTTCGTTTATACGGTCAATAAAACCTTCTACCATTCCTAGAAATCCATAAACCATCCCCGAAGTCATACAAGAAACCGTATCATGTCCCAGAACAGATTTTGGTTTAGTAAGTTCTATTTCAGGAAGTTGCGCGGTTTGTTTCACCAAAGAATTAAGAGAAGTGATAATTCCTGGAGCGATGATTACTCCCAAAACTTCTCCATCTTCGGCTACACAACTTGCAGTAAGTGCAGTTCCGAAATCTAGAATAATTTTCTTTTTGTTGGGATAGAGAAAATGAGCTGCCACTAAATTGGCAAAAATGTCTGTTCCCATTTGATTGGACTTGTGATGAATAGGAGAGTGCGTTTTTCTATCTACCACTATGGCTTCTATTCCGTGAATTTTATACAAAGCACTGCTGATAATGTGTGTAAGCTGAGGGACCACAGAACCAATAATGATTTTATCTACCTTTTCTATATCTACATTGTACGTTTGGTACAGCATAGAAAATTGGGCGAAAAGTTCGTCTCGGGTTCCGTAAGGTTTGGTGTTAATAATCCAAGAAACATCACATTTACCATCAATAAAATGGCCAAATCTAATATTGGTGTTGCCAATGTTTATTACAATGCTCGTCATTGATTTTTAAAAGAAAAATTAGAGCCGAAAGTTAAGCATTTTCTGCATAAAAAAAGTTGAGAAATTTCTCAACTTTTATTTCACTTCTAAAAAATTATTTTCGGGGTTTACATCTGCCAATCTTTGTGAGAAATCTATTCCTAAAATTTGTAAATCAGATTTTTTGTAAGGAATGGTCAAAGTGTATTCTTTGGTAGTCCAATTCCAATAGTTTAAGGTTTGTAAGTCTCCAAAATAATCTTTGGTTTTAGGAGCTCTCATCATATTCAGCGGAATGTGATAGTTCACCGTTTTTTTGTCTTTGGTGAAAATGCTAAAATCAATTGGCATAGGAACTTCACCGTTGTTTACTAGGGTAATTGTGGTAGAGTTTTCGTTATATTTTACATCTTTTATCGCGTAATCTATGGTTTTGGTTGTGTTAATCCAATAATGATGGAACCATTTCAAATCCATACCAGAAATTTGCTGTGCAATATGGAGAAAATCTCTATCTGTAGGATGTTTAAGGTTCCAGTCTTGGTAATATTTTTTCAAAATTTTAGATAAATTTTCTTCGCCCACAATGTAGCCTAGTTCTACTAAGAACAATTCGCCTTTGGTGTAAGAAGCTACGGTGTAAGCTGTTCCGTTATCGTGATGGTCTGCTAACCAAACTGCTGGTTCTTCTTTGCCAGATTTTACGAATCTTACATAAGACTGAATTGCATTGTAAAAAGGATTTGGCATATCATCTTTAGGGAAAAGTGCATTCATCACGAAATCTTCTGCATAACTGGTAAAACCTTCATCTAACCAAGGTTTTGTACTTTCGTTAGTGGCAAGCATTTGCTGGTACCAAGAGTGTGCTCCTTCATGAATCATCAATCCTAATAAATTTTCTAAACTTCTAGCTTCGCCCAGAATCATGGTGCACATTCCGTATTCCATTCCGCCATCTCCACCTTGTACAAAACTGTAGGTAGGATAAACGTATCTGCCAAAAGTGGCATTCATCAGTTGGAAATATTTGGTAATGTAGGGTTGAGCTTCGCTCCAGAATTGTGTTTTTTCAGATTTTTGGTATACAAAATTCACTTTTGGGCCATCTGGAACGATGAAGGTTTCTACGGAATAGTCTTTATCTGCAGCCCAAGCAAAATCTAAAATATTTTTTGCGGTAAAACGCCAAGTTGCCTTGTCGTTTTTATCTGTTTTTATCGTAGGATTTTCGGTGTAGCCTTTTACTTCTGTAGGATTTTCTAAAACGCCACCTGCGCCAATTACGTAATTTTTATCAATCTTTATGGTTACATCAAAATTAGAAAAAGGAGCGTGAAATTCTCTACCTACATAATCAAAAGTTGCCCAACCATCATAATCATATTCTGCTAGTTTTGGGAACCATTGCGTCATGGTCATGTCTACACCTTCTCTGTTATTTCTGCCACTTCTTCGGATTTGTTTAGGAACTACAGAATCCCAATCCATCGTAAAAGTGGTGGTAGAGTTTGGTTTTATTTTTTCGTTGAGGTAAACCTTCATAATGGTTTCTTGAACTTCAAATTTTAGAAGTTTTCCGTTTTGTTTAATCCAGTTTACGGTTTGTGAGCCTTCTTCGTTTTTAGGAATAGTAGCTAATTTAGAATTTCCGAATTCAGTTAATCTTCCGTCTGCATTTTTTCCTTGGTTTTGTACTCTTTGATCCATCAAAGAATTGGGTTTAAAAGCATTCCAATACAAGTGGAAGTACACTACTGAAAGTTCATCAGGAGAATTATTGGTATATTTTATTTCTTGGTTACCGTGATAAGAGTAATTAGCAGCATCTACATCGATTTCCATTTTGTAAGAAGCTTCTTGTTGGTAATAAGCTTGTTGTTGTGCTGTAATTAATCCTACGATTAAAGAAAATATAGCAACGAGTCTATTCTTCATATCATAAATTTTTTCAAATATAAATCAAATTTTAGACTGCTATATTAAATAAAAATCCTTCCAAAAGCAAAGTTTGGAAGGATTTTATTAAAAGTTTATGATTTTTACTTCTTTGTCTTGTTTTTAGCAGAAGATTGTAAAATCTTTTCTAAAATTCTTAGCGTGATTAAATAAGTAGGTTTTACCCCCGTTAATCCTAATCCGCCAGAAGAAAGGGTAGAACCTGTTTCTAATGGATTATCAGAAGCGTAATATGCATACATTACAAATAAATCTTCTGAAATGTGTTTTCTGATTTTAGAAGCTACTTGAATCGCTTTTTGGTAATGAGCTCCTTCCATTTCTAGACCAATTGATTTCCAAGAAGTAGTCATGAAATAGGTTAAAATATCTTTATTCTGAAGAGAAGTTCCTAGAACTGTAATCATGCTTCCTTCGAAAGCTCTTAATTCATCATCTTGGAAATCTTCTAATTTCAAAGCGTTTTCAAATGGATAATTATCTGCAGTTCCTTCGAAAATGTGAGAAGTAGGAATCATAATGTCTCCTTTTTCACCGGTAAGAATTCCGGCTTTACCCATGATAGAAACAGATTTTACATTCATGGTATAAACATTTCCTTCGTATTCGAATGGTCTTAACAACTCATCCATCACTTCATAAGCTTGTTCACCAAAAGCGTAATCGAAAACCATTAAAACATCATCTCCTTTGTATCCAGAATTGGCAAATGGAGAGTTTTTAAGGTCTACTTTTGATAAATCAATCAACTGTACATCTATATTACTTCCAGAATTATCGTCTATGTAAATCATTTCTTTAGAAATTGCATAGTCTAGAACTTTATCTCTAAGTTCTTTCTTGTTAGAAATTTCTTCGTAAAGAGAATAATCTACTTCTTTAGTATTCTTTTTCTTCAATGCGTCATTGGCAAAAAGCATGTTTTTCACCGAGTGCATATTCGCGGAAATAATATGTAAAGGTCTGTTTAATAAATTGTTATCTCCTAGAACTTGTTTTACGTGATTCGCCCATTTTTCGCCGAAATAATGGTGGCCAACTCTTTCTTTTAGGATAGCACTGAAATGAATTTCTCTTTCTCTCACTTGCTTCAAGTCGTCAAAACTTACTTTTCCTAAGTGATAAATAATTTTGAAAAGTCTATCAGGATTGTTGTCTTCGCCGAAATTATTATAAGCATTAAGCGTTTCTTCGAAAGTTCTTCCCAAAAGCGAAGAAAGATGAATAAGGGCTACTTCTTTTTCTTTTCTGCTGAATTTTTTCTCGCCTTTTGCTACTTGTTCTATAATTTTCCAAGAGCGTTTTGGTTCTCCGTCTTCATCTATTAAGAAAGCAATGTTTCTTATTTTATCTGCTTCTATATATAAGAAAGTAAGGTGAGTTAGAATATCATAAATTTCTGAACGACCAAGTAGAACCTCTATGTTCATTTGGTGTTCATCTATTCTATAGCAATTTCTTCTACGTTTTTTAGGAACTATAGGTTCAAAACTTCCTTTGTCAAAACCTTCGTCTGAAGTAAGGTGAATAAATGCGCATTCTTCTATACCTTCTGGTAATCTGTCTAATACATATAATAAACCATCTAGTTCTACTTTATTAGGAACATTCATGGTTCCGTAGATTTCTGGATTGATGATTTTTAGAAGGCTTCTAATGCTATCACCCGAAACTCCTGAAGGTTTAAAAAATCCTCTGTAAAACAAATGTCTCATAGAGACATAAATTCTTTCGATTGCTTCTGTTGTTTCTCTTGCTCTAGAATTTGCCATATATATTTTGTTTTTAAAAAAGTCTACAAAGATACAACTTTTATTTTTAATTAAAGATATGAACGCTTATTTGCGTTGATTTTGAGTGATTTAAGTTTCTTTTTGGACAAAGAGATTTGTTTCTCTAAGGTATGAAAAATAGCCTAAACTAAAATTAATTTTATATTAAAATAGATTTAAGTTATCGGTTTTATTGATTTGCTATTCAAAAATCTATGTAAAATTTACAAATACCCTTAAAATTTTAGGGGTGTTTTAAAAAAGTTTCGATTTTTTACTTAAATTTGCTGAAAATTTTAACACCTATATGTCAACATTAAGATTTAAAGCGTTAGAAACGCTTCCTTTTAAAAACTTTAGAAAAGATAATCATGTAGAAGTTCCTGCAAAATTATCAGAATTGTATTGCGAAAATGTTTTCTCTGAAGAAACCATGAGAGAATATTTAACCAAAGAAGCATTTCAGTCTATCTTAGATGCTATAAGAAAAGGAACAAAAATCCAAAGACATATTGCAGATCAGGTTGCTGTAGCAATGAAAGATTGGGCTTTGTCTAAAGGAGTGACTCACTACACTCACTGGTTTCAGCCATTAACAGGAGCTACTGCAGAAAAGCACGATTCATTTTTTACTCCAATTGAAGGTGGAAGAGCTATCGAAAGATTTAACGGTGGAATGCTCATTCAGCAAGAACCAGACGCTTCTTCTTTCCCGAATGGTGGAATTAGAAATACTTTCGAAGCGAGAGGTTATACAGCTTGGGATCCTACTTCTCCAGCTTTTATTATGGGAACTACACTTTGTATTCCTTCTATTTTTATTTCTTATACTGGTGAAACATTAGATTACAAAGCACCATTATTAAGAGCTTTACATGCTGTAGACGAAGCCGCAACAGAAGTAATGCAATATTTTGACAAAAATGTAACGAAAGTGGTTCCTACTCTAGGTTGGGAACAAGAATACTTTTTAGTTGATTCTGCATTATATCAATCAAGACCAGACTTAGTATTAACTGGTAAAACGTTATTAGGACATTCTCCTGCAAAAGGTCAACAGTTAGATGATCATTATTTCGGTTCTATTCCTACTAGAGTGATGAATTTTATGAAGGAACTAGAAATAGAATGTATGAAATTGGGAATTCCTGTTACAACTAGACATAATGAAGTTGCTCCAAACCAGTTTGAGTTGGCTCCAATGTTTGAAGAAGCAAACGTAGCAGTAGACCACAATTCACTTTTGATGGATGTAATGGCAAGAGTAGCTCATAAACATCATTTCCATATTTTACTACACGAAAAACCATTTGCTGGAGTAAACGGAAGTGGAAAACACAATAACTGGTCACTTTCTACAGATACTGGCGAAAATTTATTGAGTCCAGGGAAAAATCCTAAGAAAAACTTACAGTTTTTGACTTTCTTCGTGAATACGATTAAAGCAGTTCATGAATATGCAGATTTATTAAGAGCAAGCATTGCTTCTGCAAGTAATGACCACAGATTAGGAGCAAACGAAGCGCCGCCTGCAATTATTTCTGTTTTCATCGGTTCTCAATTATATAGTGTACTTTCTGAATTAGAAAAAGTGACTAATGGTAAACTTTCTCCAGAAGAAAAAACAGAATTAAAACTAAATGTAGTAGGTAAAATTCCAGAAATTTTATTAGACAATACAGATAGAAACAGAACTTCGCCTTTCGCATTTACAGGAAATAAATTTGAGATTAGAGCGGTAGGTTCTTCTGCAAACTGTGCAGAATCTATGACGGTAATGAATACCATCGCTGCAAAACAATTAAAAGAATTTAAAAAAGAAGTAGATGCTTTAATTGAGAAAGGCCTTAAAAAAGATGAAGCTATTTTCAATGTGTTAAGAGAATACATCAAACAATCAAAAAACATCATGTTTGAAGGAGATGGATATTCTGATGACTGGGCAAAAGAAGCGCAGAAAAGAGGTTTATCTAACCTTAAAACTACTCCAGAAGCTTTGGAAAGAGAAATGGACAAAAAATTCGTTAAACTTTACGAAGAAATGGGCGTTTTCTCTCATGTTGAAGTAGAAGCTAGAAACGAAATTAAGTTAGAAAAATATTCTACTGTAATTGATATTGAAGCTAGAGTTTTGGCAGATATTGCTAGAAATCACATCATTCCAGCTGCATTAAACTATCAGAACAGATTGATAGACAATGTAAAAGGATTAAAAGAAATTTTCGGAGATAAAGAATTCAAGGCTTTGGCAAAAGAACAAATGAGTTTAATTACTCAGATTTCTGAAAACGTTTCTATTATTAAGTTAGGAGTAGAAGAGTTGTTAAAAGCGAAAGATAAGGCTAAATCTACTACCAACTCGCAGAAACAGGCAGAAGCCTATTGTAACGAAGTGAAGCCATTGTTTGATAAAATTAGGGAAGCATCAGACGCATTAGAAATGATGGTAGATGATGAGCTTTGGCCACTCACAAAATACAGAGAATTATTATTCACTAGATAATCACACTTCCCTCTCCTTTTCGAGAGGGATTTTTTTTTAAAATTAATATGAAAATAGATATCCTAAAAACCGAATCACATCACAAAGATTTCCAAAAATTAGTCTACGAATTAGATCTTTATCTTGCAGAAATAGACGGAGAAGACCATTCTTTTTATGCTCAATATAATAAGCTAGATGCTATAAAAAACTGTATTATTATTTATATAGACAAAGAACCCATTGCTTGTGGTGCTTATAAAAAATATGATGACCAAACCATCGAAGTTAAAAGAATGTTTACCAAAGAACACTATAGAGGAAAAGGATATGCTAAAATGGTTCTATTGCTTCTTGAAAAATGGGCAAAAGAAGAAGGTTACAATTTTTCTGTTTTAGAAACTGGAGTTCAGCAAGTTTCGGCGGTTCATCTTTATGAAAAGTCCGGCTATTCACGTATTCCTAATTATGAACCTTATGAAAATGTAGAAAATAGCATTTGTTTTCTAAAACAGTTAGTGTATTGATTTTAAGAAATTTACATAATAAATTTAATAATAAAGAATTTCCTTCGTTAAAGTTTACACCATTATAGACTAGCGTTATATAATTTATAGATTTTGACAATATTTTGTTAAAAAGTCTTAAAAAAAAATTCCGCAGGATTTCCAAAATAGGAGCCTCGCGGAAATTTTTTTTTAACATATGAAAGACAAATGTTAAAAAATGTTAAATTTTTTGATTAGCTGACAATTATCAAGTCCTAAAAAACTTGTATGATATACTTTTGTCTTGTCTAAAAAAGAAATCTACACAGATAATCAAATAAATATGAAGAAAAGAGTTTTGCTAAGTTTGGTTGCAATTATTTCCATCTTCTCGTTGCAATCTTGTGTTACAAACTACGTTGTTTCTACACCTACAAAATACAAATCTAGTACCAAACTAGATAAAATAAATACTAGAAATCTAAATTCTGCAAGCAAAAGTTCGTATGATAGCTATAATGCAACTTTTGAAATGGCAAAAAAATCAGAAATGGCTGCTTTGATTACAGGAGCGATTTCTCATGCTAAAACGATTGATGATATTCTAAGTGAAGCGAATACTTATTTAGGAACTCCTTACAGATTTGGTGGTTCTACCAGAAGTGGAATAGATTGTTCAGCATTCGTTTTAAATGTTTATGAAGAAACTACAGGTTTAGAATTACCAAGAGTTGCTGCTGAGCAAGCTGAGTTAGGAGAAAGAGTAGACAGACAGCAATTACAAAAAGGAGATTTGGTTTTCTTTGCGCACAACAGGAGAATCTCTCACGTAGGAATAGTACAAGAAGTTACACCAGAAGGAGAAATTAAATTTATTCACGCTGCTACTTCCAGAGGCGTAATGATTTCTTCACTTAACGATTCTTATTGGGGTCCAAAATTTAGATTTGCTAAAAGAATTTTAAAAGAAGATCAAAATATTGCTACAGCAGAAGCAACGAATTAATATAGATTAATTAAATTAAATAGTGATAAAAAACCTCCGCAACTAGTTGCGGAGGTTTTTTTATTTATACGAGTGAATTCTTATCTGCGTAATTTAATTTAAAGAAAATAGCGGTCATAATAG
>Ga0209599_10001608_pt1 | contig 10378 bp, 6 predicted proteins | sample Shrwel_input2_FT_FD_187534 | JGI IMG/M metagenome (GOLD analysis project Ga0209599, IMG submission 187534) | Subsurface microbial communities from deep shales in Ohio, USA - Utica-3 well 1 S input2 FT (SPAdes) (version 2) ... | reverse complement strand
CCAGTAGTCCCGACCAAGCCAGACCAATGGCAACGCCAGCTGCGGCGACAACAGCAGCAAACGTGGTGGTCTGAATCCCAAAGTATCCCAAAATCCCAACAACCAATAGAATGTTTAGAGAAATGTTCAGGATCGACAGACCATAACGAGTCAACGTCGGCTCAATATGACGCGCATTCAGACCGCGGCGTGCCATATTGACGGCGATGCTAATCAGCCAGCGACCAACAAACCATAACAGTAAAGCAACAAACACTTTGATTGCTGCTGCACTCAAAAATGCCCAGACGGCAGGACTATCAATATTAAAATTCAGGCTATTCATCGCCAGTGCTCTCTCAATTCAGGGAAATGCGCGCATCAGGGTCTTTCGTTAAAGATGCTCGCTTTTGTATAACACCTGTTGAGTTTTATGCTGACAAGTGAATGTAGATTAGCGGTTGAATTGGTGGGGTGACGTTTTAATGCAGAAAAAGGAAAGCCAGAGTGTCTAAATTTTACGAGATTGAACCTTCATTAGAAAACTACTGGCGTTCGATTATCCTGTTTGGGCGTAACGTGGCGTCGTATAAGTTTGCACTTGCCAAAGCCTTGTACGAGTTTAAAGACAGTCCACAAGCCTTGATTACGCTCGACCAACTGGCAGCCCCATTTGCCCAACACATCACTGAACATCTCAAGCTTGCCGACAAACAAAGTACGGCGGGTAGCAGTCGCTTTTTGGATGCGTGTCGCCAGTTTAATCAACAGCAAATCGACCAGCAGCAATTGATTGAAGCAACGGTGCAGCTCGGTTTTGTCCATGTAATTGACGCTTTTCACAACGTTCACCAGCACGAAGTGCCGACACGGTTTTTTATGGATGCCCGAAAAACCCAAGGCGGAATTATTCTGACCGATCATTTTTTTCAACTGATGGAAAGTGAGCATCAATACAGTCTGGCCGAAGAAACGGAATCCCGTTGGCGACTGGTGGAAACTGCTTGGCAGATGAATTTGCCGAAAAATCTGGTTCAGATCAGCTACGAAGAGTCGGGGATTTTGATTGCAGAGAATAAAATCCGTAGAACCGCAGTGACCCCAGCCCGTGGTGCGTTAAATGGCTATCAAAAAAGCCGCTGTTTTTATTGTTATACAGAGATCACACTGGAAAAACAGCAGCCGCACTCAGCAGAAGTTGACCATTTTTTCCCGCATATGCTGCGGCAGTGCGATGCCGAAAAACCAATCAACGGCGTGGCAAATTTGGTACTGGCGTGTGCTGCTTGCAATCGTGGGCAAAATGGCAAATTTGACCGCTTGCCCAGTACCACATTGTTAGCGCGTCTGCACACTCGCAACGAATACCTGATTACCAGTCATCATCCACTCCGCGAAACCCTAATCGCTCAATCTGGCTTTACCGCCGAAAGAAGGCAAGGCTTTTTACAAGACGCGTATAACTGTGCATCGTTGTACTGCGGCGCGTCACAAAAGTGGCAACCTATTCAGCAGGGTGTTGCGACTTTTTAATCACCAGATTTTGCCAAATCAGTTGGCGCTGTGGCTCGACTTCTGGTGCGTCGTGTAACACTTGCGCACCTTGCGCTGTTATAAATTGGTGTAGGGCGGACAGATCAACAGCTTGGTATAGCTTACCGTTTTCACGCTGGTCAGGCTGCTGTGTACCGCGTAACGTGATGATCAGCACGCCATCTGGTTTTAACAGATCAAGTAAACGCCGAACAGCTTGCCAAAAACTCACCGAATCCAAATGCATCAACACCGCCGAACACAGTACATTGTCAAACGCCGCGTCTTGCAACGTCTGCAAACTGGGCAAATCATCCTGCAAAAAATGAACAGTTGGATATAAAGATTTTGCCTGTTCAAGCATGCCGTGTGATGCATCAACACCGATGACATCAAAGTTATTCTGTTGTAAAAAGAAGCTATCCCGACCGATCCCACAGCCAGCATCTAGTGTTTTGCCCCGCGCAATAAAATAGGTTTGAATCAACTCATACAGCCGATGGGGGATGAGACTGGCGTGTAGTGTGGCAATTTGAGCGGCATCTTGGTTATAAGTCTCGATGGTACGTTGATCCATGTTGGTATAAGTCCCGATGTTGCATCCCAAATGATCAAATATACCAGCAAGTATTGATGTCTTTGGTTATATTTGTCAGCACCTCTTTGGGCATAAAAAACCCTAAAGCTTTGCGGCTCTAGGGTTTTTGGTCAGTGGCGAACCACTGTAAACAGATATGAAGCTTCGGATTATCACTGAAGCAGATCGCAGTGCTACGACGCTGCTGATGGCGGATGAGTATTAGTGTTTGTACGCCAATTCGTATCAATCGAATAAAGCGATTAACAGCAAAGCAGCCTACCGATGTTAGGTAGGCTGCTTTGCTAAGCAAGTAAAAACAACAAGATCATATTTTTTTGTTACCTGCTACCTTAACAATCCTTCGGCCAGCTCTTTCGCAGAGATTTCTGGTGTACCTTTCAGCTTCAAGATGTCATCGGCCAGCTCGCGCTTGTCTTCGAGCAAGCGATCCAGCTTGACCTCAAACGTGTCAAATTGACTTGAGTAAATCGACGGATAATACACAAATACTTCCTTTTCTTGTCCAATCCGATAGGCGCGGTCTGTGGCTTGGTCTTCTTTCGCTGGATTCCAGCAGCGGGTGTAGTGAATCACATGGTTGGCTTTTTGTACGTTGACACCGAAGCCGACCGCAGTAGTCGATAGGATAATCACGTTAAAGCCGGATTTCTCTTGAAATTGATCAATCAAACGCTGGCGGGTAAGGCCGCCTTTGCTGCTGTTTGCGCTGGTGTCACCATTGACGGTGGAGACATTCAAGCCAAAACGTTGACCAATAATCCGTTGTAAAAATGCCTGAATTTCCCGAAACTCAGTAAAAACAATCACTTTTTCTTGTTTCGCTTTAATGTGCTCCAAGGTGCTGATCAGCCAAGCCACTTTGGGTGACTCGCGCTCTGATGCGCTCGGCTGTACTTGCAGCGGATGGGCGCAGATCATTCGCATTTTATGCAGTGCGCCTAGGATTGCTCGCCCACGATCCGCGTCCCCCACCTTACGGTAGTCATCGACCACATTGGCGTAGAGTTGCTGTTGTAAGCTGGAAATCGGTAGGGTCTTGCAGTTGCTCACTTCTATTTTTGCAGGCAGATCAGCGACATCAGCCTTCATGCGCCGTAAGATCTGCGGCTCAATCAGTCGCCGTAATTCTTGTAATGCGTCTTCGTTGCTTTGCTCTGCGCGTTCAATCGGACGACGATAATCTTTACCAAACTGCCTTAGTGAGCCAAGCAAACCGGCCTGAATAAAGTCAAATAGACACCACAAATCGGTCAGCGAGTTTTCGACTGGTGTACCCGTACAGGCGATTTTAAAGTCAGCTTGCTGTGCCTTGGCTGCTTGCGTCACCATGGCACTAGGCACTTTGATTTTTTGCGCCTCGTCACAAACCATGATGCTCCAGTGTTCGCGTGCAAATGAAAACTCTAAATCACGTAGCGTTTCATAGGTGGTTAGCACGATGTCAGCATCACCGCGCCAGCCATCTTCGAGCAAGTTGCATATGCCACGCGCCTGTAAGTCGCTCGGAATTGCATACTTTTGGATCTTACGGATTTTGACTGCATCGCCATATAAGCTGAGCATTTTTGCAAAACGACTGTTAAAGAATCGATTGGCTTCTGCTTGCCAGTTTTCCAGCAGTGACACAGGAGCAACGATCAAAACCGGTTTTTTGTCAGCTGTTGACTCTAGGTATTCGCCGATAAAACACAGCAACTGCAAGGTTTTACCAAGCCCCATGTCATCGGCAAGTAAGCAGCCGTTAATTTGCTCCGGTGCAAACTGATGCAGGTTTTGTAGCCATGCCACACCAGTCAATTGATGAGCTTTGAGGCCAAACTCACCACTGCGAAATGAGTTGGGCAAACGTGCAGTAGGTGGATTTTTGAGATCAAAATGCAGTTGCTGGGCGCGTTGTGTGCTGTAGTCCATCTCATCAAGATTCGACTCAATAATCAGCACCGAACGCTCGGGTTTTACGGCAGGTTCAAGTGGCTCTGCAGCTGAGCTTTCATCGTCTGGTTCGGCCGAATCATCTGCTAGCGCTTGTTGCACCCGTTGCTGCACGGCTTTGGCCTCAGCAAGACTGAGCGGCTGCTCCAAGTGGGGCAGTTCGACTAAGGCTTGCGGGTCGTGTTCGGCCTGCTGGATACGTTGCTCAATTTGCTCAGCCAGTTCCGGCGAGAGGTGCGTTTCGATCTGTTTAAACCAATCATCAACTTGTTCTGGCAGCCAGCCAGACTCTCCACTATCGCGCTGAATAAACTCTGGTGACAGCACGGGTCTTGCGCCAATATCAACCACCCGATCACTGTAGTTGGACAAGTTCAACACTTCAGCCACTTGTGCAGCGGCAGTTGCGGCATCGAGTTGTTCGATGGCCTGCTGAAGTGACTTGATCTGCGCACGGACTGCACTCGATAGCGGAATATCGTAGCCCGCCCAACTGAGCTGACCATGCGCTTTGTGGTATGCAGCCAATAGGTAACGGGCATGCTCCGCGTGCTGTAGTGCCAGTGTAATAGCGGGGGCATTCCGCTCAGACTGCTCCTCGAGTGTTAAGATGGCTGACTCAAATAGCCCTTCTGGATTGCAATAAATCTCAATCTGAAGGTCATAGCTAAAAATCTCAGCTGCTTGCTTGGATTGCTCGAAGCTATCGGGACTGATCACAGCCGCCGCTTCTTCTCCGAGCTGGGCATACGGGTTATGTAAAAACGTTTGCGCCCGCTCGCCACTGACGCGTCGATTGGGCATTTTTTTGATTTCGTTGAGGACACTTTTGACTTCGGGGGCAATCATGACGTGGGCAATCCCACCATCAGGCATGCTGACACTATATTGATCTTGCACTTGGTTGAATTGATCAAAAGTTTTGATCCAGTCCTGCGGCGCGTCGTCAAAGACCGGCTGTATTTCGATCACTGCGTCATTTAGGATATTATTGCGACGCATGTTGAGTTGTAGGGTGTCGGGCGACAACACGATGGTTTTTTGTAGGAAGTCATCCATGCTGGCTTGTGCTTGTTTGGCTAATCGGCGGATTTTGCCCCAGTATTGCTGGTTGTCTAGGCGGGTTTTTTGTGACCCCAAGCGGCTAAATGCTCTGATTTCTTCGATCAATTTCCAACGCGCTGCACTTAGCAGTTGCAGTTGTCCGCCGACATTCAGGATTGCACCAGTACGGGTGACGTTCTGATTGATTTTTTGCCCCGTTACATCGCACCAGCCACTCAGCGTAATCTGAAAGTCAGGGTCAGACAGCGCACCCTGACTGCGAATCATCGGGCGTAGGTCGCTAGATGCGGGTAGGTTGAGTAAGTGTAACGCGAGGTATTCGGGGTCTTGTTGTAACGCAAACAGTTCCGACCAAGGCAGGACGTACTGTTGGTCAATCAGATCTGTAAATTCCTCTAATCCTTGCCAGTAGCAGTCGGTATCAGTATTGGGCTGTGATGTATACGGATGAGTGATACCGATGTCATTAAAGGTAAGCGGTCGTGGGGCTGCCACGTCACTGCTATTATCGGTAACGACTTCTGGTTGTTTACGCTTCCAAAATGCGAGTGCCATAGCGGGTGTTTTCCTTAATCTGTTGGCTAGCGGTGGTATCCAGTTGAATAGACCGGTTTGGGTGCATTAGGCTTGGTTGATGGTTGGTCTGGAAAAACCCCAAGCTCTGCAAGTTTTGTATCGAATCGATCCACCCAATAGTGTGAGTGGCTTAGTGTCCCTATGAAGGCTGGCTTAGATTTATTTTTAAGGTAGAATAGAGAGACCTTACTTCCCTCGAACTGAAACGGCATTCTATTGTACAAGTAGCACGCGTTGCCAGTCTCTGAGAATTCTACGATATAAAGATTTCCAATTTTTAGCATAAAAGAATTGTTTGAAGGTGCAGAGCCAACAAGTTCGAAAAAACGTCCTTTGTTACTTGCTAGAAATTTTTTATGCTCAATTTGTCTTGAGTTTAGTGCGTTTGAACCCAAAAAAATTTGGGAAACAGAAATTTGTTTAATAAACCGCATCCAATACTGAAAACGTTTCTCGTCGGCAGTCTGGCTAAACAGCTTAAAAAACGCTTCCAAATCAGCGCGTACAAACCACTGAATCACCATCTGCTTGGTGTCAGGTTTGACATTTGACCAACCGGCTGACGACTCATACTGTGGACTGCCCCACTGGGTGAGCGCAATATCTTTCAGTTGCTCGTGTGCCTGATCACGTTGGGTTGACTGGGCGTAACGATCCAAAGTGCTGCTTAAAATCAACTGCGTATAGGTCGGTCGCTTGGTCATCAGATATAGCAAACGCTCGATCTTGGATAAAAACTGCGTATCGGGTAGCTCACAAATCGACTTGACCGCTTGCTGAATCAACGACTCCCAAAACCAGCTGCCCTCGACGATGTTTAACGTGTCCGTCAGTTGTAAAATTTTTTGGTCATCTGGATTGTTAATAAAATCAAGCGCCAAGCGTTTGGTCGGCTGTGTGCGCAGCAGTTCAGGATAATCATTTAACGGCTGCATCCATGACTTTGGCCGTTTGCTTTGTTGCTCTAGCACCAGCCTTGACTGATCGAGTAAATCGCGCAATACCAACCACTGGCTAGAATCGCTCTGTAACTCACCACTCGTCACCGCAAAATAGCCCGATAATAATGCACGGTAAACGCCCGCCGTCAGATCTGCCTGTTTGTCCTGAAAAGCTTGCAGTACCTCACGACCTGTCGTTTTAAAAATCAGCTTTTGTGATCTATTCGGTAAGGTAGCACACAGTCCCCAAGCAACATTTTTCCAGTCGCGCTGCGTTAATGCCATCCGTCCCTCATGCTCTAGCTTTTCAATCGCCAATCGCACCTTTTCGACAGCAGGTTGGTCATTTTCCAAGGCATCAAAACGCCTTTCAATCATGTCTAACCGCTTGATTAGCCGATTCGGTGGTGGCAAGGTACAGTGTAGTCCATCTGCTGAAATGTGTTTAGCCAAGACCAACGTCAGTTTGTGCTCAAGATCGGCAATACTCATCTGCTACCTCGCAAGCTGACAGGTTTCAATTGGCGCGGATACAAACTGCGGTTGTGGTGCAGCAGACTCTTTTTCTTTTAAGCCATAAAACTGCAAGCGTAACTCGACCCGTCGAGAGGCTTCCTTACTGTCTTTGGCGGCATTAAACGACACACCGCCCGCCAAAAACAGTTGTTTGACTTGATTTTTTTGTGCATCAGTTAGTAGCTGTTGCTCAGAAAATTTCGGATCGAGTAGGGTACACATCACCCATTCGGAGCGTCGTAAGCTCAGATTAAGATTATACAGATACGACCCATCCGTATCAGTAAAACCTTCAATTACGATTTGCTTAAACCATTTTTGGCCTTGATCACTATTGGCGGCACTAAGTACGATGGGTACAAGCTTTTGCAGTGCATCAATCCCCGTGGCATTGAGTCGATAATCATTAAATCCGAAACGGCCTGCCTCGCCAAAACCGATTCGGTTATCCTTACAGTTCACTTCGATCACCGTGCTTTGAAGAGCCGCATTTTTTTTAATACTGTCACAAATATCCAAAATATCGCCCTTGCGGTCATTTTCGGCTTGCGTGGCTTCGTTGATTTTTTTGGTGACGACCATCAGCGAAACCGCCATGACCACCAAAAACAGTGTCATCAATGCCGTCATCAAGTCAGCAAACGAGATCCAAAACGGCTTTTCGCCTTCGTCTTTTTGACGAGTAGGCTTGTGATAGCGATTCCCAAACATAGGTTAGCCCGCCTTATGAACGACGTGCGTTGCGTTGAAGCATTTCGGCGAGTTCTTCGGTTACGCCGCCTAAATCCTCGATGCCACTGGCAAGGCGTTTGACCGATAGATCCAGTGTATTGTCGAATGCCACGAGCGAACGATTGAGGGTAGATTCAACGCCAGAACTAAAACTATCCAAGCCTTTTGCCAGAACATCATTCACTTGGCCGAGATACTGTTGCATCTCTTGCTGTACACCTTGTAGCGCCTGTGTCATTTGCTGCATATCAGCCAGCATTTGGCTACTCATACCGGCTTCTTGACGAGCTGTGTCGATCAGTTTTTGCAGCACTTGAATCGCTTGGTCAACGCTATTGCGTGACTGCTGATAGTCAGTGACCAGTGTGCGGAGTTGGTTGGTCGTACCAGTAAGGTTGCTGGATAACGTATTGATCTGCGACAGTAAGGCACTGCTGCCTTCTGTCACGCCGCTGAGCGACTGACCCGCCGTGCTAAAGCGCTCTGCCGCCAAGCGCATTTTTTCAGCCCCATCATTCATGCCTTTGACACTGCTGATCGACACTTCGCTGACTTTTTCGAGGGTTTGTCGGTTGCTCTTGATCAGTGCATCGCTTTCTTGCAACAAGATGCTGACTTGAGCGGTCAGGTTGTTGACCAGCTCATTGGTGTTCTGATGTAGAGTTTGTTGGCTTTCTGCGGCAATTCGATCTTGCTCAATTCGCTTCTCGCCAATCTCTACCATCATCGTGCCAATGTTGCTGTTGATTTGACTGAGCATATCGGCAATTTGTAAGTTCATTTTTTGGGCGGCTTCTGCACCTGTATCACCGATCTGGGCGACGCTCTGTTGCACTTTTTCTAGCATGTCATTCATGGTGTTACCCATGTCGTTTTGTTTTTGCTGAATTTCGGTCAGCATATTCAGCATTTGCTGTTCGAGCGCTTTTGAGGATGCTTCGTTGTTGTTACGCATATCACCGATCAATTGATTAAAGCCGAGTTGCATTTCGCGCATGGCGGTGACCGATTGGGTCATCATTTCACTCATGCCACTCATTTGACCGCCAAAAGTTGATTCAAGCCGATTCATAAAGGCAGTCAGAACGTCGGTCAGCAAGTCTTGCACGGCACTACCTTGATCTCCTGTCATTTGTTGAACGCTACCGGCGATTTTTTCGAGGGGGGCTTGTAAGCTATCGGTGATGGATTGACCGATCTGAGTGGCCATATCACTGCTGTTCTTTGCGGATGACTCAATCAGTTGGCGGGCTAGTTCCTGTTGTGAGGCTTGCTGTGCAACGGTGAGGTTTTCCATCATCGCTTTCAAGTCGGACACCAAGCTGTCTTTGAGTTGCTTAGTCTGCGTCGCACTGTCTTGCGCCGATTTAACGAGTTGTTCGAGGTATTCCTCACCGAGCGTGTCCGCTTCGAATAGGTTATCTATTGCTGAGGTGAGTCGCTCTAAGTCCGAATAACAAATTCTTAGCCAAGACTTTTCTTGCCATGTGATTAACATAGCAGCGCTAATAGCCACAAGTGAGGCGAGAAAGGCATCTCGTACACCGTGCAGCAGTAATGCTAGGCTATTTTGTATGTTTGCGGGATCGCCTGCGGGATCGAACTGAGACAAGCCTAGCAACAGACCGAAAAAAGTTCCGATGATTCCAATCCCCGTCATGATACTGGGGATGTGTTTGAAAAATTCTGTGTGTAATGTCGTGTCAACAACTAATGACGGAGAAAAGAAATACTCACTAGAGGCCGTTGAGCGATAGCCTAATACAATCTGTTCACCATCAATATTTGTCTTAACTTCATGTAGTGTATTTTGATACATCTGCCAAGGGTGCAGGAGAGGTGGTGTAATCAACTGAGCATCTAGGTGTTGTTTAAGCTGTTTGTTCTCTGCTGCTGCCTGTAACGACTGAAGATTTTCGATAACTAAGCGTAATTGCTGACTGAGTTGTTTTGCCGGATTGCGATAGCGCCTGATAAACAAAACACTCAGCCACACGATCAGCACAACTACAAGCGCTGGAATGATAAAATATTCGTGAACAATTTGTAAAAGCTCAAACATAAGGCAATCCCTTAACTCGCATCCTAAAAGTGGATGACATTAAATAATGTGAGTCACAATAGTGAGCAATCTTAGCAGGTTATGGCTGGTTTTTGTTGTTCAAGTAGCAAAGCACCGCGTCACTTTATGTCGCGATGCTTTGATCTTGACTCAATCAGTATTCTGCCAAAAATTTAATCGGTAGAAGCCTGAAAAAGCGCCCTTGGCTGTAGATAGTGTCGTCATGAAGTTCTGTATAATCTGTGAATTTAGTTGATGTGATTTAACATGTCTACTGCGCACAGACGTCATGACCTATCGGACGCTCATTGGAGCATCATCGCACCGCTACTGCCTGGCAAAGTGGGCGATTGGGGGCGTGTGGCTAAAGATAACCGCCAATTCATCAATGCCGTGTTGTGGATTCTACGCACTGGTGCGCCTTGGCGAGACTTACCCCCT
>Ga0209599_10001607_pt1 | contig 10389 bp, 4 predicted proteins | sample Shrwel_input2_FT_FD_187534 | JGI IMG/M metagenome (GOLD analysis project Ga0209599, IMG submission 187534) | Subsurface microbial communities from deep shales in Ohio, USA - Utica-3 well 1 S input2 FT (SPAdes) (version 2) ... | reverse complement strand
AAAATGTAGTTACTATTTCTATTTAAAATCATATAAATTCCTTTTATATTTTATACATTATATTGTAATTAAAGAAGATCTTATTAATAAGATCTTCTTCTTGATTCTCTATTTAATTTTACCACTCTTTGAGAGTATTTTGCAAGTCCTTTTTTAGACCCAAAACGTAGTTGCACACGGTGTGCAGAATAGTCTATTTCTTCTTTAACTATTTCACTTCCGTCTTCATTTTTAGGTGAAGAGAATCTCATCATAACCTGATGAATATTGTCGCCTAGAGTACTAGAATATAATTTCTTAAATCCAAATAAAGAAATTATTAACGCATCTAGATCATGATCTCCAACTTTTTTAGAGATATATCCATATGTTACTCTACCTTTATTTCTAGACTTTTGTATATAGTTTTTCATCTGTGCGATGATATCTTTGTCTTCTTCTGGATGTAAGGTTATCATATCTTTTTCTAGAATAAGAACACTATTCTGTACAGCAAATTGCTTTAGACCTTGCTTAAATGTTTCTCCACTATGTGGATCTCTAATCTCTACATTAGAACCAAAGTCTACAGGTTGTACATCCATTAGTTTTAAATCTGGATGTCCTTTAGGTACTTTACCAATTTGTAGTTCACCATATAGACGTAAGTCACCAATTTGTGTAGCACCAAAGCCAGCGTCAACAAAAATATGATCTATATTATAGCGCCTATTAAATTCTATAATTTTTTCCATAGCTTTTTGTTGAGTCCAACCTTCTAACGATACTCTTGCTTTATCCAATATGTAGAATTGCTGTAAAGTTTTGTCATAGGCTACTAATACTAATCTAGTACCAACCTGATCATGGTTCCAATCTACTCCTAGTATACTTATATAATTAGCACGATTACTAAAATAATCCATAGGTGATAGATAATATTGTTTTTCTGTAGCTCTTTTAATAAATAGTATCTGATAAATATTATCACTTGTGACACCATATAAAGCCATTACCTCTTGTAGGTAACCAATCTCATCTAGTTTACTTCTCATTTCAAAGTCCATATCATCACTGTAGTGAGGAATAACATAAGAAGGGTAGTAGAACTCTTTACTATTTAAGTTTTGAGCTTCTTTAAATAAGTTTAATTCACCTTTAGGAGTACCAGATAACCATATTTTAACATCAGGGTTGTCCATAACTACCGCCGAAATAGATGTAATAGCTTTAACAGGCATATCGTCATATTCGTCTAAATACATAGAATCAGCTGGCTGCCCACGTATTGAATTCCCATCAATACCTGCTGTAAATCCTTTAATAATAGATCCATTTTTAAATTTAATTATATGTACTGGTGAAGCTTTACTACTTTCTATAGGATCTACATCAAAGCTTCTGCATATAATTTTAATAGTTTCAATAACCTCTTCAGTTTGGTTTTGAAATGGAGACACTAACAGTATACGGTGTCCAGTACCTTTAGAGCCTAAATCTGTTAAAGCTGTTGCAACTATAGTAGAAGCTAAAGCAAATGTCTTACCACAACGTCTACCCATTCTTACAACTTTAGTCTTTGATGAACAATTATGAACTATAATATTATTCGCAATAAAATTATGTCTATTTTCTACTTCAATATCGTATACAGGCTTCTCTCCAATATACTCAATAGATTTTATTTTAGTTCGAGTTGTTGTCTTAAATCTCCCTCTTTTTTTAATATTATGTGTTCTTTTTAAGGCATTTTCTAAACTTAATTTTGACTGTTTTTCTTTGCCATATATTTCGCCTACAAAATTAAAAAAACGAATAATATCGTCTGTTCTGCTAAAACAGCAAGTCATTCCAGAGTTATTTAATTTTGTTTTTGTGTATACTCTAGGTGACCAGATTCCAATTTTTCTTAGCAGCTCTCTCCATTTTGGAATGAAATCTGAAATTCTACCTGCAAAACTAATTGTACTAGTTCCAGATTCATAATTATAAACACAACCATCTCCAGCATAAGCTCTATTTATAAAAACTCGCATAGCAGACTCACTAAAATTATTAAGAGCAAATGTCAGTATACTTTCTTCTTTTGTAGATTTATCTATGCAATTTATTGATTTAAGAAAATCTTTTAGCTTAGAAGCATTTGTTACATGAGCATCGTATGTATGCTTTCTACTTATATTATTTTTATCAGTATATGCTTCAATTTCTTTATAGTTTACGCTACAATCAAATGTATTTTTTACAATGCTTACTACTTCATCTACATACTCTTTCCTAATATTGGCAAATTGAATTTTACTTTTTTTAAGATTTATATAACCATCAGTAACTAGATAACCTAATAATTTAGCAACCTCTAAATTGTCATAAGCCCCCCATTTTACATTTTGATTTAAAGTATATACATCCATACCTACATCTAAACCCTCTTTAATAGACTTATAAGCTAACTTAAAAGATTTACAATCATACTTAGTATTTGTTAGTCCATCCTTAAAATGAGCTAAAATTGGATGGTTATCTGTTACTTCTATATAATCTGCATTTTCTAAAGTAATTCTATAGACAGGACGTACACCTTTATTCCATTTATTTAGAACTTTATTAGTTGGGACAGTACGACGAGTTTCGTTATAAGATAATACTTTGTCTCCTACAACAATATCTTTTATTTTTTTAGTTGTACCATCTCCCATTGCTATTAGTGTATCTTCATGGACACATTCTAAAGCTTGTTGTTGATACCAACGATGTTTAAATAGTCTATTATCCTTACCTATGTTTTTTACGTCACATTTTCTATTCATAAATTCATAAGGTGAATAAGCTGCTTCTAAGTTATCAAACTCGCTAGGAGTCATAACACTTTTTAACTCTTCGTAAAGTTCCTCGCCAAGCTGAGTTTTAGCATTTAGTCTACCTTTACATTTTATTACTTGAGCACCATGTTGTGTTATCTGTTCTTGTATACAAATTTCACACATCTTCTCTATATCTGTGTTTAAATTTAAACTCTCTAGATAGTCTTTCCAGTACATTTCAGATATTTTTAATATATCTTCACTTAATGATTCTTCTTCGTTTAAATTTTCTACTTCTATTTTTTTCATTTATAAAATCCTTTTATTTTATTATAATTCCATTGCACAGAGGGTGTTATATAACACCCTTCAATGCTGCTGCTTCATTTCCGAAGTAATTGTGCACGATCATTTAGACCGCTTTTTGCAAGTTTATTTAGAGCTTGCTGTCTAGCTGTTAGAGATTCTCTTGTATCTTGTGATATAGCATACATCTCTTTTGTTCCTACTTTTTTAGCAAATTTTCTAATAGCAGAGTCATTTTGTGATGCGTCATTAAGTATACCATATAAACCTGCAGCTACTAAACCTCCAGTTACTGCTCCAACAGTACCACCAACTGCCATACCTAAACCTCTACCAATTTTGCTGTTAGCTGGTGTTAGCATAGCTCCTGCAGACTTACCTGCACGAAATCCTCCTATTACTGCTCCACCTGTAGCTAAGTTACCTAAGATTTCTCCTGGATCTTGCATATCATGCATACCCATACCTACGATTGCAGCAGCACCAATTGGTGCACCAAAAGCTCCAACACCATTCATAAAAGTTCTATTTTGTAAAAAGCGTTGTACATCAGATCTATTTGCAATACCTAAAGATTCTGTAAAAGCTGCTCTACCTGAAGCACCTAATGGGTTGGCATTTGATACAAAACGAGCTAAATGCTCTCCTCTTGAAGCTGCAACAGCATTTTTAAATCCCATACCAAAACCATGCTCTAGAGTTTCTCTAGTTGCATAGCCAGAACCGGGTGCAAATGTAGATCCAAGTGCACTTAATCCCTTTGCAGTTGCAGATATTGCACCATGTCTGCTTGTTGCTAATTCATTACTCATCGGGCTAAGAATACCACTCTTAGCGTTATCTATACCTTCTGGATCAAAGTATTGCTTATATAGTTCTAAATCTAGATCTGAATCTATACTACTTAAAGTACTACTTATTGTACTAACACGCTCAGCACTACGTTGTCTGGCAACAGGATTTCCCATATTAACAGAAGATAATGGTTTCTCTATTAAACTAAATTGAGAATCAGGGGCTAAAAGCCTACCTGTAGCTGTAGGAGTATTCCTTAATCTCGAATCAATAACTAAGTTTTTTTTTCGCTCTGCAAATTCTTCTTTAGTTGCGTTAAACTTTTCTTTATCTATTTTTTGTTGCATTACGTTAGAGTACTTTGGTCCTCTAGTGTTTACTGCAACATCATTTTGAAATAGTGTTCTACTATTAGCAAATTGATCAATATCTAAATTACCAATACCTTTTAATGAATTTGGTAATGTTAGGTTACCACGTTGATTAGCAAATCTTGTAGGTATTGGTCTATTAAGCCCTGCAGTCTCTCCAGGTTTTGGTTCCATACCTTGAAAATTTCTTTTAAAACCATCTCCACGTTCTTCTTCTGAATATATAGTTCTATTTTTAACTATTGCATCTTTTTTTGCTTTTAGTTCTTCAGCATCTTTTTTTGCTTGCTGTTCAACATTTTCTTGCATTTCCGCCATTTCTGTACTTACCCTTTTAGGTGGCGTTCCTTTAGGATTTGGTGGTTCTTCAGGTAAAGGACTACTTTGTGGTGGAGTAACAGGCGGTTTTCCTCCACTACCTCCTCCAGAAGTAGGGGCTGGATTCGTAGGTGTAGGTGCAGTTGCTTTACCTATTGGAGTATTTTTTTGGCTCTTATTTGCTTCTCTCCTTTCTATGGCCGCCCATTTTCTTTCGAGTTTTCTTTGTTTTTCTTCCTCTATTTGTTGTGCTTTTGTTTCTCGCTCGCTCTCTAATTTTCTTGCGTTTATTTCAGCTTTAGATAATGTAGCGGCAGAACTAAAACCCCTAGTTTTGGCTTTTTTTTCGTTTCTCTCCTCTGCTCTTCTATTTACTTCATCTTGTTCTTTTAAAATAGCTAAATGAGTTTTGGCAGGTTCATGGTCAGGAAAGTTTTTTAAAAATTCCTCTGTTTCTTCGAAGGATGCTCCAGCTGCCTGGCTAGTAATTTTACCCCATTGATTTGTTGGTGTATTAGGTTTTGAGCTTGGTTCTTTAGGTTTTGGTGAGGGAGAGACATTACCTCTAGAAGCTGTATCTTGAGTGGCCAAAGGTTGCGGTTTAATCTCTTGAACATTTTTACTAGGAGGTTCGTACTTTAATGGTTGTTCCTCATTTGTTCCTTTATTTTTTAAATTAGCTAATTTTAACTTTTGATCTTGAGTTATTTCCATCTCCACCCACTGGTTCTCACCTCCAAAATAACCTTGATTAGAGAGATCTAGTTTTTGTGTATACATTAAGGAATTTTTTCCATCTGTAACACCAAAAAGATTAGATTCTGGTAATCTATTTGTAGCTACCTTAAACTTATTTAATCCTAAGTCTTCTTTGCCAAAAGATAGTGATAACTCTCCTGATAGTAGACGCGACTTAAGACTTCCTTCTGCAAGATGATTATTAAAGTTAGTTGTACGAGAGTTAGGTAACCATTTTTTTAAAGCCTCTTCAAAGTGAGTTGTTTCTTCTGCGTTTAGTGTAAGTTTCTTATCACTCATTAGTATACATACCTCTTATTGCGATCTCTAAATTCAACAAAAGCTGTACCTAGATATTGTTCATCATAGAAATTTTCAAATACTGGTGCATTTTGATCAATTTCATTTTTATTTGGATTGTCTGTCATTGCCATGACTCCTAATGTAGCAGCTGTACCTGCTAAAATAGCACCTGCTGTTGATTTTTTCATTTGTTTACCTAAAAAGATAGTATCTCCAGATATATCTCTTGCAGCTTTTTGTAAGCCTTGGCCTTTTGCCTCAAAATCAGTTTCATAATTAAAAGGTAAACTTGAATCAACTTCTGGCGTTGTATTTTGAACTGTACTGAGGATGTCTCCTAATTTTGAACCTTTACCAATATCTTCTTGTAACTTTGTAGAATATGCTGCACGATTGAAACCTTGTAAATTATCAGAATAATGTTCATAAGATCTAAAAGTATCTTGTATAACATCTTCCATAGTAGTTAGTTTCATCTTCTCGTTATTGAGAGTTATTCCATCTATATTTTCAATTTCACCTGTCGCCATATTTTTTTGACGACTTTCTGGAGAATAAAAACTAAATTCAGAATTAGTTTGATAAGTATAACCTCTTCTTTCTAAGTCTTCTAACCTACTACTAAGTGTACTTAAGAATTTTTTGTTTACCTCTGCAGGTTGATTTTCTCTAATTTTAGCTGCATCTGCTTTAAGATCATCTGTTATATTACCAGATAACATATTCCCTATATGTGTATTTAATCTCTGGAACAATCTTATTGTCTGAGAAGAATCTGATGAAGCTAAATGTTTTTCTGTCTCACCTAATAATGTACTTGCTAAAAATTCAATATTTAAACCTAATTGAACAGAATTTTTACTAATAAGATTTCTTTCTGCTAAATTAGCATAGAAGATCTTAGAAATATCCATAAGTTCAACACTAGCAATTTTTCCTGCAGCTTTAGCAGAAGTTATATCTTCTCCGTATTGCTTATAAGCAGTATTTAGCAAGTTTGTATAATTTCTAAAACTTTCTTCACTTCTAGTAGACATAAACTTTGTTCTAAATGTATATTCAGCTTCTCTCATAGCTTCTTTAACTTTTGCAGAACTATTAAATAAAGCTCCTGTAAGTCTACCTTGCTTATCTATAGATGAATGCATAAATTTACTTGAAAGCATGTTTAAAGTATCTTTATTTATCTCACCTCTACTTACAGCAGCCTGTATTAATCTATTTTCAAAGTTAGCATTCTGTAGTACAGCAACAGAAGTGTTTTCAAATTTACCCACTGTTTCAAGTAAACCTTGATTTAAGTTAACAAGCTTCCTTTTTTTAAAGTCACTTATTGCGCCAGCAAAATTACCTGCTGCCGCAGCTTTCTCAGAAAATATTCCATTAGCATTTTTTAAACTCTGGAAGAAACTCTGAGAGTTTCTTGGACTAGTTTCAAAAGGATTTAGATGGTAATCTTTTCCTTCTCCTAGATTAGTAGCTGAACCTACTTGCCATATTCTTGATTTTTTAGTATCAATACCTGTAGTTTCAGTATCGAAAGATACTAAAGAATCTGCTTGAATAGGTTTAATATCTTTAGGAGGTATTACTCTTATTTTAGGTTCGACTCTCTCCGCATCAGCTACTTTAGGTGTATTAGAAGATTTTGGAAGTTCTTGTGTTTTAGTTTTTTCTTCAGTTTCTCTTTGTTTTACTACTTCTTGGGCTGCCCTTTCGTCTTTAGCTTCAATCTCTTCTAATTTTTTAGCCTCTTCTGCTTGTAAGAGTTTTGCTTTTCGTTCTTCCTCATTAATATTAGGTTCTTTAGGAACTTCTTGATTTTCAGGTTTAACTGACTCTGGTGCTAGACTAGCCACTTTTTTATCTTCTAAAACTTGAGGTTCTTGAGGTTTTAACTCTTCCACTATAGAACTAGGCGCAGTCTCTTGTGTTATAACAGGTGTTGTTAATTTAACTGATTCATCTATTTCTAATTTAGCTTTTATTTCTTCTGGTGCAACACTTTGCTCAGTTATAGGTTGAGTTGCTTTAGATACTTTTTTAGGTCTTTCTCCACGAGTTAAATCAACCTTTTTAGTAGTACTACTTAATTTACTAACTCTTTCGTTAATATCTGTTTGACTACTAGCTAAGTCTTCCCTTGTAATCGACCCCATACTATTAGTTAGTACGTTTGTTTTATACGGCAATTTTTCGACTATAGGTTGAGATTTTGAAAAATTAGGTAAGTTATTTATACTACTTGTATCTATAGTACCGTTAGTTACTACTATTTTCTTTTCTAGCTCTTTTACTGCACCTGCCTGCCCTTTTTTACCTAAATAAGTATTACTTTTATATGGGGTATAAGTTTTAGCTTTTTCTTTAGACTCTGCAGTACTAGGCACCGAATAGGTTGTATTTTTTACTTGGCTATAAGGGTCATAATTATTACTAATACTATTAGATCCAAGTGAAACTTTAAGCTCTTGTTTTTCCTGAGCCTTAGGTACAAAAGGACTACTTTTACCTTCAAATAAAGAGAAGGTATCCTGTGGTGTAGTCTTAGTTGAAATAGGATAAATTTTTCTGTCAGAGTCAAATTGAATTTCTGAGTTAACTTTAATCCCATTAGAAAATTGACTACTATTTAATCTATCTGTTTCTGCTATTTCAGCTGCTAATCTCTTTTCTGCCTCTATTTTTTGATTACTAAGTATTTCAGCTTTTTTTGATTCTTCTTCTTTTACTTTTAAAAACAAATCTACAGGTTCGGTTTGATTAGCTATAGGATAAACTTTACCTTGTTTCTTATCCTCTAATACTACTTCTCCGTAATTCCCTTTATGCTGTTCGTTAATTACAGAGTGTTTTTTATCGACTTCTTTAATATAAGCTTCTTTACTTTTAGCTTCTTGCTTAATTTTTATTTTTGCTTCTTGTTGTTTTTTCTCTAACTCTGCTTTCTCGCTAAGAGCAAACTCTGCTTTAGCTTCTGCTAAAGCTTCTGCCTCTATTCTGGCTATATCTGCAGGGATTCTTGCAAGTATTGAGGGAGAAGCTTTTAATTTAGTTTGAGCCGAAGTACTCAAATACTTTAAAATATTATTCATATTTATTTTCCTTCTAGATATCTTATATGAGCGTCAATATCTTGTAAGTCTTTATATTTTACACCATTGCCTCCATTAGCTTGTCCTGTAGTAGCTGAATAAACTTCTGTAAGAATATCATTATTTTTAAAGTTAGGGGTGTGATTAATAATTGGTTTTGGTGTTTTTATACTAGAAATATCTGTTGGACCTATTGTTTTATTTTTTCTTAATATATTATATACATTTGAAAAAAATAAAGAAGAGCGTGTTTGATTTAACTTAGTATCCAATTCAGGATAAAGTTTAGAAAATCTAATTACATTAGAATCATTAGTCATAATTTTGAAAATTGGTTTTAATTTCTCAGCTTCTTCTGGTGTTGGGTACATATCTAGTGTATTTTTATCTTTAATAAAATTTTCTATAGGTTCACTTAAACCTTTTGAGCTTGATATTCTTTCTACTAACCTTGAAGTCATCTCATCTGTATCTAACCAATAGCTGTTCCAATTATATTTATTTATATCTAATATCTTTTTAATATCTTCTGGATTCTTTCCTTCTACTTCTAGTTCAGATTTTAGATTACTTAACATAGTTTTAATATTAGATTCTATTCTTCCTCTGTACCCAGAATTTTTGTATGCGTCCTCCAATTGCCCTACTAGAGAATCTTCGCCATAGTTACCAATAAAGCCTGGACGTGTATTCCAGGCTTTAGGCCAGTTTTGTTGATTTGCATGTGAAATTTCATGTACAGCAGTACTTAGATTTCCAGCATCTGGTAAGTAGACTGTATCTTTACCTGGAGAGTACATGCCTAACGCATCAGCTGAAGTATAATTGTAAGCTTCTTTTCCTACTACTATTTTAGAATTTGCAACACCTAAACCTAATTTTGCTTCTGGTCCATATACTGTTGATGTAACTAATGGAAGATTTTTTAGTGTAGTCATATTTGAGCTATATGTTGATTCAGCTGCTTTGTACGCAGGTAACCCAACTTTAACACCAAACCCAAGACCTCCTACCATACTCCCAATAAGGGCAGCTGTAATACCTACAGCTTTAATATTATTTCTACTCAGCTTATCTAGTAAGCTATTACCTTTATGCACAGATTCTAAGATTCCACCTGAAGGTATAATATCTGCAGCTCCGCTACCGACTGTATTACCTATTGCTGCACCTTTTATAGTAGTAGGTAGATTATTGAGTTCAGTTTCTAAATTTGCTGCATAAGCTTTTAATTTTTTTTCTAAAATTTCGTTATAAAGTTTTCTAAAAATAGGGTTATTCATATTACTCATTTTTTAATTTCCTTTAAAAAATCTGTATAAGCTTTAGTATCTTTAAATAACATTTTTTCTGTTATAAATTTATACTCTATTTTTATGTTTTTATAATGATCTTTTATATATGCTCTTGCGGCAGAAGCTTTTGCTTGTACGTCATAATCACCTAGCATTGCTTCAGGTTTTATTTCTGCAATTAAAACGAGACCCGATTTGTATAAAATTAACAAATCGGGTCTATACATTCTTCTACTATTATTAGAATCAATATATGCAATTTCAAAAGGTTCATACATAAAGTTTATAACTTCATCATTAGCTTCTAATTGCATAAAATAAGCAAGTTCATATGAAGATTTATACTCATAGTAGTCTTCATTCTTTTTACTGTAAAATTTACCAG
>Ga0209599_10001604_pt1 | contig 10395 bp, 9 predicted proteins | sample Shrwel_input2_FT_FD_187534 | JGI IMG/M metagenome (GOLD analysis project Ga0209599, IMG submission 187534) | Subsurface microbial communities from deep shales in Ohio, USA - Utica-3 well 1 S input2 FT (SPAdes) (version 2) ... | reverse complement strand
GTTTAAGATATTTTTAAACAATATTCAAAAGAAAGGAGCTTTTACAGCTCCTTTTTTATTTATAAATTTTAATTTTTGATAAAGATTGATTTTTAAGACTCTGCAAAGCCGTTTTTTAAAGCAAAAACCGCTAATCCGACTCTGGTTTTCAAATCTAGTTTTTCACAAAGCTGATCTCTGTAACTTTCTACGGTTCTTGGGCTGCAGCACATTTTTTCTGCAATCTCTTTATAGCTCAGTTCTGTTACGGTATACGTGAGAAATTCTTTTTCTCTGTCAGAAATTCTTACTGCTTTTTCATTGCTTTTATCATTGTTGATGTTAGAAAAAATGATTTTCTCAGCCCATTCCGGATAAAAAAAGCCATCATCTTTCAGTCTTATAAGAGCTTCTTCCAGATCTTTTGGGTGAGTATTTTTAAGAAGATACCCTTTTGCACCATTTTTTATCATTTTAATGACGCTGTTGTCATCTCCCTGCATACTCAAAGCCATTACTTTAATTTTCGGATGATTTTTTTTGAGCCAGAGTACGCTTTCAAAACCATCCATGATCGGCATACTGATGTCCATCAGAATAATGTCGGGAATTTCGTTATTTTCTTTAAATTTATCGATAAGGTCTTTTCCGTTTTCGGCTACATAAATAACTTTAAAATCTTTGAAATTATCAATAATTCCTTCCAAAGCTTTTGCAATAAGCAAATGATCATCTACGATTACTATTGTTTTTTTCATGGCTGGTTTTTGAATGAGATATTAAGAGAGGTTCCGGAATTTGCTTCGCTCACAAAAGAAAATTCTGCCCCGATTATTTTTGCTCTGTTTTTCATATTGGTTAGTCCTATTCCGTTGCTGAGCGTTTTTGAAGTATCGAATCCTACACCATCATCTTTAATATTCAGTTCCCACAGATTTTCTTCGGAAGTATTTAGTTTAATAAAAATACTTTTGCACTGAGAATGTTTGATGCTGTTCTGAATAAACTCCTGCGTGATTCTTAGAAGTACATTTTTATGTACAAAATCCAAATCAAGATTTTCTGTATCATGCTCAAAATAAATATCGCATTTTTTCAGTGCATTGATGTTGTCAACCTCTTCCTGAATCAACGTTGTAATTTCTTTTTGGCTGATATTGTCATCGGTAAGAGTTTTAGACAAACTTCGTAAATCTTGCAAAGACTGATTAATGATCTGTGAAACCTGATCTATTCTTTCGCTTACTTCAGGAACTCTGTTTTCGTACAGAAGCTGCTGAGTGTAAAGACTTACTAATGTGAGTTTCTGACCGATATTGTCATGAAGTTCGCGCCCGATCTGCTGCATCGTAGACTGCTGAATTTCTAACTGAGTGGCAAGAAGCTCTCTCTGATGAATTTCATTTTTAATCTGAATTTCACTTAAATATTCTACTTTTCTCTGTTTGTATTTTTTTATGTAAACCATTACGGCAACAATAAAAAAAACAAAAAAGATATTAAATAAAATAATCGTTAAGAATAATTCTGTTTCCCCCATATAAATGAACTTGCGAACATAAGATACATAATAATTGCCGAAATCTGAAAATATAGAGTATATATATTCCAAACCTGTTTGTGTTCGAAAATTTGTAAATAAAATGCCCAATACGGTAAAGTACCAATATAAAACAGCGTTACTCCGAGATTGGTATAAAACATCGGGTTCTTTGCAAATTCCAGAATACGGTCAGAATTAATCTGCTTATAATATTCCATCACCACCAAAAACATCAGCAATACGCTCCCAAATGTATAATTAAATGAAAAGATATATTTATTCTTCAAAAAATACAGTTCATTAGGTATGTAAGCTAATAAAAAAACAGCTGTAAAACTCCAAAACAAAATCTTTTTCTGTAGAGAAACATAAGCATAAAGCCAGAAGAAAAATATAAATTCTAATGGTATTACAAAATAATTGAAAACCAAATTGATAGGAAACGGTCCGTATTTAACCCCAAATTTCCCAAACATTTCACAGCAAAAAATAAATACAAGATAAATAGCAAAATAGCTGTACAGGCTTTTTTCTCTTTTCTTGAAAGTCATGATAACGGCAATAAGTGCCGCCAAACCTTCGCTGAAAATCATCAAATCCTGTAGTAGCCATTGTATGTCCCTCATTAGTATGACTCTACGATTGAATTTCCGGGAGGAATAAGAGATCCATGATTTTGAGCAACTGCTCTTCCTGAAACATCTAGTGAAACTGCCAATGCATGACCGCTTTCTTCATAAGGATTAAAATCGTAGTTCAGGTCATCCTGTTTTTTTGTAGGAATCATGATCAGAGTGTGTCTTCTTGCATAAGATGCAGGAATGGGCTCTTGTGGTTCTTCCGGATAAGCCGCATAGTAAAAACGGATTCCCAAATCCTCTGTTCTTACTTCAGGATCAATGTCGCTTGCTTCCTTCTCAACATCTGCAATAAATTTTTTCAGAGTAAGCATGTCAAACCAAATAGCATTGGCGTCATCCATCACCAAGGTTTCATTAATAGCTAAAAGCTGATTATTGCGGTAGTTATCTACCTGACTTTGTATTACTTCCGTTGGAATCACATTGGGTTCGCCTAGTCTTGTTTTTCCTGTAGTTTCAGTTTTATTTTCCATGTTATCTATTTTAAACAATTTTACTGCAAATTAAGGAAAAATAGCATATGTTGCTTTTGTGGCATTAAAAATCCGTGATTTTACGGTACTTTCAAACAAAATAGCCACAAACCAAAATTTGCGGCTATTTCTTTAAAAATAATATATATGAAAAAAAACTACTCTTTTATTTCTCCACTGGTCTGAAAACCAAACCTGTCTCTTCAAAATAATCTAACGTGATTCTGTCGCCGTCATTCACATTTCCTGCAAGGATTTCTCTTGATAATTTATTGAGAACTTCCTGCTGAATCACTCTTTTCAAAGGTCTGGCTCCGAAAACCGGGTCGTAACCTTTGTTGGTCAGATAATCCAAAGCGTCTTGTGTTGCCGTCATAATGATATTTCTTTTTGCAAGCATATCATTGAACCCCCTTAACTGATACTGAACGATTTTCCCTATTTCTTTTCTTCTTAAAGGCTGGAACAATACCGTCTCATCAATTCTGTTCAGGAATTCCGGACGAAGCGTTTGTTTCAGTAAATCGAAAACTTCAATTTTTGTTTTAGCAACAATTTCATCCTGGTTTTCTTCGGTGATATTTTCAAAATTCTCCTGAATAATATGCGAACCCAGATTCGAAGTCATAATGATAATCGAATTTTTAAAATTCACCACACGACCTTTATTATCCGTCAACCTACCATCATCTAAAACCTGTAACAACGTATTGAAAACATCAGGATGCGCTTTTTCAATTTCATCTAAAAGTACTACTGAATAAGGTCTTCTTCTTACAGCTTCCGTCAATTGTCCACCTTCATCATAACCAACATATCCAGGAGGCGCACCAACCAATCTGGAAACCGAATGACGTTCCTGATATTCACTCATATCGATTCTCGTCATATTGTTTTCATCATCAAATAAAAACTCTGCTAAAGCTTTTGCCAACTCTGTTTTTCCGACTCCTGTTGTACCGAGGAACAAGAAACTTCCGATCGGTTTTTTCTCGTCGCTCAATCCGGCTCTGTTTCTTCTGATCGCATCTGCAACCGCCTGAATTGCTTCTTCCTGACCGACAACTCTGTGATGAAGTTCGTTTTCAAGATGCAATAATTTTTCTCTTTCAGACTGAAGAAGTTTGGTGACTGGAATTCCTGTCCATTTTGCAATCACTTCAGAGATGTTTTCTGATGTAACTTCTTCCTTAATTAATTCATTCTGATGATTTTGCATTTCCAGTTCGAGTTTCTGCAAAGCATCTTCTTTCTCTTTTATTTTACCGTACTGAATTTCCGCAACTTTCGCATAATCTCCAGCTCTTGAAGCTCTTTCTGCTTCTAATTTCAGTGATTCAATATCTTTTTTGATGGATGTTAAATCCTCAGATTTCTGTTTTTCTTTCAGCCATTTTGCATTGATTTCATTTCTTTCTTCAGAAATTTTCGAAATATCTTCTTTCAAATGGTCAATTTTTGTCTGGTTGCCTTCTCTTGAAATGGCGGCCAATTCAATCTCCATCTGCATCAGTTTTCTGTCGAGAACATCAAGTTCTTCTGGTTTCGAATTGATCTCCATTCTTAATTTTGCTGAAGCTTCATCAATCAAATCGATGGCTTTATCGGGTAAAAATCTGTCCGAAATATATCTTTGAGACATTTCCACTGCCGCAATAATCGCCTCGTCTTTGATTCTTACTTTATGGTGCGCTTCATATTTATCTTTAATTCCACGAAGGATTGAGATTGCAGATTCCGTATCCGGTTCTTCTACCATTACTTTCTGGAAACGTCTTTCTAAAGCTTTATCTTTTTCAAAATATTTTTGATATTCATTTAAAGTAGTTGCGCCAATTGCTCTTAATTCTCCTCTTGCCAAAGCTGGTTTTAAGATATTTGCGGCATCCATCGCGCCTTCACCGCCTCCTGCTCCTACCAAAGTGTGAATTTCATCGATGAACAAAATGATTTGTCCGTCAGATTTAATGACTTCATTAACTACAGATTTCAGACGCTCTTCAAATTCACCTTTGTATTTTGCACCGGCAATCAAAGCACCCATATCCAGAGAGTATAAAGTTTTATCCTGCAAATTTTCAGGAATATCTCCGCTGATAATTCTGTGGGCAATTCCTTCTGCAATGGCTGTTTTACCAACTCCGGGTTCACCAATCAGAATAGGGTTATTTTTTGTTCTTCTGGAAAGAATCTGCAATACTCTTCTGATTTCTTCATCACGACCGATGACAGGGTCTAGTTTTCCTTCTGCTGCTAATTCGTTGAAGTTTTTAGCATATTTTTTTAAAGACTGATATGTTTCTTCTGAGCTTGCGGAATTCGCAGTACTTCCTTTTCTCAATTCTTTAATTCCGCCTTCCAGAAGACTTTTGGTAACGCCCATATCTTTAAGCATTTTAGAAACTTCCGAACTGGTTTCTAATAAGGAAAGCCAAAGATGCTCTATCGTTACAAATTCATCACCCATTTTTTTAGCAATGTTAGGAGCATCAAGCAAGACTTTGTTTGCAGATTGCGAAAGGTAAATATTTCCTCCCTGTACTTTTGGAAGTTTTTCTAAATTCTCTCGGTTTCGCTCTCTTACCAAAGCTGCATCTGCTTCAGATTTTTTGAGTAAAAAAGGCGATATATTTTCATCTACCTGAAAGATTCCTTCCAGTAAATGTTGAGGTTCGATCTGTTGGTTGCCAAATTCCATTGCTACCTGTTGTGCAGCCTGGATGGCTTCCTGTGATTTTACGGTATATTGATTTAAATTCATATTATGTATAATTTTGGTTTTATTTCTTACTTTTTATTAAGATTTTAGACATCAGATTTCAGACCATAAGAGTCTAAATAAGTGCTAATTTTAAATCTGATTTTCTAATTTCTGATGTCCTTGATCTTATTTAATCATTTAATTCTATGAGTTTATCTCAAAAAGTATTCTATTATTAAATTTACAAATTTTCGAGACAAATTTTCCGAATATTTCATTTTTTAATTTTGTTTTATAGACAATTTTTCCGATAATTTGTTTTTATTTTGATTCAAGATATACATTTTGACTTTACAATTATTTTTAAATTTTGTACATGGAAGAATTAAATCAGAATAATTACTTTTGTAGTCACATCATGGAGCTTAAAGAAAAACAAAGAAAAATTTTAGACGTTGCGGTAGAACTTTTTAAAGAAAAAGGCTATATGGGAAGTTCGGTGAGAGATTTGGCAACAAAACTCAACATCAAAGCGGCTTCTCTGTATGCACACATTCGCTCAAAAGAAGAAATTCTTGAATGGATTTGTTTCGGAATTGCCAATGATTTCTTTACTGAGCTTCAAATTGTAAAAAGTACAAATGTAAATCCTCAGGAAAAATTGAATTTATTCATTGATAAACATTTGTCCATCGTTCTCAGAAACCGTGATGTTACCCATATTTATTCTAATGAATGGAAACATTTGGAAGAAAGACTTCCCGAATTTGTAGAGTTAAGAAAAAAATATCAGCAGGAAGTTGAAGAATTGATTTCTGAAATTTACAAAGCCGAAAATTGGGAACTGAAATCACCCACTTTCACCACAAGATTTATTCTGCATACCTTAAACAATTCTTATTTTTGGTTCAAAAGAAATGTAGATTCTACCGTAGATATTACAGACGAAATAAGAGATAAGATTCTTTACGGACTTCTGGGAAATCATAAATCATAGTTGTTTAGCAAAACATAAAACTCTTTTACGCTTACTGTTTTCTTCTTTACAAGTATATAATTTGTATATGCTTTTAGAATTATAGGTTTTTTATAGGTTTGTGTTTTAATCTTTTATTTTATTGAAAATCAGTGTTTAAGTATTAGATACGTATGTTGTTTTTTTGTTTCTACGTAGTTATGTAACTATCATTGCCAGCAAAAATACAAAAATGAAGATTTTACTTTTATCTGTTATTTTGTTGATATCTGGCAAAACTTTCGGTCAGGTTGGGATCAATACAGAGACACCAAAAGCAACTTTAGATGTTACAGGAAATCCTACAACAGCTACAAAATTAGACGGTGTTATTGCTCCCAGAATTATAGGTGAACAATTACGTCTAAAAACGTATACTACAGATCAAACAGGCGCTATTGTTTATGTTACCTCCGCTGCAATTGCACCGCTTGATAATCAGGTAATAATGGTTTCACGAGCTGGTTATTATTATTTTGATGGAATCAAATGGGTATTAATGTCTAAAGAACCTTGGAAAATTGCAGGAACAACTGAAGAGGCTTATGAAAATACTCAAAATATTTATCAAACTGGAAATGTTGGAATTAGAGAAGCTAATCCTACTTCTGCTTTATCCATTGTAAATGACAATCAAAATGATAATTATGATGACATTGCGATAGAAACCTATAGTAATGGCTCACAAACTCCAGCTTTTGTGTATAAAAGTTTTGCAGGAACAAAAGCTTCTCCAGCTAATTTAGCAAATAATGCTTTTCTCGGAAGTCTTCAAACAATGCTTCTAACACTTTATCCGCAATTTTATCCAAGTACAAAGGAAACGGAACTACACTTTTATCAAATTTAGAATTTTATACATCTAATCAAACTGCAACAGCAGATCCTAAAATGATATTAGATGAGAAAGGATATTTAGGAGTAAATGAAATGAACCCAAAAAGTACCTTGTCTGTAAATGGGTCCATAAGTGTTCCATTTAGGGTTATTACAGGTTCTACAACACTTACCAGTAGTGATTACGCGATTTATTGTGCGGGAATACCAACTGGAGGTTTGGTGATTACATTACCCGATCCTACAACCTGTAATGATAGAATGTATAAAATTACAATAGGTCGTATTCGTGAACTTGGAGGTGGTGCCACTTTTAGCACAACTGTGATATCTCCTCAGTTACCCGCTACAAACAATATTTATGATCTGATGGCGAATTTTTCTAGTGATGGAGGTCCTACAGGAAATGCCGATTCAATGACTATAATAAGTGATGGTGCTAATTGGTATCATATAAGTAAATAATAATTAATTGGAAAATCAATTTAGCAAATGAAAAAAATATTTTTAACAGCAAGTATAGTGTTATCGACATTTGTTTATTCACAAACAGGAAATGTAGGAATTAACACAGCAGATCCTAAAGCGACATTAGACGTTGCAGGAAGTCCAACAATAGCTACAAAATTAGACGGTGTTATTGCACCCAGAATTACTGGTGAACAATTAAGACTAAAAACATACACCACAGATCAAACAGGCGCTATTGTGTATGTAACTGCAGCAGCATTGGCTCCGCTTGATAATCAGGTAATAAAAGTTTCTGCGTCAGGATATTATTATTTTGACGGAGCTATTTGGCAAACAATGGCTGGTTCTTCTGGCGGAACTTATGTGGAACCTTGGAACGAAGCTGCTACTACAAATCCTGCAACTTCAAACACGCAAAATATTTATCAAACAGGTAATGTTGGAATCGGAAATACTGATCCTCAAAATCCTTTGCATATTACTGCAACTGCAGATCCTGCAAGATTAGAAGGTTTACAAACAGGTTCAGCAAGTGATAAAATGGTGGTTGCAGATGCAAATGGTGTTTTAAAAACATTAGAAGTGCCACAAGTACAAGTATTACGAATTGGTGTAAATGGAGAAATAGCAGGAACTTCCTATGTCAGCAACGAAATTAATGCGCTTCGTTTTGATAAGTATAATGATGATGCCGAACTCGGTTACGCGCCTCCCTATTTTCCTAATTATGTGAATACAATAACAGGGTCTTCTTTTACCGAGAATACTTCTCTCGGAACTTTTGCTGTACCAACTGGAGATAACGCCGTTCCTGCAAGTAGAACTACCGATGCTATTAATTTACCTGCAGGACTTTATGAGATTACCTTAAGAGTTAGAACCAGATACCCAAGTGCAGGAAACATAAACAGCGTTAGCAATATGATCATTTCTATAAACAATGATTATTATGCAAAATTATATGGAAGTGTTTCATCTGGTAGTTCGGTAATTGACTCTTCTGTTATTATAGACCTTACATTTGCTTCGAGTATAGATTTTCTTTTGGATCCATTGGCTACATCTGCAACACCTGTCGTTTTATCAGATATCGCAGAATTCGGTTACGATGTCTGTTTTCACAAGAAACAAATTTTAAAAAGCGAAATTATCATTAAAAGAATTGGAACATCAAGTACCAGTACAACTTGCGCTGCTAAAAAGGCTCCAAAATAATAACAAATCACAATCACAATTTAGAAAATAGGAAGAGAGTAATCATTTGGGTTGCTCTCTTTTTGACGATTATAAACATTACATTTGTGAAATTATTTTTTAATTAATTTACTTCATAACTGCCTTTAAAATACAAATGAATCTTAAAATTGTTATTACATTTATTGTATTGGTATTTCAAACAGTATTTGCTTTTGCGCAAAAAAGTTCATATTTTGATGAAAATCTAGAGAATGAATACAGGAATATAAATAAAATCACTCTACAGAATCCAACAAAAGGATTAGACTTATCAAAAAAATTAATTGAAAAGACAAAAAATAATAATAATCCTTACTACGAATTAGCTGGAATGTCTTTGATAGATTATGTTTACAAAAGTAATAATGATTATAAAAAGCTTTTGAATTCTTCGGAATTAACAATTGCAAAATCTATTCAAATAAAAGATTACAGGAGAGAAATAGAAGCGTATTCCAGTAAATCTTGGGCGTTGATGCATATGGGTATGTTACCCGAAGCAAAAAAAATATTAAACGATACTCCAAAAATTTTCGACAAATTATCTTTGGATGATGATAATGTAGAAGTAATGGGCGTTTTTATGGCTGCTTATGGTGAGTTTTATAATCTGCAAGAAAAAGATGAAGAATCTATAAAAAAAGATTATATCGCTCTTGATTATTTTTTGAAAATAAAAAATAACAATAACAGAAATATGCATCTTATAGACACCTATAGTAATATAGGACTTGCATATTCTTATCAACAAAAAATAGATTCTGCATTTTTTTATTTTAAAACTGCTAAAGATCTAATCCCAATTACAAAATCGTACAGCAAGAAATCTGAAAATATTATATATTTTGGTTACGGATCTGGCTTTAATGATGAAAAAAAATACAAAGAAGCTATTCCTTATCTCATTAAGTCTTTAGATATCAGCAAAAAAAATGGTTATGAAGATATTTATGTAGAAACATTAAATCAATTGTCTGTAAGTTTCAAAGAATCCAAAAATAAAAATAGCCCTTATTATCAGCAATATCTTATTGCTAAAAAAGAATATGAGCAAAAAAATAAATTGAAATCTTCAGAAATAGAAGAAATTAAGAAACAGGGGTTAAGTTTTTTTGATCGTAATAAAACTGTCATACTTTCAATAAGTATCTTGCTAATTAGTTTTTTCTTATATCTTACCTTCTATTTGTTGAGAAAAAGCAAAAAAATAGAAGAAAAACATCAAGAGGTTACCGAAACCGTAAAAGAACAATCCGAAGAAATCACTGAGTTAAAAACAAAAGTAAATGATGCTTTTGAAGAAGTTTTGAATCTTGCAAAGAAAAATGATGCTTCCTTTTTAAAAAGGTTTTCCGAGGTTTATGATAAGTTGTATAATGACTTGCTGAAAGAATATCCTCAACTCAGTGAAACTCAGTTGAAAATTTTATTTTTTTCTTATTTGGGTTTTTCTACAAAAGATATTGCTAATAATACTAATACATCGCCTAGAACTGTAC
>Ga0209599_10001603_pt1 | contig 10407 bp, 7 predicted proteins | sample Shrwel_input2_FT_FD_187534 | JGI IMG/M metagenome (GOLD analysis project Ga0209599, IMG submission 187534) | Subsurface microbial communities from deep shales in Ohio, USA - Utica-3 well 1 S input2 FT (SPAdes) (version 2) ... | reverse complement strand
ATCACGAGCCCTGCTACGTGAGCTACGCTCCGAGCGTCACGCTCTGCCACGCCGAGGCCATCCCGATCCGCACCGTCGCCGCCGATCAGTTCGCGCTCGATCCGGCCGCCCTGCGCGCCGCCTGGCAACCCGGCTGCAAGCTGCTCATCCTGAACTTCCCGACCAACCCGACCGGCGGCACCGCCGATCGCGCCAAACTCGAGGCCATCGCCAAGTTCGCCATCGAGAAGGACCTGCTGGTCGCTTCCGACGAGATCTACTCCGAGCTCACCTTCGAAGGCGACCACGTCTCGATCGCCTCGCTGCCGGGCATGCGCGAGCGTACGGTCTTCCTCCACGGTTTCTCGAAGGCCTTCGCCATGACGGGCTTCCGCATCGGTTACGCCTGCGGCCCCGCCGCCGTCATCGACGGCATGCTCAAGGTGCACCAATACGGCATCATGTGCGCCCCGATCATGAGCCAGGAAGCCGCCGTCGAGGCGCTGCGCAATGGCCGTGATTCGATGCTGCACATGCGCGACAAGTATCGTGAGCGACGCGATTTCATCGTCCGTCGTTTCAACGAGCTCGGCCTGAAGTGCCACCTGCCGCGCGGCGCTTTCTACGCCTTCCCCGACATCACCTCGACGGGCATGGATTCCATGACCTTCGCCCAGAAGCTGCTCGAGGAGCAGAAGGTGGCCATGGTCCCGGGCACCGCCTTCGGCGCGGCCGGCGCCGGTTTCTGCCGCGCCTCGTTCTCGACCAGCTACGAGCGCATCCACGAGGCCGGCGAGCGGATCGCCCGCTTCCTGGACAGCCTCCCGGGCCGCTGAGCATCCTTGCTTGCTAGGCGGGCAGGTAGCCCTGACTGTCCCTTCATGGAACGGAACACAGAACTTTCCCGCGCGGTAGCCATCGTGGGCCGTCCCAACGTCGGGAAGAGCCGCCTTTTCAACCGTCTGGTCGGCCGGCGCATCTCGATCGTGCACGACCAGCCCGGGGTCACGCGTGACCTGATCACGTCCGACATCTTCGAAGGCCGCTACACGCTCATGGACACGGGCGGCATCGGCCTATACCGCGCCGAGCTCACGCCCAAGCTCATCGCCGACGCCGTCGAGGAGCAGGTCGACTTCGCCCTCGCCGCCGCCACGCTCGTGCTCTTGGTCGTCGATGCCTTCGAAGGTTGCGCCGCGCTCGACCTCGAGGTCGCCGCCAAACTCCGTCAGGCCGGCAAGAAGGTCGTGGTAGTCGCCAACAAGGCCGACACCGAGGAACGCGACGGGCTGATGTCCGAGTTCTTCGCGCTCGGTTTCGGTGAGCCTCTGCTGATCTCCGCCGAACACGGCCGCGGCATCCCGCAGCTCCAGGCGCTCATCATCAAGCTGCTCGGCCCCGAGCCCACGACCCCGCGCGAAGAAGGCGCCCGTCCGATCCGGCTCGCCCTCGCCGGTCGCCCGAACGTCGGCAAGAGCTCGCTCGGTAATCGCCTCCTGGGCGCCTCCCGTCTCATCGTCAGCGAAGTCGCCGGTACCACGCGCGACCCCGTCCGCGCAGGACTTTCGCGCACCAAGGCCGACGGTTCGCGGGCGAAGTTCTCGCTCGTCGACACCGCCGGTCGTCGTACCGCCAACAAGCGCGACACCCTTGATTTCTACTCGCAGGTCCGTTCCGACGAGATCCTGGCCGAGACCGATGTCGTCTTCCTGGTGCTCGACGCCGGCCAAGGCGTGACACGCATCGACAAGCAGCTCGCCGGCGAACTCGCGCTCCTCGGCTGCGGCCTCGTGATCGTGGTCAACAAGTGGGATCTCGCGAAGAAGGCTTTCCGCGACAAGAACATCGACGGCTTCGAGGACGAAGAGGAATTCCGCGCGAAGTTCCGCTCGGCCATCCGCCGTGAGCTCTTCTTCCTGCCCGAGCCGCCGGTCCTGTTCGTGTCGGCCCAGACCGGCCTCCGCGCCGAGGACATGCTTGACGCCGCCGAAGGCGTCTTCGTCCGCGCCGGCACCGCGATCTCCACCGGCCGCCTCAACCGCGTCGTCCAGGACCTGATGATCAAGCGCCCTCCGCGCATGGTCTCGGGCAAGCGCTTCAAGTGCTACTACGTGACGCAGATCTCGAAGCGTCCGATCCGTTTCCGCCTTTTCTGCAACTCGGAGGAACGTCTCGAAGACGCCTACCAGCGCTTCCTCGTGAAGGGCGTGCACGAAAGCTTCGACCTCTCGGGCGTCCCGCTCTTCCTCGATATCGTGGGCAAGCCCAAGCAGACCGGTCGCCGCGCGGGCGGTCCCGGCGCCGCCGGCGGTTCCATGCCGACCGAAGAAGGCGAAGATCGCAAGCCGGCCGCCAAGGTGCCCGGTAAGGCGGTGATCTCGGCCGCCCCCAAGAAGGCCGTGGGTCCGTCCGGTCCGCGGCTGGGCAAGTCCAAGAACCCGCGCAGCAAGGTCGGTCCGGTCCGCAAGAAAGCCTACACCCGCTGGGATAAGCCGCGTTCGCTGAAAGGCCGCGCCGCGCGCCAGGCCCGCAAGTAACGCATGCCACGGAGACTGGTCCTGCTTGGTTCGGATGAGATCGCGCTCCCGGCTTTCGCCGCGGCCCGCGCCTTGCCCGACGCCGAGATCGTGGCCGTGTATACCCAGCCGGACCGGCCCGCCGGACGCGGCCAGGAAGTCCGTCCTAACCCTGTAGCCGCGTGGGCCAAGGCCGCGGGGCTCCCGCTCCGTCAGCCGGAGAAACTCGGCCCGGAAGACGCGACGCAACTCGCCGCCCTCGGCGCCGACCTCGGCGTCGTGATGGCTTACGGTCAGTTGCTGAAGGCCGACTTCCTCGCCGCGCCGCGACTCGGCTTCGTCAATTTCCACGGCTCGCTCTTGCCGGCCTTACGTGGCGCGACGCCGGTCGAAGGCGCTCTCGCGCTCGGCCTCGCGGAGACGGGCGTCTCGCTCCAGCAGGTGGTGCTCAAGCTGGATGCGGGTCCGTTACATGCGTCCCGCAGCCTGCGACCTTTGCCCGGAGAGGCGCGCGCGGCGCTGCGCGCGCGGCTGGGCGTCGTCGCCGGTGAACTCGCCGTCACGGCCTTGCCTGCCATCCTGGACGGCGTCTCGGTGCCCGTTCCGCAGGACGAGTCCCTCGTGACGTATGCGCGTCGCCTGAACCGCGCGGACGCCCCGCTCGATTTCCGTCAGTCGGCCGCCGTGATTCGGCAACGCGTGCTCGCGCTCGAAGGCTGGCCCGGGTCGACCTTCGATCATCAGGGCGTCACGATCAAGGTGGGCGCCGCTCAGGCCGAAGATCCGGCTGCTTCCGGCGCTCCGGGGCAGATCCTGGCGGCCGACCGCAGCGGCGTCCGCGTCTCGTGCGGACAGGGCGTCCTCGTCCTCACGCAGTTGCAGCGGCCGGGTGGCAAGATGCTTCCCGTCGGAGAATTCCTCGCCGGCTTCCCGCTGGCCGTCGGTGAGACGCTGGCCTCGGCGGAGATGCCGGCCTTCGTCGCCGCAGCCCCGTTTCCCCGGGCGCCGAAGTCGTAATCGCTTGATAAGCGTTCCCGGCGTGCTGTCATAGGACCATGCGCGCCGCCATCCTCTGCCTTTGCCTGGCCGCAGGCGCCATGGCGCAGCCGAAGGAGCTTTCTTTCCAGCAGGTCACCGGCGGCGTCTTCGCCGGTTTTTCCGAGGATGCCAAGGCGGAGAAGGTCTGGGAGGCCAGGGCGGAGAAGGCGCGTCCCGGCGCCACGGAAGGGCAGTGGGACATGGAGGAGATCACGCTGCGTTCTTTCCGCGACGCCCGGCCGCTCGCCCGTTTCGTCAGTCCTTCCGGCGTGATGACGCCGGCCACGCGCTCCGCGCAGGGTGCGGCCAAGGTCCGGGCGGATTCGCCGAGTTTCGACCTCACCGGCCAAGGCTGGAGCTGGCGTTCCACTCCGCAGGGCGACACCTTCGCGATCTTCGCCGACGTCGTCGCGGAACTCGACCTCACCAAACCGGCGGGCCGCCGCCTGCGCCTCCGCGCGCTCCGTCTCGACGCCTCGCCGACGCCCGGCGGCACGCTCATGGTCTTCACCGGCGGCGTGGTCGCGGAGCGTGCCGGTGAGCGCACGACGTGCGAACGACTGGAATGCCTGGTCAGCGACGGACCGGGCGGTGACACCGAGGTGCGTTCGCTCCTCGCCATCGGCCGGGTCGTGCGCGTCGTCGGCGCGCAGACGCTGCGCGGAGACCGCGCGACGTTCGAACCCAAGGAAGATTCCGCCGAACTCGTCGGCCATGTCGAGATCGACGAGCCGGAAGCCAAGGGCACGGCCCAACGTCTCCGCCATCAGCCGAAGCTCGGACTCACGGAACTCTATGCAGGCGACGGCCAGCCGGTCCGGCTGCGGCTTCGGCGCAAGCAGGAGGCCCCCGCCGATGTCACCGGCGCCCGCGTCGCGCTGCGCCGCGACCTCGCCGCCGGGGTCACCCGGATCGAAGTCCAGGACGAGGCGACCTATGTCTCCGCGGACACGCGTCTCGCCGCCCGCCGTATCGTGGCGACCGAAGCACGTGGCGGCGGCGGCCAGCTTGAGGCCGAAGGCGACGTGAAAGGTCGCCTCGAAGGTTCCGCATTCACCGCGGGCCGGGCCCGCTGGGATCGTAAGTCCAAGGTGGTCGACCTGGCCGAGACGCCGCGACTGCGTGACAAGCGCGGACTCGAGGCGGCCGGTTTCTCGATCCGGACCGATGCGCTCAAGGACCGCATCGAAATCCGTTCGGCTCCCGGCGCTCGCGCCGCCTTGCGCCTGCCGCCCGAAGAGAATGGCGGCGTTCCCGGCCTGGCCGAGGCCGATCAGATCGTGGTCGTGACGGAAGACGGCGCCATGCAGGCCGAACTGCTCGGTTCGGTCCGTTACGTCGCCGGTCAGGTCGCGACTTCTTCCGATCAGATGGTCGCCTTCGCGCTGCCCGTACCGAAGAAGCCGGGCGAATACGCGCTCAACAAGGTGATCTTGTCGGGGAGCGTTCGTTACGCCCAGCCGGGCCTGCGTTGTCTCGGCGAACGGCTCGACCTGACCCCGGCGGTCCAGATCGAGGAGGTCCTCGCGCAGGACGCCCTCGTCGGCCAGCCGCGCCTGCTGACCTTGTCCGGCGGCGTCGGTCCGACCCGTCCGCGGCTGTTCCTTTCGCAGGGCGCCGGTCAGGAGGTCGCCTTCGTCGCCGACGCGCATGAAGTGCTCCACACTCCGGCGCTGACCAAGTTCTTCCTGCGTGGCGCCGTCGCGATCGATTCCTCGGCGACGGACGCCACGTGCGACCTGCTCGAAGGCCTCGCGTCACCGGATAAGTCCGGACGACTCGTCGCCCGCCGGGTGGTCGGCCGCGGCAACGTCGGTGTCGTCGCGGGCGGCGCCAGCGCGAAGGGCAAGACGTTGGAGATGAGTCCCGAACTGGGCACGGCGCGGCTCCTCGGCGACGCCCGCATCCTCGATAAGAACGGCAATGAGGGCGTCCCGGCGAAAGAGGTCACCTACGACCTGAAGACCAAGTCCTGGCGGATGGACTCGGCGCCCGACGACCTGAATCCCGGTCAGGTGGTCCGACCCAAGATCTTCCTCGGCCGTGACTTCACCTTGCCCGAGGTCAAAAGCCTCGACAAGGGACGCTGACCGCTTTCCTCTTGTCCGCATGGCCGCATCGAGCGAGAAGGGCGTCATCCGGGCGCAGGCCTTGGCCAAGCATTACGACGCCAAGGTGGCCGTACAGGACGTCAGTCTGTCCCTGCAGGGCGGTGAGATCGTCGGCCTGCTCGGTCCGAACGGCGCCGGCAAGACCACCACTTTTTATATGGTCGTCGGGCTGATTCCCTCGACGCACGGGCGGGTGTTCCTCGATGGCCAGAACATCACGGCCGAGCCCATGTGGCGTCGCGCCCGCGCCGGCGTCGGCTATCTCCCGCAGGAAGCCTCCGTCTTCCGTAAGCTCACCGTCTGGGAGAACGTCATGGCCGTCGTCGAGACCCTCGACCTCAACGAACGCGAGCGCAAGGAACGCACGGCGGAGCAGCTGACCGAACTCGGCCTTGAGAAACTGGCCCGCCAGCCGGCTTTCACCCTTTCCGGTGGCGAGCGTCGCCGTCTGGAGATCGCCCGGGCCTTGGCCACGCGTCCCCGGTTTCTCCTGATGGACGAACCGTTCAGCGGGGTCGACCCGATCTCGGTCGCCGAAGTCCAGTCCATCATCCGTAAGCTCAAGGACCGGGGCATCGGCATCCTTATCACCGACCATAACGTCCGGGAGACCCTTTCCATCGTGGACCGGGCCTACCTCATCCATCAGGGCAGGGTGCTGGTCTCCGGGACCCCCGCCGAAATCGTGGACAATCCCGAAAGCCGCCGCCATTATCTGGGCGAAGGTTTCAAACTCTGAAGTCCATGTCCGACCCCGCTCCCGATACCCGCCCCGAATCCGTCTCGGTGCGCGAGTTCTTCGAATCTTTCAAGGACATGCTCCAGATGGAGCTCCTCTCCGGCGCCGAGGGACTGGACAACATGATCGCCGAGAAGTCGCTGAACCGTCCGGCGCTCGCCGTGACCGGTTATTTCAAGGAGTTCGCCTTCAAGCGCCTGCAGCTCTTCGGCGCGGGCGAGATGGCCTACCTGAGCGACCAGTCTTCGGACGTCCGCGAGAAGCTCCTCGACGACGTCTTCTCGAAGAAGATTCCCGCCGTCGTGATCTCCCGCGGCCTCGAGGTGGATGACCTCCTGCTTCGGATCGCTGACCGGCACCGCGTCCCGCTCATCCGGACGCAGCTCAAGTCCAAGGATTTCTCGGCCGAGGCCACCGTGCTGCTCGAGGAGAAGTTCGCCCCCCGCACCAACATCCACGCCACGCTGGTGGACATCAAGGGCGTCGGCGTGATGCTGCGCGGCGCTTCCGGCGTCGGCAAGAGCGAGTGCGCTCTCGCGCTCATCGAGCGCGGCCATTCCCTCGTCGCCGACGACTATGTCATCGTGACGCTCATCGGCGACCGTGAACTGCAAGGCACCGCCAAGGAGCTCAACCGCGGTTATATGGAATGCCGCGGCATCGGCATCATCAACGTCGCTTCGATCTTCGGTGTCCGTTCGGTGCGGCGCGAGAAGCGCGTCGACCTGGTCGTCACCTTCGTCCTCTGGCAGCCTGGCATGGACGAAGAGCGTTCCGGCCTGGAGGTCGAGACCTTCGAGATCCTCGGCCGCAAGGTGCCGCACATGACGATCCCGGTGCGTCCTGGTCGTGACATGGCCCGTCTCGTCGAGGTGGCCGCTTCGGTCCAGGCCCTGCGCGGCATGGGGCACGACTCCGCCAAGGAATTCAGCGACCGCCTCATCCAGTTCATGGCGAAGGGCAAGTCGGGCAAGGCCGGCGAGGCCTGAATTACTTCTTCCGTCCGTCCCAGCGACAGTCGGCCATCACGCGCAGGCAGACTTCGCGGAGGTCGAAGAGCGTGGCTTCGAGATCATGCGCCGCTTCGGCTGACGACAGCCGCACGGAGGCGGGCAGGCCGGCGGTCAGGCCGATGGAATAATTGATCGCCGCGAGCGCGCGCTTCATGTGCACGAGCGCGAGCGGCAAGTCACCGGTGTCCGTGGCGTTGATCGCCATGATCATCTGATGCTGCGCGTCCCAGAAGGAGTGCATGATGTCGGTGGCCTCGAGTGCGGTGAGCTGCGGGCCGGCGTCGACGTTCAGGCGGCGGAAGGACTGCGTCAGCTGGAGGGACAGGGCCCGGGCGACGACGTAGACCGGGTGCTGATGGATGCAGTAGGGCAGGTCGGGGCTTTCGTCGTCGTCTTCGTTGACCTCTTCGGGTCCGTCGCCGGGCGCCCAGTCGGCGTTTTCCCAGCCCATCCGACGGGCGCTGATGTCCAGGCGGTCGGGCAGGTTCTTGACCTCGTTGTAATAGGCGAGGAAGCGGCCGACCTCGAGGTCGTTGCGCTGCAGGTAGCCGGACCAGTCGGCCTCGCCCCAAGAGGCGTTGCCGGAACCGTCGAAGTCGCCCTGGGGTTGGTCGCCATCGTCCATAGGGTCCATCATTGGGTGCTTTCCCCCCGTTGCAAACCCCTTGTGGCGAAAATGCCTTGTCCCGGTCGCCCCGAACGTGGCTAATCCGTCATGGCTTTGGCCCTTCCTGACCTGACCGCCGCCCTGTCGGCTGGTCGCGACCTCGCTCCCGCCGAGGCTACCGACGCCGCCTTGGCCATGGCCGACGCTGCGGTCACTGACGCCGACAAGTCGGCCTTCCTGCTCGCCTTGGCGCGCAAAGGCGAGACGGCCGCGGAGGTCACGGGCTTCGCGCGCACTTACCGCGACCTCGCCCGGCGCACCGACTTCGGCGATTGGCCGGCGAAGTCGATCGACATCGTCGGCACGGGCGGCGACCGCTCCGGCAGCTTCAATATCTCCTCCGCCAGCGCGCTCATCGTCGCCGCGGCGGGCGTGCCGGTGCTCAAGCACGGCAACCGCTCGATCACTTCGAAATCAGGCAGCGCGGATTTCCTCGCAGGCCTGGGCGTGGTGCTCGAAGCCACGGACGAACAGCTGCTGCGCGGCTTGCGCGAGGCGAACTTCTGTTACCTCTACGCGCCGGCCTTTCACCCTGCGTTCAAGGCCGTGCTCGGCGTGCGCAAGCAGCTCGCCGAAAGCGGCACCAAGACCGTCTTCAATGTCCTCGGCCCGCTCATCAATCCGGCCCGTCCTGCCTACATGGTCGTGGGCGTCTATGACGAACGCTGGGTCGGGCCGCTCGCGGCCACCCTTGGCGAGCTCGGCGTGAAGCGCGGCCTCGTCACGCATTCCCGTGCCGGCGGCGGCATGGACGAGATCACCACGGCCGGCGAGGTGCGCGTGCGCGGCTGCGGCGAACTCGCGTCGGTCGACGCGGTCTGGCTGCCCGGCGATTTCGGTTTCAAGACCTGCGCGGTCGCCGACCTGCGCGGCGGCACGCCCGAGGAGAACGTCGCGATGTTCAGCGACCTGCTTGTCGGCGGCGTCTCCGACGGACTGATGGACACCCTTTGTCTCAGCGCCGGCACGGCCCTCTGGGTCGCGGGCCAGGCGGCCGATCCGACGGCGGGCGCCGCACGCGCGCGGGAGATCATCCTCGGCGGTGAACTGCGCGAGGAGGCCCGCCGTCTGCGCGAGGCTTTCCGCGTGGCCTGATCAGCGTCCCAGCAGCAGGGCCAAGGTGCGCTCGGTCGCGCCGCGATTGCCTTGGTGCCAGGCGGCGCCGTTGCGTCCCATCTCGCCACGTTCGCGTTCGTCGCCGCACAGGGTCCGGATTTTTCCGCCCAGCGACTCGGTGTCTTCGGCCTTGAACGTCGCCTTGGCTTTCTCGAGCCCGCGGCAGATGTCGCGGAAATTGGTCATGCGCGGTCCGTAGACGACGGCGACGCCGGCCGCGGCGCATTCGATGGGCGTCTGGCCGCCTTCGTGCGGGACGAGGCTCTTGCCGCAGAAGGCGAGGTCCGCCGCCCGGGTGAGGCGGCGCAGTTCGCCGGTGGTGTCAGCCAGATGCACGATCGTGCCGGCCGGAGCGACGGGCCCGCCGGAAGAACGCTGGTGCCAGTCGAGGCCGCTGGCGCTGACTTCCGTGGCGACTTCGGCGCGACGTTCGGAGTGACGCGGGACAAGCAGGAGGCGGACGTCCGTACCGGCCGCGCGCAGTTCGCGGATGATCTTGAGGAGGGCGGTTTCTTCGCCCTTCCACGTGGATGAACCGAGGAGCACGACCGTGCGCGGGTCGGCGCCGAAGCCGAGTTCCGTGCGGAGCCGCCCGCGTTCTTCGGCGGACATCGGCGCATCGCTGGCGACGTCGAACTTGATGTTGCCCGTGACCGTCGAGTCGAAGCCGAGCACCTGGAAGCGGCGCGCGTCTTCTTCGCTGCCCGCGGCGATCTTTCGGAAGTGCCCGAGGACGTAATGGGAAAGTTTCCGGAAGCGTTGGTGACGCGCGAAGGATTTGTCGGAGATGCGACCGTTGATGAGATAGGCGGGCACGCCCCGGGCGCGCGCCTGGGCGAGATGCTCCGGCCAGAGCTCGCCTTCGACGAGGATGACCACGTCAGGGCGGATGCGGCTCCAAGCGAGGGCGCTGCAGGGCCAGAGGTCGGCCGGGAAGATGCCGATGGATCGGGCCACGTCGGCATATCTTTCCTTAGCCAGACGGTAGCCCGTGCTCGTGGTGGTGGTCAGGATGATCTCCGCCTCGCCGGTGGCCTGTAGCTGGCGGAGCAGGGGGCCGATGGCCTCGATTTCCCCTACGGAGACCGCTTGGAGCCAGAAACGGCGTTTTCCAGGGGTCTTCGGGCCCGGGGAGGGGAAGAAGCCGAACCTTTGGCTGAAACCTGAGCCATAACCCCCGCGGCGGAGCATCCGCCAGAAATAGTAGGGGAGGGCCGGGATCAGCGGC
>Ga0209599_10001602_pt1 | contig 10408 bp, 12 predicted proteins | sample Shrwel_input2_FT_FD_187534 | JGI IMG/M metagenome (GOLD analysis project Ga0209599, IMG submission 187534) | Subsurface microbial communities from deep shales in Ohio, USA - Utica-3 well 1 S input2 FT (SPAdes) (version 2) ... | reverse complement strand
GACGATGATTAAAGCTATAAAATGCGGTTATCGCATAATGGGCCATTATGTCAAAGGCTCGTGTGTGATGAGAGCATACACACTTCGCCAGTGACATAACGCCAATAACAGATTATGCGATAAACGCTTTAGATTTTGTTCTTATCAAAAGTTAGGTTTTTAGACTGATTCATTACAAGGAATGATGAGGTTAATCAGATTTAAGATGAGTTTTTCTATCATGTTGTGCAAGCTGAGAACGTGAAGAAGATTCTTCTGGTCGTCCAGTAAGTACATTATCAGATTGAGAACGACCAGACAACCAAGGGTCAAACGCTCCTTTTTTGACAATCTCGGAACAATAAGGCTCTGGAACATGAACGGGAGTTGCTTGCTGTGTGAAGCATCGACAGCCATTAAAGTCAGGATTAGTTGAAGACTTGCCTTTGATGCAGGCAGCAACACGAGGAAAATCGGTAGGCTCAACTAATTCTTTATATGCAGGAGCTGACCAAGGCGCGCTTTGATTTTTAGCAACAAAATCAACGGGTTTTAATTGTTCATCTGACGTAGGTAATAAAGAAGAATCTTGAACGGGTTGCTGTTGAGCAACAAGAGCCTGTTGTTGAGATTGTACAGGCTTAACATTTTCAGGCTTCTGGTGACGCAATGATAAATACCAATAGACGAAAAAGAAGGCAAAAAATACTAAGGAACACAAAAGAAGCATTTTAAGAATGAGATTGTAAGGAATGTCTTTCTTGCGTGTGTTGATTGTTGCCGATTTATAAAAAGTAAAAACTTCGGGATTAGGTGTAATTTTCTCAGCAATCGCCCTATTCTTATTAACAATATTGTTAGGCGATAACTGAAAAGATTCCCACTTATAACGGGTTGAATACTCCATGCCATAGGCTTTATGAAAATGATAATGGCATTCTATAAGGCCGTGTATAAATGAATGTATCATCGACGGTTGTTGAGTAATGACAAAGAAGTCAAAACCACGGTGACGATGACGAGCCAAGGCGCGGATATAATCTGGTGGGTTTTTAGGTGAACCTGCGGGAAAAAATTGGTCGGCTTCATCAACGAAAATTAAAGAACCGTCAGGCAAATCTTGCCAATTCTCTAAAGTATCCAATTTAATAATGCCGTGTTTTTCATAGTCAAAACCTTTAATTTCAACGGCATATTTAGGACGTAACACTTTAGGAGCATCTTCTGGTGCGTCTTCGCTTTTAATATACGTAAATTCGGGGTCTTTTAAAAAAGACCAAAGCGCGTTAGAAGTTTTATTTGCACCGGGAACGCCAGTAAAAAGATATATCATGTTGCACTCGATTTAACAGATTTAATAGACAAAGCAAGCAAATAAGCAGAAAAGACAATATTTAAAGCGTCATAAATTCCAAGTATCTGAAAAAATTGGCTAAATTGAGCAGAGGCAGAGCCGAGCTGAGCCAAAACTTGAGCTTTTAAAAAATCAAAAATTGGTCTAATTACGGCATTAGATAACGCAAAAATACCAAAAAAAACGGCCACTTTAGGAAGCAACCAAACAAAAGCAGCTTGTAAAGCCGCTAGGACAGGCGCAAACATAGAAGCCCCCTATTAAGCAAATGAACGAAAAACGATTGATGCAGAAGCTAAATAAGCTGATGCAATAACAAGTAAACGCAATAAACGCCAAAAGTCACATGAAGTAGAGAACGGAATAACAAGAGATTTGCCCATAACAGACAAAGATAAATCAGTAGGACATTGTGAAGATGTTAATGAAGCGGTTGCGTTAGTTTTAAAATCTGCAAAAAAGCCTGAAACTTTAACTTCTTTAGCTGTTTTAGCTGTTTTATATTCTTGGTTTGATGCAGTACCAAGAGCATTGGCTTTATCAGCGTCAGATTGAGAAATAGACATCATTTGACAGTTCTGCTTCCAATCTTGAACAAAAGATGCACAGGCTAAAGGGTCACCGTCACAAGCTGGAGGAGTTCCACAGCCCTCAGCAGTAGATGCAGAAGTCTTGCCCCCTGCTCCTTCTGTAGAATCTGGAGTTGCCTCTTGTTCTTCGTCATCACCACCGCTTCCGCCAGAACCTCCGCCAGAACCTCCACCACCGCTTCCGCCAGAACCTCCACCTGTACCATTATCAACGCAAACGCCGTTTACTTTAGTCTGAAATTGGCCGCACTGTTCACCGTTGCCGCCGTCAGGGTCAGGGGTGATACAAACACCGTCAGCATTACGTACTTGACCATCAAGACATTGGCCAGCCTCATCATAAGGAACACAAACGCCATTATTGTTAGGTACTTGACCAGATGGACAAGGATTATCAGTAGGTTGGTCGTTTGGAAAGCAAGCCCAACCACCGTTAAACTGACCTTTCAAGGGTTTCTCAGGTGGGCAAGTGCCGTCTTCAGTGGTGGGAATAGCATCAATGGCAGACAATGCAACTAAATCGGCAGGGGTAACGGTTGGAGTGTCACTAGATGAGCCAGTATAAGTATAGACAGCAGGACAATACATCTTGGCAGATGTTTTGCCAATGTCAGAACCCATCACTAAAGCACGTTCCGTATGCGATTTATAATTACCTAAACAACCATCTTTAGTAGCAGACGAATTGGGTACAAAAACAGAGTTAGGCCTACCTTTATCACACGCTATACCAGAGCCACTAGAGACTAATTTACCGTCATTAGGACAAACAACATTACCACACTCAGTAGAGCCACTAAAATCTTGGTCTTTAAGTGGAGCGCAAGGGTCAATGACGCATTTAGGAGTACAGCCGATAAGCTCAAATTTTTCACCAGCTTGACAGGTATGTTTCATTGTCAAAGCAACAGCAGGATTATTAGTTACAATGTCATATTGAGCAAAAGTAACTGAATTAATTTTAAACGTTTTATATGAAAGACGAACATCTGTAGCATTTGCAGTACAAGATAACTTTTCTTTGTTCGGATTAGTAATTGCAGCAAAAGTTTGATTACAAAAAGAATCATGTACAAAATTGCACTGATTGCCGCTTTGATAATAAGTGTAGGTTGCAGAAAAAGCGGAAGTTATGCCAAAAAGAAATAAAAGCAAAATTAAAAATGTGCCAAATATAAAAGAACGATACATTTTTAACTCCAAAAAAAAGGGGGATTACTCCCCCAGCGAATAATCAAAAGTTACTTTGCAGCAGACTTGAGACGATTCCAGATAGCAATGCCGCCACTAAAAGCCAAGAAGCCAACACCCAAGGCAGCAGCAGCAACTACACCATCACCCAAAATAGCGGTGACAGATGAAATATCAATTGCTGCATTTGCGGCGGTTGCGATGGTTGAACCAACAACAATAAAGGCGCGGCCTAAATGTTGACGAACCGGAGACTTTGACGGATTTGCAAATTGCGAGTTGTTCATAATGAACTCCTTGTTATTTAAGTTTCATAAGCAATTTAAAGACAAGAATAGTGCCAATGAGATATACAAACCCATTAGCTAACTCTGTGCCTTGTTCGTAACTGATTAGCGTATAGACGGGTTCGTCTACCTGTAGCCAACCAGTTGAACACTGTAGACGGTTGTTAGAAAACGTTTGTACATTTCCGTCACACCGATAATATAAAGCGGCCATGCGCTACTCTTAGAGCTTCTTAGGCAAAGGCTTTACGTTATAAAGCGTAAAGTTACCGTAAGCCCCTTGGGTGAATTCAATCTCAACCTCAGTCCCCTCTTGTTCTGCTTTAGCTAAAACAGACTTCATTTGTTCAACGGGTAAAAGACCGTCAGGACTGAAATTAAAACGATGACGAACAGGTTCAAAAACTTCGCAACTAAAGCTAGTCCCCTTTTCGTTGGTATAACTAGAAGGGTGAACATTCATTTTAGCGGTACGGATAGCAACCATTTTTTAATCCTCTTAGGCGGCAATTTTTAACGGAGTGGGAACAGGCTCAACAAACCAATCAGGCACTTGATTCGCAAAATCAATGTTGATGATTTGGACGAATGGAATCACTTTCGTTTCGTCATTCTCAACGTGTAAATTCTGTAGATAGGCTTTAGACATGCCTACGGAAACTAGGTCGGCGACTAGCTCATTAAAACGGCGTGAGCTAAATAACTTCTGTTTTTTAATCTCGTGATAACCGACATGCTTCAATTGATTGTAAAAAGCGTAAAGGTTATAAGCTTTACGGTGTGAGATTTTGCCTGTTGTCGTTTGAGTGACAAAATTAGCTTTTAACTTGTTAAGTAGTTGTTCATCATCGACATACTTCATGGTCTGCCCCTTTATCGCGTCAAAAATCTTAGTAAAACCTTTTAGCCACATGTCGGGAAACAAGTTAGGTGTTTGCGCTTGGCATTTGATTAATTCCCAAACATTGGTCGGTATTTGATTTCGTTCTAAATAGCGTTTTAAAAAAGTGCATTCCCAACGCAACGAATTACGCGCTATTTCTAAAATTCGTTCGTCAGACATAGCATTGATAATCACTTTAGCTTGTGCATCACCTCGTTTTGATTTTTTAGTTAAATCATCAAGTTGGGCTAAAAATTCGTCATACTTGCTGTAACACTTCTGACGAATAAGACGAGAAGAAGCCCCACCCCAATAAGCGGTGGTTTCGTACTTCTTCGATTTGGTTGGGGCTGTATGGCCATTTTGAACACGGGACAAAAAATCGATAGCTTGACGAACTAGCTTAGGACTGGAGACTTTGCTCATGTAAGTAATATCAACGCGCATGACTTCAATAGACGATATAGAGAGCATGGAATACATGTAGGGGTAAGCTTCAGAAAGCCAATAAAGCATTTCAGCAACACAGGTTTTTAAGCAGTCAGTACCAAAAACATTATGACCCTGAATGATTTTCGCAGGACTGCACTTTATTAAAACGTGTGGGTAAAAATAGCCGTCTAAAAAAACCTTACAAGCCATGCCCGTAAATGAAGTCGATAAGGATTCATAAGGGTGATACAAAGCATCAGAACACTGTTCGCCCTTTTCGTTCCAGTAGATTTCCCTAGCCCCGAATGGAATCTCTAAATCCTTTAAATCAACGTTAATTAATTTATAAGAACCGTTAGAGTCATCAACTAAGCCACTAATAAAAGGAATATGTAGTTCTAATGTATCAATCATAATTATAGGCCAAAAATCGTTATGTATACATGAATGCAAGATAAAGGAATGTATACATATAGTCAAGAATGCAATTAGACATATAAACAAATATACAAGTACACTTAAGAAAACGAGGTGTAACATGGCGAAAACTTTAAGATTGTCGGAAGAAGAGCAAGAGCTAATAAGAAAAAAAGCGGTAGAAATTAACAAAGCACTAGTTAATAAAGGAATAGAGCCTATTAGAGACAGCGAATTAGCTCATGAAATATTGAAACAAGGGCTAAAAAACGTATACATAATGGACGGAAAAATAAGCATATCAGGAAGGTAAAATTCATCGAAAAGGCGAAATTCCGCTCAAAAGTCCACCATTAAATATAGTGGACTCTGCGCACGCACGTCCTCCGCGTCGTCGTCGTAACCTCCTCCTTCTTGTCGTCCTACGTGCGAAAAATAGTCTCGCTTTGCTCGGTTACGTCATTGAGTGAAAGACTGTTTTTAAAAGCGGTTGATTAAGGGTGGTAAATTTGCTTAGTGCTTGGCTGATTGAACTTGCCACAAGTTTTATAGCGCACATTAAAAATTAAGCAGCTTCTAGAAGTGAAATTTTCAGGTCTGTAGTTTCGCCCCAGTTAAGCAAAGCAGGTTAAAAAATCAGTGTTGGGGGCTTATTCGCGCAAATATGACACTAAAGTTTTAGTGCTGGAGACGATGATTAAAGCTATAAAATGCGGTTATCGCATAATGGGCCATTATGTCAAAGGCTCGTGTGTGATGAGAGCATACACACTTCGCCAGTGACATAACGCCAATAACAGATTATGCGATAAGTTTAGTGGCTAATTAAAAATCTTTATGATGATAATCACGTTACACAAAAAGTAGCAGTGACCTGATTTGTTGACCTTAAAAAACTTGCTTTTTTACACGTGTATCTCAAATTTAACTTTTCAAGTTGTGTATTTAAAACGGCTCTTTGATAGCCTAAGTAAAATATAAGATATTATTTTTTGTTTTGACTTAAATTTTTGCATACTTGATTAATGAGAATCTTTTGTATGGAGTGAGTTTTTTAAACTAATCATAAGTTAAGTTGGTATAATTTGGATATATTATTTTTAATAATTTGGTTTTTCTCATGAATCATAGTGTCTCCAATACAACCGATGCTCGGCTAATACGACTTTTAAATTTTTTACAGCAAGATCCTGATAATTTAAATTTAATTAATGATGCTTTGGCGTTGTCGATTGACACAAACGACACGCATCATGGCTTGCAGTTGATTGAGCATGCTCAAGCGCGCCAACTACACAATGCAGAATTTTATGCAAAAGCGGCTCATGTATTATTGATGTCTGGTGATTATCAGAATGCAGCAATATATGGTAATCAAGCCCTTTTGAAAGGTATAGACCATCCAGCCGTTGTTTTTAACACTGCCTATGCACAGTTTTATAATCACAAATATAAGCAATGTACAGAGCTATTAGCACCATTAACGCACCAAGCAGATTGCACGCTCATCACACTATTATTGTATGCTCGGGCATTACATCATCAAGAGCGCATTGAAGAAGCACAACAAGCAATACAAATTGTTTTAGATAAAGATCCTCGTTATGTTGAAGCAAAAGGTTTATTGGCTTTGTTACATTATGATGCCGACAATAACTCGGCTGCTTTAACCCTCGGCTATGAGACACTTCATGATAATCCAGATCAATTAGATGCTTTGCTTGCCTGTAGTGCTGCCGAGTTTGAACAAGACAATATAGAGGTAGCACGTCGACTTTATACTCACACGGTTGAAGTACATCCTCACTGTGGTCGGGCATGGTCAGGTTTGGCACAAATTGAATTTAATGAGTTAGATTTTTCTAGTGCAGAAGCACATTTACACTTGGCCGTTAAATATATGCCTAATCATATTGGTACATGGCATGTATTAGCATGGATTTATATTTTAAATAATAATAGTCATGCGGCACGTGAGGCATTAAACCAATCCTATGATATTGACCATAACTTTGGCGAAACGCATGGTGGATTTGCGGTGGTTGATGTGATGGATGGTTATTATGATAGAGCGCAAAAGCATATTAAACGCGCGCTTAGGTTAGATGCTCAAGGTATGGCGGCTCAATATGCACAGATGTTGATGCTACAACAATCAGGCCAAACACAAGCGGCTGAGTCATTGATGAATCAAATACTTAGCCGCCCTGTTTCGGATGTTCTAACTGGCCATGATTTAGTTGCTAGGCAGTTGAAACGTTTAAAAACTCAGTCTTAAACCAATATTGACAAACAGAGATCTATGATGAGCTGTTATTAACATTAAGAGAGGACGTATAACCAAGTAAAATATTATTTTGTTATATACAGCTCACATGAACTTTGAACACGTTTAAAAACAAAAATTAAAACTTTTCTTTCCTTTTATGTATCCTTTTAATACCTTTTAGCGCGTAAAAAACCTTGTTGCAACATGAAGTTACGAGAGGATAAGACGAGAAAAACCATGTATTAAACGAGAAAAACCATGCTAATAAGACGAGAAATCCCCTGTATTAAACGACTTTAATAATATATAATTCGTTTAATTAAGAATGTGGGATACCGTCAAAATGGCTAAACAAGAATTGGTAGTCAAATCTAATCATTTGATAGAAGCCAGTTATCAGTTAACGCTTAATGAGCAGCGCGTTATTTTGTTGGCGATTACTAAAATTCATCGTCAAAAACCGTTAAGTTCAGATGATATTTTTACAATTCATGCTGAGGATTTTTCGACTTATTTTGATATGGATGTTAATAATACCTATCAAGAATTGATTAAAGTTGCAGAAAGGCTTTATGAACGAACACTTATTATTAATCAGCCTGATCCTGACTTTCCTAAACTCACTAAAACTAAAACACGTTGGATTAGTAGTATTGATTACATTCCAGAATCAGGCACTTTACGCTTAATGTTTGCTCAAAAAATTGTGCCTTATTTATCTATGTTAAAGGAGCAATTTACTAAATATCCTTTAGGGGCTGTTTCTAAAATGAGTAGTATTTATGCTATTAGGTTATATGAGCTTTTGAAGCAATGGAGTGTTTTAGGGATAAGAGAGGTTAATTTAGAGTGGCTGAAACAGCAATTAGAAATAGATACCGAATATCAACGTATGTTCGATTTTAAGAAATATGTGATAGAACCTGCGATGACTCAAATCAACGCCCATTCCGATTTGCAAGTAAGCTACACGCAACGCAAAACAGGCCGTGAGGTGACGCATTTTACCTTTATTTTTAGCCCTAAAGTAGTGGTTGAGACCAAAGCCTCAAAAAAGAAAAAAGATACAGGCGAGCGTATTTTGGGTATATTAAAAGCGGATATTGAACGCCTTGCCAAAGCAGGCGAAAGTTATGAGCAAGCGGCAGAACGGATTAAAACAATGGGGTTGGTTTAGAAACACGGAGGTTACGACCGCCGTAGCGGCCTATGCTCTATACGGGATACACTTGCTTGCCTTAGTCTAATTTGGAAAAAACTCTTGGTTAAGTATTTGTTCGGTTGTCCAAATGCAAGTATCAGAAAAGTTATCTAGTCCTGTCTCATCCTCAGCCTGAGCGACGGCTTTCTCCCAAACTAACTCAGCCCACTCAGGGTCGGTAAACAGTGTCTTTAGGCTTGGCATATCGCGTAATTCGTAGGCGATTTCCTTGCGTTGAATTTTGATGGTTTTTTGCCAGCTTGAGCCGCGTCTGTTTGGTTGGTGTTTCCATTTAAGCAAATGCGCTAAAAGCAAGGCCATACGATTGGCTAATTCGCGTTTTTCACTTTTGCCCATTATTTCCATCTCCTCAGCCAAATGCTCGGCATCCACTAAGTCAAAACGTCCAGCACGAATGAAACTGGCTTGTTCGTTTGCCCAAGCAACGATGTCTTTTTCGTATGCAGTACCCATGTTTGTTTCTCCAATACATTTTTGAAGTATAAGCCAAAATCCACACACCTAAAACCCCATAGCCACCCATGTTACCCTGTATTTGCCATAGGTTGCGGCTTTAAGATTGGCCGTTTTCGAGTTTCCATTGAGACGTAAAAGAAGGACGGTTGGCCGAAAATTGGGGTGGTGAAAATACACAAATCACAGGTGATTGGGGTGAATGACAAGCATTTTGTAGCCCGTTGTGAAGTGCAACGCAACACGGGTTTAAGGCAGTGTTAAAGCGATAAGCAATTGTTTTGGAAGACATTTAATCCCGTATTTCGCGATGCTCCATACGGGCTACACTTGCTACGCACGCTTTACAATCCGTTTTCTGAATCGCCCCCCCCCTAACAAGATTGAAAAATAATTTTGGTCGACAAATGCCAGAATTATAACTCTAAGGTTATTTATTTTTGTAATTTTTTGGGTTATAATAACTCCGTTGATAGAAGGAGAGATTTGTGGATAGTCGAACACTAATCAAGCAACTCGAAGCCGATGGTTGGTATTTAGTAGGCGTTAAAGGGAGTCATCACCAGTACAAGCATCCATCTAAAGTGGGGCGAGTTACGGTGCCGCACCCTAAAAAAGACTTACCTATTGGTACAACCAAAAACATCTTGAAGCAAGCTGGCCTCGTATGAGGTTAGTCTTCGACTAATGCTAAAGGTGAAGTTATGTTATACCCCATTGCAATTGAACTAGGCGACGAAACCCATGCTTATGGTGTGACTGTTCCTGATATTGCTGGCTGTTTTTCGGCAGGTGATACGATGGAAGAAGCCATAAAAAACGTGCGTGAGGCTATTGAGTTACATTTAGAAGGGTTAGTGGAGGATGGACTAGACATTCCATTGCCAACCGATATGGCCAAACATCAGCAACACGCTGATTTTCAACAGGGCTATGTTTGGGCGATTGTAGAAATTGATATTAGTCGTTACATGGGCAAAGCCGAAAAAATCAATGTGACACTACCTAGCCGTCTGATTCATTTAATTGATAGTAAAGTGGCTCACGATAGCCGTTATAAATCACGCTCAGGATTTTTAGCAGCAGGGGCAGAATTGCTGTTGCGTGGTTAAATTGTACTAGCTCCAATCTCAATATATTGTGATTTATGGTATCTACACCGTCGAGCGTGATATCGCATTTGATGGAAAAAATAGCCCTCGTAGCTAGGCTTGGTAGTTTTTTTAACAATCTAGGACTTACGCGGTTATCGCTTTTTTGCTCACTATAAAACCGTTTTTAACGATTTTTAGCTCGCAAAACGCGCTAATTTCAGCGAAATGCGTAAGTCC
>Ga0209599_10001601_pt1 | contig 10410 bp, 9 predicted proteins | sample Shrwel_input2_FT_FD_187534 | JGI IMG/M metagenome (GOLD analysis project Ga0209599, IMG submission 187534) | Subsurface microbial communities from deep shales in Ohio, USA - Utica-3 well 1 S input2 FT (SPAdes) (version 2) ... | reverse complement strand
ATAGACCACCGACCAGCGTGTCAGCGTCCCAGACTTCGATGCTATGCGCCAAGCCGACTTTATGCAGGCCGGTATAGCCGTTGATGATGTCGCGGCTGATCCACGTGCCTTCGGCGTATTCTCGCGTCGCGGCACAGGCGGTGATCACGTGTTCAAAGGCATGGCTGATGCTCAGTTGATACTGGTTTTTTTTGATCTGGCGCAGCAGTGATTTACTCGGTTTAAACTGCTCCGGATAAATCACACAACGCGGCTCAGGACTCCACCAACAAATCGGCTCATCGCCGCTGAACCACGGAAACAAGCCTTTTTGGTAGGCCGCAAAAATCGTGGACGGCGCAAGATCGCCGCCGGTCGCGATTAGCCCTTCACCGTCTGGGTCTACACGCAGCGGATCGGGAAAATCGTAGCGCGAGGGCGGTAGACGATCAAACGTCATAAATGCTTGTTGTTTGTTCAATCTGAGGTGCTCGGGCAAGTCCTCGCGCCGCATCCATGACGACAGCGGCGAGGGGGTACGTTCAACAGACCCTAGTGTGCCTGCTTGCTCAGTTGGTCGAGGTATTTTTCGGCATCCAGCGCTGCCATACAGCCTGAACCTGCCGAAGTAATTGCCTGCCGATAGATGTGGTCAGCCACGTCACCGGCTGCAAAAATCCCTTCAATACTGGTCTGCGTCGCGTTGCCTTGTGTGCCACTTTGCACGGTCAAATAACCGTCCTGCATGGCCAACTGACCTTCAAAAATCCCTGTATTTGGCTTGTGCCCAATCGCCACAAACAAGCCTTGCACCGCAACGTCTTGGCTTGTGCCGTCGCTGGTGTGCTGGATACGGACTGCATTCACGCCGCGATCATCGCCGAGTACCTGATCGACCTGATGGTTCCAGATGATCGAGATTTTGCCTTCGGCTTGCTTGGCAAACAGATGGTCTTGCAGAATTTTTTCGGAGCGCAGGCTGTCACGGCGATGCACGAGGGTGACGTGACTGGCGATGTTGGACAAATACAAGGCTTCTTCGACAGCGGTATTGCCGCCACCGACCACCATGACCGGTTGTTTTTTATAGAAAAAGCCGTCACACGTGGCACAGGCACTCACGCCACGACCCATAAAGGCTTGTTCTGATTCAAGGCCGAGGTATTGCGCGGTTGCGCCGGTGGCAATGATCAATGCATCACAGGTGTACTCATCGCTGTCACCGACCAGACGAAATGGACGCTGCGAAAAATCAACACTGTTGATGTGGTCATACACGATCTCGGTGCCAAAGCGCTCGGCGTGGGCGTGCATACGCTCCATCAGGGCAGGCCCAGTCAGATCATGCGGGTCGCCCGGCCAGTTATCGACTTCAGTGGTAGTGGTCAATTGGCCGCCGAGTTGCATGCCTGCGATGATAACGGGGTTAAGGTTGGCGCGTGCGGCATATACGGCGGCACTGTAACCCGCGGGGCCTGAACCTAAAATCAAAAGGCGGATGTGACGAACAGCCATGAGGTGATCCTGCGTGATTGAGCAAATTTGTGGATAATTATAGTCAACTCCTGATCGGCATGCTGTAGCAAATACAAGAATAAGACGAAGCAAATCATCGGCTCTACAGTCCAGCGTGGTTGTTGTGGTGCAATTCGCTGCCCCAGCGTCAACATAGGCGTAATTTATGGTGGTTTTCGGTATGATTGAGATCTGGAATGTGGAATCTGCGCCCCGTCCGTCCGCCTTGTGTGGCGGCGCTGTGGCACGGAGTGACCGATGGATGCTGGCTAGATCGAGACCTAGATGAAGTTGTTTTTGGCTGAATACGCGCAGCGTTTATTGCTCAGTGTCTTTATGGTGGCATTTGGGCTGTATTTGCTGGTGGCGACACTGACTTATACCCCGTTTGACCCTGGTTGGACGCACTTGTCCAGCGATACTCAGTCGGTGACCAATGCCAGTGGGGTGGCGGGCGCGTGGATTGCCGATCTGTTGTATGGGTTTTTGGGACGGGCGGCGTTGTTGGTTCCGCTGGTGTTGCTGCTGGAGGTGGTGCAACTGTGGTGGCCGCATAGCTTTGTCACGCGGCCGTTTCGGTTGGCGGCGCAGTTGTTTTTGATCGTGGCAGTAGCAGCGCTGTGTAGCCTGCATGTCTATGAGCCTGCCGATACCTTGAGCAATGCTTCGGGCGGCATCATTGGTTATGAGTTGGCCGGTCGTTTGTTGGGACTTGTTAATATTTGGCTGGTGACGGGCTTTTTGGTCGGCTTGCTGCTGTTGATGATGACGTTGGCATTCGGGATTCAATGGTCGCGCACACTGGACACGTTGGGACGCTTGCCGCCCGCGATTGCCGCGTTGTTTGCGCGTCAGCCTGCCGATGAGTCTGCACCAATACAGCAAGTGTTGCCACAACACAGCGTCGATCATGCGCTAGAGCAGCCAGCAGTCAGCACAGCTGCTGACCCTGTACAGCTGTCACATGCGCCGCAAAGTACATCACTTGAGCAGCCAGCCGAACAGAGCCATGAGTGGGCGTTAGAGCAGCCTTTAGAGCAGTCCTCAGAACCGACCAAGCCCGCTGCGATTGTCCCGACTGTGCCAGCTGAGTTTGGCCAAGCGGCTTTGCCTAGCGTGTTACCAGACTCGACCGCACAGCGGATTAGTCCGGCGTTTAACTGGCAAGATCAGGATGTATTCCAAGAGTTACTACAAGCTGTGCCGACCCATCCGGTCGCGGCGGCGAGTGTGTCGCCTGATCCATTTGATTTGGCATTTTCGTCGATTGATGCCGCACTGAATCAGCCTGTGGTGGCCGATGTGCCCCTTGCCGCTGCTGTCGCTGTGCCAGTGGTTGCCGCCGTTGCGCCGGTGCAGGCCAAGCCAGTACAAGCGGTCGATTTGGCACAGCCAGATCAGCCGGATCACATCGAGCCGATTGAGCCTGTGTTGACCGAGCAGCCGGTTTCAGCGTCAGTCATGCCATCGTTCATGCACACGGATCATGAATCAGATACGCTACCGGAAACCTTACCGGAGTCTTTGCCAGAATCGTTGCCCACAGTTGCTGCTGCGAGTGTCGTGCCTGAACTGGCCAAACAAGGATGGGCTGAGCAAGTCTGGCAGGAGCAATCAGAGCAAGACGATTTTGCGCCTGCATCAACACACGATGAGCTAGACCCAGACGACGAAATAGCCACTAATCCACTGGCCGAGTCTGAGCTAACTGAGCCACACACGATCAAAATCACCACGCTTGATCCGAAGGAGCTAGAGGATTTTGATGCGCCGCTGACCGATTCCAGTGGTCGCGTCATGTCGCGCTCAATGCAAGTCGCCGCGCATCGTGCCACTTTGTCGCCGCTGCCGAGCTTGGATTTGCTCGATTTACCCGATCCTGATCGTAAGCCGAGTTATACGCCTGAAGAGTTGTCGCGCTTATCTGAGCTACTCGAAATCAAACTGCTTGAATTTAATATCAAAGGCCAAGTGATCGAAGCACAGCCCGGCCCTGTGGTGACGCGCTTTGAGGTCGAGTTGGCCGCAGGGGTCAAGGCCAGCAAAGTCACCAATATCTCCAAAGACTTGGCGCGGTCGATGTCGATGGGCTCGGTGCGGGTGGTCGAAGTCATCCCTGGTAAGCCGTATATCGGCATCGAAGTCCCGAACCAAAAACGCGAAATGGTGCGCTTGATCGAACTGCTGCGCGTGCCTGCTTACCGTGATCCGGCTGCCATGCTGTCGATGGCGATGGGCAAGGATATTGCCGGTCGGCCGGTGCTTGCCGACCTTGCCAAAGCACCACACATGCTGGTCGCGGGAACGACTGGCTCGGGTAAATCAGTCGCGGTCAACGCCATGTTGCTGTCGATGCTACTGAAATACAGCCCGCAGCAATTGCGCCTGATTTTGATCGACCCGAAACAGCTCGAACTGGCCAACTACGGCGATATTCCGCATTTGCTCACGCCGGTTGTGACCGATATGAAAGACGCGGTCAATGCGCTGAACTGGTGTGTCGGCGAGATGGAGCGGCGTTACAAGCTGATGACGCTGTTTAAAGTGCGCAAGATCGACGAATTTAACCGTAAAGTGCTTGAGGCCGAAGAGCGCGGCGAAGACTTGCTCGACCCCCTGTGGAAGGCATCGGATAGTGCGGTACAAGATCGTCCACCACGGCTAAAAACCCTGCCACTGATCGTGATTGTGGCTGATGAATTTGCTGACATGATCATGCAAATCGGCAAAAAAGCCGAAGAGCTGATTACCCGCCTTGCACAAAAATCGCGTGCGGCGGGGATCCACTTGATGCTGGCCACCCAGCGACCATCGGTCGATGTGATTACTGGTTTGATCAAGGCCAATATTCCGACCCGTGTCGCCTTGCGCGTCAACAGTAAAATTGACTCGCGCACGATTTTGGATGCGAGTGGGGCAGAGGACATGCTCGGGCATGGCGATATGCTGTTCTTGGGGCCGGGCAAGATTGAGCCGGAGCGGGTGCATGGGGCATTTATCAGTGATGATGAGGTAAACCGGATCTGTGACGCGTGGCGTGAGCGCGGCAGTCCGGATTATGTCGATGATATTTTGACCCCGTTTGATGAAGACGGCGGTAAATCGTCAGGTTACGCTGACTCAGGTAGTGGTGATGGTGCCGACAGTGGCCGCGATCCGATGTTTGATCAGGTGGTGGCCTTCGTACTCGAAACCAAGAAGGTGTCAGCGTCGTCGATTCAGCGTAAATTCAGTCTGGGCTATAACCGTGCGGCGCGGATTGTCGATCAGATGGAGGATGCAGGCATCGTCAGTCCGATGGGGTCGAGTGGCAAGCGTGATGTGATGATGTAATCGTCAATCAAACCGATAAAGATCCATCCCGAGCGAGCCATGCGCAAAGCTCGAATGAATCACCGAAAACCGCCCACCCGCACCCATCGCAAAAAACAACGGGCTTAAGTGCTCATCGGTCGGATGGTTTTTGAGGGCGTGCGGTGCATGGGTTTTCCACGCAAATACCGCCTCGCGGTCGTCATTGCTCAGTTGATGCACGATCCAATTGCGAAACTCACTTGCCCAGCTAGGTGTCTGGATCGGTGTGTCAGCATCGGGTTGTTGCCATGACAGCTCGGCCAGATTGTGCGTGATACTGCCGGAGCCGATCAGCAGAATTTGCTCGTGGCGCAGTGAAGATAGTATCTGTCCGATATAGGCCAGTTGTGATTCACTATAGTGCAGCGGTATCGACACCTGAATCACGGGGATGTCTGCCTCTGGATACAGATGGAGTAGTGGCATCCAGACCCCGTGATCGCGCGGGCGGATGGCATTCGGGCGGGCGTCGAGCTGGGCGTGGTTGAGTTGCTCAATGATCTGGTCTGCAATCGCTGGCGCACCGGCGGCGGGGTAGCGGATTTGGTACAGTTCTTTTGGGAAGCCGCGAAAATCATGCCATGTTTCGGGCAGGTGTCCGGTGGAGACCTCGAGCTGTTGGCTTTGCCAGTGTGCGGACATGACCACAATCGCTTGCGGTTTCGGGAGGTTGCTGGCTACGCGGTGCAACGCTGCGCCGACTGCACCCGCATCAAGTGCGAGCATCGGTGAGCCGTGCGAGATAAACAGGGCGGGCAGGGTGGCCAGTGGCATGCAAGATCCAACGCAATCCAATCAGTAGATCTGGATTGTTGGGCAGTGTGAGATGCTTTGCAAGGGGATGGCGGTGAACAGTGTGTTTCGGGGAGGCATAGGTGAGGTACTAATGCGCATCGTGTCAGCTCAAACTCACAAGCTATCTAGCGGACTAGACACACCTAAACCGCCTTTATTGAGTACATGAGTGTAAATCATCGTGGTGCTGACATCGCTATGCCCCAATAATTCTTGTACCGTTCGAATGTCGTAGCCACTTTGTAGTAGGTGTGTGGCGAAACTATGCCGTAGGGTATGCGTTGAAGCTTGTTTGGTGATCCCAGATTTTACGACAGCATTTTTGATGGCGCGTTGAACGGCTTGTTCATGCGTATGGTGCCTGCGTGTAATGCCAGACTGTGGATCTAGTGATTCTGCTTTGGCAGGAAATAACCAAAACCATGCCAACTGCTGCCCAGCGGCTGGATACTTTTTATCTAGGGCAAAAGGCATGTACACAGCAGGGCGCATCTGTGCGCGATCTGCTAAAAATAAGCTTTCCGCCTGTTTTATCTGTTTGTTCACTTCTTCTACAAGGCTTTGCGGTAGCATGGTCACGCGATCTTTATCGCCTTTTCCTGCACGGATGGTAATTTGGTTGCTGTGTAAATCAATGTCTTTGATGCGTAACTGAAGCAGTTCCATTAGGCGCATGCCCGTGCCATACAGTAACCTCGCCATCAATAGATGAATGCCAGACAGGTGACTAAATAATAAGGCAACTTCACTTTTACTGAGTACGGCTGGCAATCGTGTCGATTTCTTAGGTCTAGAGAGTTGGCTGAGCCAAGGCAAGTCACAACCCAGCACTTCTCTGTATAAAAATAACAGTGCGGAAAGGGCTTGTTGATGTGTAGAACTTGAAACGCCTTGTTCCACAGCTAAATAGGATAAATATGCTGTCACTTCCACTGCACCCATCTCGCTGGGGTGGCGCTTGTTGTGGAACAAAACAAAGCGTTTTACCCAGCCACAATAGGATTGTTCCGTGCGTAAGCTGTAGTGCTTGTATCTACATTTTTCTTTAACTAAATCAAGAAGCTTCTTTGGTTTTTCATCGGCGGACATGTTTGGTTTGCAACCTTAATAAAAGCCTGTTATATTCGGTCTGTAGCGAGCAATAGCAATATTACTCTTCAGATTCAAATTTAGCAGGATATACGTCATGATGACAATAGCTTATGCATCAAAAATGCCGTATATCCTTAGTTAGGCGCACACACATAAGGAACAGGGATGCAAATCGAAAACAGGCTATCGCCAGAGCAATGCGCGGGAATGGACGACATCCGCGCCGAAATCGACATGCTTGATAAGGCTGTTGTCAGCCTCATCGGCAAACGCTACCAATACGTCCTCGCGGCAGCAAAGTTCAAAACGTCAGCCACCTCTGTTCGTGCGCCCGAGCGCCTCAAAGCCATGCTTGAAAAGCGCCGCCAATGGGCTGAGCAGGACGGCCTGAGCCCTGACGCCATTGAGCGCATGTTCTCCGACTTGGTAAATCACTTCATTGAAGAAGAGATGCAGCGCTGGAAGAGCACTCATGCGTGATGCATCTCCCTCGTATAACCAGCGCCTAACTGGGCGTTGCAGGGGACGCCAATACGTCGCATCGCTTCGGCCATGCCAAGCGCGCGCCCCTGAACTTGGGCGTTAGGCGTCATTTTTGGAGTCTCTTCTATGTCAATGTCATTCTTTGACCGCAGCGATATCGAGGGGTCGATCAAGCGAATAGATGAGCTATTGTCCTGTGGGATCTTCGATCCGAGGAACTCGCGGAATGTCCTCTTTCGCGCGGCATTCATTGAACTACTCATTGCTATGCGGGACCTTATGTTCAAAGCGGAGAAATTCGCTTCAAGAATAGACTTCGCTGATGACATAAGGCAAACTGAGAAGATTCGTGACGTATCCCATCTGGTCAAATATGTTCGAGATGCCCTATGCCATCCTGATTCTGACAATCACTATATTGAAAGCGGAAACATCAAGGCGACGTTCAATGTGGCGTTTGGTCGCGCGAATCTCTTAAAGATTGGTGACTTTGAACAGTCATCCTTGTATGACGATGACATTTGCTTTTTCTTCGGCAGCCAAGGTATTTACCTGCGCCGTCATGTGATCCGTGCATTTGAAGAGGCAAAGGGAAAACTCCTTCCTTTGGTGCAAGAAGCAGCGAATCAACAACGTGGTGCTAGATGACGCCTAACCATTCGTTCAACCGGAAGCAGTGGGGCATGCCGCCGTTTGGGCCTCCATTTCATTATGGCCCAAACCCCGGCATACCTCACTGCTCCGGTTAACTCGCACGTTAGGCCTCTCATCATGACCGACGGCAACGACATCAAGCTTGAAGACACCAAACTGGTGACGCTGTACGTTCACGAATTGTGGTGGCTGGCAAACGGAATTAGGGAAAAGACAAATCGCTTGTTCTCCGAGGCCAAGGTCCCACAGAGTGGCTACGTAATTCAGGTAAGCCCTGAACTGCACTCGCTAATCGCCTCGACCTTGTCGGATGCCGCCAATATTAAAAAACTACTGATTACTCCAAGCGCTCGTTTAAATGGCGAGTCTGGGCGCCAAGCTCGACTAAGAAAAGCCCGTACAGCAATGTTGAATCAAATGCTTAATGGAGTTCAACTCACTGAACTTCTGAACTCCAAAGTCAGAAATACACTAGAGCATTTCGATGAATACTTAGACGAGGCAAACATTACTATCTCAGAGGCAAAAAATCCACCAGCGCCACTGGCGGTATACAACATGGTTTTATCTCATTGGGAAGCCATTAACCCTCGCGTCTATCCAATACGTCTCTATATTTCTTCAGAGCGCAAGTTCTACAACATGAAATGGTGTGTCGATCTAGATGCAATAAACAAGGAAGCCTCAGCCATTGCCGATAGGCTGGTTAACCATATGGGGGCAGCAAATGAAGGCCCTGGCGGCCTTATGCTACATCTGACGTAAATTGCAATAATTTCATTTTCTAAACCCTAGGTCTGTCATCAATGAGTAAGTTCAACATCGTGCCTTCGCGCCGCGGCCTAACTGGTTGTTCAACAGGACGGCTACCAGCTTCGCTGGCAGCCGCCTGTTAACGCGGGCGTTAGGCTACTTGCAGCAAGGGAGAGAGAAATGCCAACAGTGACCATCGAAGTCAGGCACCAGTACACCATTGAACAAGAAGTCGCCATCATTGACGCAGTTCATCGAGCGATGATGGATGGCATCAAAACGCCTGAGTGGGATAAGAACATCCGTCTCGTCGTTCATGCACCCCATCGCTTCACAAGCCCACCTGGAAAGTCCGATCGGTACACCCTTGTCACATTCGATATGTTCTCCGGTCGGTCAATTGAAGCAAAGCGTGCGCTGTATTCGGCCATCGTCCAAAACCTCTCAGCCCTCGACATCCAGCCGTCAGATGTGCTTATCAACTTGAGAGAGCATCCTCCCGAGAATTGGGGCGTTCAGGGTGGCAAGCCTGCCTCTGAGGTGGATATTGGCTTCAAAATCAATGTCTAGCCATGTACCAAAACCACCGTGCCTACGCGCCCCAGCCTAACTGTGGGTTCAACGCGGACGCCAACATAGGCCATGCCTTCGGCATTTTCATGGCCTATGTCGGTACCCTCCGCACTTCGTGCTCCGGCGCCGGTTAACCAGGGCGTTATGCCTCACAGCCAAGTTACAATCTCATTCAAATTAGGAGATAGAAAATGAAAATAGTTACCGTCATAGCACTCTTTTGTGCAGCAGCAGTTGTTCCGTCATTCGCTCAGGCATCACTTTATGACCCATCAATCGAGCACGAGCCGAAGGATGGTGTCGTCAAACTGTATGGTGCTGGGGGGCCGAATACCGCCTTCAAAAAAGTCGCTGAGGTCTGGGAAAACCGTTCGGGTACCAAAGTGGAAATTATCGCCGGGCCTGAAAGCAGATGGTCTGCTGATGCGCAGGCAGATGCCGATATACTTTGGGGTACTTCGGAGCAGTCGATGACGGCATTCCTGCTAACCTACAAGACCTTCGACCCCAGCAAGGTCGAGCCGATCTATATCAGGCCCACCGTTATAGCCGTTAAGGCCGGCAACCCAAAGAATATTCAGGGCTTTGACGCGCTTCTAGTGGAAGGAATGAAAATCGTCGTTACGGAGGGCAAGGGCATCTACAACACCTCCGGAACTGGAACATGGGAAGACGTCGCCGGACGCATGGGCTCGCTGAATGACGTCGCGCAGTTTCGGAAGAATATCGTGTCGTACTCGCTCGGCTCTGGCGCCAGCTTCAATGCGTTCAAGGAGCTGGACGCTGATGCCTGGATTACCTGGCCGAACTGGCCAATCACGCACCCCGATGTATTGGAGCTTGTTCGCTTAGATGAAGGCCGAACGATCTGGCGAGATGTCAATGTAGTCATCTCACCTGACGCAGACCGTGAGGCGCAGATGTTCCTAGACTTTCTGGTTACCGAAGAAGCGCAAAAGATAATGGCCACCGAAGGGTGGCGGAGATAATCGCTATTTATTAGTTGCCCCATAATCCGATGCATAACAAGGCGCTGCACCGGACGGCAATTCCGCTGCGCTCCATTGCCGCCGGTGAGCTTAGTCGTTAGGCGCACACACATAAGGAACAGGGATGCAAATCGAAAACAGGCTATCGCCAGAGCAATGCGCGGGAATGGACGACATCCGCGCCGAAATCGACATGCTTGATAAGGCTGTTGTCAGCCTCATC
>Ga0209599_10001598_pt1 | contig 10438 bp, 27 predicted proteins | sample Shrwel_input2_FT_FD_187534 | JGI IMG/M metagenome (GOLD analysis project Ga0209599, IMG submission 187534) | Subsurface microbial communities from deep shales in Ohio, USA - Utica-3 well 1 S input2 FT (SPAdes) (version 2) ... | reverse complement strand
TAACATTACCTTCGTTATCCAATATTAAACCTCTACACGCCAATGTATATCTATCCCAGTCACCATCGTATTGTGTGGTGCGGGAGTAGTTGTATATAGACAACGGAAGTGTAGGGTGATTTTGTTTAATCACCTTACCCGTATCAATATAATGTTTTTGTAAAAGTTCTAAATTGTATTTCATAATCCTTCTAGTTCTTTTTTAACTTCATCCAAATAATTTAATTTATCTATATACCTTTGATTTGTCATATCACTAATAACATCAAACTCATAAGATTCAATCATCTCATTTACTGCTACTAATGCAGATTTAATAGCAAATCCACGTTCATCAGCCGAATCGGAATATTCTTCAAATTTTAATACTAGCTCTTTTGCGTAATCTTTTGGTAATTTCATAGTTTTACTTCAAAACGATTTCGCATATTACCCAATGTTATATCGGGTACATTGTGGATGTTCTTACCATCATGTCTATTCTCTACAATTACTGATGTTACTTTGTAACCATATTTTTTCGCCAACTCATAATAATTTTCCATTTCCCACGCTTGTGTAAATGTGTTGGATACGATTACCTTTGGTTTCTCTCTTACCATAAAGGATTCACATTCCTTCTTACACCAACGATGGGCATCAGCGATACGATTTATATCAAACTTATACTCACCATCTTCCATAAAAAACATATCTGCCTCACAACGGAAACCACCAATCAATTCTGCGAATGTTGATTTTCCACTACCTGGCAATCCTCTTAATAAGATTAATTCTTTCATTATGATTCTTTTTTAACTTCTTTCTTGTGTTTTAAAATAGCCTCACTTAACTCTTCCCTTGTCATCTCCAAATAATTTGGAATACCCTTCTTCTTTGCAATAAATTGTAACTCATGCAAAAACAATTTGCCTGATTGTATGAATGATTTAGCTGGAGCTTCATCGTACTGAAATTCGTTTGGGTGTGTCATATATCTTTCTTTTAGTGAATAACAAAGGTAAGTAAAAAAATCCACAAATCCTAATTATTTTAACATTATTTTAAAACGGAAGTGGTCCAAGTCCAAAGCGGGGGTGGTTTATTACATACTGATTGATAATTTGACCTAACCTCAACATAAGATTGTTTGGTGGTTTCCGTAACCAATTCAAAGTACAAAAGTGTTCATATACGGCAGTTCCATTTTCAAAATCAATAAACTCTATCTTATAGACTTTTTCTTTATCCGCACTCACTTCCATTTCCACATTTCTATGTAATCTAATTATTACAAATTTATTATCAGCATCATACCTGCTACCCATCTTAAATTCGTAATACTTTTCGGTTGGCGTGTACATCAGTAATGTCCAACCATCAAAGGTATTTAGGATTCTATAATCCTTTAATCTTTCTTCAAAGTTTTGTATGGTTAGCATTATAGTAATTGGATTCGTTTTAATAACACCGTAACTCCTTCCTCATTCAAATACCCATGCACATCACCTTCGGCAACCGAATTATCATAGTGGATTTCACCATCGGTATCCAATACTGCCAACTCATACAAACCATCCTTTCCTCCGTATGAGTATTTATGACGTATCACACTTGCACCAAATCCGTTCTCAAACATAATGCGGGAGTATATACCACTCATATCAGGTAGTTCCGTAAACTCTAAATCTTTAAATTCTTTCATATCTATTTTAATTTATAACCCAACACCTCCGGTCGGTCAAACGAATTTTTGATAGTTTATTTATTCTTTAATTCAAAATCCAATGAGTCCACTACGGATTGGATAAATGAATCTTTATTCTTTAAATGATTAGCAGTTATCCCACCTTCATTAAACTTCTTTCCATTCAACCATAGTTCGAATCTATATTGTTTCTTATACGCATTATTATACTCTCTTGTCAATAGTAACTTACCCCTATTCGTACCCAAAGGAGATACAAATGAAAATGAGTAACACTTTGGTTCTATGATATTTAAATCCGAATCGTATTTATAGACCTCATCTAATATAGAATCAATACTCCACCCATTCAAATATGTACCTTCTAATAATTTAAAGTTATGGATTGTTAGCATCTTATATATCTCTTATCATTTATTACATAGTAAAGGTAAGTAAAAAAGTTGATATATCCTAGCTATTATGGAATTATTTTTTCTATCATCAATCCCAATCTCAACACCATATCCTCCACCGTCTTTAATTCTTTTTTCGAATAAAAGGATTGTTCTGGCTTACCCGATTCCAAATTCCATGCCCACATTTCATATAAGAATACCTTATCATCGGGGTTGAATTTAGAGGGTTCTCTTTTCAATTGGATTTCCGCCTGTTTGAATGTACCATTACTTACCAATTCAAATATGTAAGTATCTCCAACGGTTTCAACATTTCTAATTGCCCAACCATATGTGCCAGGTACCCACTTTGAATACAACTGCCTTCCAAATATCTTATGTATATTTTTAATTGTTAGCATGTGATATAATTCTTCTTAATGTTCTTAACATAGATGATACACTTCCTATATTTGCTTCTGTTACCCAAACTGAATTGAATGGTTCAAATGTATCCGTAATCTTATAATATTTTGCACTTAACATTGCATCAAGCCCTTCTTCTTCTTTTAGGATGAATACTCTATCATCTGCAGTAGCGGATGTTCTTAAATGGATTTGATAATGACCTTCAGGTCCATAAGTATGTACTCCTATAACCGTCCATATAGTAGTTGGGTTTGGAACTATAAATTGCTCCCCAACTAACTTATCTGTATTTTGGATTTTTAACATATGTTTATTTTTACCAAATAATGTGAACCAATCCAATTTACTAAATCTTTTGGGTCTTTTAGATATTGTTTGTGGATTGTTTTTAATCCTTTACTTGCATAATCATTCAACACCGTTAAATACTCAAACCCATTATCTTCTACTTGTCTAAACACCTTTACAAAATGAGCTTGATGTATAGAAAATATACCATCTATTTGGGGTAAAAATGCTATCTCATACCAACCCTCACTTTCCTCAATCGTAGCTACCTTCCACCTCTGTCCCATGCAACTTATATTGGCATTCGTTATTTTATCGTAGTTCTTAATTGTTAGCATATTACAATGGGTAGCTTATATGTTTTACTATTTGATTTGTCATCCAAGTATAGAACCCAATTCTATCCTTTAGGTGAGTATATGTACCCACCGATGTAGCATAAATTAAACCGGCTTTACCATAATGAGTAAAACCTTTTTTCTCATCGTAAATCTCAAAGTTGTATATAGATGTTGTACCTTCTATTGGTTTTCTTTCTAAAAAGCATTTGAACCTACTACGGTCATCATTGTAACTCCAATAGAAACAATAATAATCATAGTTACCCGAAATGCCCGTTATTTCATCGGGTCGATTGTACAAACCGGCATTTACCAATTTGAATGAACCTATTACGATTCCAGTATATGGGTCTGCACCCTTTGTTGGGTTTTGTATTGTTAGCATATTACATATGTTTTACTATTCGATTTGTCATCCAAGTATAGAACCCGATTCTATCTTTTATCAATACCCTACCCACACATCCCGCGTATATTAACGAATCACCCCCAACTGCTCCACTATCGTAAATTTCAAAGTTGTATATGGTTGGTTTGCCTCCCAATGGTTCTCTTTCCAAATAACATTTGAATCGGCGTGGTTGTACCACCGAAGAGTAACTCCAATGGAATGAGTATTGTGGGGTATCAAGTATAGATAATGGTTCTCCTCGTTTACACAAACCAGCATCTACCAATTTGAATGAACCGATTACGATTCCAGTATCTTCACCTGCACCTTTTCTGCAATTTTTGATTGTTAGCATGGTTTAATATGTAAAATTATCCAATGTTTTTAGTAGGTTGTTTATATCCTTAATCCAACTTGGGGTTATACCAACGCTTGTTAGTGTACCATCTGCTCGTTTGAACAAATAAACGTTCTCACCATTCTTTACCCTCGCTGGTTCTCTTTGTAGGTAAACCTTTATAGATGATAAATGGTAGTGTTCTAATTTGATTTCGTATTCTACATTTCTTTCACAGCAAAAATCAACACGCCAACCCCTTTCTCCTACGGGTTTTTGACACAACTTATAATAGTTTTGTAATTTTAACATACCTTATTGAAATTCAAAGTATTTGTGTAAATCTTCTATTTTAGCTATCATCCAACTATTGAATGCTCCAAAGGATAAGAATTGGGATGTACGGACGAAATCAAAAGCTGGAAGAGTTGTGTGGAAATTATTACCATCACCGGACTCTGCCACCTTAATCGTATAGAATTGTTTTTCCCAATTAAACTCCATACATATTACGTTTTTAACATTTTTATTTTTGGGATATATCCATACTACGTTATTAGCTCCCATAGAATCTCCTAACTGGTATTCATAATCACCAGGAAATGGACCGGTTTTGATTATGTGTCCTTTAATCTTTTCAGCAAAATTTTGTGGTGCTTTCATATGTTTATATTTAACTGATGTTTAACAAAGGTAAGTAAAAAAATCCACAATTCCTAATTTTGGCTTAATTATTTTGTTTAAGTTCTTCTATGCTCATTTGTCTTGTCGTTTAACCTTTGAACCTTTTCATTAATCGCTTCAGCAATAAATTTACCTACCTCATCTTGAAATTTGTCTGGGCTTGTGATGGGTAGATTCTGTATCGCTCCCCATCCCCTAACTTCACCAATCAGTTGACTACCACCATCTGATGATTGTTTAGACCATAAGTATTGTCCATACTCATCGTAGTAAACATCTTTTAACCATTCTTGTATTGTCATTTGTCTTGTTGTTTATCTTCCATTAACCAAGTATGTAACTTAACATATAACAACATGGCTTCAGTTCGTGATAGATGTTTCTTTTCGGACTCAAATTTGCCACAACCATTAATGGTGAATGTTTCCTTTGTGGTCTTTGTTGATAAGTGAATGTATTCTTTAGTTTTCATTTTATTTACGATTTAATTTTTGGATTCTATGCCATCTTTTGATGAACCAAAAAAGGTGTACCATACACACCATAACGTTGACGATGATAGTGGGGTTGTTTTGGATTAAGAACCCATACCACACCCACACTAAACACGCAAATAGATTGACCATCCTAACCAACTTTTGTTTGGAAAAGGCAAAGGATAGTACAGACATCCCCATAGCAAAATAACCAACTAATTCCATCATATCTTTTATTTTTAGTTGTCAGGACAGGATTCGAACCTGTATTTGTGGAACACCATTTCCAACGTCTGAATCGAACAGAACCAATCAACTCTCTACGAGCAGCGTCTAACCAATTCCGCCACCTGACTGTATTATTATTGTAATTTATCTAATTCTATTTTAACATCACACCAATAATCATGCATAGATGGTTTGGTATTGTAGGAGAAAATATTATCCAAAGCATATTTGGAACAATGGATAGCTGTGTACTTTCTCGCATACTCATCACTAACCTCATTCATCAGTATGGAATAGAAACTATCAAACAACTCTATTGCTTTTTCTTTCGGTGGTATCATATCTTATGCTATTTCTTCTAATTTACCATCGTAGAATTGAACACCAATTGCGTAGTTAGGTAGGTACACATTATAGTACCCGTCGTTAAAATCAGTTAGGGTAACATCCAACCATTCGACAAATACTTTATTCTTATCACACCACCCATCGAACTCAACTGCGTTGTGGTTGGTGGCAAACTCTTTAATTTGGTTTATCGTAATCATAATATAAAGGATTTAAAATGTTTAACTCTCAAACTATATAGTAAAGGTACAAAAAATACTTGAGAAAGTCAAGTCGTTTCTTAATTATTTTAAGAATTTACCTAATTATTTTTGATAGGAAATAGGGTGATACATCGTTTCTCCATTAGAGAATTGAGCGGTAACACCTAATGGTTGGGTAAACTCCCCAAACACATTCTCAATCATTTCTACTAAACGATTCTTTTCAGCTTCGGCAGCGGGGATTAGATGTTCGATTGTTTCACCATACTCTTCAAACGAACAATGCCAATCTAAATTAACACCATCGTAATAGCCAGAACGAACAACTGCCGTAATTTGAACATAGATACCATTACCCTCACTATCTTCTACATAGTTATCCAATGAACCGATTGCGGTGGATGGGAATGAACGTAATTCATCGGGGTCTGTTTTGGTAAGTAAGTTGAAGTACCCAGTCTCTTTAAGACCCGATTTAACGTTATCAATTAAATCATCGTACTCATAGGTATCTTGCAATTCAACTGCAAAGATGTGGGAAGCATTAACGTTGTGAAAATTTGAAGTAGCCATAATATAAAGGATTTAAAATGTTTAACTCTTAATGTTTAGTAAAGGTACAAAGAATACTTGAGAAAGTCAAGTCTTTACTAAAATTTATTTTTTCTAATTGGGGCAGAGTTTAGTTTCGGATGTACACCTTTTGCTAGAGATTTTAATGCCTCCAAATAGGGATACGTCTTTGCTAGTTTGAAGTGGTATTTACCATAGTACCCATTATCATCCTTTTCTTTGAATTTTTCATAGGTAACACCTGTTACTAACAAAACGTTTAACAAATGAGAATCATTCCCATAGTGTTCAACTGAACAGGCAGTAGGCCATATTTCTAACCAGGTGCTATTATCCAACCCTGCGATACATCCTATTTGTGAATTTCCCACCCATTTTTGATTTTTAATATCAATAGCGTGGTTGTGGTTTTGTCTAACAATAACTGCAATTTGTCGAATATCATCTATCTTTATCATATCTTATTTGTTTATGTTTAATTATTAACAACCAACCCTAGCTTCACTTGCCCACTCTTCATTAACTAAATACCAATACTTCTCTCTCATATGAATGATGTCGTAACCACCACCATTCTCCTCAATCGAAACGATACCTTTCTTAACTAACGAACCTAACACACCACGTAGTACTTTGGTGGGGATTCCTAACTCCGAACTCAAATCGTTTACATCCACATCGGAAAAACCAGGTTCGGCATACAAACCACCAATAAAGGCGGTTAAGGTAAGGGATTCTAATTCGGTTAAATTTAATTCGTTCATTTTCATATCTTTATGTTTAATAGTTAATCACTCAATGTTTAGTAAAGGTAAGTAAAATAAACCACAAAGTCAAGCATTTCCTTAAATTTATTTTAAAGGAAGTTCTAACCCTAATTGGTCCTCAAACACTCTATATGCAATCTCTCTATAAGTCATAGCACCACAATTGGGTTGTGCCATTAATTTGGTTTTGGTTAATTTAAGTAAACTACCAATGGTGTTAATACCCATACCCTTTAAGATGTTATAAGCTCGAACTGAAAGGTCTAAAGAGGTAATCGAATCTTTGGGGTTAATATTGATTTGATTTAAGGCAACCATCTTCTCTTGTCTAATAGCTTCCTCTAACTGGCGGTTCAATTCCTTTAACTTCTTATTGTATTCGGCTTGTACTCTTTTGATTTGATTAGAAAGGGATTGTAGATTGTTCATATCGTTGTTGTTTAAATGTTTAACCCTCATTGGTTTAATAAAGGTACAAAGAATATCTCACAAAGTCAAGCCTTTTCCTAATTATTTTTTTGTTTTCTTGTTTTTTTTATACCCCTCTTTCAAACCTTTAAAAGCTATGTACGCTAAAATTAAAAGTGTTATATCCCTATATACCCCTAAACAGAGCACCCTATGGGGTGTAAACGTATATTAAATTGTTTAGGATGCAAAACTTGGCCTCGATATGAAAACGTACTCGGCCCCCCTCCCAACAAACCGAAAATGTCGTGTTACACGTAATGGAGAGTCTCCCATCCGCTACGGACGCACCAAACCACCGCACGCATCTACGCGCGGGTAGTTAGATAGTTATCTAAATGTTATACAGATTTACGAACCGGTCTTTGGTATTGTTTAAGAGCTTGAGTAGCTGTGTACTGGTGTTGACGAGCTGAACGTAGTGTTATCTCACATTGTTCTGCGAGTGCTCCGTTCTTTGTGGATTGTGCTTGTAGATACATAACGATTAGTTGTTGTATATCAGTCTCTAGTGCTTGTAATCTACGTTGAAAGAACTCTAATGTCATTTGGGTTTGTGCACTCATAGTAGTGTGTTTTATGTTTAGCTAAAATAATTTTACCTTGTTAGTCCGCAATCGAAAATCTACCACACATATGCCTCTACTGCTTTACGGATACCCAAAGCGAGCTTCGCTTCTTCGAAACGTTCTACACTCACCACATCCCACCAAAAGCAGTAATCATAATTAACCCTTTCAGGTGTCGAACCATTTAGTTCAGCCATAGCTGTGATTAACTCAACGTAACCACTCAAACTTAATTTACCAATGTTCTCATTATTCATAGTGCTTATCATTTATTACATAGTAAAGGTACATAATGTTTTTTATATCTCCAAATTATTTTACTGACGATGTGTCATATATTCTGTGACTATATGTCAGACATAAGAAAAACCCCACTAGCATAGCCGGTAGGGTTTATTAAAAACAAAATGACAAATTAACAAATGAACTTTAATACATAAGAAGGAACTCCAGCCTCACTACCTCTACCCACTCTCAATGCCTCCTCAATAATTCCGGCTGATGCTTTGTAAAGAGCGATGAACTCACGTATCGCCTGGCGTTGTAATTTATTTCTGTAAGGAAGACGAAAACGTTCAAAACAAATAACTGGTGTTCCAGCCTTAATAATTCGTCCAACGTTAGCAGAAATGTTTTTGTAGATAATTGGTTCGTAATTCATAGTAGTATATTTTATGTTTAACTGAATAAAGGTGAGGGCTTCTCCCCCAACGTTTAATAAAGGTACAAAATCTTTTTAACAAAGTCAAGCTTTTCACCAATTATTTTCAATAAAATTTGTATTTTTTTTATAAATCTATCCCGCAGATTAGCGGATGCCCAACCCCTATTAGGGAACGTATGATTAATTTTCTAGTATGCCGGATAAAGGAAATTACCCGCAGTTTACAATTGTATTTTTCCAAGATGCTTAATTAGCAGTTTAACTAATTAGTCAAAAGGCTAAATAACGTTTAAAGGGTGTGAGAGTATATTAAAAAAAGTTCCATAAAATTTGTTTTATTCGGACGAAATACATATACTCCATACAAGTCCTAGCCCTGATACTTTTTGGTTATGGTTGTGCTTTATTTGTTAGCCCACTACTATGGTAATTAGCCAGTTCACTAATTAGTCATTTAACTAAATACCATCCTTGCCTCTTTCTGCCCTTTTATACACTCCATGTATGGCATTATATAGGTGGGTTGATTTGAACACACTACAACCCCCACGAATGAATAGGCTACGGGTGTTTATTGCATGAGTTGTCTTCCAGCGTTGTGTAAAGTGTTGAATACCCTCTTTACATCCTTAAATTCATCTATTCTCATCATTTTAGTTACACCTCTCTTTTGGGGTTGATTCAAATCCTTACAAAAAATTTTCACATATCTATCCTTTTGGAATGCGTTTGGGTCATACATTTGTTGGATTTCGGAATGTATCTCTACCCCTATTTCTACAAAATTATTCTCTTTATCCGTTAGGGTATAGTGATATATCCCATTTTGAGTACCTTGTCCTATATAGGTTATTTTCCAACTCGTTACTAATCCATTAGCATAGGTACATAACCTAGTGGGTGATTTTATGTTTATCCTTTTCATATCCCCTTTTTAATAGTATTTATAGGTTTTAAGGGTAATATAGGTTTACTATTACCAAATTGACCGGTATCTACACCAGCTTTCCTTCTACCATCTAATTTATCGGTAGGTATGTATTTTGTAGGTTTGGATAACCATTCTAGCTTTTTATCTACCTTTTTGGTTTTAACCTTTTTCTTTTGTATTTTCCTCATTGTACTACCTTTACTAAATGTGAATTACTCAATACCCTATCCATTATTTCCCCCAATTTTAATTCAAATACACTCATATTCTCTATCATCTCCTTACTCACCCCTTCTACTATAAATTGGTTTGGTTTCTCTTCATAGGATAGCTCCCAATACTGATTCAGTTCTCTAGGGAATTGGATTCTCTTTCTATCCAATTTTATATCATACATCCCTATACCCGTTAGTTTAGCGTTTATTGGTCCATACAATTGTACTTTGAATATATAACTACACCCATCACTTCCCATTTGTTCGATTACATCATCTATTGTCCCTATTGCTAGTGTATGCATTCTCGTATTCGATATAGGTAATGTTTTTCCTATTATCTTACCTATGTTTTGTATAGTTAGCATCTTATCTATCTCGATTTGAATGTAATGAATCTATGTTAAAATTTTATCCATTAAAATAGATATTTTTCTTTCTACCTCTCTCATATCCATTAAC
>Ga0209599_10001597_pt1 | contig 10444 bp, 8 predicted proteins | sample Shrwel_input2_FT_FD_187534 | JGI IMG/M metagenome (GOLD analysis project Ga0209599, IMG submission 187534) | Subsurface microbial communities from deep shales in Ohio, USA - Utica-3 well 1 S input2 FT (SPAdes) (version 2) ... | reverse complement strand
CACCAGAATTCTCCCATCCGAGAAAAACCGCCTGACCGGGGGAAGCCGCACCGACCTCCCTGGCCCCGTTCAGGGCAAATGCTAACATTGCAGTGATTTAATCACTAAGATATTAGTGAGTCAAGCAAAACAATCAGCTGCCAGCGGATTCATCTTCAACACCGCCGAGGTGCGGTTGCGCACCTGCAACTTGCGCAGGATCGACGACACATGTGCTTTCACCGTGCTCTCGGAAATCGCCAGATCGATGGCCACCACCTTGTTGGACACGCCGCGCTGCAAATAGCGCAGCACGCAGCGCTCCTGCCGGGTCAGCCGCGCCAGCAATTGCGGCAGATCATCATGGCATGCACTTGCTGCGGGCTGGGGCGGCCACCACGCTTGTGCAGCGCGGGACAAGGCTGCAGGCGGCAAGGTTTTGCTCCAGCACACGTCGGCCTGTCGGGCTGCCCAAGCTGGCGGGCAAGGCCGGTTGCCCAGCCAGACCACCCGCACCGACGGGCAGCGCTGGCGCAGCTGGGCCACGCTGCTGCGCGCAGATAGCCCTGGCAAGCCTTCGCCCAGATACACATGGCACACGGCACCCGGCTCTGGCAAGGCGTCCAGCACGGCGACAAAGCGCGCACAGCTCAGCCAGTCTGCCTGTGCACGCAAGGGTGCCAGCGTCTGGCGCAGGGCGTCGGCAAACAGCGGGTGTGCGTCGGCAATGAGGTGCCGCTCAACGGGCATTCGGCACATGGCCTCGCGCAGCATCGCCACTCCCCCTCGCCCGTTCAGTGTTTCATCACCTTGAGGGTCTGCAGCGACGAATACGCCTCCAGACCCTGTGCGCCAAACGCCACACCCAGGCCAGACTGCTTCACCCCGCCAAACGGGGCATCTGGCTGTACTGCGCCATGGGCGTTCACCCACGCGGTGCCGCAGGCCAGCTGGCTGGCAATCTCGGCGGCGTGTTCCGGATGGTCCGACCACACCGAACCGCCCAGCCCAAAATCACCGGCATTGGCCAGGGCAATCGCTTCGTCCAGGCTGTGGTAGCGAATCAGCGGCAGCACCGGGCCAAACTGTTCTTCGTCCACCACGCGCATGCCGGGGCGGGCATCGGCAATCACGGTGGGTGCATAAAAATAACCATCGCCCGCCAGCGCATGGCCACCGGTCAGCACCCGTGCCCCCTGCTGACGGGCGTCGTCCACCAGCGCTGCCACCAGGGCGCGCTGGGCCGGATTCTGCAGCGGCCCCAGCTCGCTGGCCGGATCCAAGCCATCGCCCACCACCACATGCTCGGCCAGGCGGACAAACTCGGCGCAAAACGCCTCGTATAAGGCATCGGGCAGCAGCAGGCGCTTGAGGCAGGCACAGGTCTGGCCGTTGTTGTGGAATGCGGCGGCAAACAGCGCCGGCGCATGGCGGCGAGGGTCGGCGTCGGCCAGCACAATGCCGGCGTCGTTGCCGCCCAGTTCCAGCGTCAGCCGCTTGAGCCGGTTGGCGGCGTCACGCATGATCAGACGCCCGGTCGGGGTGGAGCCGGTGAACACCAGCTTGTCGATGTCTGGATGACGCGCCATGGCTGCGCCTACTTCTCCGTCGCCCGTCACGCAATTGAGCACGCCCGCCGGCAGCAGCTGGCTGGCCAGCGCGACAAAATGCAGGGTGGCCACGGGCGTGGTGGGCGCGGGCTTGATCACCACGGTATTGCCGGCACGCAATGCCGGCATGATGTGCCAGATGGCGATCATCAGCGGCCAGTTCCATGGGGTGATTGAACCGACCACCCCCAGCGGCTTGCGCCGCACTTCCACGCGGGCGTCGGCATCGTCCTGAATCCGCTCATGGGCGATCTCCTGGCTGGCGGTGTAGCGCGTCCACGCCACCGCGCCGCCCACCTCCATGCCCGACCCCACCTGACCCAGCCCGATCAGCGGCTTGCCAGATTCCAGGGTCAGCAGCCGCATCAAGGTGTCGGCGTGGGCGTCCAGCAGGTCGGCCAGCGCATGCAGCAGGCGCTGGCGCTCGCCGTCCGGGAGGGCGCTCCAGCCGGGAAACGCCGCCCGCGCCGCCGCCACCGCCTGATCGACATGCGCCGGGCTGCCCAGCGCCACCTGGGCAAAAGCTTGGCCGGTAGCGGGATTGATCACGGCCTGCCAGTGGCCGGACAATGCCGGCGCACCGGCGAGGGTCATGGCAAAGGTTTGCATGGAAACATCCTGTCGAGTTAAAAAGTCAGGCCCCCCCGCCAGGCTCGCGCCCAGCAGGGGCGGCAAGGGAGCAGGTTCAGAACACCTTTACCAGCCGCGCCTGAACGCCACGGGTAAGCGGCCCCTGTTTCACCTGGGTGTCGTGGCTGTATTGCAACTGCACCTGCCAGCTGGGGGCGACAAAGCTGGCCCAGGTCAGGGTCAGGTTGCCGTTATTGCGCCGGTCGGCCAGTGTTGCGCCATTCAGGGTTTCCTGAGCGCCCCAGTTATGCCGGTAGGACACGCCCAGATGCGTGGCGTCAGACCAGTGGTAGCGCAAATGGGTGTGCGCCTGCAGCAGTGGGTCGCGCCGGCTGCCGCTCTGGCGATCGTTCTGGTAGAACTCCACCTCACCGATGGCGTCGAGCGACCATTGCGGGGCAAAGCGGCGCACATAGCCCACCTGGAAATCCGCCGCCCAGCGGTTCTGGCTCAGGGCAAAGCCACGGTTCTTGTCGCTGCCGGTGGGCGCGGTGATGAAGGTGGACCAGCCCAGATGCTCGCCGCGCTGCATGTCGGCCATCGTCCACAGCGTGCCACCAAAAGTGATATCGCCCAGCCCGTCGGTGGTTTGCCCAGCCTGGCCTACCCGTTGCCGGCCAAATGGCACGATGATCTGCGGGTCGATGATGTAATCGCCCAGCTGAGTGAAATGCACATAGCGCAGCAGGCCAATGTCCAGGCCCAGGTCCAGCTTGTCGCTGACCTGTTTGCCGCCGACGTACATCTTGTCAGCCACATGATGCTGATAGTAGGTCACCAGCAAGTCCGTGCCAGGCGGCGCGGCCTGATAGTCGCCGCCGTCGGGTTTGACATCGGCCAGCGCAGCCGTGCTCAGCAGGCCAGCGCAGCAGCACAGCGCCGCACGCCGGAACAGGGAAGAATGTGGGGTCATGGAGAGTCTCCTCGTGGGCAAAGGTCAGCGCGCCAGTGCGGCGGCATCGAGTTCCTGCTTCAGGTCATGCGTGCGCTGGATCAGGTAGTGATGGATGGCATCGGCGTCTTCCGGCTTGAGAATGCTGGCAAATGGCGGCATTCCCTTGGGCGAGCGCTGGCCGTGCAGCACAATTTCCTTGAACTGGCTGCGAGTGCTGGCGCTGAGGTAACGCAGGTCGGGAATGACCCCGCCTGACACCGCATTCAGGCCGTGGCAGCCGGCGCAATAGGCATTGAACAGGGTGCGTCCGGCCTTGAGGTCGGCACCGGTGGGCACGGTTGGCGGGGTGGGCAACGGCTGGGCCGCCAGCCGTGGTGGCGGCAGGCTGGCCTGGCCGCCCAGTTTGTAGGTCAGCACCCGGGCTTCTGGCTTGACCCTGGCGTTTTGCGCCAGCGGGCCTAACAGCAGTGGAAACGTGCCACCCCAGCCGGCCATGAAGCTGACGTATTGCTCGCCCTTGACCTGATACGTTACCGGGCCAGCCATCACCCCGGTATTGGCTGGCGACTCCCACAGCTTGCGGCCTGTGTCGGCGGCATAGGCCACCACCCGGCCATCCGCCGTGCCCTGAAACACCAGATTGCCGGCGGTGCTGAGCGTGCCGCCGTTGTAGATGGTGCGGTACTCCTGGTTCCAGACGGCTTTTTGCTGCACGGGATCCCACGCCACCAGCCGGCCCTTGTAGCTGTCAGCAATCTGTTTGACGATGGCGGGGTCTTCCGGCACATCCGGCACGTCCAGCCCCAGGTTGACCACAGACTTATGCGGGCTGCGTTGCGGGTTGGGGCTGGCGGCCAGCAAGGCGGCGGTTTCCTGCACCGGGAGGTACACCAGGCGGGTGGCTGGGTTGAACGACATCGGCTGCCAGTTATGCGCGCCGATGAAGCCTGGGCTGACCACCTTGGGGCTATCCAGATAATTGGCGGCCTTGTCATCTACCACTGGGCGACCGGTGGCCATGTCGATATGGCTGGCCCAGGTGGCCGGGGCGTATTTTTCGGCAGACAGCAGCTCGCCAGTGGCGCGGTCAAGCACATAAAAGAAACCGTTCTTGGGCGCTTGCATCAGCACCTTGCGCGGCTTGCCCTGAATCGGCAGCTCGGCCAGGATCATGTGCTGGGTGGCGGTGTAATCCCACATATCGCCAGGCGTCACCTGGTAGTGCCAGACATATTGGCCGGTGTCCGGGCGCAGGGCGACAATCGACGAAACAAACAGGTTGTCGCCCTTGCCCTCCGAGCGCGCCTTGCGGTTCCAGAACGAAGCATTGCCGGTGCCGATGTACAGCAGATCCAGCTCAGGATCGTAGGCCATCGAATCCCACACTGTGCCGCCGCCGCCCTGTTTCCAGTACTGGTCGCCAAACCAGGTTTTGCGCGCCAGGGTCATGGCCGGGTTTTCATCCGGCTTGGCTGGATCGCCAGGCACGGTGTAAAAGCGCCAGGCCAGCTTGCCAGTGTCAGCGTCATACGCCGACACATAGCCGCGCACGCCAAATTCCGCGCCGCCATTGCCGATCAGCACCTTGCCCTTGACCACGCGCGGCGCACCGGTAATCGAATAGCTGCGGGTATGGTCAATCACCGTGTCGGTTTCCCACAGCTTGCGGCCTGTGCGGGCATCCAGCGCCAGCAGTCGGCCATCAAAGGCACCGACATACACCTTGCCCTGCCACACCGCCACGCCACGATTGACCACGTCGCAGCACCCTTCCGACAGGCGGATGCCAGGCACTTGCGGGTCGAATTTCCACAGCAGCTTGCCGCTGGCGGCATCCAGCGCATAGACGATGCTTTTGGCTCCGGTGGTGTACATCACCCCATCCACCACAATCGGCGTGGCTTCCACGCCCCGATCCACGTCAAGCTTGTGACTCCAGGCCAGGCCAAGCTGGCCAACATTGGCGTCGGAAATCTGCTTGAGGGGCGAAAAGCGTTGCTCGTCGTAAGTACGCCCGTGGCTCATCCAGTTGCCCGGTTCGCGGTCGGCGGCCAGCAGGCGACGGCTGTCCACGTCGGCAGGCGGTCGCGCCGACCAGGCCAGCGCAGCCGGGGCCAGCAGGCACAGCAAGGCCAGTTGCTGCCCTGGCGAGGGCAGGCTCAAGGGTGATCGCATGAAAACTCCTCCGCATTATTCTTGTGTTGGAGCGGAGAAGTCTGGGCCGGCGCGCCATCTGGCGCTTGCCGCTGCGTGCAGAGCTAATTGTCTGGGGATGCAGATTTGTGTGCGGTGCGCTGGCGCCAGTCGCTGGGCGTTTCGCCAAAGCGCGCCTTGAACAAGCGGCTGAAATGGGCGCTGTCGGCAAAACCATTGGCCAGGGCAATTTCGGTAATGGTCAGCCGCTGGCGCAGCGGGTCGACCAGCTCGGCGCGGCAGCGCGCCAGCCGTTCGGTCTGGATGAACGCCGCCGGGCTCATGCCAATCTGGTCAAACAGCGAATACAGCGAACGCAGCGACATATGCAACGTCTGCGCCAGCTGCTTGGGCCCCAGTGCTGGATTGCCCAGTTGCGCCAGCACCAGCCGGCGCGCCTCGGCCAGGCGTCGTTGCAAACGCTCGGCGGGCAAGCCTGCCTGTGACTGGCTGCATAATGACTCCTCCACCAGCAACAGCAAGGCCCGCAACAGCCCGTCCATCCCTGGCCCACCTGGCGTTGCCCCGGCAGCAAACATCGACAGCACGGTAAACAGCGCGCCGCGTGCCGCCGGGTCTACCGTCAGCGCCTGGCCACACAAGTGGCGACCCGGCAGCGCGCCATCCCGACGCCCTTCCAGCGGCAGCAGTGCCACGGTGAATTGTGCGCCATCGGCAAACTGGATGGCGTATGGCCGGCTGGTTTCGTACACCGTCCACTGCCCGGCGTGCAGTGTGGCGCGCTGGCCACCCTGCTCGATTTCACCATGGCCATGACTGAGCCACAGCGCCTTCAGGCAAGGCTGGCTGGCCGCTGCCTGCCGGGCCGTTCGCCACACCCGGTGTGCGGCGCAACGCACCAGGGCAAAGCGGGTATGGCCATACTGCCGGTGGTCGATCTGCCCCCAGAAGTCATCCTCCCGCATGGCCGTCGTTTCCAGCGACAGAAAATCCTGGTGCAGCGTATCGCGCCAGACGCGCGCCGAGCGCACGTTGATTCCCCCTGGCGGGGAGGACAGATTGCCTGATTCAGCGCCCATGGTACGTCTCCTTCCTCGTGGTCGCGGTCAGCCCGGCGCGGCAATACGTCGGCCTGGGGGATGATGGCTCTGCGGCCAATGCGCGTGGCGGGTTACCCGAGGAAATACTACCATTGCCGTGGCCTGATTACTAATATGTTAGTTATATAGCCGTTGTAAATTACAAAACCCACCCCTGCTGTGTGGCTGGAATGATCCAGAAGACGCCCGGACGCGCCGTGGCGTTACTTCAAAGGAGCCTCAACACCACTGAGCTGGGCTACGGGCGGCGGCAACCGTTCGCCCTGGATGGTGATCTCCGCCAAGGCCGCGTTCAGCGCCTGCCATTCGTCGGCGCTGAAGGTAAGCTCCGTCGCGCCAATATTGTCGAGCAGGTGGGCCAGCTGAGTGGTGCCAGGAATAGGCACGATCCAGGGCTGTTGCGCCAGAAGCCACGCCAGGGCGATGCGCGCCGGGGTTGTTTTCTTGCGCGTGGCCCAGGTTTGCACGAGGTGTACGAGAGCCAGATTGTGTGGCAAATTATCCGGCGAAAAGCGGGTTTCGGTCTTGCGGAAATCGCCATCGGCGAAACGGGTCATCCCATCCATGGCACCAGTGAGGAAACCAACTCCAAGTGGACTCCAGGGCACGAAACCAATCCCCAGTTCCTGACACAGTGGCAGGACTTCCTTCTCAGGGCCGCGCCAGAGCATCGAGTATTCGCTCTGGACAGCGGAGACGGGTAACTCGGCATGGGCGCGGCGCAAGGTCTTCAGCCCCATCTCGGACAAACCCCAGTGCAGTACCTTGCCTTGAGACTGCAAATCCTTGATTGCACCCGCCACGTCCTCAATCGGTACATTCGGATCGACCCGGTGCTGGTAAAGCAGATCGATCCGGTCCGTGCGCAGGCGCTTGAGCATGCCTTCGACAGCCAGCTTGATATGGTCGGGGCGGCTGACGAGCCCCGGACGTCGTTCACCGGTCTGAAGGTCGATGTTCCAACCGAACTTGCTGGTCATCACGACCTTGTCGCGGAACGGCGCAATGGCCTCGCCGAGAATCCGCTCACACTCATGCGGCCCATAGGCTTCAGCGGTGTCGAACAAAGTCACGCCGCGTTCATAAGCCGTGCGGATGATATTGATCATCTCGGGGCGGGCAGGGATCGTCGTCTGGTAGGTGCGGTGCATGTTCTGGACGCCAAGGCCGATACTGGAGACTTCCAGCTGACCGAGTTTTCGCCGTGAAATCTTCTGAGCAGAGGAAGCCGGTCCACCGGAATTCGCCAATCCGGCTGGGGTCTCTGCCTGTGCGCTCCCCACAAGACCGTAACCGGCAGCGGCGGCACCAGAGGCGATCACCATTGAGGTGCTGATGAAGTTGCGCCTTTGCGCATCAAATGTAGCGTGGTTCATGACTCATTCCTTCCATGAATTCAAGGGCCGTGCGCTCCAGAAACGGCTTCAGAGCGACTTGCCGTAGAACTGGGTCAGCTTTTCCACCGCCTGATTGACGTAGGGCTGCTTCCAGTAGGTTTCGATGTGCGTCGCGCCTTCAATCTTGAACAGCTCCTTGTCCTTCGTACCGGTGGCCTTGGCGAAGGCATCCTCGCTCATGTACAGGCTGTCGGCCTGGCTGCCGGCAATCATCAGCAAGGGCTGGTCGATCAATTCGATCTGGTGGGTGGCGTCGAAGCGCATCAGGTCCAGCAAACTGCTCGTGGTGTATTTGAAGGTCGAGTTTGGGTGAGCATGCGTCTTCCAGTAATACTCGTAACCCTGGCGATACAGATCAAACGGCAACTTGGCGATCTGCTCGTCAGTCAGGTTGGCGTCACCGGAATAGAGAACCGTACCGCCGGCAGCCTCCTGGGCACGGGCCGCCGAAGCCTGCTGCAAGCGCGTCTGGATCGTGTTCAGTGCCGAATCCACGTAGCCATTGCGGCGAACGCGCCCGGAGTTGAACATGCTTAGCGTGGCAATCGATTTGAAGCGCTTGTCGGTTTGCGCGGCGGCCAGCGAATAGCCGCCCCCGCCACAAATGCCGAGCAAGCCCATGCGTGCCGTATTGACACCGTCAAACTGACTGATGAAATCGGCCATGCCGTGGATGTCCTCAATGCGGTAGGCGGGCTTGTCCACATTGCGGGGCTGGCCGCCGCTTGCGCCCTGATAAGCCGCATCCGCCGTGATGGTGATGTAACCCTGTTCAGCCAGACGCTGAGCATACAAGCCGGCGACCTGTTCTTTCACGCCGCCATTGGGGTGGGCGACCACGATGGCCGGGTATTTCCGGCTAGGGTCGTAGTTTGCCGGGATATAGACGTTGGCGGAAATATCGAGGCCATGCAGCTTGTATGTCACCGTACGAATATTGACCTTGCCCTTCACGTTTTCGACAATCGCGCCCTCATAGGCCAGCGTGAAGGGATTTTGTTTGTAGTCGGCGGCCATGGTAGTGCCTCCAGATAGTGTGCTGATGGTGACGGCCAGCAAAATGGAATGGATGGCTTTCAATTTCATGTCGATTGCCTTTGCAAAGTGATGGGGCAGGTTTATTTCTCCGGCAGAAGCACTTCCTTGGCGATGGTTGCTGCCGTCACGCTATTCGGCCAGCCCGAATAGAAAGCCAGGTGCGTGATGGCCTCAACCAGTTCTTCGCGCGTCAGGCCGTTCTTGCTGGCCAGGCCAAGGTGCGAACGAAGTTGATCGGGACGATTCAGCGCAATCAGCGCGCTGACGGTGATCAGGCTCCGGTCCCGCTTCGATAGTCCCTGGCGCTCCCATATGTCGGCGTAGAGCACCTGGTCTGTCAGCTCGGCAAACTTCGGTGCGATCTCGCCATACAACTGCTGTGCCCGTGAATTCTTGTCAGGAGCGGGTGTTGCCGAGGCAGCGATGCCGTATTGCTCGTCAGTGACTTTTTCATGCCAGTCGGCGGTCTTGCCATCGGCCTGCTCCTGAATGGCGATGTGTGTCATGGAACTGCCGGGCGAAGCGCCATGCCAGTGTTTGGTGGCGGGAGGAATGGAAACGACGTCGCCCGTCCTGATTTCCTGGATGGTGCCTCCCCAGAACTGGATGCGCCCCGTGCCCGCCGTGATGATGAGCGTTTGACCCAAGGGATGGCTATGCCAGGCGGTGCGAGCACCAGGTTCGAAGGTGACCCGGCCCCCGGAGACGCGCGATGGCGCATTGGCCGCAAACAGGCTGGTGATCCTGACATTGCCAGTAAACCGGTCGTCAGCGCCATTGATTGCCATGCGCGCTGCTTCATGGGAGATTTTTGCCAAATGCTGGGTCTGTGCATTTGAGGCCATGCTCTGTTCCTGTGCAAAAGCGCCGCTTGAGCAGGCACCAAGCGCGAGTAACAGAACTGGTGTGACAAGATTTTTCATAACAACGCCTGGCTATTGGTTGGGAGCAAGTTCGCCAAACCAGTAAGCGGCAGTCACGCCTCCATCCATCAGGAAATCGCTTCCTGTTATGAATGTGCCACCTGGCCCCATCAACAGAGCGGCGACATTGCCGACCTCATCCGGTGTACCGGCACGGCCAGCAGCGGATAAAGCAATCATGCGGCGGTAGCCAGCACCGCGCGGACCGGACAGTTCGTCCCGAGCAAGCGGCGTCATGATGATCCCCGGACTGATGGTGTTCACCCGAGCACCACGTTTGCCCCAGCGCACCGCCTCAGCCATGACGCGCAAAGCGTTTCCGTACTTGGAAAGTTGGTAGGCGTGGAGTGAATCAGTCACCTTGTCCGGCTGAAGCATGGAAAGCGCGAGCAAATCGTCAGTCGGGGTGGTCGCCAGGGCCTTGTCCTGTGCAACTGTAAGCGCAGGAAGGCGATGCCCGGATTGCGATGCGATGACCACGCCGGATCCACCGTGAGCCATGATGCCGCCAAACGTCTCCAGCACAAGCGCCGTCCCGTACAAGTCAACTTTCAGGATCGTTTCCGGCGACGCCTGCGTCGGGGAAACGCCGGCAGCATGAATCAGGCCGGTGACCGAACCGATGGCTTGGGCGCTTTCCACCAGCGCCTCGACAGACTGGCGCGAGGCAACGTCGGCCTGGGTGACACTGACCTCGAATCCTGCGTCACGCAAGGTG
>Ga0209599_10001596_pt1 | contig 10447 bp, 7 predicted proteins | sample Shrwel_input2_FT_FD_187534 | JGI IMG/M metagenome (GOLD analysis project Ga0209599, IMG submission 187534) | Subsurface microbial communities from deep shales in Ohio, USA - Utica-3 well 1 S input2 FT (SPAdes) (version 2) ... | reverse complement strand
CACCGGCTACTTGCGCAAACAGCTGTCCAATCAATAGCGCCAAACCGATCCCGAGCAAGCCACCGATCAAGCAGACCAAAATCGCTTCAATCAAAAACTGCTGCAAGATATCCGCCTGTCGTGCACCAACGGCCATGCGCACACCGATTTCTTGGGTGCGCTCAGTCACCGACACCAGCATGATATTCATCACGCCAATCCCGCCAACGATTAGCGAAATCACCGCAATCGCCGACACCAACAGCGTCATGGTCGCTGTGGTCTGTTCGATGGTATCGCGGATCGCGTCACTGTTTTGGGTAAAAATATCCTGCACACCATGTCGCTGCGTGATTAACTCCGTAATCGCGGTTTCGGCTGCAGCACTTGGCGCATCGTCGTTCAGTCGCACCACGATACTGCGCAGATGTGACTGTCCCAAGATACGGCTCAACACCGTAGTATAGGGGACATACACATTCAGGCTGTCGCTACTGCCAAACATACTTTTTTCGGGTTCCAGCACGCCGATGATCCGACTCGGAATACTACCGACGATCAAGACTTTGCCGATGGGATCTTCACCATCCAAAAATAACTGATCACGGGTATTGGTATCAATCACCACGTCCTGACCTTGTTGCCGCACGCTAGTACGATCAAACAATTGTCCTTGCGCCAGTTGCAAGCCTTTGACCTGAAAAAAGCTTTCACTCACGCCATTGATGGTGGCATTGGCCTCGATATTGCGATAACGCAACACGCCGCTGCTGTTCACCGTGGGGCTGACGCTATCGACATACGGCTGCTGTGCGATGGCTTCGGCATCCTCGGATCGCAGCGTTTGCACCCGACCACTACGGGTATCGCCAAAGCCGGTACCCGAATAGACGGTAATGGTGTTGGTGCCGAGTCCACTGATGTCGCTGAGGATTTTTTCACGCGAGCCATTGCCGAGCGCCACCACCGACACTACCGAGGCAATCCCGATAATAATCCCCAACATGGTCAAAAACGTGCGCAGCCGATGCGAGGTCATCGCCAAAATCGCCATCCGAAACGCTTCACCGAGCCGATCAAACAAGGCGCGCAACGCGGAGGATTTTTGCGGAATTGGGGCTTTTGCCACGGTCGCGGTAGTCGATTCAAACAACGGCGGCGTATTCGGCCGGTCGCTGATCACTTCACCGTCACTGAGTTCAATAATCCGGCTGGCATTTTGTGCAACCTGCGGATCATGGGTGACGATAATCACGGTATGACCTTCGGCATGCAGCTCGCGCAGGATATTCATTACCTCAAGGCCGCTGCTTTTATCCAGTGCGCCGGTCGGTTCATCGGCCAAAATAACTTCGCCACCATTGATCAAGGCACGCGCTATACTGACTCGTTGTTGTTGTCCGCCAGACAGTTGACTCGGCCGGTTGGCCAAGCGCTCTGCCAAGCCCAGCCGCTCCAGCAGACGCTGGGCGCGGGCTTGTCGCTCAGTCGGGGCTGCACCGGCATAAATCGCCGGAACTTCGACATTGCCGACCGCCGACAGATCACCAAGCAGATGATAGCGCTGAAAAATAAAGCCAAAATACTCACGGCGCAGCTTGGCCAGTTGGTCGGGTTCAAGCTGATCGGTGGCTTGTCCAGCCACCTGATAGCTGCCGCGTGTCGGTCGATCTAGGCAGCCGAGGATGTTCATCAGGGTGGATTTACCGGAGCCAGATTGCCCGATAATCGCCACCAATTCACCGGCATGGATTTGTAGGTTGATATTTTTGAGGACTTGTACCACACCATCACCGGCCGGAAACTCGCGGACGAGATCACGCACATCCAATAGCGGCTGGCTCGTGATGGGCGGGTCTATGTTGTAAGAATCTAGGCTAGATGGATCTGTGCTGGACGGATTCATGCTTAAAAGCCCATTGGCCCGCGACGGCCACCGCGTGATTGGGTTTCGACGTCCGACGCGCCACCGAGCAGGACTTTTTCGCCCGCTTTTAGGCCAGATAAAACTTGTGCATCAACACGGTTATTCAGGCCGATTTTGACTTCGCGTGGCTCTGGTTCACCGGCAGCGTTCAGCACGCGCACGCTGGTTTTGCCATCGGCCTTAGTCAGTGCGGCCGCCGGAATACTCAGCACATTTTTGGCTTGATCCAGCACGATGTACACCTGCGCGGTCATGTCGATGCGCAGTTCGCCGTCTGGGTTGGGCACGTCAAACAAGCCATTATAATAAATCGCAGTATTAGTACTGCTACTGGTCGCTTCAGTTTTGATCGATTCTGGCGCAGGCTCAATCGCGCGTAGGGTGGCGTAGTAGCGTTTGTCAGGATCACCCAAAATGGTGAAATACACGGTTTGACCGGCTTTGACGTTGACCACATCGGCTTCGCTGATTTGGGCTTTGACGGTCAATATACTCAGGTCGGCCAGTCGAATGATGGTCGGGGCAGACTGATTGGCGTTCACGGTCTGGCCTTCTTCCGCGACGATGGCGACCACTGTGCCGTCCATCGGTGCGGTGACACGCGCATAACCGACATTGAGTCTGGCGGTATCGACGCTGAGTTGTGCTTGTCTGATCTGGGCATCTAGCGCGGTGATTTCAGCTTGGGCGGTTTTAAAGGCTGCTTCGGCGGCTTCGTATTCGGCTTGTGAGGTGGCTTGGTCTTTCAGTAGCGCACGTTGCCGGTTTAGGCTTTGGCGATTTTGTTCAAGCTGTGCCAGTCGTACCAGTCGTTGGGCTTGTTGGTTGGCGAGCGCGGCTTCGGCGTTTTGTAGGGAGTTGTTTTGGGTCAAATTATCAATTTGGGCAATCAGTTGGCCGGTTTTGACTTGATCGCCTAAGCCAACAAACAGTTGCTCAATCCGGCCGGAGGCTTGGGCGCCGACACTGACCAGACGACGTGCTTCAAGCTTACCGGCGGCGAGTACGGTGTTTTCCAGATCTTTTTGCACGACCGGCGCAGTCAGGTATTCGGTGGGTTCCGGTTCGGGCTTGAGCCACCACCATGCTAAAGCGGCAAGGGCAACCAAGCCAACCATGATCAAAACGTGACGAATGCGACGTGAAGCGGGCAGTGCAGCCATGAGCCAAAATCTGTGACAGTCTAAGACCGCCTAAGTATCGGATAAAACAGCCGATCAAGCATGCATAGTTGCGTGGTGGGCTGTTGCGGTTTTGTGTTTTTTGCGCAGAAGTCGGTATGACAGGTTGTGAACAGCCGCTGCGGTGATGTTGAGACGACAGCGGCTGTGGTCACGGTGAGGCTAGGTGCTAGCGGCCAAGATAAATCAAGCCACCGTTTAGGGTGATGGTGGGATTAAGTGCGTCGTCATTGCCCACGCGGGTCAGCGTGGTATTGTTAAACTTGACACCAAAACCGTTTGGCTCAACTTGAATGCCCTGACAGGCGGTTTTTTGGCATTCATAATCGACACCCACCAGACGAAAGTTGAAGAATGAGGGATCGCTAACATCCTGTTCGAGTGATTCAATTTTAACTGATTGAACCTGACCCGCTTGCAAACGTACCGAGATATACCGATCACTGAGCAGGATACCTTGATGATTGATCACACTGACATTAGTACGATTTAATCCAGTAATCGGCGCAGCGTTGATTGGTGATTTAAACCAAGGGCTGATACTCAGCGTTTGGGTCGGTTTGCGCAATGTGACTTGACCATTGAGCTTTTTTGACGCTACTGCTAGAACTGAGGTGGTTTGGTATTCTGCTTGGTCAAAATTTAGCGTAGTTTGTGTTGCTGTTGATTGTGTGTTGATCTGATTGGTGTTTTGGAGGAGATACTGGGTATGCGCACTGCTGAGGTCTTGTAACCTTGATTGTATGGTTTGATCTGGAAAAAGAGATACCAAGACGTTTTTTTGATCGTCAAACAAGATTTCGACTTGATCAAAATTCGCTGTATATGTCGATGCCACTACATTTAAAGATTTTCCATCAAGACTCAGGTTAGATTGACTAGTCTTGGGGATCGAGTTCAGGTTTTGCGCAGGATGCGACAGCTCACCAATTAATGTGCCATTTAAAACCGCCGTGCCAGAGCCATTGTTTTGCTCAAGGTTGGTTTGATTGAAATTTAGTACCACTCTTCCAGTTTCTGCGCTGATACTAAAAACAGCAGTCTTGCATCCATCTGCTTTTATTGGATTTTTATAGCAGCTAAAACTCTCCTGAGTAAGAGTTTCACTGTCTTGATTATTTTGCGAAAAAATCATTCCCGTGAGTTGTTGGCTAGTGGGATCGATATCGACAGTCAGTGTGCTATTGCCTTGTCCATCCAATATGAACTTAAACGTTTGGGTTTGACCTAAACTGAAAAAATCAAAGTTAGATTGTCTAAACCTTGCGCCGCTGAGAGCGGTCGTCAGTTGGTAGGCAGGATACTCAGCATCTTCGGTTGTCTTGCGTGGCTGGATGGTTTTTACCGCTCGGTCATTGATTTTGATCGAAAGGTTGCCGGATAGCTCTGTGCTGGGAGGGCTATTCGGAGGAGGTGCTGGGTTTGTGCTGGTATCACCACCGCCGCCACATGCGGTCAGGGTCAGGCTAAGTGCGATCAGTGTACTTGGATAAATGGCATGCATGTGTGTGGTCTGTTTTGTGGGTTGTGTGGCCGATGATAAAGTGGGGCGGAGTGCTAGGCAATTGGTAATTCGGTTTGAGCGTGTGTCGATCAGTCTGAGTCTTTAAGGTTTTGCTCAGGAATTTTAAATCACCCAAACAACCGAATTCCCGCCAACCCCAACGTACAGCGCAGCAACAGATCCCACGTCGGTTCATCCCGAATCCCCTTAATCGACTCATCCGCCTGCCGCAGCATCTCCGACCAATCCGCCGTATCCTTGCGACGGATCCGCTGACACGCCTGCCGATACAGGCCGATGCGATTTTGCCAAATCCCAAACTGCTGCTCACTGTTCGGCTGTGCCAGCAACTGCATCACCAAGCGCATTTCTTTCGATAGTGTCCACAGTACCAAGGATTCCGGTTCACCGGATTCTTTTAAAAACTGCAAAATCTGCACGGCTTTTTCAGCCTGACCACTCAGCGCCGCATCGCCCAAATCAAAGGTACTAAACCGCGATTGCTCCACCAACGCCGGTTGTAAATCGGCCACATCCGCGGCTGCCTCGCCATCATATAATGCCGACAACCGCAGCAAGGCTTGATGCGCTGCTAATAAGTTATTTTGGGTGTGTTCGAGCAACAGTGACCACGCGGTATCGGTCAGTTGAAGTTTTTGCTGTTTAGCCAGTTGTTTAAGCAGTTGGCGGCGTTGTGCTTCATCACGGATTGACAGTGCAACTACCAACGCCTGAGATTCTAGCAGCTTATAAAACTTGGTTTTTTGTGCTGCAGCGTCTTGCTTGGGGGTGACGATCACCAGTTGATTGTCGTTAGACTGCTGGATGAATTGCTCCAGTCGCGACAATATCGCCGCATCAGGTTTGTGATTGCCATGTACCTCGACTGCCGTCCGACTGGCAAACAACGACAAGCTATCCAATTCATTAAACGCCTCGCGCCAATCCGCCGCACTGCCCAGATCAATGCGCTGCCGCTCCACGCCGTGCTGCTGCCAGTGTTTGCGCAGCTCCACCAAAATCTCTTGGCTCAGCAATGGCTCATCACCATGCAGTAACCAGACCGGATGCGGCTTGCTGCTCTGTTGCCCGATCTGCTGTAAAGCGCCTTGATAGTCGGTTTTCATGGCATGAGGTTATTGAGGTTGTGTGGCGGGTAGGCTGGCGCGAATCGTGCCGAGTTGTCGCGCCAAGCGTCCGGCCACCTCTTGATAGAGTTCCGCTTCGAGTAAGCCTTCTTGCTGGTTATCGGTGTTGACTGTGGCGATGTCGTATTGATAGCTGCGACGTGCGATGACCGTGCGAGGCGTACTGAGCGGTTCGCCGGTTTTGCTATCGACCAGTTGAAATTTGGCACTCAGGTTGAGTTGTACTTCGGTCAGTTTGCCGTTCAGAAGCTGCCTGTTCAAAGTGACATCACTGATTTTTAGGCTGCTCTCGGCAGTTTCGACCAATTGTACGCCCAGTCCGGTCAGCTCACGTTGCAGCGGCTGCGCCAGTGGGCTCGTTGTGGCAATCATCAGTTGCATCGGTTGGCCGGCCAAGCTGTTGGCTTGTACCGGCGTGCGCAGTTGAAAGCCGCAGGCGGTCAGGTTGCCAAGCAGCGGCACAAGTAAGAGTGATAACCAGACTGTACGCATAAGGCTTTCCTTTTGAGCAAGCAGAAAACTCCCCTTAATGAAAAGAGGAGCGAGGGATTTAACCTGTCAGCCGATTTGCTTAAATCACAAAGTTGACCAGCTTACCCTTCACCACGATTTCTTTTTTGGTTGGGGCAGTGAGAAAACGTTGTACATCCGACTGTGCTTTGGCGAGGGCTTTCAGTTCATCGTCGCTGATGTCAACCGACACGTCGAGCTTGGCGCGGATTTTACCGTTGACCTGTACCACGATGGTCTGGCTGGATTTGGTCAGCGCCGAGGTGTCCTGTACCGGAAAACTGGCTTGCATCAAGTCGATGTCAAAGCGCTGCAACAGGCTTTGTGCCAAATGCGGCGCAAATGGCGCAAGCATCAACAGCAAGCTGACCAAGCATTCTTGTACCACCGCACGGTCATGGCCTTCGCTGGCGATATATTTAATCACAGCGTTGGACAGTTCCATCAGTGCCGCAACCGCCGTGTTAAATGACTGCCGCTCTTGCAGGTCGTGCTCAACTTTGCCGATAGTCTCATGTAATTTACGGCGTAGATCACGCGCATCGCTCGTCAAATTGGCCAAATCTAACGCCGGTGTGCTACCTGCTTCAAGATGGGTGATGACGGCACGCCAGACCCGTTTTAAGAAACGGTTCGAGCCTTCGACCCCAGCATCTGACCACTCTAAGGATTGATCGGGTGGGGCAGCAAACATCATAAACACCCGTGCGGTGTCTGCGCCGTATTGGTCAATAATCGCTTGTGGATCCACGCCGTTGTTTTTCGACTTGGACATTTTTTCCAAACTAATTTCCACAGGCTCTTGTGTCGATTTTAGCCGTGCAGCAATGACCTGACCACGTTCGTTTTTCTCAATTTCAACATCTTCCGGATAAAACCAAATTTTCTTTCCTAGATCTGGCTCTTGATAAAACGCATGTGCATGCACCATGCCTTGGGTCAGTAGGCGTTTAAACGGCTCACTACCAACATTCGTACCGGCAAACACGCCTGCATCACGCATCAGCTTATGAAAGAACCGTGCATACAACAGGTGCAAAATCGCGTGTTCTACGCCGCCGACATATTGATCGACCGGCAGCCATGCTTGAGCGGCGTTGCTGTCGACCATACCACCAGTAAACTGTGGCGAGGCATAGCGAGCATAGTACCAGCTGGATTCGACGAAGGTATCCAGTGTGTCGGTTTCGCGGCGGGCAGCTGCGCCACAGCTTGGGCAGGTGGTTTGATAAAACTCAGGCATTTTCGCCAAAGGATTACCCGAGCCATCCGGCACCACGTCAGTCGGCAGTACCACCGGCAGTTGATCTTCTGGCACGGGCACTTGGCCGCAGCTGTCGCAGTTGATCATCGGAATCGGACAGCCCCAATAGCGCTGCCGCGACACGCCCCAATCGCGCAAGCGGAATTGGACTTTGGATTGGGCAAGGTTTTGGCTGGACAGCTTGGCCTCTAACGCCGCAAATACACCATCAAAGTCTAAACCGTCAAACTCGCCCGAATTGATCAACGTGCCACGTTCGGTGTACGCGGTGCTAGACTGATCAAAATCAGCCGGTGCTGCAATCACTTGCTGAATCGGTAGACTGTATTTTTGGGCAAATTCAAAATCACGCTCATCATGCGCAGGCACGGCCATCACTGCGCCAGAGCCGTAGCTCATCAACACATAGTTGGCGACCCACACCGGAATATCTGCGCCAGTGACCGGATGCTGAACAAACAAGCCAGTAGGCAGGCCTTTTTTCTCGGCAGTCGCAATATCGGCTTCAGCCACTGAACCATGCCGACATTCTTCAATAAATGCCTGTAGCGCGGCATTGTCTGTGGCGGCGAGTTTGGCAATCGGATGTTCAGCCGCGACCGCCACATAGGTCACGCCCATCAAGGTATCAGGGCGGGTGGTAAACACGGTCAGATCCGCATATTGCTCAGGTTGCGCTGAAGGGAAGGTCAGATCCATCCCCGTCGAACGACCAATCCAGTTGCGCTGCTGGGTGATGACTTGCGCAGGCCAACCGTCGGCCAGTGTGTCCAGATCATCCAGCAACTCTTGCGCGTAGTCGGTGATGCGGAAGTAATACATCGGAATATCGCGCTTCTCGACCAGTGCACCCGAGCGCCAGCCGCGTCCGTCGATGACTTGTTCATTGGCAAGCACGGTTTGGTCGACCGGATCCCAGTTGACGGTGGACAGTTTGCGGTAGATCAGGTCTTTTTTATACAACTGCACAAATAGCCACTGTTCCCAGCGGTAGTATTCAGGCGTGCAGGTGGCGATTTCGCGCGACCAATCAATCGCTAAACCGAGTGATTTGAGCTGGTTGCGCATGTAGTCGATATTTTCAAATGTCCATTTGGCCGGTGCGACCTTGTGGGCGATGGCGGCATTTTCGGCCGGTAAACCAAACGCATCCCAGCCCATTGGCTGCATCACGACTTCGCCTTTTAAACGATAAAACCGACTCAGCACGTCGCCAATCGTGTAGTTGCGGACGTGCCCCATGTGTAGTTTGCCGGATGGATACGGAAACATCGACAGCACATAGCGATGTGCACCGCTCGGTTGATCCGGTGCAGCAAAGCAATTGCGGGCAGTCCAATCGGCTTGAATCGCCGATTCGATTTGGTTCGGTTGGTAGTCGGAAATAGACGCAGCATCAGTCATGGCAGCAAAACAATACAATGCAGAAAAAAGATCGGCAAAGCATAGCGTAATTTTGGCGGATGCGGGGGATTCTGATCAGCGAATCAGGGCAGATCCGCTGAATCTGGTGAAGCAATTAGACTAAGAGCAGCGGGTTTTGGCGGTGTTTTGATACTCTTGAATCCGTGATTGGCGTTGTTCTTCGGTCAGGTAGCTGCGCTCGCCTTTGGCATCAGCCTCATAGACTCGACCACCTTGCTCTAAAGTGGCGCGGGCTTGAGCAAGTTGCTCGCACTGCTCTTTGCTGGCAGGTGTCGGTTTGGCAGGTTGCGCAGCCGCTGCGCTTGCCGCGTTAGATGCCGCGAGCGCTGCATCTCCCGCTTTTGCGGCCGCTTGTGCTGCTGCGCTTGGCACTGCGGCAGCACGCGAGGCATTGCGCTGATCGGCTAGCTTTTGCTGCGTTTCACGGGCACTGGCAGGCGTACCATCGACGCGCAGTAGGGTGCATTTTTGGCCAGTCATGGCGCGCTGGGTGTATTGAACAGCGCCACTAGCGGCGGTGCATTTAAAGAGTGTGCTGGACGCTTGGGCAGCAGGGTTAAACAGGCCAGTGGACACCAGAAGCCCCAAAGCCGTGAGCGTCTTAACAATGGATCGCATCACGATGCACCTTCCTTTTCATTTTTACTGCGTATGTGTGGTAAGCGCTGCTCTGCGGTCAGACAGCACGATGACAGGTTGATCTGAGATGATCGCCCAGACTACTGTGCGGGAGCAGGCGTTTCAGGCATTGGTGCAGCGCTATTACTGGGTACGGCTGGCGCGTTCACGCTGGGCGTAGCGGCGCTGGCTGGATTGACTGGTGTGTCACTGCCGTTCTCGGCTGTGGCTGTATTAGTGGGTGCAGTATAGGCTTGTAACGTAGCCGCATCGACCATGCCTTGCGCCCGACCCTCACGCACATCGACGGGAATATGCTTGCTGACACGCACGGTCTTGCTGCTTTTGGCGTTTTTGGGCGGTGGCGTCTGGGTATACTGGGTTGTACCGTTTTGGTCGACCCATTTATAGATGGCACTAGAAGCATGCACTGAGTGAGAGAGCACACTGATCAACAGCAGCGGTAATACATACACATGTCGCATAAATTTTGACTCCTTGTTGAGGCCTGACGCTCAGTTTCAACGGGGGACTTAAAATGGCCTTACTTGGCACAATACAATCGGGCGCAACTCAATCGGGTACAACACGATTGGGCATGATGTCACTTCGGATCAGGCAATCAGGATCTGTCCAACAAAGATTGTGCGGTAATGCAGCGGGCAATACCAGCACATCGAACAAAAAAATATCATTCGCCTTGACAGTGTGGAGGAAGGCGAGAACAATACTCGGTTTTCAGGTTTTGCGCGTGGTCTGTCGATCACCCTTCGTTCAGGCGCGCCGAAAAGCTGGTCGATGAGCTTGCTGCACTACAGCAACACATCATCACCGCACATCTTGGGCGACGGGCTGTCACGCAGCATCGCTCACACACGGTTGGCTTGCCAC
>Ga0209599_10001594_pt1 | contig 10465 bp, 13 predicted proteins | sample Shrwel_input2_FT_FD_187534 | JGI IMG/M metagenome (GOLD analysis project Ga0209599, IMG submission 187534) | Subsurface microbial communities from deep shales in Ohio, USA - Utica-3 well 1 S input2 FT (SPAdes) (version 2) ... | reverse complement strand
TTACTTTATTCTCCTTGTAGAGGTAGATAGTTGTGTTACAATTACTGCAGCAAGCACTACCTGTTGAGCCTGTTCGCGTTCTTCAGGTGTTAAATCAGACCCAAGATTGGATACGGTAGATAATGCAGCAGTTATGGTTTCAGATATTTGTTGGAACGTTTCTTGCAATGTTTCTAGTGAAAACTCTGGAAGAAATTCAAAAAGAGATTCAGTTTCGTCAGTGGATAAAGTCTCTTCCAACGAAGGTAAGTCGTTCTCCAAAGAAGAAGGGAAATCGTTAAATGACTCATCAACAACTTCTACTAAAGTATCTTGAACATCTGGAGATGGAAGTTCAGAAGGCTGTACAAACTCTACAGAAGGTACAGGGTCTGGCTCGTCTGGCTGTTGAGTTGGACCAACTGGAACCTCTGGACTTTCTGTTGGCTGAGGAGTATCAGTCGGTAACGGAGAAGGAGAAGAAGGCTCAGGTGTTGGCTCAGGAGTTGGCGAAGATGAAGACTGAGTTGGGGTTGGACTAGGTGTCACAGTTTCAGTTGGCGAAAGGCTTGGCTCTGGTGTCGGCTCTGTCACTGTTGGTGATGGGCTTGGCACAGGTATGGCTACTGTTAAATTCGTAGATAACAAATAAGAACCAGTAGGTAATTGTTGACAACACACATAAGCATATGATGTTGCACGAATAAAATATTCACCAACAGTTAAAGGCATAGTAATAATAGATGCTAAAACATTTGTAGCACTATGAGCACCATCATCGTTATAGGCAAGCCTGACAGCACCTTGCCATATTTCAATCCAAGAATCAATAAAATCATTATCAGGCGTACCAGTAACAGTTGAAACAGTAGCATCTACTGGTTCAGTAATAGTTACTGGTATATCCACATAAGGGGTAGTAGAATCAAGATTAATTGTCACATCATCAGAGTAAGATGGTTGTGCAATAACAGTAGTAAGGATAAAAATAATTATGAATGATAAAAACTTAGACATTTGGTTGACCATTCCTAGTGGGGATAGGAGGCAATATTTACCTGATATTATAAAAGAATCTCAAATACCTTTGAACAAAATAGTAATTGTTCACACAGTTGAATCAGAACCAATAGAAGGTGTCAATAATATTTGGGATTTAGAACCAGTTAATATTCACCGTTGGTGGAATCATGGTATAGATATGGCGAGAGAATCTAACGCAGATTATATTGCTGTACTTAATGACGATTTGATACTTAAAAATAATCCTATAAATAAAATTGCTGACAGAATGAGTAATACAAAATCTGTGCTCGGATACCCTGTACCTAATATAGGAATAGGTTACTGTTGGGTACTTGATATTAAATCAAACATCAGAGCAGATGAAAACTTTAGATGGTGGTACGGTGATAACGATATTGAACTACAAGCAAAACAAATAGGTAACGTTACTTACGTTGTGGCAGATGTAGAACACGTGCACCCAAACCAGTTAACGTCAAATAATCCTCACCTGATGGAGTTAACCAAAGCAGATGAGGAATATTTTAAAACAAAATGGAACTTATAAAGCAAGAATATCTTTAGGGTCTACATCTTTACCAGCAGACCATCTAGCATTATCTCTTGCTTCAAAATGCAAATGTGGACCAGAAGAATTACCAGTGTTACCTGACTCTCCTATGTGTTGTCCCTTTTTGATTTCATCGCCAGCCTTGACAAGGGATTTAGATAAATGTGCATAAATAACCCAAGTGTCTTGACCTGCAATCTTTTGTACAATCTGTGTTCCGTAGGCTTTACCCCAGTTAGCGTTAGCAACTTTTCCATCAGCAACAGCAAGAACATCAGTGCCTTGAGGTACTGCAAAGTCAACACCTGTGTGATAACCCTTTGACCACATCTTACCCAATTTTTTGTAAGCAGTTGTAATCTTCCCATCTTTAATAGGTAGACCCATTCTTATTTACCACCTTCAGATTTCTTGTTAGCACGTTTGAATACAGCATCAACTTCTTCTTGAGTAAGTTTGCCATCATCCAAAAATGCTTTGGCTAAATCTGTAATAACCTTAGACACACCAAGGGCACCAGCAATTAATGCTGACTTAACTGGTTCAACACCAGCAAAAGCACCAGCACCGATAGCAGGTAATGCCATTGTTAAAAACAATGCAACTGAACGAAAGATTACATCTTTAAATATACTTAATTTCATTATCCAACTTCCCTAACTATAACTGTAAGATTGCCACCAAAACCAGAGAAACCTCCAGATGGTGGTGTTGCTCTTTGGAAACCAACAGAATCAATAACAACAGTTATCTGTTCACCAGTAGTAAAATCCTGGAAGATAACCTCATCACCTGTGGATTCCAAATCTTCTAATGTTTGGATACGTTCCCAAGAACGACCATCGTAACCTGTTTGCACATTGTACCTATCAGTTTCAACATCGTAACAATACAAAGGTAACTGTATTAAATGTTGTCTTGGTGTTGCAGGTAGTGCACGAACTTGATAACCTTTAAATGTTGGACCAGTAGTATCCAATGTTGATGAAGTATCTGTTGGGTCTTCATATAAAGATAAAGTAAATTTCATAGCAATGAACTCTTGAGAACCAGGAGGGTTAATAATGTTAACCTCTGGTGTACCAATGGTTGAGTTGTAGATTGCTGTTTCGTAAACTGTTCCATCAGAACCAACAGGTGAAATCAATAAACCACCACTGCTGTAAATACCACGACAACGTACACGTTTAAAGTTCTTAGGTTCAAGTGTTCCATATCTTATGTAACCTGTTTGTAAATAACCTGAAGTAATATATTCTGTTGCTGATTGTATGTACAAATAGTTTGCTGCAACTGCAAAAGTAAGACGTTCTGTTTCCCCAAGGAAAGCACAAGCAGTAGTTGTATTAGTTGAAGCATCAGTGAACACATCGTGAGCATAAGCAAAACGAAGAGGACTAATCTGTTCAGATAAATCAATACGAATCAAACCAGACTTACCATTAACTTTAGTTGTGCAGTAAGCAAATCTGTCTCTGAAACAGAAATCAAATACTGTTTGGTCAGTTTCAACAACCAGTGGACCATAAGCAATGGAACCATCATCAACAGAAATCTGTGCCACACGAACACCTTTATTGGTACCAATTAGCATATAGCCTAGGTAGTATTTGATTGTGTGAACAACTTCACCAGCAGGAAGTTCAGCAGCAACCTGTGCTGAGTTCAATGTTGGCATAGTTCCATTAGATGCTAATGTAAACTTTTGAATAGTGGACTGAATACCATTGTATCCAGCAATATAGATAGCAGCACCAGATGCTGTAATACTTGTATAAACGTGGTCAACTGAAGGATGAGTATAAAGTTCTGTAGGTAAAGCAGAAGCAGAACTAGAGAACTCGTAAACTTTATTGTTAGCACACATTACGATACGTTCTTTAACGTATTCAATGACAGCGTTAGTAACAGTGATACCAGGAGATGTGAACATAACTGTTGCTGCAGTAGCAGCAGTACCAGTTAAAGCCTTTTTATTGACTTCAAGTTTACCTGAAACAGTATCGTTAGTAACCCAAAAAGCAGTAGTACCATCATCACAAATAGAAAACACAGGGTCATCTGTACCAGTATTGTAATCAATAAAATGGATAACATTTGTTACACCTGTACCAACAGGTGACACAGCAGTAGAAGTAACGTTAGTTGCAGTTTTAGCGTAAGTAAAAGTTGTTGTAGTTGGAACACCAGTAATAGTGTAGGTACCATTGAATGTGGCATCAACACCTGTGATAGTTATTTCCATACCAACAGCAAGACCGTGTGCTGCTGTAGTAGTAAGGGTTGCAACGTTAGTTGTTAAAGCCTTGTTGTTAATTGAAACAGTTATAGTTGAAAAAACTTTGTCAACATCAAACTCATCGTGGTTCAAAACACCTTCATAGGTGTTGCCATTCTGTGCCCATTCAATTGAACGTAGGAACTGCCAAGGTCTACCATTAGCACGAGAACCACCAGTAGTTATGTGTGCTGCTTCAACTTTTTTAAGAAGAGTTACTTGACCTTTAGTCCAAACATCAACACCCTCAGAATCTGAGAAACGGTAATCAACTTCTTCACCAGCAGAAGGGTCAAAGAAAGTAATACCTGAACCACGATGAAAAGATGATTGGCTTCTAATCCACCAACCCTCAAGTGTTTGCTCACCAGGTTCTTTACTGTTATCAAACTGTTGCTTCTTGTACGGTGCAGTCTGACGCTCGTATGGTCTCTCATTAGAGATACCGTAGAAGAATGGTAGACCACCGATTGCAACATCGTATGCAACAGTTGTGTTTGTCCAAATGTCAGACACATAAGATGGTTGTCCTACGTTGAATGGGATTGCGTCTGTGATGTCTCTTGAACGGAGTGTTCTGATTGTGCTTGATAAAGCCACTAGGTGTTCCTTATCTTATTTGTTGTAACCGTAAACTGAGATTGTTCCTGTTAAAGTTCCACCTGAAACTATTGTGCAACCTGTAAATTGAGTTGTTGCTGATTGTCTACCACTAAAAAGTTGATTGTAAGTGCTATTTCCATAGTTTCCAATAGATTGACTTAAAAAATAAGTTGATGTAGATGCTTCATTAGGACTAAAAATGTCAAGGCGTGCTTTACTTGTACCATTTTCATCTTTATCAGTTGGAAACAAAAAGTAGCCAGTAGTACCACCTACATCAAGAGCACCTACAGGAGTTGTTGCACCTCTATCGTTAGCAATTCTTAGATTTGAATAACCAGTTGATGTGTCAGAACCAGATGCTCTTAATTTTAAAATTACGTCATTGTTGTCGTTTGCTCCAGAAGTAACATTAACCAACAATAAATAGTTTTGATATGTTGAATTAAATACATCATTCAATGACACACTTGTTTGAGCACTGAAACTTACAGTACCCTTACCATTATCCGTACCACCAACAACAGAAGAAGGTTTAACAAGTACTAAACCGAAACCACCGTTTGCTAAATCTCTTGCCTTAGTCATTATGCTTTCTCCTTATGCTGCTTCATAAAATCCCCAAAATCTTGCTCTATCGCCTGTCACCCAAGTAAAAGGTGCAGTTGGAGATATCGCTCTATTATTACCACCTGAAAGTTGATAAATGCCATTAACGTTTGCTGTAGTAACCTCAGAAGTAAAATAATATTCATCAGTTCCAGTATCTAATAAATAAGTATGAACCGTATAAGCAGATGCAAAACTACTATTTGCTGTAACAGGTAAACTAAAAGATAAATTTCCTGCCTTATTAGTTGTTGAACCTACCGTAAAATCTATTCTGAAAAATACTGTTTTACCAATTTGTTTATATGCTGCTACTAATGTTCCATTACCTAAAGTCCAATTATTAACTGTTGGTGTATATGAAGTCCAAGCACCAGATAAAGTACCAGTGCCACCAATTAGCCCATCAACCTGTGACTGTGTATAAGTATTAGCAACAGTAAACGCAATAAAAGAAAACACTTCCAACACATCACTTGCAACCAGTGCAGGACTTAAACCAGTAATACTTGTACCATTAGTTGCCGTATAATCCTGACCCCTAACAAGGGTAGAACCATTCAAAACCACCAGTTCAGCACCAGCAGTATAAGCCAAAACAGCACCATTAGCGTCAGCACCAGAAATAGTGGTTTCGCCACCAGAAGCCACGAAACGGAAACGTTGGAACTGTTGAGAACCTGAGGTCACATCAGCGTCAGAATCAACCCAAATATCGCCTGTGGAAGGGCTTGTAGGGGCACTTGCTTGGTATTTGATTGGGGATGCTGGAATGGTTGGTCCTGTGGATTCCCACGCAGTTCCATTCCACACATAAATTGGTACAGCCATTAACTTACCTTCCATTCAAATAGATACTTATTACCTTTAGATGCATTACATTTTATACACGCTGGCACAATGTTTCCTATCGAGTGTCGACCACCACGAGATATTGGTATCACGTGGTCTAGTTGTATTTTTTCTTTACTGCCACAATAGTAACAACTACTGTTATATAACTTTTCTATCTCTTTATTAGTTATAAGATAGATACCATTATTAAGTTTTTTTGTTCTTCTTCTATTCTCATTTGCTGTCATTCTTTTACGAAAAACAATTTTATAATGAGACTTACAATAACCTTTTGTGTAACCATTCTCTGAACAGTCTGCTAAACATTTAGTTTGATTTGTGTATACACGGTCATCCGTAGTGCCACGTTTTTTTAATCTTCTATAATGTTTATTACAGTAGCCAAGTCCTTGAACTATGGTATTGCAGTCATCCAATTTACATATGTTACGCATAGGTATTATCCTACAGTACTGTTCCGTTCCAAACATATATTGGTACTGCTGACATTGTTAGACTTCCTCTTCGATAGGACCGTATGTTGCTTCGTAATGTTCTTTAGTCATTGAGGTGAACTCATTGTTACCTCTGTCTATAATGACGTGTTCTGTTCCATATTTGTCTGTAACTATTTGTATATTCATTTATAACTCCGCATTAAATCCGAGATAACCAGCAGTACTATTATTATTTAATACATTTACACAATCCCCAGCAGCAGCACCACTAGTACTATTTGTAGCACCTAATTGCATAACATTTGGTCCACTATCTTGAATAGTCATTGCTGTAATTGCGTAAATACCAATACCTGCTCTTTCAATTCCTATATTAGAAAACTCTACAGTAGTTGGAGTGGCTCTCATAGTAGTTGGAAAATATATAGTTGGTTGTGTTTGAGTTGTGCTTCTTACTTGTGCTAAACCCTGACTTCCATAAGCAGTTCCAGGGGTATTGCGATAGTAATATCTTTGACATTCTAACAATTCATCTTCAACAGTTTTAAACTCAAAAGGTGTAGCAGTAGCACCAACCTCAAGTTGAACACCAGTAATTTGCCAGTAGTTGTTAGTTGCTGCACCTACGTTAACTTGACCAGGTGCTAGATTTCCTACAGTTGTATTCCAATCAGCAGGATTAGCAGTACCACTTGTAAAGTTACTTCCAACGCCTAACCAAAAACTTAAATCCAAAGAACGAGCATTATCATTATCTAAAGCACCAGTAGTATCCGCACTAAAAGTTAATGTTTTATATTCCCAAGTTGCTGAAGCACTAACAGTGTATGTTCTAGATTGAGCACGACCACTATTGTCAACATCATATAACGCAACATTGTATGTTCCAGTAACGTTTGATTTAACCCAGAAAGAAACAGTTAACTGTTCTGCAGCAGCAGTACCTTTTTTAACTTGTTGAAGATTTTGTCCTTCTATTCTTTGTTGAACTAAAATATAATCACTAGCAGCAGGAGAAGCATCTGCAGTAGTGCAAAGCATCTTTAAAGATTTTCTAAAACCTGAACCTGTTGGTGCATCATTTTCTACAGATTGGGTCCAAGTTCCTAATGAACTATTTCCAATTTCTGTATACCATCTATCAGCAGTTCTGTAACCATCAGTAGTAATGGAAGCAACAGAAGTTCCACGTTGATGAACTTGCATATCACCATTAATCAACAAATTCCTGTGAGCAAACTGATTCAATGCTTTAGTCTGATAACCAGAAAGGTTAGTAACCTCAGAAGCCAACGGAACCCAGTCGGTTCCAGAATACACGTACGCTTGTTTAGCCATTTAATACCACCTTTAATTCGTTTTTGGTTTTATTGGTTGTAGCCATAAACTCTCACTCTTCCTGATATAGTTCCTGTATCTACACTAATGTCCAAGCCATCATAAGAATTTGCTAAATCGTGTAAATAAGAATAGGAAACCCAAATAAAACCAGCCGTGTCTTGGATTCCAGCACTACCAGTAACAGTTGTTTCTTGTCCTAAAAATGGACTAGCAAAATCAAAAACATAAGTATTTCTACCAGCAGCAGCACTATTTTGATTACCCAAATGAATTGAAGTAACACCATTTTGATGCCAACTACCTGAAGCCCCAGCAGCAGCGTAATTGTAATAACCTGCTCTATAATAATTTGAACCTGCTGCGTTTGTTGCACCAGAACGTAATCTTATTCTAGTTTCTCCACTTGCTGAATTTGCTGTAATATTTAAAGTAACTCTGTAGTTTGAATAGGTAGAACTAAAAACTGGACTTATTACTTGATTTGCTACTGCAGTAAAGTCAGTTGAATTTAATAAAACCAAACCAGGTTCTAAACCACTAGACAAACCACGAGCCATTGCAGATTTAACACCCATTACGCAATCTCCGCTCCGAAAATATTAACAGACAAGTTTGCTGTAGACGCATAAACAGTAACAACATCTGCTGCATCACAAGTCATACCAATAGTCCAAGTAACAGAATCATTAGGACCAACAGGTGCATCGTATGCAATGTAATGTTCGTTTGCTATTGTTGCACCGTTAGGTCTAACAGCAATACGATATGTTGCTGCAGTTGTTGAACGGTTACATACCGTGATGGTTGAGATAGTTGTTTGCTTCCCTGCTCCAACAGTATAAACATCTGTGTTGGTTGTTGCTGACGGTGCAGACTGTGCTAACACCTTATATGTAATTGCCATTAGTTTTCCTTACGCTCCCATCATCACGAACGGATGAATCGCTTCCGAATATATTTCTGTCTTTTGAACAAAATCGTTAGTATTTAAAACTGATGCTGTTGCATCAGAATCAACCCACAACTCACCAACAGCAGTAGCAGTTGGGGCTGAAGTTTGATAATAAGTTGCTGAACCAGAAGACACAACAGCCCAAGAAGACGCTGTACCATTAGTGGTCAAATACTTTCCTGACTGACCTGTTTGACTTGGAACAAGTAAAGTAGTGTCATCAGTTTTAACCAAGGTTGCAGAACTTGGAATAGTTGTACCGTTAATAGATGTTGCTGTAGCAACACCCAAAACAGGTGTGGTTAAAGTTGGTGTGTTCTGTACAACAAATGTTGAACCAGTACCAGTCTGTGAAGCAATAGAAGTTGCAGCACCAACAGAGGTAATAACACCAGTTAAGTTAGTTGGTGCAATAACAACAGTATCAACATAGTTTTTAGTTGCAGCATCTGCTGAGTTAGTTGGTGTACCAAGACCAGTAATCTTATTAGTACCCATAGCCAAAGCACCAGACATTGTAGAACCAGCCTTCAGAACAACAGTGTCAGAGAAGTTCGCTGTATCAGCAAGTGCTGCAGCAATCTCATTCAAAGTATCCAAAGTACCAGGGGCACCATCAATAAGGTTACTGATAGAAGTATCAACATATGCTTTAGTAGAAGCATCAGTGTTAGATGTTGGTGTTGCAAGGTTAGTAATCTTTTGTGAGTTCATAGAGAATGAACCAGTAGGTGCAGCAAGGTCAGTTACTTTAGAAGTACGAACTTGTGTATCAAAATCTGAAACAGTAGATGCAAGTTGGGTACCAGTGTGGTTAGCGCGAGCCAAAGGGTCAGTTGCTAACTTGCCGTTGGCAATTGAACCAGCCAACATTGTGTTAGTAACAGTGCCAGTATCTGCAGCAGTAATTGCTGTACCAGCAATCTTGCTTGCAGCAATAGCAGCACTAGCGTTAACATCAGCGTTAACAATAACACCAGTAGCAATAGATGTGTTTAATGTGACGTTACCTGAACCATTAAAAGAAACAGCACCAGCCTCAACATCACCAGTGATTTGAAAATCTCTACTAGTAGCAAGAGTAGTTGCAGTAGAAGCATTACCAGTAACGTTACCTGTTAAAGCAGCAGTGATTGTTCCAGCACTAAAGTTACCTGAAGCATCACGAGAAACAATTGCTGAACCAGAGTTACTTGAAGTAGCAGTAGTAGCAGAGTTCTGAACTTTACTTGCTGTAGAAATAGTTGCTAACTTAGTATCAGCAATAGCAGCAGAAGAAGAAATATTAGCATTAGCAATATTACTAATAGTATTACTTGCAGCATCAATAGTTTTGTTAGTTAAAGTTTGTGTGTTAGTAGTACCAACCACAGCACCAGTAGCACCGTGAGCAGCAGTAGCCTCAATGTGAGAAGCAGCATTACGTATATCCTCACCGATAGCCATATGGCGAACCTTGGCACCAGAAGTATGTGTCTTACCTGTTGAACCATCATAACCACGAACAACAGTTAAAGTATTAGAAGTAACACCTGTTACTCTAACAATTTCTTCGCTTGATGTTTCAGGGTCAAGTACAACAATGAAGTCATCAGTTGATGTGATAGATGCTGGGTTAATACCACCAAGTAAATTGGTTGCATTAGCAACAACAACAGAGGTTGCAGATGTGGTTAAAGAACCAACAACTTCAGTCTCAAGAGAGACGCTAGAATATTTTCTTGACATTAATTTACCTTATATTGTGTAGTGGACGCGGACAGGATATTTACCATGTAACCTTTGTGACTCTTCTTGCAAACGTTGCTGATATAAAGCCAACAAATATCTTGCAG
>Ga0209599_10001593_pt1 | contig 10473 bp, 7 predicted proteins | sample Shrwel_input2_FT_FD_187534 | JGI IMG/M metagenome (GOLD analysis project Ga0209599, IMG submission 187534) | Subsurface microbial communities from deep shales in Ohio, USA - Utica-3 well 1 S input2 FT (SPAdes) (version 2) ... | reverse complement strand
CACATAGGGGTTAATAATTGGGTCAACACGCCCTACTTCGTCAACGTTGGTAGAGTCCAGTTCAAACCAACCTTCGGGGGTATCACGGCGCATAAAAGCTGTGCCACGAATATCCGTAATCGTCCGAATATCATCACCATTGGCAATACGATGGGCAATATCGACAATCGCTCGTTCGGCATTACCAAATACTAATAAATCGGCTTTGGCATCTAATAATAACGAACGACGGACTTTATCTTGCCAATAATCATAATGGGCAATACGCCGTAAACTAGCCTCAATACCACCCATAACAATCGGTACATGGGGAAAGGCTTCACGCGTACGTTGGGCATAAACAATAGAGCTACGATCAGGTCGATGGCCACCCTGCCCATGCGGAGAATAAGCATCATCGGAACGAATTTTGCGATCAGCCGTATAACGGTTAATCATGGAGTCCATATTGCCTGCGGTCACACCAAAAAATAACGCAGGTTCGCCCAGTTTTTTGAAATCGGCAGCTGAGTTCCAATCAGGTTGCGCAATAATCCCTACTCTAAAGCCTTGTGCTTCGAGTAAACGGCCAATAATCGCCATGCCAAAACTAGGATGATCAACATAAGCATCGCCTGTGACCAAAATAATATCGCAGGTATCCCAACCCAAAATATCCATTTCGGCACGACTCATCGGCAAAAAAGGTGCAGCACCAAAACATTCAGCCCAATACTTATCGTAGGCAAAAAGCGGTTTAATGGTAGAAACAGACACAGAAGATAACGCAGACATGATAAAAGAAACTCAAAAAAAGCAGCGCGGCTATTGTACCTGAGTCACACCCACAACGTTAGTTCAAAAAACACACAGTCGTCATAATAACTGCCTAAAAACATGAACAATGCCTCATACCACCACAAAAAATAGGGTTTATTACAAAAAAGGTGCTTTATTTTTAGTCAACCATTAGCGATAATCGGGGATTAGATACCACTCGTCAGATGCGCGCGACAAAACCCTATAAAATATGGCGCAATAGACCAGTGGCCTAGATAAATTACAATAAGATAATGTCCCTATTCGTATTTAGCAGGCTCGATTTTATATACGCTATTCGTCGGCAATGCTACGAGATTTTCTCTTGCAAAATACGCCCATTGTTGTTTCGTGCGTACAATATAGGAAGCTATTGTGGTGTCAAATACGCATAAGTCATCTAACTCAGACGGTGAAGCCTTACCGCAATTAATCTCATCAAAAACATTGGCTTATATTCACCAATTATTACAAGAACGCCCGTTATTTTTTTATTTTGAAAATGATATCGAAGTCCGTTTTTATGCCAAACGCGCCGAAGAATATCGTCGTCTGCTTGATGTTGGCAAAATGCTATTTTTTGTGCTGTATGCCCTAATTAGCATTGTTGCTATTCTTGCCTTTCCAGAAGCTGTTATGGCAAATGATTTATTTATTTTTAAATATGTTTTAACACCTATTGGCTTATTGTTGATGTTGGTTTTGGCCTTAGCCGATATTCCTTTTTTTAGGCATCACTATCAATGGCTTGCTACGCCTGTCAGTAGCCTTATATTATTTTGTGTGATGTTAGCGAGCGTTAGCTCGTATGATGCTCTATTAGCCCAACACGCTGCTTATGATGTGATGATTATTGTCACCATTATCAGCTTTGGTCTGCGGGTACAGTTTCCTGTGTGTCTGTTAATTGTAAGCTTAGCCGCCATTTTAACCATACTGACCACCGCGAGCTTAAATTGGAATATTGACTGGTTTAAGTTTGCTCATTTTTATGGTTTAGGCTCATTTATTACCCTCATTATTGTGGCACTTATTGAACGTCAAGAACGCTTTGCTTTTTTACAAGAGCTGTTGGTTGCACATCAAACCGTAGAGCTAGACCGACTCAATAGAGCCTTAGATAGAATGTCCAGAGAAGACCCGTTAACTACGTTGGCAAATCGCCGTGCCTTTGATGATGCCTTAAATCAAGAATGGGAACGTGCAAAAAGAGAGCAACAAAGTATTGCATTACTTTATATGGATGTGGACTTTTTTAAACTCTACAACGATACTTATGGTCATAATATCGGCGACGTGTGTTTAAGACGCGTCGCTCAAACACTAAAACAAGCCTTGCGTCGTCCTGCTGACTTAGCGGCGCGTTACGGAGGCGAAGAATTTGTGGTTTTATTACCTAATACCAATGTAGATGGTGCAATTGACGTAGCACAGCGAATTATTAAACATATTGATGCCTTAGCATTACCACATAGTCGCTCTAAAACCGCACCACACGTGACTTTGAGTATTGGCATTACCTTTACTGTGCCACAAAAACAAACCACTTTAACCGAGTTTTTAGCAAAAGCAGATTCGGCATTATATAAAGCCAAAGAAAATGGCCGACATCAGTATCAAATGGAGGTTTAAATTAGATAATGCTTAGTGTTTTATTGTTTATATGAGCAACTTAACCCCAGAGAGCCGTTTACGCTCTTTACTAAACGATTTGTCTCAAGACAACTCGGTGGGTACATTTGCTCAAAATTTAATCTACACAAAACCCTTATTTGTTAATTTTAGACACGACATCGAAAACGCTTTTTTAGCCAAACGCAACCTTGAGTTTAGCCAAATTTTTAAAGTGGCTGGCTTTTTATGGCTTTTGCTATACGTTGTTATTTTAATCAGCACTTATAAAAATTTTCCGTATATTTTTACTGATAGCACTTATATTATTTGGCAAAGCACCTTTATTAGTGCTGCTTTGTTTATCGTTTTTAGCATTATTTGTGCATTTGTACCAAAAACACATCACTTTATGCATCAATATGTGGTTGCGCCTGCTATCACCTTACTACTATATCAATTATTGGTGGGTAGCATAGCTCATGCCGACAACGAGTCGGGTTTATACGCTTCTTATAACATCGTAATTGCCATGATTATTGCGGTTAATAGTCTGCGTTTATTATGGCAAAAATCATTACTTGTTTTAGTTTGTAGTGGTCTAATGGCCTATGCCACTGCTTTTGTTAATAGCTGGCCAATTCCGTTGCTACCTGCTTTACATAGCTTTGTATTAATTGGCGTTGTCTTAGTTAATATTGCCTTTTTTATTGAACGGCGAGAGCGATTAAGCTTCTTAAATGAAGTATTGGTCGAAGTAAAATCTCACGAATTATCACGCATTAATCGCCACTTAATTACTATTGCTCGTGAAGATGCTTTGTCAGGTTTAGCCAATCGTCGTGCTTTTGATGATACCTTAGTGATTGAATGGGATAGAGCCAGACGTGAAGAACAGCCTATTTCGTTACTGTTTATGGATGTTGACCATTTTAAACTCTATAACGATACTTATGGCCACTCAGCAGGCGATGACTGTTTAAGACAAGTTGCAAGTGCCATTAAAAAAGCGGTGTTACGCCCTGCCGACCTTACTGCACGTTATGGCGGAGAAGAGTTTGTCGTGTTATTACCTACAACCGATGGTATGGGTGCAGAAGAAGTCGCCGAGCGTATTTTAAGAACCGTAGATAGCATGGCTATTCCGCACAAACGCTCTTTAGTCTCTTATCATGTGACGGTTAGCATTGGTATTTGCACCCTACTCCCTAGCGATAAAAACACTATTGCTTTATTTATCGAAAATGCAGATGCCGCATTATATAAAGCCAAAACATCAGGACGGCACTGTTTTAAACACTATATGGATCCTTCAGTGCAAAGCAATTTTCACTTTAAGCATTAAGACTACGCTATATGTTAAAACATCCATATCAAGGTGAGTCGCCACAACAAACGCCTGAGTTACTTAGTTATATTAATAAAATACTCTCTCAAAGAAAGCTAATTTTTTTATTTCCTAATGTGCTAGAAAAGCAATTTGTTGCCAAACGAGCCGCCGAAAGCCAAGCCTTTATTAATACAGGCCGCTATTTACTGATTGTTTTATTTTTACTGATTGTTGCCAATGTTACTTTTTTCTTTAGAGATATTGTTTTAAATAATAACTATCAAATTATTAAAGACACTTATCTTCCTTTAAGTATTGCTATAGTCTTTATTTTATTTTCTCCATTTATAAAAGTAGTACGTCATAACTTTTACTACTTTATGACTCCCTGTGCGGTTTTTATTTTACATCATATTATATTTTTATCATTACGCTACGAAAACGACTATAGTGATTTAGTGATTTACCATTTGATGATGGCTATTATTTTAATGGCCTTTGGCTTACGTTTTGTTTTGCCATTATTTGTCGCTATTTTATTTTTTTCGGGGATAACCAGCACCCTATATGCCAACTGGGTTGGTTTTAATATTAATTATATTAAATTTTCTAATTATTATATTTTATATTGTTGCGTTGTGGTTGCCTTAACGGCGATTAGCGAATGGCATGAACGTTTAGCTTTTTTACAAGGTTTATTATTAGACCATCACTCCGAAGAGTTAATTAAACTTAATAAAGAGTTAGAGCGAATTGCCCATGAAGATGCTTTAACAGGCATTGCTAATCGGCGTAGTTTTGATGAATTAGCGCGCAAAGAATGGGATAGAGCCTTGCGTGATAAACAACCACTCACCTTATTATTAATAGATGTCGATTTTTTTAAACGCTTTAATGATTATTATGGTCATAGTGCAGGCGATGACTGCTTAAGAAAAATTGGACAAACTCTCAAAGCTAGCGTGTTAAGGTCTTCGGACATTGTTGCGCGTTATGGTGGTGAGGAGTTTGTCATTTTACTCCCAAGCACTAAAGCTGCGGGTGGTAAAGAAGTAGCTCAACGAATCATTGAAACTATTGATGCCTTAGCCATTACGCATCAACAATCTGATGTTTTACCGCACGTTAGTATTAGCGTAGGGGTAACAACATTAATTGCCACACCCAACTTAGATGTGGCTAGTTTAGTGCATCAAGCCGATGTGGCTTTATACAAGGCCAAAGAAATAGGACGACACCAATACGTGATTTATGATGAGCTACTACCCAAGCATTTCTAAAATCTTGGTTATGGGCTGAGGCAAACCTAAAGACTGTAAAGCGGCTTGTGGTGTTTTCCATTGGCTTAATTGCTCTTTAATCAAACCCACTTGCCCTCTCATTTGTACAGGCTGTACTTGTAAATGATAATGACTAAAGGTATGCCTAAATGGAGTCATGCTTTGTATTTTAGGCTCTTTAATACCCCAATCTTGTTGCAAAATATCGCTTAACTGTTGCAAATCTTGCGCCTCTATTTGAGGCAAACACCATAAGCCTCCCCAAATCCCTGTTGGTGGCCGTTTAAGCCATAACAACTCCTGTTGCTCATTTTTTATGATTAAAAAATAAGCGCGTCTAGTGGGAAGCTCTTTAGCGGCTTTTTTTTGTGGAAAAGCACTAGGTGTCCCTAATGCAAAAGCCTGACACGCTTTTTGAACAGGACAATATAAACATAAGGGCTTGCTGCGTGTACATAAGGTTGCCCCTAAATCCATCATTGCTTGGGTATATGCTGCAACTTGCGTATGTGGGGTTAGCTGCTCGGCCAATGCCCATAATTGTTGCTGCACTGCCGCACTACTGCTATCTCCTCCAATGGCAAAATGGCGGCTTAAAACACGCTTGACGTTGCCATCCATAATCACACCACGTTGCTGCCAACCTAAAGCCAAAATCGCTCCTGCGGTTGAACACCCTACCCCTTTTAAAGCTATTAAGCCTTCTAAGGTTTGAGGAAATACCCCATCCATCGCCAACACTTGTTTAGCGGCATAGTGCAAATTACGCGCCCGTGCATAGTAGCCTAAGCCTGCCCAATGCTGTAGCACAGCATCTTCATCGGCGTGTGCTAATGCTTGCACCGTTGGAAAGCTATCCATAAAACGCTGATAATATGGAATAACAGTTGCCACTTGAGTTTGCTGCAACATGATTTCAGACACCCACACCCTATAAGGCGTAGGATTAAGTTGCCACGGCAAGTCATGGCGACCATGTGCATCAAACCATGTTAAAACGTGTTGTGAAAAACTATTCATTCGCGTTTAAACAACTTGTTTAATTGGTTACCAATTTTATCACCAAGCTGTTTATTAAGCTGATCCGCTGCTTTTTGGCCTTCTTCGCCTAATTGAACGCCATTTTTTTGCAAAGCTTCATTCAGTTTTTCTTGGGCTTTGGCCTGAGCTTCATTCTGTTTGGCTTCTAAATCAGCTTTTAGTTTTTGCGCTTTTTCACTATTTAACAAGGCATTGGTTGCTATATCTTTCACCGCACGACTATCCACATTACACAAAGACGCAGGCTTGCTGATATTACCTTTACAACGAATAGGAAACGGATATCGCGCGACATTATCACTCACCGCATCTTTGCTAAGTTGTAGTTTAATATTGTAATCCACATCCATCGTCACTAAATTAAATGTGCCATCACCCTCGATTTTGGCTTTACGCAAATCGGCATTAAGTGCTTTAGTTTGTACCAAACCGTTTTTAATTTCTGCTTCGCCCAAAAAACTCGCAATTTGGGTATCATTTTGTTTGTTCGCAATGGTGTCGGCGTTTTTGCCTGTTAGGTACGGCAACAAGGCTTGGTACTTACCCATCTCATTAAGTACCAATTGCATCATGTTTACACCTTTTAACACGCCATCATTAAATTTTAAGGTGCTATTACCTGTTAGCGAACTTGTCCATGCCGCCACAGAGTTACCCGTCATTTGTACTTTACCTTGATAGGTAGCCTTACCTGTTAATAAGTCTTGTTTAGTAAATTGCTTTACTAGATTGGCAATTTCGATTTGACTAATATTAGGTGCGACACTTAAGACAGGCTCTTTGCCTCGTACATCAATGGTAGTGGGTAAATTAAACGTGCCATTATAAATACTACCGCTTAATTTACTGACTTCTACTAAGCCTCCATTAGCCGTGGTGCTAATTTGTAATTGCTTGATAGGGTAATCCATCACCGTTAATGCACCAATACTAAACACCACATCTAAGTTTTGCTGTTTGAGTAAGTCAATCGGCAGCAAGCCACCTGTGCTTGGTTTAGCGTTGGAGTCTGTGGGTGGCAAATAATCATCTACGTTTATTTTGTCTAAGGCTAAACGTGCCATGATTTTTTGATTTTTATTCATATCACTCAAACCTGCTTCGCCTGTTAAGGTGCTGCCATCTAATTGAACTTTTAGCCCTTTAAGTAATATCGCTTGTTCTGTGCCGCTAATTTGGCTGCTCACACTGACCGTTTTTAAGGTATCTGCACTTTTCATGGCTGGGGCTTTCATACCTAAATCTTGCATTAACTGACGCAAATTAAAAGCCGAGGTATTGATATTACCTGTCATGCTCATGCCTTGTGTCGTTGGCGTATTTGGGGTTGCATTGGCCGCCAACGCAGGCAAACTAGCTTGTAATTGGCCTGTTGTTTTAATCGCTAAGGCATCTAAGCTAAAACCATTAAACGCAATTTTGCCCTCTTTCCAATTAGCCACAATAGGTGCTGTTAAATGAATAGGCATGACTTTAGGAAAGGCTTTATCACTTATATTAGCTTGCAAATCAAAGGGCGAAAGCTCAAGTGCACCCGTTTTTAAATTAGCTTTAACTACACTTTTAAGCGTTGCGGTAATGGGGGAAGGCCGTGTCGCATCAGGATAATTTGCTTCGACTAACAAACTTGGCATTGTCACTTGTTGCGCCGCTAAATCAGCCGCAATATCACCTTGAACACTAATAGTTGCGGGTGATTTTAAACTGGCTTCGGGGTAACTAGCATTTAGCTTTAAACCTGTAACATCAATTAACTGCGGCTTCATTTTGGCTAAAATATTAGCAGTCATTTGGACGTGAGCGGGCGACTTTAATTTTGGATCTTGATAATCAAGGCTTAAACTCAAATTATTTACTTGGTGTTGCTCTTGCAACATATCGGCAATCATATCAGCTTTAACATCAAGCACCATTGGAGCAGGTAATAAAGTCCCTTCTAAATGACTCCGTGCCGTAAAGCCTTTTAAGGTATAAATTTGTGCGTCTTGGTTAAGTTGTATCGTGGTATTTAAGTCGTTATCGGCAATCAGGGTTTTGCCGTGACCATCTTTTTGGCTATAGCTAAATTTAATGCGTACAGGAAAGGCTTTATCAAGATCAATACTTGTGGCTTGAACCAAGAGCTTTTCGAGTTGACCCTGAGTATTTGTTTTTTCGTCTTTAAAAGCCAAAGCACTATTATTAATATTTAATAAACTGACCTTAAATTCGATTTTTTCGGATTTTTCTTCAGGTTGATTTTTAAGCTTATTAAGTAAGGTATCCCAACTGGTTTTACCATCGGCATATTGAATAAAGCTAAGCTGTGCGCCATCTAAATTAACCGAGTCAATGGCAATTTTTTTAGAAAGTAAAGGCATCACTTGCACACTAACAGCCGCTTGATTAATGGCCACTAAGGTTTGCTTTGCAGCAGTATCAGTAAGCGTTACTTTACCGAGCTTTAGGCCAACGTTTGGCCATAATTGCCATTCAATACGATCATTAATGGCTAAGTCCATGTCTGTTTTGTCTTTAACCACGCTATAAATATCGTTTTTATAATCGTTAGGGTCGATGACAAATAAAATAAAACCCACAAAGGCTAAGACGATTGTGACAAGGCTGGCAAGAGTAATGGCAATAATTTTTGTAATACGTGACATTTTTAGACACCTTGTCAAAATTGGCGGACTCAACGACAAAGTAAAGATAACATATTTAGCCCAACCTGCGTTATTGCAACTCAAAATCCTATCGTGCGTTTAGGCCTACCAATATAGTCGATTTTGCTTTTGATAAAAGATTAAACGATTGTTCTCAATCGGCATGTTTACGCAAATAACTCACCAATGACCACATCCATAATGTGAGGCAAGCAGCAAGCACACTAAGCAAAATCGGCATAATATTGGCTAAAAATGGACTTTGTTGCGCTGACAACACCACATATACTAGATACAACACATAACATACTAAAAACGTCACACCATCTTTACGAGTAACCGTGTAATGCGTTAAAAAGACAGGCACACAAATTAATGCCACTAACAGCATCACAGGAATATCAACCAATAACGAAGAATGTGCAACAGGCAGGCCTTGTGGTGCAACAATCGCTGACAAACCAAGCACCGAACCAATATTAAAAATATTACTACCCAAAATATTGCCTACCGCAATATCACGTTCTCCTTTAAGGCTTGCCATAACACTGGTAGCTAATTCGGGTAGGGATGTACCAATAGCAACAATCGTTAAGCCAATCACCAATTCGCTTAGCCCCATATATTTAGCAATAGCCACCGCACCTGTGACCAACCACTGCGAGCCTAAAACCAACATCAATAAACCCACGGCAATCAATATGAGGTTTTTCCATAAGGGTTGATGTGGTGCTATGTCTTCGCCAACAGCCGCCACAGCAACGCCCTCTTGACGTGCCTCTTTTATCAAAAATACAGTATAGGCGATAATCCCACCAAACAAAATAAAGCCATCTAAACGGCTTATGACGCCATCGACAGCCATTAACAACACCATCAATGAGGCATAAATCATTAAAGGAATATCAAAGCGTACTAATTGTTTTTGTACGACTAAAGCGGCTGCCATTGACGACAAACCCAATATTAATAATACGTTACATATATTACTACCTACCACGTTACCTACAGCAATATCGGCAGCACCTTTTAAGGCAGATGACACACTCACCGACATTTCGGGTGCGCTGGTACCAAACGCCACCACTGTTAAGCCAATAACCAACGGACTAATACCCAAGGCTCCCGCCAAGCTAGATGCGCCCTTGACTAATATGTCTGCCCCAAAAGTCAACAACACCAAGCCTGCAATCAGCAACAGCAATGTCGTTATATCCATATTTTTTCTCTAAAAATAAAGAGTTACTTGCTAATAAACTTAACAACTTGTACTTGCTCTACTGGCATAGCACAACCTGTTTTACACGAGCCACAACCGCTATCACAACCACCACCATTTTGTTGCGGTGTAAAATACTGCCCTGCTTTAGTAAACCCCTGATACCTTAACCATGTCGCAAAGCGCTCTTGTGGTACTTGCACCAAACTAGGCGCATAACGACGTAACGTCACCCACACACTCCATACAACCACCAAGTACACAATACTACTTTGAATAAACTCGTTCATGATAACGCCACCACTACACGATAAGTAATAAAAGAAGCTAAATAGGCTAAGGCAAATAAATAAAAAGTCATCACACCCACCATGCGCCAAGAACCTGTCTCACGCTTTACAGTGGCCAAGGTAGCTAAACATTGCGGCGCAAACACAAACCATACCAACAATGATAAGGCCGTTGCTAATGACCATTGTGTTGCCACCAAAGAACCTAACTGCTCGGCAATCACATCATCATTACCTGCAATGGCATACACTGTCCCCA
>Ga0209599_10001592_pt1 | contig 10477 bp, 10 predicted proteins | sample Shrwel_input2_FT_FD_187534 | JGI IMG/M metagenome (GOLD analysis project Ga0209599, IMG submission 187534) | Subsurface microbial communities from deep shales in Ohio, USA - Utica-3 well 1 S input2 FT (SPAdes) (version 2) ... | reverse complement strand
ATCAAGACCATTTAGAAGTGGAATTAATCGAAGCAGGTTTTGAAACCCAAAAAATCGAGCGTGCGTTTCAATGGCTGGAAAGTTTGGGCGAGCGTCGTGAAAATTCTGCGTTTCCTGCGGTCGAAAGTCGCGCATTTCGGATTTATAGCCCCGACGAAATCCAAAAGTTAGATATGGAATGCCGTGGCTTGCTGCTGTTTTTGGAACAAGTGGGAATTTTGGACGCGGCGCAGCGGGAAATGATTATCGACAAAGTCATGGATTTGGGCAGTGACGAAATGAATTTGTCCGAACTGAAATGGGTGATTTTAATCGTGCTGATGAATCAAGAGACTTCCGCCGCTGATCAAGAAGCGATGGAGAATTTTATTTATCTCCCCTTGACGGGCACGCTGCATTAAAATCTAGCCCTACCGCGCCTAATGTTGCATCAAGATTCACAGGGGTTTCCATAGCAAGTAGGATACCCCAAATGCAGACAAGCTTTACTTAGTCTAACTGAGTGAATAAGCTCTTATTTAGCACTGCCCAATAATTATCATTGAGCGTGCTAACTCACTGTGACAGTTTGAAATATTACTGTGGAGAAGTGTATCCATACTTCTCAAAAATATTGCGGGCGTGAGGGGATTTTAAGTAATTGAAAAAGTTCTGAGCTGCCACATTATGTTCAGCTCGTTTCAACAAAACGGCTTGTTGTTCAATCGGTGTGTAATAATTTTTGGGAATAATCCATACTGAACCCTCGATTTTCTTGCTAGGGTTCAAGGTAGCAAGCGGCAAAAATGCCATGTCTAGCGTGCCCTCCATCACTTGCTTCCGCATTTCACCCGAGTTTGAAATAAAAATCCATTTAGATTTTAGTTTTTCTTTCAAGCCTAATTTTTCTAATACTTCCTGCGTTCCAGAACCATAAGGGCCGACTTTAGGGTCTAATGAAGCAAAGCTACGAAAATTTTCCGTTGCCAACACATCCCCTTTGTTGTCAACCAGACTGGGATTTTTACTCCACAAAACCAGTTTTCCAAAGGCATAGGTAAAGCGCGAGTTTTTAATCGCCAAGCCCTCATTTTCCAGTTGAATCGAGCTTTTGACATCCCCAAACAACACGATGTCCATATCACGCTTTTCTTGAACTTCTTGATAGAGCGTCAGCGACGAGAAATTATTTTGATGAACAATAATCTTATCCGTAGCTCTCTTCTCAAATAAACGCACAATCTCGTTTATGGGGGCTAGCGATGGGTAGACTACGCCAACATGTATCTCTTCAGCCTGCGTCACAGATGACAGCATCCCAAAATACAAGCCCAGCAGTTTTTTGAGCATCTGATAAGTTCCTTTCAGCATGTACTATTGAATTAAGTTTAGACCATACCTTCAGGGCAAACTAAACCCGTATTTTTCAAATACATTTCGCGCTTGTATCGATTTTAAATAATTAAAAAAGGCACGGGCTGCGGTATTATTTTCAGCACGCTTCAGCAAAACAGCTTGTTGCTCAATTGGGCTATAGTAGCTTTTGGGCACGATCCATAATGAACCTTCCACTTTTTTGTTGGGGTTTAAGGCTGCCAAGGGGAGAAAAGCTAACTCCACTGTTCCTTCTTGCGTCTGTTTTTTCATTTCCGCAGAATTATCGATAAAAACTAGCTTAGGCTGTAACGTATCCCATAACTTGAGTTTTTCTAAAACTTGTCTTGTCGCAATACCGTAGCCATGTGGGGCATTTTGTCTGTCCAACACCGCGATATGCTGAAATTTTTCAGAATGCAAAACCTCCCCTTTCGCATCAACCAAATTTGGATGATGACTCCACAAGACCAATTTACCAAATACATAGGTAAAACGTCCGTTATTGCTCAATAAACCATCAAGTTCTAGCTGTAAAGGAACGCTGAGATTTCCCGAAAGAAATATATCTAAATCTGACTTTTCCCTCACTTGTTTGTTTAACGCCTGAGAAGTGATACTTTCTTGATGAATAATAATTTTATCAGTCGATGTTTTCTCAAAAGAACGCACGATTTCAGATAGTGGACTTTGTGAAGAAAAAACCGCCCCCACATGTACCTCAACTGCAAAAACGGGCATTGAGAACAAACCACAACAAAATATCCAGAGTTTTCGGTACATCTGGCATCCTCCTAAAACTGATTTTTAATGCTTCTGAGAATAGTCTTGCTAAGGCAAACTAAATCCATACTTTTCAAATACATTTCGCGCTTGTGTCGATTTTAAATAATTAAAAAAGGCACGGGCTGCCGCATTGTTTTCAGCACGCTTTAGCAAAACGGCTTGTTGCTCAATTGGACTATAGTAGCTTTTGGGCACAATCCACAATGAGCCTTCTACTTTTTTACTGGGGTTTAGGGTTGCCAAGGGAATAAATGCCAAATCAATTTTCCCCTCAAGCACTTGCTTGTACATGTCACCAGAGCTTCCCATTACCACCAGTTTAGATTGTAAATTGTTCCACTGTCCCAATTTTTCTAAAATTTGTTGGGCTGCCACACCATAAGGTGCAACTTTGGGATTCAATAAAGCCAAGGTTTTAAATTCTCCCGAACTTAAAACCTCTCCTTTAGTATCAACAACCTTAGGATTTTTACTCCATAAAACGAGCTTGCCAAAAACATAGGTAAATCGGCTATCTTTCACTGCCAAGCCTTCATTTTCAATTTGAATAGGCATTTTGGCATTACCTGATACAAGAATATCCAAATCATTTTTTTCTTTGATTTGTTGGTAAATCATTTCTGTGGTGATATTTTCTTGATGAAGGATAACTTTGTTGTTGGGAGAACTTTTCTCAAAAGAACGAATAATTTCGTTCAGTGCATTCAATGAAGAAAAGACAGTGGCAACATGAATTTCCTCTGCCTGTACCGTGAAGCATAGCATCCAAAGACCAAAGCCGATGAGTCGTTTTTTACACAAACTCAATTCCTCCTAAAAATAAATAAGCTAATTGATGGGTATTTTTTATTAGGGCAAGCTAAACCCATATTTTTCAAAAATACTGAGGGCTTGCGGTGATCGTAAGTAATCAAAAAAACTCTTCGCCGCATTACTGTTTCTAGCACGTTTTAATAAAATTGCCTGTTGTTCTAAGGGGGTGTAATAGTTCTTTGGAATGAGCCACAACGACCCCTCAATTTCGTCAGCAGAGTTTGGATTGAGCATGACCAAGGGAATAAATCCAAGATCAACTTCACCACTTAAAACTTGCCGCTGCATTTCACCTGCATTGGGTACAAAAACTAATTTTGGGCGCAATGTTTCCCAACGTTGTAGTTTTTCTAAAACTTGCCGTGCTGCAACACCATAGGAGGCAATTTTGGGGTCAACAATCGCAATTTTTTTAAACTGTCCTGTGGTTAAAACTTCCCCTTGAGCATCAACCAAAGTGGGATTTTTACTCCACAAAACCAACTGACCAAAGGCATAGGTAAAATGCGTCTCTGGCGTGGTTAAGCCTTCTTTTTCAAGATGCAATGCCATTTTCATATCGCCCAACAATACAATATCTAAATTATCTTTCTCTTTGATTTGATTATAAATTGTCATCGTGGTGTGATTTTCTTTGTGTAAAATCACCTTATCAGGAAATTCTTTCTCAAAAAGTTCAATAATTTCACTCAGTGTGCTCAAGGTATTAAAAACCGCACTGACATGAATTTCCGCACCATAAACGGCGTGTTGAAAACACAGTCCTAGCAAAAGCAAGGCAATACTTTTGATAAATTTTAGCTTATTCATGGTCACAGGATTAAGAAGGAGATTGAAGTGACAGAGGCTTAAAAACACATAAAAGTGCTCATAAAATATGCAAGCACTGCGTTCTATTCTAACCTGAGTTTGAGATAAGCGAACTAAATTTTTATCAATAATTAGGCGTTATGCAGGTAGCATCATTCATTGATTTTAAATTCAAGACGGGTGTAAATTTATCCGCACCTGCAATAAAATGCTATAAATACGCCCCAACAATCCCCAACAGAATAGCCAACCCCACCCAATGATTATTCAAAAATGCCTGAAAACACCGCGCAGGCTCGCGGTCTTTAATTAACCATTGCTGGTAAATTGACAAGCACATCGCCACAAATAAGCCTACATCATAAGCGACTGAAAAATTTAAACTTTTACCCACTTCTGCCAAAATCACAAAGGTGATGACCTGTAACGCGGCGACACTGATTTTATCAGCCTTCCCAAAAAATACTGCTGTCGATTTCACCTCAATTTTCAAATCATCTTCCCGATCCACCATTGCATATAAAGTGTCATACGCCACCGTCCAGGTTAGATTAGCGGCAAATAAAGCCCATGCAATTGGCGGCACGGTGTTCAATTGCGCGGCAAACGCCATTGGAATGCCCCAGCCAAATGCCGCGCCCAGATAAACTTGGGGAAAATGCGTATAACGCTTCATAAACGGGTACAAACTCGCCAAGGCAAGTGCGATAAAAGATAGCAAAATTGTCAGCCAATTCAGCAATAACACCAAGCCGAAGGAAATTAGGCAGAGCACCGCAAATAAAATCAGGGCTTCGCGGCTGCTGACCCGTCCTGCGGCTAAAGGACGATCTTTGGTGCGGCGTACTTGCGGGTCAATTTTACGATCCGCAAAATCGTTAATCACACAGCCCGCCGAGCGCATTAACAATACGCCTAGGCTGAAAATCAGCACGATGTCCCAACGCGGTTTGCCCGCGCCCGCAATCCAAACCGCCCACAAAGTGGGATGTAATAATAAATACGTCCCAATCGGACGATGGAGGCGCATTAATAGTGCGTATTCACGTAAGCGTTGCATATTCGAGTAGGGAAGGTAGAAAAACTTCGGTGACTAATAAAGGTTCGCCCGCCAAATGAAACAAAGAACGCCGCGCCCATAATTGCGTGGGCAGGTTTTCAGGGGATAAATGGCGGCTTGCAAGACGGTACAGCGGATGCGCGGCAAATAACGCCGTGACTTGTAATTGTGCACGCGGGCGGCGCGGCTGTGCAAATAAAATTTCGCCCAAAGGTTGCGCCCCCAAATGTTGTAAAGCCTGCCCTTGTGGACCGCATAAACTGCGGCGCGGCATTACCGTGCGTGCAAACACCACGGGAATTTGTTCACAACATAAATGTACTTCTCGGATACGGGTGGGCGGCGCGGGATAATTTAAAAATAGCTGTTCATCGTAAAACGCAGCCCGCCACGTTTGTTGCAGCACCCGCACGGAAAATTCAGGTGATAAGTTGCGTAGCCGTTGGGTTAAAGAACCCGTTTCCAGCAACCAATCACGCCATGGGGGCGGTAATTGCGCCGACAAATGCGGAGAATGCCACACGATTTAATCGCTCTGCGCCGCGCAAGTTTCAGGCAGCGCAAATAATTTTAATAAAGCCCGCAAACTTTCAGGCAACACGCAGGAATTTTTTAAATGTTCAGCAGGATTTTTTAACACTTGCCCGTGCTGTTCTTGTCCTGTCGCCTGCACTTGCTCTAAATTGTAAAATTTTTTTTTGGCTGTTTCTAGCAAGGCTTTATTTTCACTGTAAATATTATAATCGTGCATGAATCGAGTATCTTGTACGGTCGCCGTATGACGCAGTGCACAATAACTATTGTGCAGAAAAGAATTATTTAAAATTTGGGTATCGCGGGCGACGGCTTTTAAGCTGCTATCGTTCCAAATATCAACGCCAAATTGCGAATTTTCAAAGCGATTATTCACCAAAATCAACGCGCCATCACGCCAAGTGTGCGCGGCTAAAATCCCCGCCCAACTGTTATCGTAAAAATGGTTTTGATAGGCGTGAATGCCCGTGGCAAAGTCTAAGTATAACCCAAAACCACCGAAACCTGCGTGTTCTGGCGTGGTCCAACGTCCGCGCTGTGCGGCAACGTTGCTCCAGCCTTGTTGGTGGTGAATGCGATTACCGATTAATAATACATATTGGAAAATGTGTTTATCGGGCGGCGTACCCCAAAATTTGACCCCGCCACAGTCGGTAGCCAATTCACACGCATCGACTATCTCATTATCTTTTAACAGAATTTCGCCTGTGTGCGCCCCGTCGGCGCGTTGCACTGCCCAAGAAAATTGGATGCCATTGTGGGCGATGTGGGCGACGCGGTTGCCGATAAATTTCAATTTGTCGGCAAAACCAAAACTCAAACCGACTGCATTATCAAATTGCGAGTTAAATGCCAAATCTTCAAAAGTATTGCCAGAAATTAAAGTTTCGGTGATGGGCGCGTGGGTAAATTCTGCAACTTCTGCATCTTTTCCCCACCAACTTCCTGAATAAAAGCCGTCAGTGTCCATGTGGGAAATTTGCGAATTGGTGAGTTCAAAACCGCGAGTTTCACTTTCTTTGGGCGCGTTGGCTAATAGCACATGTTCCAATAAAATTGCACGGTTAGCATAACTTAAATTTAAACGCTGCAAATGGTTGGCTAAACTTTGGTGCGGGGAAATTGTGCTTTGTTTAATTAAAGTCTGATTATAGAAAGCTATATTTAAATTTTCTAAATGAATATAAGAAGTTCCACTTAAATCTATCGCATTTTTTGCACGGCTGATTTCTAAATTGGGTAATTGTTCAGGTTCTGCCCACACATATAAACGCCCCGTGCTCACGTCAAACCAGTATTCTTGCGGCGAGTCGAGCAAAGCGGGGTGATTTTCTACATAATAACGGCTGCCCCAACCCAAACCACGAAAAGCTTCATTGTCGTGAAAAGCTTTACGCGCCACGGTGATTTTTCCCGCTGCAACATCGTGGGCAATAATCGGGCGATGAAAAATATAATGTCCTTGAAATGTGTCCAAGGCGACCAAAGTTGCGCCAGTCAAATCGCCAAACTGGGTTAAATTCGCCGCGTCACTGAGCTGATTTAAAGAGCGCGTTGCTTTGTCGCAAGCCGTCTTTTGTTGCGGCGCACAATTTTCGGGTGCATTGCCGCCTTGTGCTGTCCACCAAAATTCACTCACTTTCCACGGAGTTTGCACCGTCCAATCGGGTTCACGCGCCAATTTAAAACGGGAAGTTACCTTGCCTTGTGCGTCAGTTTGCAGTACGAAACGCGGCGCAGTTTGTAATTGCCATGCGGACAAATCTGCCCAATATAAATATTTTTTGGCTGTCGCGGGAAAGTTGGGAGCTGGTGTGTCATCGAGCGCGTGCCAGTGGGCAATGCGTTCTGAACCTAAGATTTTAACCTTGCCTTCACCGCGCAGAATAATTGGGGCTTCGGGCGTGCCATTATGTGGAAATTTTAACTCAGATTCGCGATAAGTCCCTGCTTGCACATGAATTAATGTGCCTGCGGGGGCGCGTTGTAAGGCGGCTTGAATACTAGCTAAAGGCTGCTGAGCTGTGCCGATGGCGGTGTCTTTACCTAAACTATTGTTTACCCAGAGTTCTTGGGCAGCGCAACTCGTCCACAGATTTAACAAATAGCAGACGTAAAAAAGCCGTGTTATAAAACACGGCTTTCGCATCGGGGTCAAAATCACCCGCGCATACCTTCTGAGAGAATCTCGAAAACGCGCTTATTTCTTAGGCGTGATAGCAGCAGTGGTGGTCGCTTTCGCGGTTTCCATGCTCTTTTCTACCCAAGCAGCTAATTGTCCTTTCACTTCGACTAAAACTTCAGAAGTTTGACGAGCGTTTTCCATTAATTTTTCATTCAGTTCGGTGAATAAACGTGATTGTGCGGCAACCACGTCTTGAGGATTCTGGGCATTACTTGCCACTTCTAATTGCTTAGAACCACCTTCCATGTAGAGATTCATCATAGCAATTTGACGTTCTGCTAAACGGTTCATTGCTTGGGTGTTGATGTCGCCTAATTCCTTGATAGCGGCAATCGCAGTTTTGTTGACTTCAGTCCATTGTTGAATCAAATCGTTTGACATGGTCGTGCTCCAATCAGAAGGGAAATTTATTCGGGTCAGTTTAAAATTATTGTGCAGTGCACAATGAACTGCACAATAACCAAACTCCCTGCTATTGTCAAGTGTTTTTTGATAAACCGCAAATCACTTGAAAATAGCCAGCAGTCAGGGCAAATTAGCCCATGTGTAAACCGCCATTCATGGAGATATTTGCACCGGTGATGAAGCCAGAACGTTCATCAGCTAAGAAGGTGACAGCCCATGCGATTTCAGAAGGTTCGCCTAAACGAGCCACTGGAATCTGTGCCACGATGCCTTTTAATACATCTTCAGGAATCGCTTGCATCATGCTGGTGTTGATGTAGCCAGGAGAAACCGTGTTGACGGTCACTTTCTTACGAGCAACTTCTTGGGCTAAGGCCATGGTGAAACCGTGCATCCCTGCTTTAGCAGCGGAATAGTTGGTTTGACCGAGTTGACCTTTTTGACCATTCACAGAAGAGATGTTGATGATACGACCGTAGCTACGATCAATCATGCCTTCAATCACGTTCTTAGTGACGTTGAACACGCTGTCTAAGTTGGTGTTGATCACAGCAGACCATTGTTCAGGCTTCATTTTACGTAAAGTGCTGTCTCTGGTGATACCAGCGCAGTTTACTAAAATATCGATAGGGCCTACGGTGCTTTCTACTTCTTTAACCATTTTAGCAGCAGACTCGAAATCACCAACGTTGCCTTCAACGATGCCGAAATCATAACCTTCTGCCTTACGTGCTGCTAACCAAGCATCGCTATTGTCAACGCCTTTCAACCAAGTGGTGATTACGCGATGACCAGCATCTGCTAACGCCTTACAAATTTCAGTGCCGATACCGCCCATACCACCCGTGACTAATGCGATTTTACCTGTTGCCATGCTTCCCTCCAAGGACTACTTTAAAAGTATGAAATGATGGTGAAATGCCATCTTGTGTGACAAAAGACTCCCAAGTTCGCAGCGTGAACACTGAAACTTTGAAGTTGTTAAAACAGCTCTATTCTATAGGAACAATGCGCGAATGCAAAAGCTTGATAATACCAAACTGGTCATTATTTAATCTGGGGTACACGCTAAAAACTCATGCTTACAGCTTTTCCTACCGCATAACCCCGAAAGACTAATATTTAGATTGAGGTTTACGACTGCAAGCTTGGGAATTTATGAAGTTTATTTATCGTCCGTATTTTTATGATGATCTTTCGGAAGCGCGCTGCGGAAGAAATTATCCTGCATATCTTTCCAAAGATTTAGATTTTGTTCAGCAATATCCGTCATAAAGCTTAAAGGATTATACATTTTTTCTTTGGCATCATCCTGTTGCTTGGCGAAAAACCCCAAACTACGTTCAAAATAGTTGGTTAAAATACCTTGCAAAGTATTGCCATAAAAACGAATGAGTTGTGCGAGAACTTCGCTGCTGAAGATAGGCTCGCCTTCTTCTTCTTGTTCGAGAATGATTTGTAACAAAATACTGCGGGTAATATCATCGCCTGTCTTCGCGTCTTGAATGCGGAAAATCACATGATCCATCACGAGTGTGCGCACATCATCCAAGGTGATATAAGTGCTAATCGCGGTGTCATACAAACGACGATTGGGATATTTTTTAATAACGCGGGGTTCATTCATACTACAACTCAACACGGACTTATCAGGGTTCATTGATTGACCAACGGGTAAGTTTTCGCCCCATAAAGTTTTACGGGGCGAAAGAAAGATTGCTTAGCGTTCGATAGCTAATGCAACGCCTTGACCACCCCCGATACATAAGGTCGCTAAACCTTTGTGTACATCGCGGCGAATCATTTCATGAATCAAGGAAACCAGCACGCGTGCGCCAGATGCCCCAATTGGATGACCGATAGCAATTGCGCCACCGTTCACATTCACTTTAGATAAATCCCAACCCAAACCACGGTTCACAGAAATTGCTTGTGCAGCAAAAGCTTCGTTGGCTTCGACTAAATCTAAGTCAGCCACCGTCCAGCCTGCTTTTTCCAAGCATTTTTGGGTGGCAGGAATTGGACCTGTGCCCATAATCGTGGGGTCAACCCCAGCACTGGCATACGCCACAATACGAGCCAGAATCGGTAAACCTAAAGCTTTCGCTTTGCTCTCGCTCATTACGATCACAGCGGCCGCGCCGTCGTTAATGCCTGAAGCATTGCCTGCGGTGACAGTGCCGTCTTTTTTGAAGGCGGGACGTAATTTACCTAAGGATTCGGCAGTCGTGCCATGACGGGGGAATTCGTCAGCTTTGAACACAAGAGGATCGCCCTTGCGTTGAGGAATTTCGACGGGAATAATTTCTTTGTCAAAGTAGCCTGCTTTTTGAGCGGCTTCAGCTTTTTGTTGCGAGCTGGCGGAGAACGCGTCTTGTTCTGCGCGATCAATTCCGAATTGTTCTGCGATGTTTTCAGCGGTAATTCCCATGGGGTATTTTTTGAAAGCGTCGCTTAAACCATCACACATCATGGTGTCTACTAAACCCCAGTCACCCAGTTTCACACCTTGGCGTGATTTAGGTAATACA
>Ga0209599_10001589_pt1 | contig 10504 bp, 9 predicted proteins | sample Shrwel_input2_FT_FD_187534 | JGI IMG/M metagenome (GOLD analysis project Ga0209599, IMG submission 187534) | Subsurface microbial communities from deep shales in Ohio, USA - Utica-3 well 1 S input2 FT (SPAdes) (version 2) ... | reverse complement strand
AGGTTTTACCCAATAAAATTGCTACTGTTGTAACTTATTGATTTTATTACGTTGTTAAAGAGCATTAAAAAACTTGGGTTAAAATTCGGGTACAGTCACGGTTTTGCTGAGTCCGTATGTACCAAATTTACCCATGCTTGCCTCATCGGTTAGCGTTTTTTTAATGTGTAATTTAAAAATATGCTGACCGCTTAAACTTTTTAAGCTAATAAATGGCTCAATCAGTGGTGGGTAAACATGGTCTTTAAAATGTGTTGCTGCCTCTGTAATGCTAATGTTGCGCCGTTGTGCCTGATGGACAATACGTTTTTCAACACTGTCTTTAGGCACAGCACGGCTATAAATCGCATAGCTAACATTATGAGGCGTTTCTCGTGGGGCAGTGATATGCACATAATCGTTTAGACGCGCCAACCATTGATTAAGGTTGAGTTGTTCTAGCTCTTGTGCAGAATGGGCAAAAATACGCAATTTATCACCCAAAAAACCAACGCCTTTATCTTGGCTTAAGCGATAGCGAGGAAAAGAAACGCCATAAGCTATCTTTTCTTGACTATCTTTTTGCTCAACAAAAGCAAGGTGTAGTTGGGTGTAAAGTTTTGACCAAAGTGTGTACAAATTAAAATCAGGGTTGTCCATTAAGGTTAGTTCAATATAATACTTCATGTATTGCCCCTATATTTTAATATCTGATACATAAGCTAAGCCTTTTTTGCCAAGATAAAAAGCAGAGACTCCTGCATTTTCAATCATTTGGTTAAGTTCTTTAGCTTTTTCTTTGGGAATATCAAGCGTGATTTCTAGTGTGCCGCTTGCTTTGGTGAGTACAGATACAACTTCGCCTTCACCTTTTTTCTTTTCCTTAAGCATATAAGGATTACCCCAAACCAGTTTTTTAGCTCCTGTGGTATAACGAACCATAAAATCTTTTTTAGTAAATCCTCGCTTAGAGATTCCACTCAAACCGCCACTTTTAGTCAAAATGGTTGATAAATCAAATTGTTGTTTTAATTTATCCGTTTTTAAATATAAGGCGGATGTATATAAGCTGATAGGTGTTAATTGACCTTTAGCTGTTGGTTTGTAATCAACGTCAGGAAATATCCCTTTTAATCTCTGTAACGCATCTTGTACATTACCCTCGATATTAATCGGTTTTTCACCGTTTAATGTTTCAAGACGTTCAATGACAGTTATTGGGTCAAGACTAACGGATGTAGTCGTTCCAATAGGTTTGTCTAAAATACAATCAATAACATCATCTAAACTTAACCATAGAACACCCCATAATTCAGATGAAAAAGCAGACGTAAAGGCAGGATCATTTGCTTTAATTAAGCCTGTATATGAGTTTTGGTCAGTACTGCCCGAAACATTACGAATATAAGCCATTTCGTTGGTCACTAAGGGTTTATCAACAATATGATTGTCTTGTAATACTTCCTCAATGTCAGAAAAGTAGTAGTTTGGTTCTTGTCTTGATTGGTATAACTTGCGTTGGTCTCCAATTAAGCGATTTAAAATGCCCATGATAGTATTTTTAGAAATACTCCTTTCTATGTAATTATTAGCCTTTTTGTCATTCAATGCTTTAATTGAGCCAATAAAGTTACGTCCATTTTTAGGTAATGGCTCATTATTAGAGCCATCTAAAAAAGAGTTTCGCCAAGAGGCTTCGTATTCAATCGTTATTTTCATGTCATCACCTATTTGGCATGAAAATAAACGGCATAATCAGATTCTGCTACAGGGCTAACCACATCGGGAGAGCGTTTAATACGCATCATTTTATTACTGTCGTTATAATCCACTTCAATTTCGTCAACATACATATAACCCTTAGCTTGTTTGATGCTTAACTCAGCTATCATACGTAATGTTTCTGTAACCAAAATATCAATGGCTGTGTTATCAAGCAGAATGCCAACTTCGCCTTCTTCAAAAATTGTCCCTTTACGAACATAATTAGCATGAAATACTGCTTTTGGCTCACGGCTAGGGTCTAATGATTTAATAAAGTCTTGTACTATTTGCGCGAATTTCTCACCTTCGCCTACATTTGCTGATATAGCAGCACGGTCAAATTTTTTGTCTAAAGAGATAAATTCGAGTTGCTCAATACTGATTGAGCCGTAGGCAGTATATTTTGTATCGCCAAAAGTGGTTTTAGAAAAAAAGGAATTACTAGATTCTTCACCTTTTTTATTGGCTTCTTTTTCTTTAGAACCTGAGCGACCCATTTGTTCAAAATTGCCATTTCCCAATTCATCAATAAAATCCTCAAGTAGAAGAGGGCTAGTGCGTTTACATTGGCTTGATGGCACAACATAACCACGAATTAAACCAGTCATTGATGCTAATACATCAATCAAGTTTTTGTCTTTGGCATAGTGTAGGTCAAAGGCTTGGTCGCGGAATAAATGGTGGCGAATACAATTTTGGCTGATATAAAGAGGTGTTTCTGAAAAATTAATGTCAGAAGGGTCTTTTTTGAGTTTATACCCTTTATCACTCTCTTTACCTGTTAAGTTAGAATAACCACGTAATTTAGGTAATGTGTGGTTATCAATAATACGGCCTTCACTTTGTAGAGTTGTCGGCCCATTCCAATTCACCACACCATAACCATAAGCAGTAATTTTAAAATCTACGCTTTTAATGCCTATTACCTGATTCATGTTTTATTCCTCATCGTTGTTGAGTAGCTGCTTCATTGCAATAGCCCCAATGGGCTGTTTTTCGCACACAACATAATAAATTGCTTCTGTGTGTGCTGTTTTTTCACCTAATTGATGTAATAAATCATCAGGCGTATAACTTAAATAAATGGGATATTCGGGGTCACGCGCAAAGTTTTCTAATAGCATTTTGCGTATGGTCATTTTGTTGGCAGGAATCCCCTCAATAATGCTAGTTTTATCAATGCGAGCGTGTTTTTGAGCCATATAATCAACTAAGCCATAATTACGAATGGTATCAAGTGATTCGGTCAGATTATCAAATTGCTCTGTGTCGCGGACAGCAAAGGTATAAGCATACTGATTTAAAACGACAGGCTGTGTCGGGTTGTTGACATCACAAATAGCCATTTGCACAAAACGATTATCACCACGCAAAGAGGTTTTGCTAATTTTGGCGCGGCCTTCGGTTTGTGGTTTTTTGGAGGGAATGACAAGTGGTTCATTTACTTTTGCGGTCAGAATAGTGACGCTTGTTTTTAGGGTTTTTAATAAATCACTTTTAATAGCCGCTTTACCTTGGTCGCATTGATAAAATTCTTCATATAATTGATAAAGTTGGGTAAGTCTAAAAGGTTTATCATCTAGCTTATTTATAAGTAGTTCATACCATGCTTTAGTTGATTGTAGGCTATTTAGTGAATTTAAAAATCTGGTACTACTATCAACTTGCTTGCCTGTAATCACATTTTCTGTAATAGCAATAGTAAGTAAATTTACCCCCTTTGTATTTTTACCAAAACGGTCTAATCGTCCCAAACGCTGTAAGATATTTTCGGCTGTTGTCATTTCACTCACCATATAATCACAACTAATGTTAAGTGAGGCTTGAACAATTGGGCCACTGCGTAAAATGTTATATTTATTGTCTCCATTCTGTTTAAAAGACTCGTAAACCTCTTCAAATAAATATTTTTTATCACTCTTTTTAAATTTGGAGTGCAGCAAAATACTACCATTTTCTTGTTGATGATTTTTAATAAAGCTCAGTTGAGCCGTTTTAGCCGTATTGCTAATGACAAAGGTTTTAGCAGTTTGCTGTTTATAAAGAGGGTTAGATTCATCTCTGCTACTATCTTCAAATTTACAAAATTCAATTTTGTATAAACTTTGATTAAAAGAGGGCATAACGGCAATATTATCCCTGTCGATATTTAACAGTTCTTTTAAGTAAAAGTAGTGCGGTGTAGCAGAAACTAGCAAAGTATCGGCTTGGTTTTCTTTTAGTTTTTTACAAGCGATTAGCTCAGCAAACAATAAAACAAAGGCTGGCTCGTTGATATATTCATGGTATTCATCAAACACGACATGAGCCTTCATAAACTGTAAGAGCATATCAATTTTGCTATGACTGATAATCGCGCTTAAAATTTGGTCTATGGTAGTAATAATAATATCTGCCGAAAAGTATTCATCTTCGGGTGTTTTGCTGTCCCAAGTATTAGTAAACTTAAATTCACCTGTGGCAATTTCAATTTTAGTATTGGGTAAATAGTGTTTAGTTAGTTCGTCAAAAACCCCCTGACAAACTTGTACACGAGGGCATATCCAAATAATTTGTTGTGCATTTTTGAGTTTTGCCCATTCAAGGGCGATTTTTGTTTTGCCACAACCTGCTGCGCCTGCTAAAACACAAATTTGATTGGTTTCACTGAGTTGAAGAGCAATTTCATGTTGTTTTTGAGTTCTTTGGCTATCAGGAAACTGATTAAGACAATCACTAATCTGACTGCTTAACGTACTTTCAAGAGCTAAAGCCTCATTCACTAAATCTATCAGTGTATTATGTTTTATATGGTGTATTAGGGCTTGGGCTGAGAGTTTTGAAATGAGTCGGTCTGCGGTAATGACACAAGAGCGAATTACATTACAATTAGCATTATCGTTTGCATCTTGAGCAAAACTGTCAAAAGTTTCTTTGTTTAGGGAGTATTTTTTAAAAACAGGCAAAAGGCTTTGTGTATTAAATTCCTCAATAAAAGTAGCACTAGGTTTTGACCAGTTGAGTTTTTTAGTAAGGGATTCAGTAATAGTGGCATAACTAGCTGCTACAGCATTAACTTTTTCTAAAACACCGAAGGCATTTTCAAAAAATGTTTGTATTTTTGAGTTATTAAGACTTGCTTCAAAAACCTCATAAATATCATTTAGCGTATCAAAATTTTTGCTGCCTTTATCTTTTTTGCGAAAAGGTTTGGCATGATGCCAATAAATAACGTGTTCAATATAACGTTTATGAGTAGGATTAACGGGACAGTTTTTTGCTGCTTGTTGCTCAAAAGCTTTAAAAACAACATAGGAAATTTCATTATGACGAGGGTGTTTGTCAAAACTAAATTTTGTGTCGTCAATATGTTGTCCATCTTCGGCAACAAAAGTTTTACTTTTATCTTTAGTCACCCATGCCTGAAATTGAGGGTCAATTTTACCTATATCATGTAAACAACCTGCAATAAACGCACTTAAAGCAAATTTTTCTTTGTCCTTTACTTCTTTTTTATCTAATAGTGCTAAACACAGTTGTTGGGCAACATAACCAACAGCAAATAAATGCTCAATTAATGGTTGATAATGTGTGTTGGCATATAAAACGTCTTTTTGTGGTTTGATATTCACGACATCCATAAACACCTCTTTACTGGTAAAATTCACAGGCACAACACCTTCTTTATTAAACTTATTTCTATTGCCCACAATCCAAACTAACTCACTACGGCTACGTGACCTTATCCAATGACAAGACACCGCCGTATTTTTAGTAACGGTTTTGCGTAATAATTGTTTAACGGCCAGTAAGCCATCTTCGGTAATCACGGTTTGCCAAGTGTTATCACCAATACGATTAGCAAAGGCATCCAACACACGGCGAGTTCGATTGATAGCTTTTTTGTCACATTGGCTTACAAACGTCACTATCATAGCTTTTCCCTCACCCCAACCCTCTCCCAGTGGGCGAGGGGGCTAATTGTTGCTTAAAGCTGCTTGTTTAACTTGCTCAAACATAAAATCCAAGGCCTTATGGTCGGTAAATTTTTGCAGCACTTGCTGTCTAAATTCTTGCTCTGTCGCTTTTTCTTTGGCACACACAAACGCCCACGGCAACACAATGGCATCCTTAATCAAATCAGCCACATCAAACACCAACGCACCGCGCCGCGTTTTACCGTGCATCACCGCAAAACCATGTGGAATGCCTAGCACCCATAAAGTCGTCGCCGCCAAACCATAAGCCAAATAATTACCATGATTCAAAAAGCCATTGGCTACATCGCTTGCGTCTCTATCGCGCACAAAATTAGCCACTTTGCAGCGTGTGGCGGCAGCTTTGTACAATTGTTTGGTCAGTACCATTTCATCATTTAGCAAATCACCAACTTTTTGACTTTGGTCAATTTGCTGTTTAAAACGAGACAGGGCAGTGGCTATATCGGCATCATCGACATGAAAACCTTCGGCTTGTAAATCACGATCTTTCGACCAAATACTGTGTAAATAGTCAATGCGTGCGTGTTGAAAGTTCTGAGCAACAGTCAGACGTTTTTGTTCATCAAACCAAAAACTCAGCCAACCTTGCACATATTCAGTAGGGCGATACTCACTTTGCGGAGTCATCCACTCAATTTCGCAACCCGTAAATAACGGTGTGCCGCCACCACCACAAAAGCCAACTAATACGCCTGCACTGGCAATCATACGCATCGCGGCTTGAGTAATAGACGTGCCTGTCCCTAATAAAATAACGGTGGTATTGGCAATCGGAATGTTCCAATAATAGTTTTCGTCTTTGCCTTCGGTGAGATATAACACGCGGCCATCTTTTTGCATCACCCGACAATGCTCAAGGTAATAGACGTTAGCGCGTTTAGAATGAAGAATAGCTTTAAGATTTGAGGGAGAGAGATCGTCCATGATGATGACTCACAACAGTTTGGACTATCAGCATAATTTAGGAGATTTATGATGACAAGTTGTCTTTTAGCCAAGACATTTAACAAAAGTAAGCAAATGTAAGATAATTTTTTTAGAGTTTTGGCGGGCAAAGGCTGTTTTCTTAAACAAAAGCACGTTAAAAAACTGCGTAAATGAGACAAAAGTGCTATGATTAGCCAGCCGAGTTTTTACTCGGTTTTTTTGTGCCGACTGATTTTTGTTTAGAGTAAAAAAGCATGGTTACACGCGCCGAAACGTGGTTATTGCCAGATGGCATTCAAGATGTTTTGCCGCACGATGCCGCACGTTTAGAGGCTTTGCGCCGCCGTTTATTAGATTTATTTGCCACATGGGGCTATGAATTAGTTTTTCCTCCCCTAGTAGAATATATCGAATCATTATTAACAGGGTCTGGCCACGACCTCGATTTGATGACCTTTAAAATTACCGACCAATTAACGGGTCGATTGATGGGGGTTCGTGCCGATATTACGCCCCAAGTAGCACGTTTAGATGCCCATTGTTTGCCGCGTGAACATACCGCTCGTTATTGTTACAGCAGTACGGTGTTAAATACCTTGGCACAAGGTTTAAGTACCAGTCGTGCGCCAATTCAAATGGGTGCAGAGTTGTATGGTTATGCAGGGGTTGAAGCTGATATCGAAGTCATGCGCCTAATGCTCACCACTTTAGAAAGTGCAGGTGTCACTCAGATTCATTTAGATTTAGGCCATGTGGCGGTTTTTAGAGAGCTTGCCCAAGCCGCGCAATTATCGCCCAGCTTAGAAGCACAATTATTTGATATTTATCAGCGTAAAAGTTTGCCCGAACTGGCCGATTTATTAGCACAGCTACCTCATGCAACGTGGTTTGCGGCATTGGGACAATTGTCGGGCGATGTGTCGATTTTAGCCACAGCACAAGAATTGTTTAGCGATGCACCTCAAGCAGTTAAAGACGCATTAGCTCAAGTACAAGCCGTTGCCGAAGCATTACAAAGTACACATCCACACGTTGCTTTATCGATAGATCTAAGTGAATTACGTGGGTATCACTATCATACAGGTTTAGTGTTTGCTGCCTATACACCGCGTTCAGCCGCCGAAATTGCTAAAGGTGGTCGTTATGACCATATTGGCGAGGCTTTTGGTCGGGCGCGTCCTGCAACAGGTTTTAGTGCCGACTTAAATGCCTTAGTGGACTTTTTTAGTCTCGCGGTTATGCCAACTAAAATTTTTGCGCCTGCCCACGTAGAGCCAAGCGTTATTGCTCAATTACGCGCTCAAAATTATATCGTGATTCAAGCCTTAGCAGGTGATAACAGTAGCGCGCAACAATTGGCATGTCAGCAACAGTTGCTGTTAAACGCGCAAGGTGTTTGGCAAATTCATGCGTTATAAGTTCAGGACTTACGCATTTCACCGAAATTAGCGCGTTTTGTGTACATAAAGGCATTGAAAATGCCTGAAATGTAAACAAATAAGCGATAACCGCGTAAGTCCTAAGTTGTTTGTATTTTAATTTTAATCACAGTTTTTGTTCATAGGGTCACAAACAAATGGGTAAGAATGTCGTTGTACTCGGTACACAATGGGGCGATGAAGGTAAAGGCAAAATCGTTGATTTGCTCACCGATAATGTTGCTGCTGTGGTGCGTTATCAAGGTGGTCATAATGCGGGTCATACCTTAGTCGTGGGTGGTGAAAAAACCGTATTACACCTGATTCCCTCAGGTATTTTGCGTGAAGGGGTGTTATGTTTAATTGGTAATGGCGTGGTATTAGCTCCCGATGCCTTATTAAAAGAAATTGGCACACTCACCGCCAAAGGCGTACCTGTTCGTGACCGTTTGCGTATTTCGCCTAACTGTCCTTTAATTTTGCCTTATCATTGTGCCTTAGACCAAGCCCGTGAAGCAGCGCGTGGCTCGGCAGCGATTGGTACGACAGGTCGTGGTATTGGCCCTGCTTATGAAGATAAAGCCGCGCGGCGTGGTTTACGTTTGGGTGATTTAATTCGTGGTGAAGGTTTTGCCGAAAAATTAAAAGCCGTGATGGAATATCATAACTTTCAATTAGAGCATTATTACAAAGCGACACCTGTCGATTATCAACAAACTTTGGACAGTGCTTTGGCATGGGGCGAGCAAATTAAAGACCTCGTGGCCGATGTATCGAGTATTTTGCATGACTTCCGCCGTGCAGGTAAAGACTTGATGTTTGAAGGCGCGCAAGGTTCGTTATTAGATATTGACCACGGCACTTATCCTTTTGTGACTTCGTCCAATACCACCGCAGGTGGCACCAGTACAGGTACAGGTTTTGGTCCTTTGTATTTAGATTATGTGTTAGGTATTACCAAAGCCTATACAACGCGTGTCGGTAGTGGCCCATTTCCAACAGAATTAGTCTATTCCGCCGCTAAAGACGAGGGCGACCCAATTGGTAAACATTTGGGGGTTAAAGGCCATGAGTTTGGCGCAACAACAGGCCGTCAACGCCGTTGTGGTTGGTTTGATGCGGTTGTATTACGCCGTGCGGTTGAGATTAACTCCATTTCAGGCTTATGTTTGACTAAGTTAGATGTGTTAGATGGTTTGGAAACGATAAAAGTCTGTGTCGCTTACAAATCACTCAAGCCTAACTCTATTGAATGTTTAAGCTCCGATGCCGAGTCTTTTGCGCATGTTGAACCGATTTATGAAGAAATGGCAGGTTGGACAGAATCAACGGTAGGTGCTAAGACTTTAGAAGAGTTACCTGCTAATGCGCGGGCTTACATTAAAAAGATTGAGCAAGTGGTGGGTTGTCCTGTGGATATTATTTCGACAGGGCCAGACCGTGACGAAACCATTGTATTAAGACATCCGTTTAATTAAGCTGATTTTGTTAAAAGTGCAGTTCTTTCTTGAGCAATTAAATGAATTTTTAACGATGAAGCTCCCTCTCCCAATGGGAGAGGGAACGCCATTGTTATTTCCTCACTTCACCATTGCTTTTAATGCTGCTCTTATCAATCCTGCTGTATCATCGTGTTGTGCTTTGACCAAAGCCACTGCTTTTTGCGCTTCCAAAGGCTTATAACCTAAAGCCATTAACGCTTGTTCGGCTTCGGCAACGGGCGACAGAGGGCTAGTTAAGGTCAAGCGTTCGCTGGCAGTTGCACTCTGTGGCGTAAGTTCTTTAATGCGGTCGCGTAATTCAATCAATAAGCGTTCGGCAGTCTTTTTACCCACACCGGGAATTTTGGTTAAGGTCGAAATATCTTCGCTTTCAATACAACGTAAAAATGCTAAGGGTTCCATACCCGATAACAAGGCTAATGCCAATTTAGGGCCAACACCACTGACTTTTAATAACAGCCTAAATAATGCCCGTTCTTCTTTTTCACTAAAACCATATAACAATTGTGCATCTTCGCGTACCACTAAATGTATCCATAGCGTCTCATTTTCGCCCAAACGCAAACGGCAAAAAGTGGAGAGTGGGGTTTCAACTTCATAGCCTAATCCATTGATATCAATAATAATTTGTGGCGCATTTTTATCAACAATAATACCCTTAAGGCGGCCTATCATAATTTTTCCTAAGCAAGACGTTGTTAAGTATAAGATTGTACTGTTTTCTGCTAAAAAAAGAGTCATAAATTGCGCTGATTGATTTACAATTTGCGCCTAAATTATCAAGACTTACGCATTGCACCGCAATTAGCTCGTTTTGTACCCCCCTCAGTCCCCCCTTAATTAAGGGGGGATGCCGAAGGCAGGGGGGTAAATGCGAGCAAATAAGCGATAACCGCGTAAGTCATATTATCTTGAGGATTGAGCCAATGCCAAT